>Ga0105049_10002033_pt1 | contig 23862 bp, 18 predicted proteins | sample MAT06_FD_78087 | JGI IMG/M metagenome (GOLD analysis project Ga0105049, IMG submission 78087) | Freshwater microbial communities from Lake Fryxell liftoff mats and glacier meltwater in Antarctica - MAT-06 | ecosystem: Environmental > Aquatic > Freshwater > Ice > Liftoff microbial mat | place...
TAACTGTTCAAATCATCGCGAATGCGAAGCAGTTTGCCCTAAAGAAATCAAATTAGAAAACATTGCTACAATGAACAGAGAATATGCTGCATCAATAGTATAACAAATTCCTTACATTTGTAAATTAAAAAAGCCCCAAATCGGGGCTTTTTTTTGTTATAAAATGTCAAAACATTTTGTATCTCTGTATAGAAGATTTACTCCCTCTTTGCTGTTTCACAATTATTTTGTCATTACCATTGGAATGGAGGTTGTAACGCCATTGTTACGAGCTACTACAAGGTAATACCCGTTCGAAAGTGGTTGATTGGTTATTGTTCCAGTGAAATTTCCATTAAACACGTTTGAACTGTATTTCGATACTCTTTCACCGTTCACAGTGTAGATTTCTATTGAAAGTGTTCCTTCGGTAATATTTGAAATGTTCAACGTATTTTGATCAAAGAATGCTTCCATTTGTAAATTTTTTTGGGTAACTTCAGAAATAGAAGTTGTAATTTCGTTTACTTCGTGAAGTAATGATACATACGGATCGAATAGGATATTTGTTGGCTCAAAAGAAAGAGTAAATTTTTCAACTTGTGTACGATATTCGTTATAGATTGTTACTACTGCGGTATCTGTAATTTCTGCTCCTACTAAGCGAGAGAATAAAATTTGAACTGGTGCTTTAAAGATATTGTTTATTCCTGAACCTTGTTGTGTTTGTCGTAATGTAACGGTAACTTCGGTGTCAGTACCTTTTGGTATGGTTTTATAATTTACATCATAAGTAGGATGCCCCGCATTATAAACCCACTGATCCATAAATTCATTTACCGAAATTGGATATGGAACTCCTGTAGTAACATCATTTGGCGTTAACTCGTTTTGGAAAAAGTTCTTAAATTCTTCTGTTGTTACCGATTGATACGAATATTTCTGGAAATATTTTTGTAACGCAGGAAAGAATATTTCTTTTCCGTAGTGTCGAGCCATCATGTGGTATATCCAACTTGCTTTAGAATAAGTAATCCAAGTATATTGAAATAATTTATCTACTGGAATTCCATATATAGGTGCAACCACTTGCTTTTTGGAAACATAGTACCGCCTTGCATCATCCATTACCGTATTCCCACCAAATGGATTTCCTGATTTAGCTTCTTCCCAAAGTGATTCTCCCCAAGATGCACCACCTTCGTTCAACCATAAATCGTTCCAAGTTGCACACGATACCAAATCACCAGTCCAATGGTGCATTAATTCGTGAGCAATTCCACCTTCATAAAAGTCTTGAAGTAGCCAAGCTCTATTGATCGTTGTCATGGTTTGATGTTCCATTCCACCATAAAAGAAAGGTTGAATAACTGCCATACCGTACGAATTGAATGGATATTCCCCTAAAATAGTAGAATAATCTTCCATCATTTTCACCATATACTTATAGGCGTTTTTCGCATTATATCTGCCTTGGGTACCATCGACATCTCTTTCCCAGGCATAATAGTGAACAGGAACTTTAATTGTAGTATCGGTTACTCTAGAATATGTATCGGTCCAATAAGTAAATTTAGACGCAACGGCTACCATTAAATAAGTAGGAATTGGCGTTGTATCGCTATAAAAAAATGTTAACGAGTTATCTTCTAAATGGGTAAGAGTTGAATCTTGATTTCCATTCGATGTAGCAAGGTTTCCTTCTGGAACTCTGATGGAAATTGAACTCTTAAATTTATCATACGGTGCATCGTTACAAGGTGTCCAATCCCGAGCGAAAATAGGTTCACTCATTGTATAACAAAGTGCCGCTGGCAAGGTATCAATAACTCCTTGATCCATATTCACTGATCTATTTTTTTGATAAACAAAAAAACCTTGATTTGATGTCCCTACAAATGTGTAGTGAAAACGAAGTGTATACGGTTGGTTTACTTGGAATGGGTTTGGAATTGGTATTGTTTGTTCTTGACCAACTTTAGGCGGTAGACTTTGACTTTGGTATACATTATTGATAAACAGTGAATCTATTCGCAAACTACCAATATCTACAACTATTGAAGAAAGCATTGTAGCATTGTTACTTACAGTCAAAGAAGTAATTCCTTTAAATGTTCTTTTGTTATTTGGAACAGAATCTACTGCAGAAAGGGGCGTTCGCCAATCCATAAATATATTCATTGATAAAACATCATAGGGACGCTTCACTAATGGAATATCTGGAGAACTTGCTAATAAATGTTCAATACCATGTTTACAAAACGGCTTCTGTGAAACTTCAGGAACAAAGACAGCAGACTGCTGTGATTTAAGAAGTAGGAAACTATTAAAAGCAACAATAAGGATAACATAAAACATTTTCATAATAAAGCAACTTACCATTCGTTAAACAAACAAAAAATCGATATCAAAAACTTCAATTGTCGTATGACCACTATAGAATCTCCATGTCGGAAGATATGCAAGATAAACAAAAAATCACAACTTTGCGAAGGATGCAACCGAACAATTCAAGAAATTGCTCAATGGGCTACCTATACATCCTCACAACGTAAAGCAATAACTCAAGATCTCCCTTCTAGAAACCTACCTATTTATAGAACAAACCAATAGTCCTTTCTGTTACAAAACGAACTGTTTTTAAATCAGAGCATTTGTATTACAATTGTGTCTCTATCACTAACTCACCACATAACAATGGTTAGATAATTCTCCTTCCAAATCAAAGAAAAGAATTATTTAAAGAATACTTACAATCATTATTAATTTATTGGAAACACTTTCGTAATTTAACACTATAACAATCAACAAAGTGTTCGCAAATTATCTTTAGGTATTATTGGGTTAGTTCTATCACTCTATCCGACGACCCTGCAAAAGCGATTGCTGTTTCATCGCAAACATTGGTTACATTTCTCCCAACAATCGACGGAAAAGCAACGGCAGAACTCTACGATATGCGTGGTTACAAAGTAGCTGATCTCTTTTCCGAATTCGTATCAAAAGGGGATCAATACACCTTCCCAGCAAACGTGCAATCGCTACCAAATGGCGTCTATACCGTAATAATCTCTAACGGAATTAGAAAACAATACCAACAACTACAGATAATTCGGTAAGGAATTAATACAGGCCTATTCGAACGGCTTCTCCTTATTTTGGAGAAGCTTTTTTTTGCTTTTTTACGAATTATTCAACCAAGAAACTATTTGATAAAAGTTGCGAAAAACTACCGAAAAACACAGAAGAAAAAAGAATACGATAGAATAATCGTCAAAAGGAACTTACAAAAGATGCATTCTATTAACGAAATAAGGATAATCGGTCATTTATGAAAAATGCCATCATCACTTCAGTGCTGCTTTTATGCAGTGTCTTTTTCTATTCGGCTAATCTTTCAGCGCAATACAAACCAATTACATTCATTGAAGATTCTTTGTCAAATGGTCTAAAGTATATTCTTCATGTGGACAAATCCGCACCTGTGATTGCTACTGTGGTTTATTATAAAGTTGGTTCAAGAAATGAAGATCCAAAACGCACAGGTTTTGCACACTTTTTTGAACATTTAATGTTCGAAGCAACAAAAGATATTCCAAGAGCAAAAATCCCTGAATACATTGAATCCGCTGGTGGGTCTTTAAATGCCTTTACCTCAATGGACCAAACTGTGTATCATTTCAAATTAGGAAGCAATATGCTTCCATTAGCACTTTGGATTGAATCTCAACGCTTACGTGATCTTCAAGTAAATTCTCTTGGTGTTGAAACCCAAAGAGGGGTTGTGAAAGAAGAACGTAAAAATAGAATCGACAATACCGCTTATGGTACAATGCGTGAAAAACTCTACGCTAAATTGTTCAAAGGAACACCGTACGAATGGATGCCCATAGGATCGGCACAACACATTGACCAAGCAGAAATTAAAGAATTTGTTGATTTTTATAATATTTACTACCAACCCAATAATGCAGTTTTAGTGGTAAGTGGCGATTTCAACACCGATGAAGCAAAACAAATGATTACTGAATATTTTGGTGTGTTCAAAAAAGGAACTCCTGCACCAACAACCAAAATTAATTTGATGCCATTAAAAGAAAATTATTTCGAAACAGTGGAAGATCCTAAAGCTCAGCTACTTGCAGTATTTATAGGATTTCAAGGTCCAAATGCAGGTACTCCAGACTACTATGCAATGCAAATGCTTACTACTATTTTAGGAACAGGTGAAAGTTCTCGTTTGTATAAACGATTAGTATCGAAAGATCAAATTTCTATTTTTTCAGGTATGAGCCATTCTGCACATCAATTTGTTGGTTCTATTATGTTCCAAGGATATTCTAACCCAGGTGGTGATTTGGAAAAAATTAAAAACACTATTCTGGAAGAAGTTCAAATGATAGTTGATAAAGGAGTAACAGATGCAGAGCTACAAAAAGCGAAAAACATAAAGGAAGCTCAGTTTATTCAAGGGAAAACTGGTGTATTAGAAAAGGCATTGGAATTGGCAGAATTTACAGCCTATTATAACAATCCAAAACTAATCAATACCGAAGTTTCTTTCTTTACATCCGTTACAAAAAGCGATATCCAACGAGTAGCAAAAAAGTATCTTGGAAAAGATATCAAAAATGTTACTCTTCAATATGTTCCTAAATCGAAGTAATTCATCACTTAAACAACAAATATTGTTATGAAACTATATATTTCTGTCCTATTAGCCTTATTTGTACTTACAAGTACAAGTTTTGCTCAAGCTGTTTCCAAGAAACCAGAACCACTAAAGGCAACATCATTTATTTATCCTACTTATAAAGAACATCAAACTGATAATGGACTACGTATTTTCATTATTGAAAATAAAGAACAACCTATTGTTACGTTCCGACTAGCAATCAGTACCCGTGGAAACGAAGAAGTTGCAAAACCAGGATTAGCTGAATTTACAACTGAAATGCTCAATAAAGGATTTAAAAACAAATCTGCTGACGAGATTTCTAACCTTATCGATTCTTGTGCCATTAGCTATTCTGTAAGTGCCGCCGGCGACCAAACGGTGATTATACTTTCTGGATTAAAAAAATACTATCCAGTAATGATTGGCCTTCTGAACGATATCTTAACCAATGCAACATTCCCAGAAGAAGAATTCAAAAAGCTTATTCCTCAATTTATGGCCTCAATTCAGCAAAAAAAATCGAATGTTCAAGAATTGTCGGGTCAAATGAGTCGTATGGCGGTTTATGGTATCAATCATCCGTATTCAATTCGTCAATCCAAAGAATCATTAGAATTAATTACTTTAGAAGATATTAAGAAATTTTACAAAGCATACTACATTCCAAATAATGCTCATTTAGCAGTTGTTGGAGATGTTACGGTAAACGAAGTTAAAAATACGTTTGCTAAGTCTTTGGCTTCGTGGAATCGAGGTTCTATCCCTTCATTTACAATGCCCCCTACAACACCAGAACCAGTTGGTGTGTACTTTGTGAGTAGACCAAATTCTGTTCAATCACATGTTTTAGTATGTTTTGGTGCTCCAGAACATAGGAATATTGATTACAAAAAACTTCAAGTAGCTGGTAGTTATATCGGTGGTGGTTTTGCTTCTCGTTTGTTTAAAACGCTTCGTGAAAAATACTCATTTACCTATTCTCCCTTTTCAGGAATTACTTCTGCTAAAGAATACAACCGCTTTTATGCTGGTTCTGCTGTAAGAAATGCCGTTACCGATTCAACCATTCTTGTTATTAAAAACGAACTTGAAAAACTACGATCAGAAGGTCCAATTCCAAGCGAATTTGAAGTTGTTAAAAATAATGATATCGGTTCATTTATGCTTTCTATGGAAAGCCCTCAATCGATTGCTAATTATATTCAATTAGCTTATTCGTTCAACGAACCATTGGATTGGTATAAATCGCACGTTGAATTTTTGAAATCTGTTACTATTGGCGATATGCTTAATGTATCGAATAAATACCTAACTGACAATAGAATGTATATTGTAGTTGTTGGGGCTCCGGAAGTTGCAAAATCGTTATCTCAATTTGGTAAAGTATACGAATACAATGCGGACTTTGAACCAATTTCAGGGATTAGTTCTTTGAAACCTTCTAAATATTCTGCCATTGAAGTTTTCGAAAAGTATAACGATGCTTTAGGTGGTGGGAAAATGTCGGAAATTACTTCCTTAATGACCGATTCTAAAGTGAAATTTATGGTTCAAGGGCAGTCTTTCGATGGTACTATTGTTCAAAAACAAAAAGCTCCAATGAAAAGCACTACCTTAATGAACCTGATGGTAACCAACCAGACTATTTGGGTGAATGGCGACAAAGCATGGGTTCAAGAATCTACGAATGCTCCATTACTTCGTGAAGGATATGAATTTGAAAAACTACGTATTGACGCTCAATTGTTCGGTTATGCAAAGTTGTTAAAAAATGGGTATACTGCAAAAGTAAAAGGTGAAGACAACAATCAAATAGTTGTTGAAGTTGCGTTCCCGAAAACAATTTCAGGAACTGACCCAATGATGTTGTATTTTGATGCAACTACGTTTTTGTTAACGAAAGTTGAAACCATTGAAAAAAATTCTCAAGCAACGTTTCCTTCTACAGTAGAATATTCAAATTATGTAGAGGTTGCAGGTTGTAAAATGGCAAAGAATATTAAAAGCTCTAATCCATATTTTGAACTTCAACTTGAAAACACGTTCACTCCAAATGTAGAAATTCAAGAAGCAGATTTTAGTCCAAAACAGTAATTTTTCTTCTAAGGGATACTAGTCTTGTTGTATCCCTTTTTTTTATCGAACATTCCCATATTTCGATAGTAAATTATTCTTTAAGGTAATCGTCTTAAAGGCATTGAACCACAAAAATGAATCAAATGAACGACACACAAGCCGTACAAGCACTTGCTCAAGATATAGTTGCTATTCGAAGAGAAATTTCTAAAGTTATCGTTGGACAAAACGATATTGTTGAACAATTGTTAATTTCCCTTTTTGCCCAAGGGCACTGCCTTCTGGTTGGTGTACCCGGTTTAGCAAAAACACTACTTATTCGAACTCTTGCTCAAACGATGCAATTGAAATTTAATAGAATTCAATTTACACCCGATTTGATGCCTTCCGATATCACCGGTACTGAGGTTATTGAAGACAATATTACGACTGGTCAAAAAAACTTTCGATTTGTAAAAGGTGCTGTATTTTCTAATATCGTCCTTGCCGATGAGATCAATCGTACACCTCCGAAAACACAAGCAGCCTTGCTCGAGGCTATGCAAGAACATAGCGTTACCGCCAATGGGGTAACATATCAGTTAGATGAACCATTTTTTGTTTTGGCTACTCAAAACCCTATTGAACAAGAAGGTACATACCCGCTGCCCGAAGCTCAGTTAGACCGTTTTATGTTCAATTTGTGGTTGGATTATCCATCATTAGAAGAAGAAATCGCTATTGTTCAAGCTACAACAACAGAAAAAAAATCTACTCCTGAACAAGTACTCTCCATTGAGAAAATTCTTCAGTATCAAGAATTAGTTCGTAAAATTCCTGTTGCTCAAAATGTGGTAGAATTTGCAGTCCATTTGGTTCGTTCTACCAGACCTTCAATGACAAAATCTAAAATTGTTAAAGATTATATTTCCTACGGTGCAGGTCCTCGTGCATCGCAATATCTGATATTAGGTGCAAAATCAAGAGCTGCAATTTATGGGCGTTTCTCACCCAGTATAGACGACATTAAAGCTGTTGCAGAAGCAGTATTGCGTCACCGTATAGTTGCAAACTTTTCCGCAGAAGCAGAAAACATAACAGCTTCACATATTATCGCAACCCTGATAAAAGAACTGTAACTATAGATATTTACATTCATTAAAAAAGCTCCTAAATGGAGCTTTTTTTGTTTGTAGTTGAAGTTATTTTTATGTTGAAAGTTAATCAATTGTAAAAATCAATTGTAAAAATCAATTGTAAAAATCAATTGTAAAAATCAATTTCAATTTCAATTTCAATTTTGAACAAATTGAGTTTTCAAATATAAAAATAATTTTGGGGATTATTGTAAAAAAACCATTCATGTTGGAACAGTTTTCGTAATTAAACAGTATAATAATCAACAAAGTGTTCGCATATTATCTTTACGTATTATTTTAGGGAGTTCAGTTATGAAACCAGATGTACAAAATCTTCGCGTAAATGGCAACCTTTCTCTCCAATTAGGGGGGGACGCTAAAACACAATACCATTATGAAAACATTAAAACTAATTTTAGTAATCTTTTTCATTCCAACACTTTCCGTATATTCTCAATACACTGAAGTGTGGAATATAAATGAAGAGTTTACAGATTTGGAACATAAACCGTATAGAGTCAGTAAAATTCGAATTGCCGATAATGGAACTATTTATACGGCACTTTCTAATGCCTCTCGCATTCCTCATTTAGCAGGTGCAAACCCAGAGGGGAATAAGTTGTTTTCCTTTACCAATAATGTTTCAAGAGCAACAGCAGTTGCTCAGAATGATGATCGATCATTGGTGTTTTATGTTGATGAATCGTTTCCGAATAAATTTCTTTTACAAGAAAGTTCACTTTTTTTAAGATACTACAATCTATTAAAATCTGATCAAACTAAAGAGACCTATTCGTATCCAATTACAGCTCTAAAGTCCTTGCACATGTTCTACAACACCCATTTACTGAGTAAATTGCAAAATTTACGAAGTTATACAACCGTGTTTGATAAAAATCATGGATGATGTTATGCTGACACTGTTTGGTTAGGTCACGTTGTTAATGGAAGAAGAATACTTAATTATATTTTTTCTCGCTCAGGTGTTTACAACGAAAATGAAACAAATTTCTTACTTAGTCCTGATACATTAAGTGTTAATCAAAGTCAAGCAGTTGGAATTCCTGTTGCAATTAGAGAGTTTTCCGATGGCAATTTTCTCGTTGTTATAGCTTCAGAAGAAGTTCCTTCTACAAAACCTGTTGATGTTTCCTTTAGAATACTTGATTCTAATAATTTTGAACTATCAAAATTCAAAATTGATGCATCATCAATGAATTTGAATGGTGGTAATCTCACGATTCGAGATGTGGAACTATTGGGTAATGTCATTTATCTCATTGGTTATACATATACTGAATCAGGAATAAATCATCCATTCATTGCAAAAATTAATAAGGATGGAACTATGCTCTCATACAAATCTTTACTTAACAATGCAGAAATGCATAGAATTGTGAAATTGAACGATTCCACTTTGCTTGCGATTGGAAGAACGTTGAAAACAGTTGATAAGGAAATATCAACAAAACGGTTCATAGTTGAACTCTCAAACGATTTGTCAGTAAACCAATCGACAGAATTTGAAAGTACTTTTAATGGGCAGTTGAATGATATAGCAATCTCACCAGAAGGTGATATCTATGTTGGTGGAAGTGAAAAAATGGTTTACCGTACTTAGCAAAGCTAACGACTGAACCAATAACTTCTGTCAGAAATGGTGGATATCAAGCAACAATTCCTGTTGCTGAGCACATTACAGTACAACCAAATCCAGTTCAAAACAATACAACTATTACAGTAAATAGTCCACTTGAGGGAGTGGGGAATATAAAACTGTATTCTATTGATGGTGCAGTTATTGCAACATTATTTGAAGGTTCCTTTTTTCAGCTAAAAGAGTTTACTTTTTCAATGACGGAAGTACCAATCGGAAGTTATACTCTCTTAATTGTATCTCCAAACAATTCATACAGTACACCTATTAACATTTTACGTTGATTTACGAATTAGAGTCCTCAGAAGAAATTTTGAGGACTCGTTTTTTTACTAAGGAAAAAAAATGAAAATATATTTGACAATCATATTCATTCTGTTATCTTGTTTTACTACACATTCGCAATTGTTACAGACAAAATGGGAATACTATCATTTAGCAAGTAAATCTAACACTGAATTCAATTATGGAAGAAAAATACTCGCTTATCCTAACAAAAATGAAGTATATTTCGTATTAGAACGTGGCGATAGTGTTCCAATGTTTATTGGTTTAGATTCTACTGGGCGAATTAAATATAAATATCTATATGTCCCTGAGTTAATATTATTTGGCCAAAATAGAACTACTCGTCTCGCAAATTAAAACAGATATGCTTTTGATATGGTCCAAGTGAGTTTAGCCAGAATATCAAATATTTGGTATGATTCTAATAATACAATTTTAGGAACTTATTTTTTTTGGTATGATGATTCAACAGATCGAATGACCTATAATGGTCAAACCCAATACGATTCAACATCAAGAAACAACTATACGACAATAACAACAGATGGGAAAAGACTCGCTGATCATTTTCTTGTTGATACAACAGAGAATACAAGAATAGGTGATTCAGTATATGTAAAAATGATAATTCTAAAAGCATTTCTTTTTGGAAGAATATACGGAGTCTTTGATTCCATTTGCATATTTGCCTATAAAACGGATAATTTTAAACAAATACCGTATCCAATGGCGTCGAAATTCAGGGATACCACAAGTATATTTATACTTCATGCTCCTGATACTGTTTACAATACCAATAATGATATATCAATACGATTAACGAAACATAAACAAAAATTTGTTTTTGATTCTGTCTATGTTCCAAGTCCAACATTATTTTTGAATGTAATACCTAATCAACAAACATTTGCCCCAAAAGTGTTTTCTATTGCATCAAGTTGGTATGCTTTGGTAGGAAATGTTCACAACGATGAAGGGAATATCCATTCCTTGCTATACCGGTCAAAATTTGATGGAACAAATGAACAAATTGCAGTAACATCATCAAAAGTAGATATCAGCAGTTGCAAAGTTCGTGAAGATGGAACTTTGGTCGCTGTTGGGAAGAAACTATATCCTGAAGACCAGTGGAAAAATGATGATTTTTACCTAGGAATTTTAAGACCTGGAACTACAAACGTCGAAGAATATACGTGGGGAACTGCTTTTAACGATTTAATTTTTGATGTTACTTTTCTAAACAACGGTGATATCGTTGTCTCAGGGAATGCAGGTCCTAATTGTTATGTTGCTCGAATTTCGACTGATAACCCAACCAGTGTAAACGAAACAACGCCATTTTCTGGTACAATTGGTATAGCTTCAAACCCTGTTTCATCGCAAACATTGGTTACATTTCTCCCAACAATCGACGGAAAAGTAACGGCAGAACTCTACGATATGCGAGGTTACAAAGTAGCTGATCTCTTTTCCGAATTCGTATCAAAAGGGAATCAATACACCTTCCCAGCAAACGTGCAATCGCTACCAAATGGCGTCTATACTGTTGTTATTCGAAATGGTATTGACAAACATTTTCAACAACTACTTATTGTTCGGTAAATACTTCGATTTTATGTTTTGAGAACCTCTTCTTACATAGGAGAGGTTTTTTTATAAAAAATTCAATTGGTCTTGTGGAGTATTTGAATATTCACTTTCAAAATCTAATAACCAACGTTTACGCCATAATCCACCGGAATAACCAGTTAAAGAGCCATTCCCGCCGATAACCCTATGACATGGAACAACAATATTTATACAGTTTTTAGCATTAGTTGAAGCAATTGCTCGAATTGCTAAAGGTTTATTCATTTGGAGAGATTGTTCCTTGTACGATAGTGTTTTACCATAGGTTATGGTCTGTAAACATTTCCAAACTGATTTTTGAAATTCAGTTCCAATGAAACTACAAAGTAGTAAAAATACCGTTCTTTCTCCTGTAAAATATTCATTTAATTGAAATATAACTTCCTTGTGATATGGCGAAAATGATTCCACCAAAGAAGAATTTGTGAACGTAAGAATCGATTGAATTTTGGTAGCACTTTTCGACGAATCTGCATATTCAACAAAGTGCAATACATTCTCAGAAACACCGAGAAGAAGTGTCCCTATTGGAGATTCATACGGAATAGAATAAAGTTTCGACATTACAACTTTGGTGTAATGACAGCCATAGTAGTAGTAGCTTTTGCTATCAATTTTTCATTACCATCTTCATCGACAATATAAACTGCTGCTTCGCAAAAATGCAGATTATTCCCAGGTTTTACTACAGTACCAATAGCCTTTAATTTTTTACCAATTCCTTTTGCAAAGTAAGAAATTTTAATTTCAGCTGTAACGGTATGTTCATCAGGACCAACCAACGTAAAACCTGCAAACCCCGCAGCAACATCGGCTATTGTAGCTGTTACACCGCCGTGAACTAACCCAATTTGTTGTTGGTGAAATTTTTCAAGATCAATTTCAGCAACAACATAGCCGATTTCAATAGTAGTTAATCTGCAGTGAATATGCTTCATAAACTCTTGACGTTCAAGATGATGAAGAATAGATTCTTTAAAATTTGGATTTTTAGTTTTAAGCATTCTATTAGAAAATAAAGTAATATAATGAAAAAAGTTAAAAAGCTTGACCAATACCAAAGAAGAATAGTTTATCTTCAGCCGAAACGCCATAATCAAGAGAAAGAATTGTGGATTGATTCCATGCAATTCTCAGTCCAGAACCAAAAGAAAATTTGACTTGGTTTAGATTCAAATCTTCCCAGTGGTCTCTAACAGTTCCAAAATCTACAAATGGAGCTATTCCAATTCCAAAATTTTGATTTAAAGCCGAAAAATCCAAAATCCTCGCTCGTAATTCTACATTTGAAAACCACATTGATCGAGAGAGAAACCGATTTGCCCTATATCCACGTAAAGATTGACGTCCGCCCAGTGCATTGATACTTCCGTCGGGTGACCATTGGTCTTGAAATTCAAAAAATGGTGCTTCATCACCAAAAATATTACCGACCCCTAATCTACCAGCAAGAATAGTTCTGGGTCCAATTGGTATTTTTTGATAGTATCTACCTTGAATAAACAGCTTGTTAAAATTGAATTGAGAACCTATTGCACTTCCTGAATATTCGTTAGCAATCTCGAAATATGCCCCGTTTGTTGGATCTGGTTCAAAATCACGAGTATCATATATTAAAGCAGTTTGAAGAATAGAAACCCAACCACCATCGACAGATAAACCTGAAATTCGTCCTTCTTTAAAATCTCGATGCAAAAGGGAGTTTCCATTGGGTACTTTTACTGTATTTCCGTTACTATCAACTGCATCTGTTTCCGTACCTTCAAATGTAGTATACGAAAGATGTTGAATTTCGTATCCACCCATTATTCGCCATGAACCGTCTCCCAAAGCATAATCTGCTTTTAGATTCAACATAAACTCTGTTTCACGGAATTGATTTGCTAGCACATCTGTAACATATGGAGCTTCGCCGTTATTACCACGTCTAACAGTATTACGAGCAGTTTCAAAATCTTCAAAAGTAGAATAACTCTGCCCATTATTTGCAGTTATTAACTGTAAATCTTGTAAGGTCGATTCAGATAATCCAAAATATTGATTTGCAGGGTTCTGTTGAGCTTTAACATCGATTTTAAAACGCCAACGAGTTCCTTGATAATATGGAATGTCTAAGGATAAAGCTAATTCTCGAGCATTTGTAGTGAAATATGCTACATTAGTTTTTAACTTAGCTAAATATGGAGTATATGGAAACAATTCGTTACTTCGGTCTCCGTTCCAATAGATATTTCCTCGCACACCAACTCCAAACCCCGTGACAGGGTCAGAAGAAATATCAGGAATTCCAGTAAAGAATGTTCCTTCTCGCTTTTTTTCTAAATCCGAATCGGACATCCTTTTTGTTTTGATAAATGACAATGTATCTGTTTCACTTGCAGATGCAGTATAAACTGACACAAAAAAAAACAGACAGAAAATTAACTTATTCATTATATTCTCTTTGATTTCACAAATCTACTTCTATGAAGAAAATATTCTCCGTATATTGTTTAGAAGAATACTATGAAAAATTAGTGATTCCGATATCAGAACCACCACACATTTCATACATCTCCAAAAGAGGGGAATGAAGAGGGGTTTTGGCTTCTTATGCTATGATTGTTTGCCCTTCAGGGTCTTAGATTCTTTGGTATTTGTAGAAAATATCCCCCCGCACCCATCTATTCCTATTTTGTGATTATAAAAGGTTTGGTTACACGTTGTGAGAATGTTCGTACAACGGAGAAATATGTTCCTGCCAGTAGATTACTAACATCTACTTGATGGGTAATTCTACCTGCATCCGTTCCACCTTTCGATGTGGTTACAAAATCACCGCCAAGTGTGAGTACGGTCACTAGCATTGTATCGTTATGGTCGTTCCAACTCCTGCAATTACTGCTGAGGCTGGGAGTGCTGTTACCAAAACGGTATCGTAATCAACGCAAAAGTTGATATCGGTTATTTTCAGTATGCCCCCTCTCCCCAAGGGTCGAGGGGGGTGATTTATACATGCTATTCTAAACAAAAAAGGGGCAGAATATTTTCTGCCCCCTACAATGAATTATTTTTACTTTTAGATGTTACGACTTTTATCGCATTATTTGGAATGGTGATGTATATGTTCTTTTAGTTGTTCCTATTTCGATATAGTACGTTCCTTGTGGTAAGGTTGTTGCATCTATTTCAAATTCTATCTGATCTTTTGTAGTATTCTCAACAGGAATTGTTACTACTGGCATTCCTAAGAGATTTCTTACTATTATAGAATATATTCGCTCTCCAGTATTTGTTGCAATTGATATCCTTGCACTTGTGCTTACTGGGTTAGGAATAACTGTTATACCTAACAATGTGTTTTCACCTACCGAACTTAATGATCCTGTTGTAAATGTTCGAACTCCCGACCATTGTCCTTTATTTATATTTGAGGTTGATTTTACTTGCCAAAAATATCTTGTCTCTGGTTCTAATGCTTTGTACTCGTACAATGTTGGTACTATTGCCATTGTATCTATTATTACTGTTGTAAATGTACTATCTTTTGATACTTGCAAATCGTATCGTTCTGATCCTGCTACTGTTTGCCACGTTAGGGTTATTGCCGTTGGGGGTATTAATGCTTCGTTTAACGGTTGCACCAAATTTGGTTTCGCAAGTATTGTTAAAAATGGCCAAGTATTTGACCATTCGCTGAACTCGCCGTCTTTCCGAGTTCGTATTTGCCAATAATATTTCTTGTTGTTTTCTAATTGTGTTATATTAGTTTGCAATACATCTATCTGCGGTGAACGATCTACTATTGTTGGTGTATACGTTGGAGAAGTTGATACTCGTACGTTATATCCTTCTACATCTACTGACTGGTTCCAATACAAAATTGTATCCGTTGGGATACCATTCGCGTTTGAATCTGGGTACATTTGGCTTATGGTTGGCAATTGTTTGGTTTTTAATGTCCATGTGTCTGACCACAACGTTGTATCTTGACCTATTAACAATTTTACTCTCCAAAAATATGGAGTATTTTGTTTTAAAATTCCAGTTCCGTCATATACATACGCAGTATCTAAAACTCCAGGTACATCTTCTATTAGTGTTGAAAAGTTTTGTTTGTCCGACAATTGTAAAAATGATGTAGCATTTAATCCGCCGGGACGTTTCCATTTAAACGTAATTAGTTTTGGTGAATTGACAGTTTGATCTGCAGGTTGTACTAATTCTGGTTTCGAAACGATGGTAAAAGTCCAAACAGAAGATGTAACTGTACCTAAATCTGTTGTTGCTGATACTGTCCAATAATACGGAGTGTTTGTTTGTAAATTTTGGACAATATAAAACGAATCTATCACATTTGTAGAATTTACAATTGGAGTGCTAAATTGTGGATTGTTTGCTAAAACAACTGAATATTTATTAGCTCCTTCTAGACCTTTCCATCTGAGAGCCAAAGTTGTTGCTCCAATTGAAGACGCAGAATCCGGATAGACTTTTTTCAAATTATTATCAGGTACTGAAAATGTCCAAGGTGTTGACCAAGTACCAGATTTTGGTCCAAAAACTGGTTGTACTCTCCAATGATATTGTTTGTTTTTTAACAAAGTTGTCGTTGAATACAAGGTATCTCCAAGAGCTGATTCATTCACAACTACGTTAGATGTAAAGGTAGGGCTTGTTGAAACTTGAAGATTAAATTGAGTTATACCTTCTGAACCCATCCATTGAAGTAACGGAGGTTTTACGGTAGTAACTGAAGCATCTGGTGGTACAATATGTTGTAAAATTGGATTATAGGTAGTAAATGTCCAAGTACTAGAGGGATTATAGCTTGGTCCCATAGAAATACCTGATGAATTCCAGAAATACTGCCTATTGAAATCTAAATATGTAGCACTAGTCAATACAGTATCAACAATGTTCTCATTTATAACAGGGTTGTTTAAGTTTACATTATTTGCAACTAACACTCTATATGCAGCTTCAGATTGTTTTCGCCACATAAATTTGGGTCTTAGTGTGTTGATAGTTGATATGCTATCTGGTTTTAACAACCAATTATTTGCAGCAATTATTAATGTTTGGTACGATCTTGATGTCCAAGCTGAAGGGTCAAGTCCAACAATTGCGTTCACTCTCCAAAAATATTTCGTGTTTGCTAAAGCATTGGAAAAAGTAAAAGAAGTATCGACTTGAACCCCTGAAGTTATAATGTTTGAGAATAAAGTATCTGTAGCAATTTGAATAGAATAAGAAGCACCAGTAACTTTATTCCATTTATGAACTACCGGGCGAGGAGCAAATTTTTCGTAAATTATAGGCGTAAGTAAAGAAGGCGAGTTAGGTGCAGTTATAGGTTCAGCACCAGATAATGCTAAGGATACAACTTGCGAGCCACCGCTAATAGCACCTTTATGTCGAATTACAATTGAATAGTTACCAGAAGCTGGGCTTTGTATAAAGACTTGTTCAACATTGTCACGAAAGTTATCACCGGTAGAAGCTGCATTTGCTGGGTTTGCAGGGTCCAAAATCCAAGGAGAAAAAGTAGAATTAGTATTTTTAATTCGTAAATCTAAATCATTGACGATTCGTAAAGTAGTAGGGTTCAAGGTATTGGCAGAAGTTGAGCCTTGTACGTCAGTCCAAACGATTGTAGCACGTAAGGATTGATTTCCATTAGTTTGTATTGGAATAACTATTGAATCATTATTGTTTAAAGTAAGTTCTTGGATATCAAACCCAGAAGGACCTCTAGTGTTGTTCAGAGTCATTAAATCTGCTGCTTTTCGAGTATTCATTAAACCCCAACCAAATTTATAGTCTGGTCCTGGTGCAGTGCCAGATTCATCTGCTGTATGTATAACAATTGCTTTTACTGTAGCAGCTAATAGTGTTTTCGTAGGAGCTATATTTTTTTGATGTTGCAAAAGTAACCCAATTGAACCTGAAACACTCGGAGAAGACATAGAAGTGCCTGAATAGGTGAGATACGATGTATTTGAAGAAGCGGAACTAGAAAACAAACCAACTCCATTAGCGACTATATCCGGTTTAATTCTTCCGTCATCGGTAGGTCCCCAGCCTGAAAAAGTACTCATAACTACATCATTTGGATTTGAATACCCTGAAGGAATATCGTTTACAGCTCCAACTGTTAGTATGTTTTTTGCATTTCCATTCGTTGAAATACAGTCATATCCTAAGGTATTACCGTCCATATTTCTGATTGTACTGGTTAAAACCCATTGAGAATTTTTAAATATCCAATGGTCAATTGGTTGAGCAGAAGGGCTTTCTCCACGATCATTCCCTGCGGAGCGAACTATTAAGTAATTTGGAGCATTACGAGCAATAATATCCCAAGATCGAGTTGATGAGCTGTAAAATCCAAAATTTCTATCTTCAACTATCGATGCAGTTGTATCACCGAACCAAACCCATCTGTTATCGCTTCGGAAGTCGAATATCCAACCTGAAATAGTACTGTAAGAATGGTTTGAAACTAAAAGTCCATTTGCAGCTGCAGTTGTCATTTCAGAATTATCTGAATTCCAATCAAAGGCATTCAAATTCGCTTCGTATGACATTCCTTTCGCATTTGTAGAAACACCAGTAGCTACCATTGTACCAGAAACGTGCGTTGCATGGTCTGAAAGACTAACTGCTGCATCCATTTGTGAAACTCTACCGTTTAATTCTTGATGAGCAACTCTTGTAGCACCACCATCCCAAACTCCCAATAAGACGCCATTACCTGTCAATGAAAGTCCAGCCCCCCCGCCAGGGTAAACTTTGTTCGAAGAAATTGTTGCTGCAGACACAACATTACTATTGGTGGTATAATAAGAAGGAATTCCATTTTCAAATCGTTGCAATTCAATTACTTTTCCGTCTTGAAATTCTTTTCTCAATGGAATGTTGTACAATGCAGCCAAGGAATCAACTTCTCGCTTTTGTTGAGCTTCTTCTAAAAGAAATTGCTGATACAAGTTTTGTAATTGCTGTTGTGAAAAAACCTGTGAAATTGCATCCTGCGAAACTACAAAGAAAAGGGACGCAAACAATACGGTAGTAAAACGTAAATACATATATTCTTTCTCGAAATATGGGAATCTTAAAGTGACCGTTAAAAAAAATGGTGTCATAGTATTTTAATACAATGACACCATAAAATAAGAAAAATTTTGTAAACCTACCGATTCTTTTTCTTATGTCTGTTTTTCCGTAAACGTTTCTTGCGTTTATGGGTAGCCATTTTATGGCGTTTTCTTTTTTTACCGCACGGCATTTATAATGGACCTTTGAATAAATAAAATAAAATTATGATAACGATTTTGAAAGAGTTTCAAGAAATTCTTTCGACTTTATTCCAACTTCAGAAGTAGGAGCAACTTCAACACATTTTTTCAACCAGCGAACTGCTTCTTCAATATTATTCTGTTCATAGTACATAACAGCAATATTGAAAATAGCAATTGGGTGTTTTGGGTTCAATACTAGAACTTTTTTAGTTGCATTGATACCAGCTTCTTGACTACCAGATTTAAACAGAGCGTATCCGTAATCAATTATAACAGAAGTATCTTTAGGATTGAATGAATCCAAATACTTTTTATATAATTGTTGAGAATTAGGATACATTTGCACATCGTAATAAAGGTTAGCCAATTGTAAGGTTAACGATTTATTGTTAGGATTTGCATCTAATGAATCTTGAAGTTTCGAAAGAACAGCAATAGCACGTTCACGTAAATTTTGCTGTTCTGTTGAGGAAGTCGATTTTTGAGAATCCGAGCTATGAACGGATTCCCCTGTATTTTGTTTTACAGGAGAAGTAATAGTTATTGCTCGGGTTAAGAAAAACGATCCTGTAGCTAAGATTACAGCACTAGAAAGTGCAATTACAATGACATAAAGGTGTTTACTCATATTGTATGGAAGAGTTCAAACTTATTCTCCTTTTACTGCATTTGAAAGCACAGAAGACGCTTTGAATAGTGGCACTTTTGTTTCAACTGATGTGATTTCTTTTTTAGTTTGAAAATCAATAAACTTTCTAGCTTTGCGAATTTTTGTAGAAAAAATTCCGAAACCACGCAACTCAACTTTGTCTCCTTCAACAAGGCATTGAGTAATTGTATCAGTAAGGCCATCTAACACGCTTCGAATTTGATCATCAGTAATTTTAACACCTTTCAGTGGTTCTGAAGCATGAATTCGAGAAATTAATTCGTTTTTTGTCATAAAACATCCATTGAATAAAACAGAAAAAAATATATAGTTATTCGAAAATTCGGTATTGAAACAATATCAATCTACGTTCGTTTAGAGTTCAAAATTGAGGTCAAAACTCTGTACGTACCTATGAAAATACTAAAAAAAGTAGTTCTTGCAACAAAAATTTTAACAATTGGCATTTTTTTCTTCGTTTTTCTTGCAATATTGCCATATTTCAATGCAGAAATTTACGATTTTAAGGAAAAAACCACCTTTTCGGGTATGGGCTGGTTTAACCCATATTTGTCCAATGATTCACTTTGGTTGAAGGCAAATTTTCATGCTCATACCTTTGCTTGGGGCAAACTAACGAATGGTCACCACACCTCAGAAGAAGTGTTGCAAAAATTTATCTCGTTAGGATATGATATTCCTACTATTTCAAATTATCATTCTATTGATACTATCGGAAAACTTTTTCCAACAATTCTCTATATTCCTACGTACGAACATGGATACAATATCAAGAAAAGGCATCATCAACCATTAGGTGCAACGTCTGTGGTATGGTTAGATTTTATTTTTGGGCAAACTATTCATCATAAGCAGTATATGCTAAACAGAATTGCACCAACTTGTTCTGTGCTTACTATTAATCATCCTTCGTTTTCGAATGGGTTTGATCCTTCGGATTTTTCTATGCTTCGTAATTACGATTTAATTGAAGTTTTGAATCATTATAGAACATCTATTCCACATTGGGATTCGGCTTTAAGCGCTGGTATTCCATCGATGATCGTTTCGAATGACGATATGAAACATTTAGGGTCTGACGGTGAATGCGGAGCGTTTTGGACAATGATAAATGTTCCAGAAAAATCTGCCGAGTATGTATATGCTTCATTAAGAAGTGGAAAAGCTTATGGAGTTCGAGGACTAAATGCAAAAAATGGTGACAAACTTCAATCGGTTATAGTTCGAAACGATTCACTTTCTGTTGAAGTATCCACCATTGCTGATTCTATTCGGTTCATTCACCAGAATGGCGTCATTAAAGAACGGTTTTCTACTATTTCTAAAGCAACGATACCACTTTTAAAAGAAGATACTTACGTAAGAACAGAAATATTTTTGGATTCAAACACAACGTATTATTTAAATCCTGTGTACCGTTCTGTTGGGAAAACAAACAATATGAATTTCAATTTTCCTACTGTAAATACATTTTTTACCATACTGTACCGATTTGGGTTGTTGGTTTTGGAAGGCATAGTTATACTGGGAATATGGGCACTTTTAAAATCTTGTAGAAAGAAAAAAATAGATATTTCTATAGAATCAGCATAGTAAATTTTGTATAATCAAAAAATTATTGTACTTTTGTAATCGTATTCTATTTAACCTGAAAGCATTAAAATGTCATTACTACAATTAATTGACTCAATGACGATAGCTCGCGCAATTGAGCTTCGTAAAAATAAAGACGGTGATAATTTCGTTGAAATGAAGCCATTCCGTCCGGGCGATACTGTGATAGTAGCAGTTCGTGTTGTGGAAGGTGAAAAAGAACGTATACAAAAATTTCAAGGTGTCGTAATTGCTCGCAAAGGCTCTGGGGTAAACGAAACTTTCCGCGTTCGTAAAAATTCAAATGGAGTTGGCGTTGAACGTATCTTCTTAGTACACTCTCCAATGATTCAAGGTGTTGAAGTTCTTCGTAGAGGTTCTGTACGTCGTGCAAAACTATACTACTTACGTGGAATTTCTGACAAGAAAATGAGAGCAAAATTAAGCTAATTGGTTTAATTTGTATACTTTCCTCTTAAGGTATTTCATATTGAAATACCTTTTTTGTTTCTTACGATAATCTGAAGTTTTTCTCGGTTTTTTCTATTCCCAAAAAAAAACGTATCTTTGCTAAATCAAAATTTTGTCGAACAAACCACTATTTTTTAAAATGAGTAGACGCTTAGAAGTTACAACGGGTATAATTCTCAAAGGAGAATTTGTATTGTTGTGCCAAAGAAGCAAAACTTCTACTCATGCTTTAAAATGGGAATTCCCCGGTGGCAAGGTAGAAGAAGGCGAAACTCCAGAACAAGCACTTCGTCGTGAGTTAATGGAAGAACTTTCTATAGAAGCTCGTATTGATTCTTGCGTTTGTACCAACAGAGCCGACTATTCTGATGGTGGGCTTTTTAGAGTGTATTATTATATTGTTCGTGAAGTAAAAGGTGAGTTTTCAAATAATGTTTTTGAAGATTTTCAATGGGTACACATAAATGAAGTTAAGAATTTTGATGTTCTTGAAGGAAATAGAACTATTTGCAAAGAACTTCCAAGATTGATAGCACAAGCAAATGACGAACATTTTATGCAACTTGCACTTGATGAAGCTGAAATTGCTTCTAAAGAAGGAGAAGTTCCTGTTGGAGCTATTATAGTTCGTGACGGTATAATTGTTGGTAAAGGACATAATACTATTGAAAAAACTCAAAATATTCAGAACCACGCTGAAATGAATGCTATGAGAATGGCAGCCGATACTATTGGACACAAACGTTTGCTTGAATGCACTTTGTATGTTACTTTGGAACCTTGTTCTATGTGTGCTGGAGCAATTGTCTTAGCTCGTATACCAAGGGTTGTTTTTGGTGCGGACGATCCCAAAACTGGTGCTGTTGTATCAATAAATAATATTCTTTCCGATACTCGGTTGAATCATCAATGCTCAATTACACGAAGTGTTTTAAATTTTGAATGTGGGTTTATTCTAAAACAATTCTTTGCAAACCTTCGTAAAGAAGTCTAAATACCACTTATGGAGCCTAATCCAAACTCCCAAATAAAACCTGCCTTATATCTTGTTTCTACTCCAATTGGGAACAAAGAAGATATTACAATACGAAGTTTGAAACTTCTTCAACAAATTCAACATATCGCCTGTGAAGACACTCGGACTACCGGTGGCTTGTTAAAACTCTATGGTATTTCGGACAAACATTTTATTGCTTGTCCTGAACAACAACAAGCCGAAAAATCTTCGTATATACTTTCGTTGATTCAAAATGGTAATCCTGTAATTTATGTATCAGATGCTGGAAGCCCTTGTATTTCTGATCCCGGATCTTGGTTGGTTTCTTTTATGATTTCGAACAATATTGATGTTATTGCGCTACCGGGTGCAACGGCATTTGTTCCTGCATTACAAATTTCAGGATTCGATACTGCTAATTTTTTCTTTTATGGTTTTTTACCTAAAAAGGGAAGAACCACTATTCTTACTAAGTTACTAACAAAACAAGAAACAGTAGTTTTGTATGAATCTACACATAGAATTATTCGCTTGTTAGAGGAGTTAGTACAGCTTTCGCCAAAACGAAAAATTAGTATCAGTAGAGAAATCACTAAATTGTTCGAAGAAACTGTTCGCAGTTCAGCGGAAGAATGCTTTCAACATTTTCAAAAAGATTCACAATCCCACAAAGGTGAATTTGTGGTTGTTATTCAAGGAAATTATGATAAAGAATAAAAAAGTAGTCGTTGTGTTACCTGCATATAATGCAGCAAAAACTTTAGAACAGACTTATAATGAAATTCCTTTTGATATTGTTGACGAAGTTGTCTTAGTCGACGATGCTAGCAAGGATTCAACAGTTGATGTTGCTCATCGATTGGGAATACATCACATAATTCGACATCAGGAAAATAAAGGGTACGGTGGGAATCAAAAAACTTGCTACAAAAAAGCCTTAGAAATTGGTGCTGATATTGTAATAATGCTTCACCCAGATTATCAATACACTCCAGCACTTATTCCTTCGATGGTGCATTTGATAGCTAACGATATATTCCCAGTAGTTTTGGGGTCCAGAATTTTAGGAAATGGGGCTTTGGAAGGTGGAATGCCATTGTATAAATATATTTCGAATCGATTTTTAACATTTGTCCAGAATATATTAGTAAATCAAAAGTTATCGGAATATCATACAGGTTACAGAGCTTTTTCAAAAACGGTGTTAGAAGCTATTCCTCTTCACAAAAATTCTGATGATTTCATTTTTGACAACCAAATGCTTTCTCAAATAATCTACAACAAGTTTCCAATTGGTGAAATAACCTGCCCTACTAAGTATTTCGACGATGCATCGAGCATCAATCTGTCCCGTTCTATAACGTACGGACTTGGTGTGTTAAAAACTTCCATTCAACACTTTCTACAAAGAACAAATCTAATA
>Ga0105049_10002037_pt1 | contig 23843 bp, 27 predicted proteins | sample MAT06_FD_78087 | JGI IMG/M metagenome (GOLD analysis project Ga0105049, IMG submission 78087) | Freshwater microbial communities from Lake Fryxell liftoff mats and glacier meltwater in Antarctica - MAT-06 | ecosystem: Environmental > Aquatic > Freshwater > Ice > Liftoff microbial mat | place...
CTTTACACGCCATCAGGCCAAACGCCTGCACGGATGAGCAACGCACGAACCGTGGAACTCCTACGGCCAGCGCTGCTTGAGCAGTTGCTTCAACGCGGTCCCCATTGACACTCTGCACGAGTCCGCCATGGGAACTCACAACAGAAATAATCGGGGCAAGGTGAAAAACCACATTGTTTGCTGCGAATACTTCAGTAAGTGCAGACTGATCTCCAACGTCAATTGAAATCCATGCCGACCCAATTTGATGCGCAGGTGGTTCACGCAGATCAATCATCTGAACGCCGCGACTTGGCTTCAGCACAACCGGGACCAAATTGGTGCCAACATGCCCACTCGCTCCGGTAACGGCTGCCGTCCCAGGTCAACCGTAGGTGGAAGATGGCACAAAGAAGGCGTTTCCCTCGTGATGTGTGGGGGAAACGCCGTAACCGCGGAGATGCTGGGAATCCACTGCACCCTTATTTTGTGAAACAATGTGAACCATATTCTTAGTGTTACCCGTCCGCGTTACCTCATGGAACTGCCGAATCAAATTCATGACCACCATGATGCCCGCAATATTGTCTAAGTATTGCCGAGTATCGAGACGCCCACATCACTGGCAAAATTATCACCGAGGCCGGAATGAATTCCCCATTGCATACTCGTCTCTGCATCGAGCGTTTCTTGCGTTTCATCTCCTTATGGGGCACACAGTCTGACGGCCCGGCTGAGAGAAATTTCCTCTTTTAATCCTTATCCGAAAGCTTCTAATGATTCCGTGCAGTGACACATCAGACACTTGAACAGAAAAATTTATACAGCTCTGGTGCAAAAGGTCGTCGTTACTACACCGGGGTGAGTTCTGCCGCTCCAAAGGAAACATTGAAACGGTCGCACCAGATTGACACACTTGTGAGTTCCGAGATGTCAGCATCTGCAGGAATCGGATAGTTTTGGTTACCTTTATTGCCCTTCAATGCGCCAAGGTCGAGGTATTTGGCGTCGTCGAAGACAGACCAGCCATCGGAGCCTTCGAGGACAGGCGCAGCGGCTAACCAGACTTTAAGGTCAGGGCCGTTATCTGTATCGAGGTCTACTAATCTCAGAATTCGGCTACCGTCCGCAAGTGTGATTATTCGTGCCTCACCTTCTGTCGAGTGTTCATGCGAAATGAACGTGCCTTCGGCTGTTACAACTCGCTCCGGCGTCGCTTGTTCGGCAACTGTCGTCGTTGCTTCAGCATTTGGTTCAACATTCACCTCAGCACTAGGTTCAGCACTCTCAGAACTTGCGATGGTGGGCAGGTCTTCATTCACTGTGACATCAATGAATAGTTTCCACGGTTGAAACGCTGCCATTGCAACTGCGAGGAGCGCGACACTGGTTACGGCCGCTGGCACGATAAAGATCGGCCTTTTCCACCGTGATCGATTTTTCACTGAACTTCCTTAACTAAACTGTTTTTCACTGCAATGTCCCAAAGTATACCGAGACCCTCATAAATAGTCGAGCCTGAATCTCGTTATAGCGGTCGGTGAAAGGTATCGCTTCCGGTCGTACATTTTCCGCCGTGCACGTTAAGGGCATCACCCCGCTCCCTCGTAGTGTGTGAGGTCACAGGGCTAATGGTGGAGATGCCGGGAATCGAACCCGGGTCCGTGCAGGATTTTTCCGTCCTTCTACGTGTGTAGCTGCGCTATCGCTTTCTCGGCCCCCGCACTACGTGCAGCACTTTACGGTGGCAGCCCAGTTACTGTTTGGTTTTCCGCCCGTCTCCGTAACCGAGACGATTGGTGAGTCCCCTAGCGACGTCAGACCCCAATTCGAGGACGCATTGGGCTGACGGCAGATTTTATGTTACGCAGCGAGTGCGTAAGCGTCTGCAGACTGCTTAGTTTTGGCAGTTATTTTTTTTCAAGGATGTTTAACGAGATCACCTTAAATTCTCGACACGCTTCTCCGGTTAAACGACTGAACGTCGAAACCTTTCATCCCCTATTGATTTGTGGCCTTAGTCTAACCCCTTGGCCCGTCTTCCGACTAATCGTTGGGTCTCCCGCTTGGCTTCACGCTCAGCAATGGCCTGGCGCTTGTCGTAACTCTTTCGCCCACGGGCCACCGCGATCTCGACTTTGGCGTAGCCATCTTTAAAGTAGATTGACAGTGGAACGAGGGTGACACCGGTGTCTTTGGTTGCTTGCTCGATGCGTTTTATTTCATCTTTTCGCAGGAGGAGTTTGCGGGCACGACGTGGTTCGTGGTTGGTCCAGGTCCCCATTGCGTATTCGGGTATGTGGATCTGGCGCAGCCAAATGCCACCATTTTCGTACTGGGCAAACCCATCCACCAGACTGGCGCGGCCTTGTCGCAGTGACTTTACTTCGGTCCCGGTAAGTACTATTCCGGCTTCGTAGACATCTTCAATTGAGTAGTCATACCGAGCTTTTTTATTTTGGGCAATAAGTTTTTTACCCGTTTCACGTGGCATGAGTGGATGCCTCCTCTTGCATGTGTTCGGCTTCAAGTTCGGCGCCGCGCTGTCCCACCCAAGCAATCGCAATGAAGAACACTGCGATAAACGCCATCACTACGGTCCACAGGAAAACATAGATGTCTATGGCCGCGCCGATCGGTGGGGCACCTGGCAGATAGGTGCGCAGAATTGGTAATGCGAACAGCAGGCTCCCTGTCCAAGCGAGTAACGCTGACTCCACTTTACGGCGATTTGATAGAACGAGTATCGAGATGAAGAGCGCGAGTAGCGACACGATTGTGGCAAGGGCCAAAAGCACGAGTGCGAACAATTTAGTTGAAAATGCACGATTAAATTCGGCCTCCAGGATTATGGCAGAACTTCCCGTGTTCGCCACAGTCAGCGAACTACTCCAGCCATTTATTGCCCCACTCGAATCAATATTGATCGGGATCTCACCCTTGGACTCATTGGCTCCACCCGATTGACGATCATAAAAATCTGCATCAACAAAGTAGGCGCCAGAGTAAGAATCCAGTGGATACTCAGCCGGTTCGCCAGAAACACCGAGGACCACTTCAGCCCTACCAAAGGCGGTGCCCTGCGGAATGCGAATTTCCTGACTGCCGTCTGGTCCGCTCACCGTTACTCGAATATTGTCAACGGATCGATTGTTTTGGTCTGAAATTCCCGCATCATTTGAACTCATGACCAAGCGAAAACTTGCATTACTCGTTTCAGGGCTGACGCCTATTGGCTCGAAATTAATATCAATTCCAGAAGCAGTGGCACTGGTCGAACTTTCAAAACTGCTGCCACCCCCGGAGGAGTAAAAGGCTACGACCAGCCAATAAATAATGACAACGATTAACGCGGTGACACCGAGCAGGGTCCAACCGTGCCGAGAGAGTTGCCGGGGGTGAGGCTCATCGGCGAAGTCGGGGCCAGAAAATGTGCCCATCGACTCCTCCTTCACTTCACATTCTGGTTATTTAGGGTGGTTCACTGACCGTGCTAGCAGGGAACTGGTCGCATAGCTTGGCCGAACCAGCCCATGGGATCATACGCCGTCCCATTTAACCGGGTCTCAAAATGCAGATGCGGTCCGGTCGACCAACCCGTACTACCAACTTCTCCGACCTCCTGGCCCACTTTGATACTTTCTCCTTGGTTGACGCTCACCGAGGAGAGGTGTGCGTAAAAAGTTGTCAGTCCACCGGAGTGAACCAGGAGTACTGCAATTCCGTAGGGGCCGCCGCGGGTGATTGCCGCAACAGATCCGGCATCGGCTGAGATCACGCTGGTCCCGGAAGGAGCGCCGATATCAATCCCCGTGTGACATGAGTTGTGGCCGTACACCGGGTGAATTCGTGGTCCCACATCGCTGCCTTTTGAACGGCCAGGAAGTGGCCAGGTAAGTGATCCATTTGGCGTTTGGTTGGTCTGATTTGCTGTTGCTTGAGCTGCAGCTTTTCTTGCAGCAGCAACCGCTTTTTGAGCGGACGCCTTGAGTTTGCGCTCTTCACGCTTAAGTCGCTGAAATCTGTTCTCAATTTTCCCAATATAAGTTTTGGCAGACTGGACCGCTTGGCGCTTTTCCTTAATCAGGTCGACAACCCTTTGCGCTGTGTCTGATGCGACTTGCAACGCAAGCTTCGCCTTAATCGCTTCCCGATCTGCATTTGCCTGAGAGATGGTTGCCTTTTTTGCCAGTGCAGTGAGCTTTACTTCCTGCATCGTGGCGTTTGCGCTAGACGCGAGAATTGTGCGCTCCATGCTTTGCTGTTCGCGGCTAATGTAGTCGATGGCAGCCAAGCGAGCCGTAAAGTCAGCCGGATTTTGCGCAGACATCAAAATCATTACTTCACTCAGGGGTCCCTCTTGGTAAACATTGCGGGCCACGTCATCCATGTCACCACGTTGGGCCTCTAATTTTTGATGAAGTCGAGTAAGGGCCTGCCTGCTCAAAATGAGTGCGCTCTTTGCGTAATGGGATTCAAGCCAGCGAGACTCGGCTAGGAGTGCTGCCCGCTTGGATTCAACTAACGCTGACTTCTTTTGTTGCTTTGCTTTTACCAATGATCGTTGAGCGTTCGCTGCCGCGTTTACCGTTTTTTGAAATGCGGTATTCGCCTTACCTAGCGCCTGCGTGGTGGATGCCAAACTTGATTGAACCTGACGCTGATCGCTTTTTATCTCGTTGAGGTCCGCCCCTTGAGTGGGTGGTCCGATTCCAATGCCGGCCACGAGGATGCACGCGAGAGACACGGCAATACCGGTGCGGGAGGGGACCACTCGAGCAGGATAAACCCGGGTTGGTGGTTCTTCACCGGTTGGGCTTGCGTGTTTAAGGACTAAACCCTCAAGTACTTCCTGAGGGTAAAGAAGGCAGCGACACCCGAGAGAGTGATTCCCACCACAATCAGGATGGGGGCAATTCCCGCTACCGCGTCCCAGCCAACAAATGCGGTGAACTGGAATGACGGGGCCAGGATCTGATCAATCACGACCGCTTTTGCCAGAATCAATCCACCGACAGCGAGGATCGCTCCAATGCCGGCCGAGACCGCAGCCTCAAGTAGGAAAGGCAGCTGGATGTAAAGGTTGCTCGCGCCAACCAGACGCATGATGCCCGTTTCACGACGCCGACTGAAAGCGGCTACACGCATGGTGTTAACAACCAGCAACACGGTAACAATCAACATGACAACGGCAATGATCAGTGCGATTGCTTGGAGTCCTCCCAGTAATCGGAAGAATTTGTCGAGAACTTGTCGTTGATCGTTGACCTGTTCAATTCCCGGCCTACCTGCGAATGCTGAAGCAACGACGTCGTACTGGGTTGGATCATCAAGCTTAACTCGGAAGGACTCGGGTAGGGCGCTTTCATTGACGCTGTCAACAATTGGTGAGTTGGCGAACTGTTCCTGGAAGCGGACGTAAGCCTCCCCTTGTGATTCGTAGTAAATGTCCTGGACCAATGGACGCAACGATTCAAGGTCCGCTTCGATCTGGTCACGTTGCGCGGCAGTTACTGCGCCACCGACACACGAAGGGGTATCGCTGCCTTTGGCGCATAGGAAAATGGAAACTTCCACCTTGTCGTACCAAAAATCCTTCATGGTGTCGACCTGTGCTCGCACGAGCAAACTCACACCGAACAGGGTGAGTGAGACGGCGACCGTGATAATCACGGCCAGGGTCATGGTCAAATTTCGACGAAGTCCGTTCCCAACTTCACTGGCTACAAATTGAGCGCGCATCAGCGGGCGTATCCGTAAACGCCGCGCGACTGGTCTCGGACCACACGGCCATTTTCAAGTTCAACAACCCGGCGGCGCATCTGATCAACAATCTGAGCGTCATGGGTTGACATGACAACGGTCGTTCCCAATCTGTTGATTCGATCAAGGAGTTTCATGATTCCAACTGAGGTTCCCGGGTCAAGGTTTCCGGTTGGCTCGTCGGCGATCAGCAGTTTGGGTCGGTTGACAAATGCTCGGGCAATCGCCACTCGCTGCTGCTCGCCACCGGAAAGCTCGTCGGGGCGACGCTGCTCTTTACCTTCAAGACCGACAACTTCGAGCACTTCGGGGACCACTTTTTTTATATGCGCTTTTGGTTTACCGATCACCTCGAGGGCGAAGGCAACGTTTTCAAAGACACTCTTATTGGGCAACAAGCGGAAGTCTTGGAACACGGTTCCGATCTCCCGGCGAAGGGTCGGAATTTTCCAGTTCGAAAGGCGACTGAGGTCTTTACCCAGAACCCAGACGTTTCCGGCGGTGGGTCGTTCCTCGCGGAGCACCAGTCGAAGGAAGGTGGACTTTCCCGAGCCGGAGGGACCAACCAAGAAGACGAACTCGCCTTTTTCGATTTCAAGGGAGGCTTCTTCTAGGGCCGGCCGGGTTTGACTCGGGTACAGCTTGGTCACGGTATCGAACAGGATCACTGCGCAGTACTCCGTTTCAGTCGGGAAGCCATCGGGTTACTGACTAGCAGTCTAAGCGGACGGGGTCGAAGCCGGTGATTACGACGTGGCCGAATTGGTCTTTCGCCACCTTATTCCAGCCTGAACCAACTCATCAATTTCCCCGTCGAGCACCGCTCCGGTATTGCCCGTTTCCTCATTGGTTCGCAGGTCCTTCACCATTTGATACGGGTGCAGGACGTAGGAGCGCATTTGATTACCCCAAGAGCCACCGGAGTCGTCTTTGAGGGCGTCCATTTTGGCCCGTTCGGCTTGGCGCTGGGCCGCGAGGAGCTTGGCTTGGAGGACGACCATGGCGGTCGCCTTATTCTGAATTTGCGAGCGTTCATTCTGACAGGACACGACTATTCCGGTGGGAATATGGGTCAGGCGCACGGCAGAGTCGGTGGTGTTCACGCCCTGTCCACCGGGGCCACTTGACCGGTACACGTCGACGCGCAGGTCGTCGTCGGGAATGTCGATACTCTCGGCCTGCTCCAACACGGGGATTACTTCAACGTCGGCGAATGAGGTTTGCCGTCGGCTTTGATTGTCAAATGGTGAGATGCGCACAAGTCGGTGGGTCCCTTGTTCAACTGAGAGGGTCCCGTAGGCGTATGGGGCCTTCACGGCGAATGTTGCGGATTTGATGCCGGCTTCTTCAGCGTAGGAGGTGTCGTAGACCTCGTACGTCCAGCCGTGGCGCTCGCAATAACGGATGTACATGCGCAACAGCATCTCGGCCCAGTCCGCGGCGTCCACGCCGCCGGCGCCCGAACGAATCGTGATGAGCGCTTCCCGTTCGTCGTACTCCCCCGAAAGCAAAGTGCGAATTTCAAGTTCACTAACCACCGCTTCCAAGGCTTTTAGTTCCTTGATGGCCTCGTCGAGGGATGCTTGGTCACCCGCGTCTTCAGCCAGTTCAAACAGCACCGGCAGGTCTGCGTCTCTACTTTGAACAGCCTCGAACTTGCGTAATTCACCTTGGATGGTGGACAACTTCGAGGTGATCTTCTGCGCGTGTGCCTGGTCGTCCCACAAATCGGGGACGGATGCTTCGGCTTCAAGCTCGGTAATTCGTGCTTTCATTCGATCAACATCAAGCACCGTGCCAATACTGCTCACTTTGGTTGCCAGTTCATTCAGTCGTTCCGCAATGTCAAGTGAGGGCACGACGCAACTTTACGAGTTGGCCGCCCATCTAAGTCTTATGGGGAGTAGTAGTCCAACCTCGCCGAGGCACTCACTTCAACGGGATCAAATGGCAAGGCGTCAAAAAATGTCAGGCGTAATGGTGCATTCAAGGTGACCATTACGGACTTCCCGTCGGGTTCGATCCCGAGGTTGATGAGGTCAATATCTGAATTAGCGGTCATAGCGCTGGCGTGTGTCCTGGCAATATCTTGGACTTCAGCCGAGTTCAGCCTGGTGGATCGGGTTGCCCCGGTTTGGTAGTACTCCTGCAGATCTATTCCTTGGGCTCCGGCCAAAGCGATGGAGTCGGCGATTGATTGCAGCTCACGCTGTTGAATAAATGCGCTGGCGCTGTCGGAAATTACGGCGAGGGCCAAAAGGCACACACCGATCATGCCGATCCCCAGCAGCATGATGCTGCCTTCCTCTTTCGTCACCGGTTCCCCGCTTCGCGGTATTGGTCGACCAGCAGGGTCGCTTGTGAACTGATCGGCATTGTGACCGGGTTTTGTGATCCCCAGCCGGGAACAAATGGCAATGGCACCTGGGTGGTGATTTCCACGGAGACTTTTCCTCCGGGAGTCAGACAGGACATGTGATCGCAGGTGATTGACAGATGTGGTTGTGATTCGGTGAGACCGTAGTCGGCAAAGGCCTGATTCGCGGCGATGCTTGCTCTGTGATTACCCGAGGAGTTACTCATGCTGGAAACAAATGCCCTCACACCTTCCCTCGCTGCCTGATTGGCCGCGAATTGGGCAGCGTTGAGAGTAAGCACGGTGATCGCTATGTAGATGAGGGGCAAGATAATTGCAACTCCCACCACAATGAATTCAATTGAGGCGCTCCCGCGATCACTGCTACTCCGCCAGTGCATGGCCAGTAAGTTTCATTGACGTTGGACCATAAAAGCCAATCAGCGGCAGTTCTGTTTCCACCACGACCGCGAACATTTCGTTGTCCCCTTCGGTGATGCGCAACGCACTAATGCTTTCAACAGCTGTTCCAGCGATGTTGTTTTCCAATATTGACCTAGTGCGTGACTCCGCGCGAGTGAGGTCTCCGTCGACCAATGCCGCAACTCGAGCACCTTCGATTGCGGCACTAGTGATAACGGTTCGAACGTGAATCGCCAGCATCAATTGGAGTACCGCCAAGGCAACCAACATGAGTAAGGGGGCAACCAGCGCAAATTCAACACTCGCATTCCCGTTTTCAAGCGTGAGCCGCTTCCGCCAATTATGCGGAGACACTCGAGATCGCTCGATCGAGGATTCCCGTGAGTTGGTCGTCAGCGATAAGCCAAATTGCCGTGACGAGTCCTGCCGTCATCACTGCGACCAGAACCCAACCGGGGACATCACCCTGGTCATTGGCCAACTTGGTGAACAGCTTTCCTAACATCAGTTCGATTTTCATGCCATACCTTTCTTTCGTTGTACATTTTTTGTTTTTATGGAAGAAGTACTTCAAGGCCTCGCATTGCCGGAAAAAGCGCAATCACAATCACCGTGGGCAGAATGAAAAAGACAACGGGCACCAACATGGCGACATCTTTCTTTCCCGCCAATTCAATGAGGTACTGTCGCTGTTCATTCCTCGTGTCGGCAGCCTGGGCCCGTAGAACACCACTCAATGGGGTTCCACGTTCAATGGCAATGACCAAGCCAGAAACAAACCGTTCAATTGAGCGCGATCCAGTGCGCTCAGACATCTTGAGCAGGGCATCGGTGAAAGAACTCCCGGCTTTGATGTCGGCGACGCAGGTTTGTAATTCATGGGCCAGGTCGCCGTTGCCAAGGTGTGCGATCCGGGTTAACGCGGCGATGGAAGTCTCACCGGCGGTAACGGAGAAGGCGAGTAATTCAGCAAGGTCGGGGAACTGGGCATCAATTCGCTGCACCCGCTTCTTGCCGAGTCCAGATGTATGTGTGTCGTGCAGGAGAAAACCGATGCCGACCCCAAGTGCCATCGTGATTGCAAGGGCGATCGGATTGGAGCCCCGGCCAATTGCCCACGTGCCGATCACTATTCCTAGGATCAAACCCAACGCCGCCCACGTTATTTGCTCCCAACGGAAGCGGGCAAGATCGGCATTGCGATCCCCGGTTGATCTGCCGGCCTTTTGTAATCTCTCTATAAGTTTGTCCGTGTTGCCAAAACGAGAGATCCACGCTGAATGTGGGCTCAGCAATTCGCTTAAGGAAGACAACGCTCCGGACTGATTTTCCGTTGGGATGAGCACATTGAGTTGCGGAATTATTCCCCGGGATGCGCACACCACTCGCGCGGAAATGGTGATTGGGGTCATCACCCGGTAGCGCGCGATCGCGATCATGGCTCCGCTTGCCGCCACGAGTCCGATGAGTGCGCCAAGAATTGGAGTGCTCATGCTGGCACCTCGAAGACAACTCGAGATTCGGTCGGCAAAGCTCCAATGCGCAACATGATTCGGTAGGCGATAAATGAGACTGCCGCGGCGCCGAGTAGCACGATTGCTCCAAGACCGGTGCGAAATGCGGCAACAGCGTCTGGCCGGGTACACAACATGGCCAAGGTAAGCCAAGGAGCAGCGATCGACATGCGCGCGGCGGCGATGGTCCAACTTTGTCGTGCTTCAATGTCACCACGCGTGAGAGCATCACTTCGCAGTAGTGCGCTCAGTGTTCGCAAAACGTGTCCGAGATCTGTACCACCAACTTCATGGGCAATACGCAGCGCGGAAATAACCCGATCGGCAACAGGATCACCGAGGCGCTTTTGCAAGGCATTTAGCGCTTGGCCAAATGAACCGGTTGAACGGTAATAGTCCGAGAAGTGGGTGAACGCATAACGCAACGACGCCGGGCCATTTCTGGATAGGTCGGCAACCGCCTCGGGGAGTGACATCCCTGCTCGAACTGAGGAAGCCAACGAATCAACCGCGTCGGGCCAACTTGTGCGCAGTGCTTTTGACCTCACTTTGGCACGTCGTTTGAGACGCAAGATTGGCATGAAACTGGCACCGACGGCACTCATCAGGGCCACGATGGGGATTGAGGTAATGATGAGCGCGATGGACCCGGTGGCCAACGCCGCAATTGCCATGGTCGAGTAAACAGTCGGGACGGTGACATTGGGCATTCCGGCCGCCTTGACCAGCGTTCCCACGTAACTTTCCTTGGTCGGCCGGACCTGGCGGTTGCCACTTATTGACAGAAGAATCAGGATGACACCAATTCCGACACACAAGCCGAGAACGGCACCCATTAGGCAACGCCCTGCAACGATTTCTGCGCATGCAGAATGCTAGCCAGGTCAAATCCGTGGGCAATGAATCTTTCGGGGTGCGGCGGGTAACCACTTTTTCGGGCTAGCCCTGCGCCGTCATCTTTGAAAATCGTGCTCATTTCAATAATATTGTTTTCAACACGACCGGTGAGTCCCGCTATTTCTGTGATTCGACGCTGACCACTGGGATCACTCGCCGCATGAATGACCACATCAACAGCGCCCGCGACTGTTGGCACGACAAAGTCACCGGGGATATTAGCCCCAGCCAGAAGTGGAAGTGTGCAGAGTTTAGTGACAGCCTCACGCGCGCTATTTGCATGTAACGTGGACAGGGAAGGCATTCCAGAGTTCATCGCAATGAGTAAATCAAGGGACTCGCCTTGGCGGACTTCACCGACGATCAGCCGGGTCGGTCGCATCCGGAGTGCTTCACGTACGAGGCGGCGAAGTGGGATCTCTCCCGTGCCTTCCAAACTGGCATCTCGCGTCTGCATAGCGACCCAGTCCGGATGATCGATTCTGATTTCAAATACTTCCTCACAACTGATGACCCGTTCATGATGGGGAACACACCCTAAAAGCGCATTCAGTAACGTAGTTTTGCCAGATTGGGTCCCACCAGCCACCACAATGTTGAGTCCGCATTTGACCGCGGCGTCTAGGAATGTTGCCGCTTGCTGATTGAGAGTTCCCAAGTTGATCAGGTCAAAAATAGTTTTTGGCCGAACCACAAAACGACGAATATTCACCGACCAGTGCTTCTGGGTAACTTCAGGAATCACGACATGCAGCCGACTACCATCTGAGAGCACCGCGTCTACAAAGGGTTGAGAAAGGTCAAGGCGCCGCCCGGAAGTCCGGAGCATCCGCTCAACGAGATCGCGCACCTGCTCGGGAGTCAAGACGATTCCGGTCAATTCACTTCGACCACCTCGAGCGATAAAAACTCGACTTGGTTCATTGATCCAGATTTCTTCAACCGTTGGATCATCGAAAAACTTTTGCAGTGGTCCATAACCAGAAATTTGATGATGCACTTCCATTACCAAAGCGGGAACGTCGATTATTGATCCACCCGCAAACAGGTCAGAAACACTTTCTTGAATTAAGTGAAGTACCCGCACGCTGTCACGCACCGGATCAAGATCAAGGGTCCGAATTTGCTCACGGACCCGTGATTCAACGTGTACCGAATCCATGACTTCCCCTTTAATTAATGCGCATTGTTGTTGCTTCTTCTGCGCACGTTCAGGGTAAGTCGGTTCGGGTCATTAAATACAGGGGTGATTTGGATCTGTGGATAACTCGCTTAGAGGAGGAAGCGGTCCCACGCTGCTTTCACCAGCTCGGGGTGCTCGGACTGGGCCATGTGACCGGTATCGGGAAGCACAACAACGTGAGCGTTCGAAAAACTTTTGGTAAGTCGATGTGCGGTTCTTGCACTCACCAACACATCTTTTCGACCATAAATCCCCAGTGTTGGTGCAATCACTCGCTCGGCAAGTTTCCACGGGCGGTCAGCACCGGTCAGATCGGTATTCGTTTTGAGTAAGCCACGAAGTGATCGCAGGAATGCGTCGGTGTTGTAGGTGAAGTGGTCGCACTCTTTTACTTCCTGGACGGCTTCAGCAATTCGGATTTTAGAAAACAGCTCAGGTCTGGCGGTGAGACCGTCAATTGTGGCCTGAACTCGATTCTCCGCCGATGCCTCAAAATATTTTGGGATCAATTTCTCGCCAATCCCGGGAAGAGCAATTGTCGGCAAGTGAACATTTCCCTTGGTCGCATAAAGACTCGGGAACGCTGGTGAAATCAAGGTGAGTGAACGCACCATTTCGGGTTTGCGAGCGGCCAGTTGCAGCGCGACGGCGCCTCCGAGTGAGTTCCCGAAAAGGTCAACCGGGCCAAGATTCTTAGCCAAAATGAACTCAGCTACTGCCCGCGCATGGCCGGATGGGGTGTAATCACCGTCACGCGGCGGCGGCGACATCCCAAATCCGGGGAGATCGACCGCGTAGCCGGTAAGTTGAGGCTCTAGGGCCAGCATCAGATCCGTCCAATTAAGTGCGGACCCACCTAACCCGTGCAGAAAAACACCAACGCGATCCGGGGATGTACCCACTTCCATGGTTGTGCGGTAGGAGATCGTTCGCTTTGAGAGAAACTCTATGCGTCGGCCGTAAGCGTGCGCAGCCTCCAAACGTGGGGAGATGGGGGACAGCATCCTCAAAGCGTACGCGATAAATAAAATCAAGGGCAACGTAGACTGACCACATGGTTTTAGCGGCATCGATGGAGGAAGCAGGTTCGCGGACCGGGCGCCTGCCCAAAGCCGAACGCCGGGAACAATTAATGGCTGTGGCGCGGTCGGTCTTTGTTGAGCAGGGGTACCACACCGCAAGCATGGAAATAATTGCTGATACGGCCGGGGTCTCTAAACCGTTGCTCTACCAGCATTTCCCCAGCAAATTGGATTTGTACTTGGCGCTACTTGACGCTGGCATCGACGACCTACTCGCCAAATCAGATGCATCACTGCGAGACATCACCGATAATAAATTGCGCGTGATCGCGACAGTCCAAACATATTTTGAATTTGTTGACGACCCCCAAGACGCTTACCGACTGGTTTTTGAATCCGATCTCACTAACGAACCCGAGGTTCGCGCCCGGCTTGAACGTCTTGAGCGAGAGGTGATTAAAAGTATTGCAGCCGTGATCAGGGAAGACACCGGCCTGAGCGAGGGACAGGCAACCCTGCTCGGTGCTGGTCTGCACGGCATGGCCCAGGTTGCGGCCACCAGCTGGTTGCGTGATCCAACCCTTCCCAGAGGTGATGCCGCCGAATTAGTGTCGCTACTCTCGTGGCGCGGAATCAGCGGGTTCCCCCTTTCGCATCCGCCCCATTGAACCGCTCCATAGAACCAACCCGGTAAATCCACCCGAACGACTCGTCAACAACAGCAGGAAAGGTACGACATGGACATCACAATCGGAGTGCAACACATTGCCCGCGAAATCTCACTTGAGTCCGAAGAGAGCGCGGAAGCGATTTCACAGCAGGTCACCGAAGCCATCAACTCCAACGGATTACTGAGTTTGACCGATACCAAAGGTCGGGTTGTTCTCGTTCCCGCCAGCAAAATCGCCTACGTTGATCTCGGACCTGCAACCGGTCGTCGCGTTGGATTCGGCAAATAACTGTTAAGCGGCAAGTCCAAGGTTGGCCATGCGCTTGGAGTGACTGTCTGTTAGTCGCGCCAACATACGACCAATTTCGGCGAGATCAGCGCCTGGCCGATCAACCCCCCCAATGATCAAAGCGGCCAGCGCATCGCGATCTGCGGCGACACGTTGCGCTTGGGACAGGGCTTCACCGACGAGTCGGCGTCCCCAAAGCGCCAGCCGCCCGGCCACTTTGGGGTCTTCTTCAATAGCAGCTCGAATGCGTTCGACAACGTAGGCAGCTTGGGACAGGTCGTCGCAGACTTCCAGGACGAGCTCACGGGTCCGCGGGTCGACATAGGAAGAAATCTCTCGGTAGAAATCTAAGGCGATTCCATCACCGACAAATGCTTTCATGAGGCCTTCAAGCCAATCGGTTGGCTTGGTCTTTGCGTGAAAATCTTCGAGGGTTTGCCGGAAAGGTTCCATTGATGTTTCGGGGTCAGCTCCCAGTTCAACAAGTCGATTACGCAGGGCAATGAAGTGCTTAAATTCAGTTGTGGCCAACTCCCCCATGGCTGCTATATCCGTAAAGGATGGAGCCAAAACAGAATCGGTCGCCATCCGCTGAAATGCGGTCAATTCGCTCACCGCGAGCAGCGCGAGTAGGTCAACGACCGCCGCCTGATACTCGGGGTTCTTGGTCAACTCGTGTCCAACCGACTCATGGGTCATCTGGCCCAATCAACTCCGCTCGCATGTGGGTACCACGCTTGCCTAGGGCTAGCCAAGCACCACAAGGATATCGGGGTACCATAATACCAATGAGCTATTCGCTCAGGATCCCCGAAGCGGGCGCTTTCCCGCCTCATTAACCCTGGAGTTCTTCTGTCAACCACGATCGAAAGCCCGCCGGAAAGTCCGGCTGAATACACACCCGCCCCGGCCAAATCATTTGCCGAACTCGGTGCGCACCCCAAAATTGTTTCCGCGCTCTCAGCTAAGGGCATTGACTTTGCCTTCCCGATTCAAGAAATGTGCATGTCCATGGCCCTGGACGGCCGCGACATTATCGGCCAAGCGAAAACGGGGACCGGAAAAACACTCGGTTTTGGAGTTCCATTACTGCAACGGATGAAAATTCCGGGTGGAGTAACACCACAAGCACTCGTCGTCTGTCCGACCCGTGAACTTGCATCTCAGGTTGCCTCGGATCTAACCATTGCTGGCAAGGACCTTGGAGTTCGAGTACTTGCCGTGTATGGGGGTAGAGCAATTGAACCCCAGATCGATGCACTCAAATCCGGGATCGACGTTGTCGTCGGAACCCCGGGGCGAATCCTTGATCTCGCAAATCGCCGCAATCTTGATTTGAGCAGCGTCCGGGTCCTGGTCATGGATGAAGCCGATGAAATGCTCGACATGGGCTTCTTGCCTGACGTTGAACGCATTGTCGCATTGCTTCCCGCGGAACGCCAAACCATGTTGTTCTCAGCGACGATGCCTGGTCAGATTGTGAACCTTGCTCGCCGCTACATGACCCAGCCAACACATATTCGTGCGAGTGATCCAAACGATGAAAGCGCGACCGTTGACTCAATTGAACAGCACGTCTGGCGGGCTCATCCAATGGACAAGATTGAACTTGTTGCAAAAATCATGCAGGCAGAGGGTCGCGGACTCGTCATGATCTTTACGCGAACAAAAAGAAAAGCGCAGAAGATTTACGATGAACTAATAGAACGCGGCTTTGCCGTGGGAACCGTTCACGGTGACCTCGGTCAAGGGGCACGCGAGCAGGCACTTCGCGCATTCCGCACTGGCAAGATCGACATTCTCGTTGCAACTGATGTTGCCGCACGTGGAATTGACGTTGACGGCGTGACACACGTGATCAACTTCGAGTGCCCAGAAGATGAGAAGGCCTATCTGCATCGAGTCGGTCGTACCGGCCGAGCCGGTAATTCAGGCGTTGCGGTAACCCTTGTTGACTGGGAAGACGTTGCCCGTTGGCAAATGATTGACCGTGCGCTCAAACTGCCGTTCAAAGATCCGATTGAAACCTACTCAACAAGTGATCACGTCTACACCGGTCTTGGTATTCCCCGAGACGCCATCGGTCGATTGGCCAAAGGTGATCAAATTCGTGCTGGACTTGGCGCTGAAACTCTCGAGGATCTTGGCGGCAAGTTGCCACAACAAAAGGCCCCCGCGCGCAGGTCCTCGGGAAATAAGCCTTCCGGGAGTAAGCCGTCCGGGTCTAAGCCATCGGCACGCACACCAAAAAGTGACGTACCCAAAAAAGCCCCAGCAGGTAAGAGTCGTGAACGTCGTCGGACCCGCAGTGGTGACGGAGCCTGATTTCTCACGTGAACTTCCGCGCACTCGCGAGTGCGCGCGCTTGGCACGTGAGTTCCTCGAAGACTCGGTTCCGAATTCACCCGCATTGGATTCACTGGAACTGATTGCCTCCGAGCTGGTAACAAATGCATTCACCCATGGAGTTGGTGACATGACCATTGCCCTCGCCACAGTGGGTCAAACTGAGTTCAGGCTGTGCGTAGCCAATGGCTATGACCTATCTGCCGAGGAGCCAAATCTCACCCTTGCTTGCGACTCGCATAAACTCGCCGAGCAGGGACGGGGACTCCAGATTGTTGAAGCGATGAGCTCAGCTTGGGGTTGGGACATTTTAGATTCACGACTCATCGTGTGGGCGAACGTTGCTGTCTAACTCTTAAGTTTGTATTCCTCCAGCATCCGCCGCGCAATAATCATCTTTTGAATATCGGCGGTTCCTTCACCGATCATCAGCATTGGTGCTTCACGGTAAAGCCGTTCAATTTCGTATTCCTTTGAATAGCCGTAGCCACCGTGAATACGGAATGAGTCTTCAACTACTTCTTTGCAGTACTCGCTCGCTAGTAACTTGGCCATCCCGGACTCGAGGTCGTTTCGTGCGCCACTGTCTTTGAGACGGGCTGCCATCACCATCATTTGATGGGCTGCTTCAACTTTCGTTGCCATTTCCGCCAAACGGAAAGCAACTGCTTGATGGTGGACGATCGCCTTTCCAAATGTTTCACGCACTTGGGCGTATTCAATTCCAAGTTCAAACGCGCGAATGGAAACGCCACAGGCACGTGCCGCCACATTGACTCGGCCAACTTCGACACCGTCCATCATTTGATAAAAGCCCTTGCCCGGTTCCCCACCGAGTAGGTCCTCGTTCGAGAGTTGCAGATTGTCCATGATCAACTCGGTGGTATCAACACCCTTGTAGCCCATTTTTTCGATCTTGCCCGGGATTGATAGACCTTTTCGTACCTCGCCGAAGCCTTCCGCCTTTTCAACTAAGAAAGTTGACATGCGTTTGTAAACGCTTGAATCTGCGGGTGCAGCGTCATCGGTGCGCACCAAAACAGCCACCAGCGTTGAGGAGGCGCCGTTGGAGACCCACATTTTTTGGCCGGTCAGCGAATATCCATTTTCGTTCTTCACACCTTTTGAGGTGATCGCTGCCACGTCGGATCCGCACCCGGGTTCACTCATGCTGAAAGCTCCGCGAACTTCGCCGGTTGACATGCGGGGCAGGTATTTCTCTTTCTGTTCGGGTGTTCCGTGATGCATCAGCATGTAAGCAACAATGAAATGAGTATTAATGACTCCACTCACACTCATCCAGCCACGGGCAATTTCTTCCACGACCAGCGCGTAGGTGAGCAACGACTCACCCAGGCCGCCATACTCTTCGGGAATCATGAGTCCAAATACGCCGAGTTCTTTTAGCCCGTCAACGATGGCCTTCGGGTACTCGTCAGCGTGCTCAAGTTCATTGGCCACCGGAATAATTTCATTATTGACGAAGTCACGAACAGCACTCAGAATTTCGGTCTGAATGTCATTCAAGCCTTCGGTGTATGCCAATCGTGTCATGAGTGTCCTCTATTCCGGTTATTACAGTTATTACAGTCATTCAGGTGCCGTGAATTGTTGGGTTCGGGTCATGCCGGCTGCTCTGCCTTTGGCGGACATGACTAATGCCATTTTGCGCGATGCTTCGTCGATCATTTCATCACCCAGCATTGCCGCGCCTTTTGCGCCGCCGCGTGCAGAAGTGAAATAATCGTAAGCGTCCAGGATCATTTCCGAGCGGTCGTAATCGGATTGATCCGGTGAATAGATTTCATTGGCTGCTTCAACCTGGCCGGGGTGTAGTGCCCACTTGCCGTCGAATCCCAATGCTGCTGACCGCGCCGCAACGCGACGGAACCCTTCAACGTCCTTGATTTGCAGGTAGGGACCGTCAATGGCTTGCTTGTTGTAGGCGCGGGCCGCCATCAGGATTCGCATCAAGATGTAATGGTAGGCGTCTCCGGTGTCATAACCCGGGGGTTGTTCACCGACGACGAGGGATTTCATGTTGATGCTGGCCATAAAGTCGGCTGGCCCGAAAATAATGGTTTCAACCCGAGGACTTGCCTGAGCGATTGCGTCAACGTTAATCAAACCCAGGGCGTTCTCAATTTGGGCCTCGATGCCAATGCGTCCAACGTCAAGCCCATTTGATTTTTCCAGCTGGGTGAGAAGCAGATCAAGGGCAATCACCTGGTCAGCGGTCTGCACCTTGGGCAACATGATGGCATCGAGGTTGGCACCCGCTCCCTCCACAACTTCGATCACGTCCGCGTAGGTCCATTGCGTCGTCCAGTCGTTAACACGAACCGAGCGAATCTTTCCGTCGTAGCCGCCCTCATTGAGCGCATTGACGATGTTCTTGCGGGCCTGCGGCTTGGCCAGCGGCGCCACAGCGTCCTCGATGTCCATAAAGACTTGGTCAACCGGCAGTGATCGCGCTTTATCGAGCATTTTCTCGCTACTTCCGGGTACGGCGAGGTTGGATCGTCGAGGGCGCAGTGCTCGCTCAGTCTTCGACGTTGGCGTCGGCATAGTCATGGACATAGGCGTATGTTATCGAGCCGCGATTTATCTTGCTCAGAGAAAGCTCTGTGGGCTAGGACACACTTATGCTTCGAGGGTGTCCAGCAACCAACTTTCACCAAAGGCTCTCACCGATGCCCGATTCGCCACAATTTTCCTTTTCTTTTTCAACGGGATGGCTCTTAGCGCCCTCACCCCACGACTAGCCGACCTGCAGGGACAGATGCAAATGTCTGACCTCGCCCTTGGCGTGGTACTCGGTGCAGGGGCGGCCGGTGGGCTGTTCTTCGGCCCATTCGCTGCGATGGGGATGCGTACATTTGGCAGCGGGCAGTTCTCCATGATCGCGCTGGTCCTGATGCTTCCGCTACTCCCACTCGTTGGATTAGCCCCCAGTATTTTCATTCTGGGCGTTGTGATTTTTGCCATCGGCGCGGTCGATTCGGTACTCGACGCAGCCCAGAACGCACATGGGCTCCACGTGCAGCGCTTCTACAAACGCTCGATCATTAACAACATGCACGCGTTCTGGGCTTTGGGCACAGTGGTTGGTGCACTCATCGGCGCGTTCACCCTCGCACTGGATTTTTCACTTACTTGGTCGCTCTTTTTTGTCTCCGTCATCGGCTTGCTCGGCGTCCTAGTCACATTTCGCTGGGTCCTCCCTGCAAATCTCAATAACATCAATATCCAATCTGACTTAGTAGAAGAAATCCATGCTGAGCACCTTCGCGGCATCGATCCCAGCTCGGTAGCCCCGACCGGATCAATTGCCCGATTTCACATTGGCTCGATGCTCACCGCAATTGGGCTGCTAACCGTTCTTGCGGTAATTGTTGAAGATGTCCCGCAACGCTGGTCATCTATTTACCTAACCGACCTAGGAGTTGACGGATCGCAGGTTGGCCTTGGGGTTGTTGCATTCACTATTGCACTCACAGTTGGCCGTTTTGTTGGCGACCATTTCGTCAACCGTTTCGGCGAGCGACACGTTGCTCAAGTCAGCATGGCCGTCACCGCCGCAGCACTAGCCGCCGCCTTGGTGGCCGGAAACTTTTACGCCTACGTTGGTGCTTGCATTGTGGTGGGTCTTGGTATCGCAACGCTCTTCCCCGCTGCAATGCATGCGGCAACGTACGTTAAGGGAACCAACCCCGAGACTGCAATCACCGTGGTGAGTTGGATCTCTCGTGCCGGATTTGTCTTCGCACCATTTACGGTTGGACTGATTGCGGACACGGTGAACGTTACCTGGGGCATTTCCATCGCGGTTTTTGCCGCGGTGATTCTGATTCCGCTCTCGCGCGCACTGCAACCAAAAGTGCAACGCTGAAACCAAACAACTAAATCGGTGATGTCTCCATCGGAGTTCCGCTCTTTGGGTTTGACTTGATCACCACAATTACGCCAGCAAGGATCAAGGCAGCGGCTGGGTAAATTGCGACAGGTGGGGTTTGCCCCAACCAGATCGCTGCGACAATGGCCGCGCCGGGCATCTCAAATAAAATTGCAAGGGAAACAAATGTGGCCGAGGACCGGGCGAGCACTTTGTTCATCAAAGTGTGGCCGAGTAACTGTGCACCAAGGGTGATTCCCAGAATCATCAGCCACGCATCGAGATCAAACCCGATGAGCTCCTGCTGGAAAACAAAAATGAGTGGCAAAATTGTCAGGGCCGCAATTCCATAGAGTGGGAAAGTCATGGTTGCCGTTGACACGCTCTTTCGAACTTCGGCACCCACCGACATGTACGCAGCAGCAAAAATTGCACCAGCCAGTGCAAGTGCATCGCCAATTAAATGACGGGAATCTGTCCGAATGTCGACCCCGGTCAGAACCAAAACTCCCGAAAGTGCGATCCAAATTCCGATCCAAGAACCTCTACTCATGCGGACCCCTCGGGCCCTGGCGATGAATGCGGCCCAGATCGGTTGGGTTGCGACAAGTGCGGTCGATGCGGCGACTGAAGTGAAGACCAGGGAAGGGATCCAGGTGGCAAAATGCAGCCCGAGAAAGACCCCTGAGATTGTTGTCAGTCGCCATTCCCTGGGGGTCAGGCGACGCAAGGATCCGCGGTCTGTGAACCCAACCCACATTCCGGTGAGTCCACTGGCGATAAGGCAACGCCAAAATGCAATTGCGAGGACGGGGGCGGCCGTTGCGGCGATCACCGGACCGCTGAGGGCGATAAAGACGATTGCAACGGCTAACGAGACGAGATCGCCTTTTGGGGGCAGTCCAAGGTTCACCGAGCTATCTGCTGACCCATGATTCCCGGCGACACCCACAAGTGAAGCCAACACCATTGACCTGGTGCCCCTGCGATCAGCCCGACCTGTTTTTTAAGCGCGCGCTAGGCGGTACCCTGCGCAGGTGAGCACGAATCCACGAGTCTTCCTCGCCCGACTAAACGGCCTTGGGGTATTTGACCCCAAAGGTGACCAAATGGGCAAAGTACGGGATGCAATCGTTGTTTTGCGAACGGGGACCCTTCCCGCGCGCCTCACCGGGCTGGTGGTTGAAATTCCCCCGCGACGTCGGATTTTTGTGCCCATGACCAAGGTCACCACAATTGATGCCGGGCAAATTATTGTTACGGGAACAGTGAACCTTCGCCGATTCGAACAGCGCAAAAACGAGACCCTCGTCACCGCAGAACTCCTCGATCGAACGGTTGCGTTGCACGCATCAGGTGAAGCCGTGACAATCCTGGACGTCAGTGTTGAACAATCACGAAGTCGGGAATGGCTCGTTGACCAACTCTTCGTGCGGCGAGCAACGAGTGGCTTCCGGCGGCGGGGCGAAAAGATGATTGTCGATTGGCATGACGTCAACAACATGTCACTACCTGTTCTAGACCAGCCGGCCGAGCAGTTACTCGCCACGATGGAGAAGTTGCGTCCAGCTGATGTTGCGTCCATGCTACGTGAACTCACGCCCAAGCGTCGAACTGAAATCGCCCGCGAACTTGACGATGAACGCTTAGCTGACGTACTTGAAGAGATGACCGACCAGAATCGTGTTGAGATCCTGGAAGCGCTTGAAGCCGAGAGGGCCGCAGACATTCTGGAAGAAATGGATCCCGACGACGCCGCTGACTTAATTTCCGAATTGGCACCCGAGCGAGCCGAGGATCTCCTTACCCGTATGGAACCCGATGAAGCCAATGACATCCGACGCCTGTTGAGTTATGACGACTTTTCTGCCGGCGGCATGATGACCAGTGAGCCAATTGTGCTGGCACCTGACGAAACCGTGGCTGACGCACTCGCACGAATCCGCAATCCTGATCTTTCACCAGCACTCGCTTCGCAGGTCTATGTGTGTCGTCAACCTACGGAAACGCCGACGGGTAAGTACTTGGGCGTGTGTCACTTCCAGCGACTGTTACGCGAACCACCGTCTTCACTCGTGTCTGCCCTGCTTGACACTTCCCTTCAACCGATGCGCCCTGACACTCCCCTCTCTGTTTTGACTCGAAGTTTTGCAGCGTACAACTTGGTCGCGCTACCGGTTGTTGACGAAACCGGTTCACTAGTTGGGGCAGTTACTTTTGATGACTTGGTCGACCACATGCTGCCGCAGGGCTGGCGCGAAGCTCCTGACGGTTGGGAGCACGAGGATCAGGCGGTGAACAATGGCTAAGTCCCCAATCGATCCACCACGTAACCGGCGACTTGATCAACCACTCGAGCGCGGCCTAGCCCGCCGTCCAACCTACGACCCAGAATTTTTCGGAGCAATGTCTGAGCGAGTTGCTCGTTATATCGGGTCGTGGGCATTTATTGCCTGGATGACCTTAGTCGTTATTACGTGGGTGGCCTGGAATGTTTTGGCACCGGCTAATCTTAAACCCGATGTTTTCCCGTTCATCTTTCTTACTCTGCTGCTTTCATTGCAAGCCTCGTACGCCGCACCCTTAATTCTCTTGGCACAAAACCGGCAAACCGACCGCGACCGGGTCCAGTTTCAAGAGGACCGAACCCGCAATGAACGAATTCTTGCTGACAGTGATTACCTCGCCCGAGAGATCGCGGACATCCGCGATGCCATGGGTGAGCTAGCCACCCGCGACTATTTGCGTGGTGAATTGCGTGATCTGCTCGAGGAAATTAATCATCGGCTCGATCGGATGGAAAGCGCGCAATCACCGGTCCACGTGCGAGAGCAATCGTCCCCGATACCATCAGAACATGGCTCCCACCCCCACTGAGTCCGACAACTCTGAGAGCAAGATCAGCCTCGAGGCGGTTAACGCAGCACTTGCCGGCGTTGATGACCCGGAGATTAACCGACCCATCACCGATCTCGGAATGGTTAAGGGAGTCGAACTCCTCGAGGGCGGGTTAGTCGCAGTCGGGATTTTCCTCACGATCGCCGGATGTCCCATGAAATCCACGATCACCGAACGGGTGACCAACGCGGTCATGCAGGTTCCCGGCGTGAGGGACGTGCGGGTTGAACTTGATGTTATGTCTGATGAACAGCGCGGCAAAATGCGTGAGACGCTGCGGGGCAGGGCCGAAAAAGAGATACCGTTCAACAAGCCGGGATCTCTCACCAAGATTTTTGCTATTGCCTCGGGCAAAGGTGGGGTCGGTAAGTCTTCGGTAACGGCAAACCTCGCAGTGTCACTCGTTCAACAGGGTTACGCCGTCGGGCTACTCGACGCCGATGTGTACGGCCACTCGATTCCAAAAATTCTGAATGCGATGACTCCACCCACAATGGTGGACGGTTTGATCATGCCTCCACAAGGAAATGGCGTGCGGGTCATGTCCATGCTGTCCTTTAAGCCAGGTGGGATCGAACAGGCGGTTGCTTTCCGCGGACCAATGCTGC
>Ga0105049_10002040_pt1 | contig 23831 bp, 22 predicted proteins | sample MAT06_FD_78087 | JGI IMG/M metagenome (GOLD analysis project Ga0105049, IMG submission 78087) | Freshwater microbial communities from Lake Fryxell liftoff mats and glacier meltwater in Antarctica - MAT-06 | ecosystem: Environmental > Aquatic > Freshwater > Ice > Liftoff microbial mat | place...
CTCACGTTCACGCTCGACGACGAGCCACTCCGCGCCGATCTTGATCGCTCCGTGCTGGTGCGGGTTTTCACGGGCGTTTCACCCACGCGGCTCGATCGGATCGTGCGGATCGATCTCCCCGATCTTGGCGTGTACGCTGTCGCGCGGCGGGTCGTCGCAACGAGGCCGAGCGACCCGTCCAGATTTATCGAGTGGTCGATTGATGGCTCGCCGACGCTGGCGGTCCTCGAATCGATCCTGCCGCCACTCGCGATCCCGCAGTTGGCGTTCGCGCTCGGTGACGACACGATCGCACGCCCCACGCCGTTCGGCACTGTGGATTCGTGGGCCCTCAAAGCACCGGCGCAGCCCGATCAGAGCACGCTCGTCCGTCTTGTCGGCACCGGCGCGACGACCATCACCGAGCTTGTGTTCGACGCCGTCACCGACCGTCTCACCGAGTTCACGATCCGGCCCGCGCCGGGCCGACCCGGGACCACGGTTCACGCACGCTGCGAAACGATCGCTCCGGGGCTGGTGAAATCGTGGACCCTCAGCGTCGAAGGCCGCCGCCGAGCGCAGACTTTCGACGAGCTGCACACGCCGCCGAGCGAATTGAGAGTTGGCGATGTTCTGCCCGAGATGTCTTTTCAAGACCGCCAGCAGACCCGGTGGTCGTTGTCGGATTCTTTCGCGAGCGCCAAGGACACCGACCTCGGCCTGATGCTGCTCTTCCGTCCCACACCAGCTGGCGACGCCGCGATAACGCGCGACGTCGCCGCCGGGCTTCACGCGATGCAGCAGGTCTGGCGGAGGTCCGTGCTAAGAAGCGCTGAACGCCAGAGCGAGCCGGTGGGCCGGGAAACCCCTGACTCCAAACTTCTCTTCGCGCGCGGCGTCGCGGTCTTTGATCTCGAAGTGTTCACTCGCGATCGCTTGGAGCGGCTGCACGGCACCTGGGCCGCCAGCGTGACCGCCGCGACCTCAACCCCCAAGCCCGACGTCCGTCCGCCGCCCGACGTCGCCAGCCTGCTCTGGACGCCCACCGGGGCTAGCTCGCTCGACCGCCTCGCCCCCGACGTGCTCGCGGTGCTGCTGGTGATCGGTGCTGATCGGACGATCCGGGCGTTGGTGAGGCTCGACGGCCGGGCGAGTGATGATGCGGCGCTCAACGCCGAGCTCGAAACTGCGGTTCAATGAATCTGGTTCAAAGAAAACACCGCCCCAGATCGAGACGGTGCTCAGTGTTCGAGAATCATTCGCCCGCCGGGCTTCAGCTCGCTTGGGCCCGCGGGTGCGCCTTCTGGTAGGCGTCCTGGATCCGCTGCGTCGTCAGGTGCGTGTACACCTGCGTCGTGCTCAGCGACTGATGGCCCAGCAATTCCTGCACGCTCCGCAGGTCGGCGCCGTTGTCCAGCAGGTGCGTCGCGAAGCTGTGACGCAGCGTGTGGGGCGAGATCGTCGGGTCCATCCCGACCTGGCTGAGATACTTGTCGAGCTTCCGACGGACTGAACGGCTGCTCAGGCGACCGCCGTGCTTGTTGAGAAACAACGGCCGCTGCTTCTGAGTCTCGGCCCAGCACGGCGCGAAACGCGGGTCGGATCGGATCATCTCCATGAACCGAACGACCGCGTTGAGCGCGTGAGAGCCCAGCGGCACGACCCGCTCTTTCTTACCCTTGCCGCGAACCCTGAGCGCCTCGCCAGCCGCGTCGAGATCCTCGATGTCCAGCCCGATCAGTTCGCTCACGCGAATACCGGTGGAGTACAGAGTCTCGAGCATCGCGCGATCGCGCCGCCCCAGCACGTCTGAGTCGTCCGGGGCCGCGAGCAACTGTTCGACTTGCTCAATGGTAATGGCCTTGGGAAGCCGCTTGCCTTGGCGGGGCGTGCGGATGAGCGTCATCGGGTTGACGTCCGCCACGCCGCGCCGCTCGGCCCATTTATAGAACGAGCGGAGAGTCGCGATCTTTCGCGCCATCGTCGCGGGCGAATACTGCTGCTCGCCCAAACGCGCGAGGAAACCGCGGATCGTGTCCGCGTCGGCGTGGCACATGACCTGCGTGATCGTGGTCGGCTTGCCCGCCGCGGCCGCCGGTGCCTTCGCGCCCGGGGCGCGGGTCTCGGCCTCGGCCGCGCGCCGCTGGTAGGCGTCGCGCTCTTTCACCAGATCGACCTCGACGTTGATCTCCTGCGCGATGTATTCAATGAACTGCCGCAGGTCGGCCCCGTAACAGCGGGCCGTGTACGGGCTGAAATGGCGCTCATCAGCGAGGTAGGACGTAAAGGCTTCGGTGAGCGGGAGCGTGGACATTCTGGTTTCTCCTGGCCTGCGCCATGAACAACGGTGGCGGGTCAATCAATCGATTCGAGCACAACTCTTCGGTCGGATTCTCGGTCCTTCTCTCAACTTTCCTGGCGTGAACTTTTTTGAAACTTTTTCAAGGTTTTCCAAGGGCGGGCTAGCGAGGTTCGCGCTCGACCATCTTCCCCATTTCCGCGTCGGCCTGACGAGAAGCGGGGGTGCCCAGGCCCGGTCGAGAGGCCGCCGCCGGGGGGATGCCCGGCACCGCGCCCGCTAGTCGGATCCACTCATTCTGCACCAGCCGCCCCACCAGGTGCGAGGCCGCGAACTCGCTGTAAAGCTCCATGCTCGCCGCATAGCGCCGCCACCCCAGCGCCGACGGGCCGTCTAGCCGCCCCTTGGCGTACTGCTTGAGGTCCATCAGCACCTGATTATTTTTCGCATCGAGATTCTCGCTGGCGGTCGCGACGGGGCCCTCGCGGAACGCGTTCGAGGCCGCCACGTTCCCCTCGCTCGGGCTCATCTGCAGCGAGCGCGGGTTCAACGTCGGTGTCTGGGCCGGGTTCATCGCCCCGCCGCGTGAGAACAACGCGAGCGACAGCCCGAGCGTCGGCGTGTACGGGTCGTAGGCCGTGATCGCGCCGACCACGATGCCGTCAACGCCCATCGCCTGCCCTAGCGCGCGCACCTCGGCCGCGGAGCGCACGCTGGTCAACTTCAACGCCCGCATCGCTTCCAGCGTGCGGTTCAACGGGACGCAACGCACGCCTTGGATCTCCTCGCACGCCGCCACGACCTTGTCGCTGATGTTCGACTTGGCGGCCTCGGTCGTCCCTGATTCATTCTGGAGCGGGACCACGGCCCAGAGCACGTCGCCGCGGGCCGTGTTGTACGGCGCGACCAGCGTGGCTGGCGCGATCAGCTCGGAGCCTTTGGAAGCGCAGCCTGCGAGCGTGCTCGAAAACAGGCCGATCAGACCGAGCCCCGCGAGCGTGAGCTGCGCACGGCGCGACGGCGTGAGAGCGGAACGAGCGAGTTGGATCGAGTGGTTCTTCATCGTGGTTCGTGCGGTCATCAGATGCGGTGATTCGAACGGTGCGGCGTCGGGTGCGCTGACAACGTGTCCGTACACGCGTCGCTGTTCAAGCTCTCGATCAGTCTCGGTCATTTCCCCTCCGGCACGTCGGCGACTTCCTTCTCGGCCGCTTCCGCCGGTTCCTCGGCCATCATCGCTTTCCCGCCCTTGGCCGCCGTGCGCGACATCCCCGCCGAGCCGTTGAGCGACGCGGCGCGAATCGCGGGTTCGAGGTCGATGGACCAGATATTGTCGGCGGTGCCGCGGTTGGCGACGAAGTAGAGCCGCTCCTTGGGCCCCCAGAACGGCATGAGCGCGATCGCCGTGCTGCCCGTGAGGTTCACCCTGCCGCTGCCGTCGGTGTTGAGCATCCACAGTTCAGCGCTGGCGGGCCGCTGCTGCCGGGCCTGCCCGTTCCCCTCCGAGGCGTTGGGCACCGAGACGTAGACGATCTTGCTGCCGTCGGGGCTCCATCCAGGGTTGATGAACGCCGCCTCGCCGCTGGACGCGATCTCAGTCGCGTTGCCGGTTCGCCCATCTTTGTAATCCACCGTCCACACCGCGAACGAACGCTCGCCACGCTCGCGTCCGAGCTGGAACAAAACCTTGTCGGTTGCGCCGGCGCCCAGCGTCGCGCCGCTCCCGCTCACGGGGCACCAAGAGGGAAAGAGCCCGTACCCGATGAAGTTGCTCGCGGCCTGGTTCGCCGCGTCGATGACCCACATCTCCCAGCGCCCGCTCATCGCGCCAGCCCGGCAGAAAACCAGGCTCTTCCCATCGGGCGACCACGACGGGTGAAGCTCGTCGGTCGCGTCGGATGTCACCTGCACCGCGCGCCCGCCCGTGATCGGCATGACGTAGATGTCCCAGTTGCCGGTGCGATCACTGGCAAACGCGATGTGCTGCCCGTCGGGGCTGATGGCGGGCATCACGTCGTTGGCCGGGTCGTTGGTCAGCTGCGTGATCACCCGGCCGTCGGTCGGTTTGACATAGATATCGGCCGTGTCGCGGTGCTGCGTGCTGGCGTATACAACCGACATGCCGTCGCGCGAAACGCACGGATCAAAGTCCGCGCCCTCGGTCGCGTATGTCACCTGGCTCAAGTTCAGCGGCGGCGTGCTCTCGGGGCTTCGCGCCGTTCGGCTCGTCGAGATCTCGGGCTGTGCCGGAGCAACTTTATTCGCGCGAGTGTTTACCGCGACAAACGCTGGCTCGGGAGTAGGCCGGGCCGTGGTCGAGGTCGAATCGCTCGCGGACACAACGCTTATCGCGGGGCGATTAGTCTCGGGGCGGTCCGCGCCAGCGTTCAACGCCAGTCGCGGCTTGGCGAAAGGTTGGACGTGTTCCGATCCTGGCGTGAAGAGTGTGACCCACGGTGAGACCCCGGGGCCGGCGTAGGCGTCCGAGCCGGGCACAGCGTTGGTGAACTGACCGGTGGAGTCATCGATTGGCGTGTTGAGGAGATCGTTCTGGCCGCCCGCCCCCGCGAGATGTTGTTCGGTGATCGGGCGCTCGTAGCCGCTGGCGCCGACCCACGCGCACCCCGCCGCCGCGACCAGCGTGGTGGTCAGGGCGACTGCCGATCCGGCGAGGGCTTGGATCGAAAGATTGAGTTTCACGGAAAAATTGCGCATGAATCGAGCCTCCGTCGTGCCGCACAACCTCAAGAGGCCGCGCGACAACCATCGCCGGATGGCGGGACTCCGCCTCCCCCCGGCGCTGTCGTTTCACGAAATGTCGGGAGCCGGGTTCCACCCGCCAACCCACCAGTACCAGCCAACTCGATCCACCGGCCGATCAGATCGGGTGTCACAACGGCGTTTCATTCGCCGCGGCCACCCGTCTTCCACCAAAGTCTTTATCGGACCGCTTTGCGGTCCAGCTTGAACTCATCTAACGAACCCACCGAACGGACCGATTTAACCGTCTCAACCAACGGACCTCGCAACGCGATCGCTCGCGCCAGCCCGCTCGGGAGCAACAATCGGACGTTCCCCAGAACAGCATGAGTCCGCTAAGTAAGTCGCCGCGAACTCCCGGAGAATCCCGGACCACCAGACGGCACAGCCCGCGCAGCAGGCCAGGGGCCCCACCACGAGCCCCCGGTCTCTGCTCCGCTGATCGTTGCCGATCAGCGGTTTGATCTTTGAGAAGGATGATGCCGAATCAGTCGATCGGCTCGCGTACCACGATCGCCGGTGAATCGCCGGGTCGAACCCACGACGCCGTCCGACCACGAGGTTCCTGCGCACTGAGGAGGTGGTCAAGATACCCGCGAAGGGCCGCGTCGGGGAATCGGGTCAGGAACGTGACCGTCGCGGTCGGGTTGATCGCGATGATGCCGTCGATCAAATGCTCGCGAGAAAGCTTGGAGTGCGGAACGTTGACGGTCGGATCGGTGCGGATCTCTCCGAGCATCGCCGAGTCAGTCGTGTGTTCAAGCGTGGCGAGCATCGGACACTCCGGTTTGTGGTCGGTACGCTGAGACGCCTTCGTGGTTCCAGACCAATGAAGTTGACGAGCAGGGCGTATCGGACGTGGTTTCCGATCAGGTTGACGGTGTAACCATTTCGGACGTTGCTGGGAGAGGGCCGGGAGTGCTGGTCGAACTACCGTTCTCATGATGACCATCCATGTGCTTGGGGCGATCGACGCGACCACCCACTACGGGTTGGAAGCCGATCGCGCGATCAAAAATTTTTCAGATCTCGACGAGGCCTCGTGGGCGGCGGTCGCGCGTCAGAGCGTGCTGGGGGCAGGGCCGCTGTCCGTGGCTGCCCAGATTCCCAGCCCGGACTGCCGCCGGGTCGTGCTTCGGTCGGGGCGGCTGCCCGGCGACGATTCAGGGCTTGCGGGTTCGTGGGCGGGGTGGAGCCCGCGCGGGAAGGCCGCGTTCGAGTCGGAGATCGATCGCCTGGCCCCGGTTGTTGCGAGGCTTGAGCTTGAGTTGATCCTTTGGCCAAGCGCGGGCGACGCTCTTTCAGACATCCCGTCGTGCCTGAGTTTTTTGAGGCGGTACGAGTCCGGGCCGTTCCGGTTATTGATCGAACCCGCGGCGCTGCTGGCCGAGTCCATGCTGCCGAGGGCGGCCGAGCACTTGGAGCGGATCGTGGATTCTTTGGCAGACCACCCCGGCGTGGCGGCGTCGATGGCGAGTAACGTTGAGTTTCATGAAAGCCGTGGGGAATGTGTGCCGCTAGGCCGCGGGTCGATCTCGAGCGGTCTGATCGAGACCATGGTTTCGCGTCTCAGCGCGACGAGTAGGCCGCTCGTTGTCCGCGATCGCGATGACGCAACAACGGTCGCACGCTTGGCGACGAAATCATGATCTCGGCACCGCGACTCGCCTGACGCAGCGGATCCTATACTCAGGTTCCGATCCGCCTAAGTTGCCCGTATTCAGGTCTTGATTCAGGTCACGATTCAGGTCACGAGGAAACCATGCCCGAAGCCGCAACGCCCAGCACGACCACCCAAGTCACGAACCAGCCCACACTCGATCACTCGACCTTCAAGGTCGTGAAAGAGGCGTTCCCCAAGATTAAGTTTCGCGGCACCGAGTTTCGCGGGCAATCGACTCTGATCGTCGAGCCGGGCGACCTGCACGCGGTGATGGCGCTTCTCAAGACCGACCCGCGCACGTCGTACAACTTTCTCTCCGATGTCATCGGGGTGGACTATCTGAACTACCCGGCGAAAACTATCGGCCGATTCGCAGTGATCTACAACCTGCTCTCGCACGCCCGCGACGATCGGTTCTTCGTCAAGACCTTCATCGATCCCTCGCTACCGACCGACGGCATCGTGGAAGACCCGGCCCTGTATATCGACAGCGTCTGCGACCTCTGGGCGGGCGCGGAATGGACCGAACGCGAGGTCTTCGACATGTTCGGGATTCGCTTTAGGAATCACCCAGACCTGCGCCGGATCCTTCTGTGGGAGGCCTATCCGGGGCACCCGCTGCGGAAGGATTACCCGCTGCGTGGCCGCGGCGAGCGCGAGGATTATCGCGTGGTGGACCGGACTTCAGCGTAAAGTTCGGCGTCAAGATTGTTTCGTGCAGGTTCGGTCGCATCAGGACGAACCAGAGCCCTCAGCGAGACCATTCCCAAGCGACCTCGCGGCTGACCGCGTGCTCGAGTTGTTTCAAGAACTCTGCTTGCGGCACCTCGGTGCACCCGAGCGTGGCGAGGTGAGGGTTCCACATCTGCGTATCGAGCAGTACGAAGCCGCGTGCCCGCAGGTGCTGCCACAGGCGGACGAGGCAGACCTTGCTGGCGTCGGTGCCGCCGAGTTCGGGGCGAGAGAACATGGATTCGCCGAAGAACGCCGCCCCGACATGCACGCCGTAGAGCCCGCCGACCAGATGGGATTCGCCGTCGCGTTCCAGCCATGCTTCGACGCTGTGCGCTCGGCCAGCGCGGTGCAGCACCATGTAGGCGCGCACGATCTCCTCGTTGATCCAAGTGGAATCTCGCCCGGGGCGAGCTTCGGCGCAGGCCCGGATGACCAGTTCGAAGGCGGTGTCAGACCGGATCACGAACCTGGCCTTGCGGCAGCGTTGTTTGAGTGAACGAGCGACCACGAGCCCGCCCGGGCTGAGCGAGATGGTGCCGCGGACCTCGGGCTGGACCCACTCGACGACGCCGCGGTCGGGGTCTGCCATCGGGAACCAGCCCTGCCGGTACAGGTCGAGGATCCCGGCGACGAGCGTTTCGTCGACAGATCGCAGACGAGGAGTTTTGGAGTCTGGTTGGGCCTCGGTCAAAGCCATCTCCAAGTGGTTTCGCGGCCCTGGGAGGGGTTGAGATTAGGACTGGCGGGCGGTGCAAAGGTTTTTCGCCGCGCGGCCGATAGGGACACAATAATCACAGAGTCGGCTTCAGGCCGATCTTTGCTGCTGTCGAGAGAATTCAACCGCCCCGAACGCCATGTTTGAGCCTCGCCTTGAAACCTCGCGAGGCCGCTTCCGAAGAATCGCCCGAGAGCTTTCCCCGAGAGGAGTCCCTTTATGATTTCATTGACGACCACGTTGCCCTTGCCGTTTTTCCAACTCTCGATCCAAGGGGTGTCCACGCTGGCTGACGGTGGCTTTGTCGGGGGAGTCCGTGAGCTGATGGAGGTTTCGAACTCTGGGTGGCTTCTGACGGCCGGGGTGATCGTGTTCTGCGTCGGTGCGAAATCGATCGTGTCGATCGTGCGCTCGGTGTCGCAGGAGCGCACGCGGCGTGAGATCGCGGCGTTTATCGCGGAAGGTTCGATGACGCCTGAGCAGGGCGAGCGGCTGCTGAAGTCTGGCACGAGCTCGCGGAGTTGCTGAGCCGGGCGTGAGTTGAGATTGAGTTTCATGGTCAGATGCCAGGAGTAGAACCATGTCATTGAACACGTTGGCGAGCGATTTGTCACACTCGGTTCCGATCGAGGTCTTGGCCGCGGGAGAGAACGTGGCGGCGATCGCGGTTGGCGGCGGGATCGCGATCGCGCTGGTGAGCATCATCATCGGCGGGTTCTCGAAGGTGTTGCAGACGAGGTCTCGCGAGGCTTCGCGGCGTGAGATTGCGGCATACATCGCGGAGGGCTCGATGACCCCGGCCGAAGGAGAGCGGTTGATGATCGCGGGCGAGAAAAAGCTCAACAGCGAGGTGCTCGAGTCGCTCGAGACAACCCGGCGTGAGATCGCGCAGCACATCGCCAAGGGGAAGATGTCGGCCGAGGACGGCGCGCGGATCATAATTGCGTGTGGAAAACTGTAGTAGGTCCTTTCATTGGGCTGCTGAAAGACCGGATCGCGCGAGGCGTTGCGCTAGACTTGCCGCGTGAACACGCCAACCGATACCACGGTCAAGGACGTAAGCCCCCGGCCGACCGTGGACAGACCTCACCAACCAAATTCTGCGACGGAATCCGCGACCTGGACGACGCGCCGCCTGATCGCGTGGATGACGTCGGCCTTTGCGCAGAGCGGGCTCGACAGCCCGCGTTTGATCGCCGACATGCTCATGGCGCACGTGCTGGGGTGCGACCGGCTCAAGCTGGTGATGGACGCGGATCGGCCAGCTTCGCCGCTGGAGCGGCAGACGCTGCGCGATCTGGTTGGGCGTGCATTAAATCATGAGCCCGTGCAGTACTTGGTCGGACAGGCTTGGTTTTATGGGCTGCCAATGAAGGTTGATGGCCGTGTGCTGATCCCTAGGCCGGCGACCGAGACGATTGTGGATGGGGTGCTGCGGCACGTGCGTGCGCGGCCGGGCTTCGGCGGGCCCAAGGGTGAGGGCGTCTTGATCGCAGACGTGTGCACGGGGTCGGGGTGCATCGCGGCCGCGGTGCTGAAGTACCTGACGGGGGCGCGGGTAGTGGCGTCGGACGTGTCGGCGGAGGCGCTGGAGGTCGCGGCGCTAAACGCGCGCACGCACGAGGTCTCGGACCGGCTGGATCTGTTGTGCGGGAACCTGCTGGAGCCGATTCTGGACTACCCGCCGACTCGGCAGGCGGGGGGGTTGCACTGTTTGGTGAGCAATCCGCCGTACATCCCTGACCATGAGTGGGGTGGCGTGCCGCCGAATGTGAAGAACCATGAGCCGCATGTGGCGTTGCGAGGTGGGGCGGACGGGATGGAGTTTGTGCGCACGGTGGTGCGTGACGGGGTGCCGCTGCTGCGGTCGGGCGGGCTGATGATGGTGGAGGTGGCGGCGTCGTGCGCTCCGGCGGCGCTGGCGCTCGCGGGGTCGACTCCGGGGCTGGTGGACGCGGAGATCGTGCGTGACTTTGAGGGTCACCCGCGGGTTCTGGCGGCTCGGAAGGGTTGAGCGGGCCGCGAGGTCTTTCTCGTGGTGCGAGCGTGGGCACGGCGGTTGCCGAGCGAACTTTTCAGGTTCGGAGCGTGTACGCTGGTGTGTACTGGGCGTGTATTCCGATAGCTTTTTGTTGTCTCGTCTCGTGTCGTCCCGTGTCGGGGGCTTTGGGAGCATCCATTGAAGTCATCGCGTGGTTTGAGCGCACGGAACGGGACGATGTTCGGGGGGCTTGGTGCCTTGGGCGTTGTCTGGTTGGTTGCGGGCGCGGTGGGTGGGATCAGCGGAGCGAACGCTCAGGTTTCGGGCGAGGTTTCGGGTGGGGGGAAGGCGGAACTTCCGACGGCTGCGAGCGTGCGGGCGGCGGCTTCTGGGGTGTCGGGTGCCGCCGCAGATGCCGCGGCGGTGATTGACCTCAAGGAATTCGCGGCGCGATCGATCACGCGGCTGGCGCTGATGGATTTTCGTATTCACATGCCGCTGACGCCGTCGGATTTTCAGGTCGCGTTGGGGTTGCTGGAGATCGCGTCGGAGCACACGCCAGATGATCTTGGCTTGGTTCGGCTGCGTGCGTTGGTTGCGGACACTGCGGAGGACAAGGACAAGCTTGAGCCGTTGTTGCGTCGGTTGTACGTTGCGGATCCGCGTGACACGGCGGCGCAGTACCAGTTGATCGCGTTGCGGTTGAGCCGGATCCAGCTGGCGGAAGATCGTCTTCGGGCGTACGAGCGTTTCATCGGCCCGGAGGGGGCGACGCTGGATGTTTCGATCCGGAGCAGGCTTGCGTCGGACGCGGCGTTTCTGCATCGTCAGCGCGGGGAGACTCAGGGTTTCGTGGATAAGCTGAAGGTTGCGACGTCGCTGGACTCGACCAACCAGGAGGCCGCCAAGGCTGCGCTGGAGTATTTCGACCAGCGTGTGGACGACCCGATCGGACGGCTGGATCTGATCGCGAATCTTTTATATGCGGACATCTCGGATTCGCAGACGCACGGCGAGATGGCGCACGCGCTGGCGAGCGTCGGGGTGTTCGATGGCGCGCGACGGTTTTCGAAGAGCGCCCAGATGATCCTTGACCGTGCGGGGCTGACACAGGACGCGGTGGGGTTTCTGGGGGAACTGGCGACAGACTGGAGCGTGGACGGGGCGGCGTCGGTGACGCAGCGGCTGAGCGTTGCGCTGGCCTCGCAGCGGCAGGAGACGGCGTCGCTGATCAAGCAACTGCAGGCGCAGTTGGTGCCGACCGACGACATTCCAAAGCCCGAGGAGGTGCGGTTGGACGCGCGGCTAGATCGGGTGCGGCTGCTGGCGGCGCGGACGGCGGGGGACCAAGGGACGGTTGACGCGGCGACGGCTGACATCAAGAAGAGTTACGACGCGGCGTTGGTTGAGATGAAGAAGATGATGACCGGTGGGCAGGTGACCGAGACGGAGCTCGTGGAGCAATCTCGTGCGGTGCGGCTGGAGTTGGTCACGTTGCTGTGCTGGGCGAACGTGGACCTTGAGAGCGCGGGCAAGGACTTTGAGGCGGTTGCGGCGGAGCCCGCCAATGACGCGGAGGACGCGGGTTTTCAGGAGGCGCGGGCATGGGTGACGCTCCGGCGTGGCCAGGCGGAGGAAGCGTTGGGAATGTTTGAGCCGCTGACGGTGGAGCGAGCTGGCTCGCGGGTTGGACAGGCGACGGCGCTCGAGGCTCTGGGGAAGAAGGACGCGGCGGTCGCGATGTACCGCGGGATTGTGCGAGAGTTTCCGATCACGGCGGATGCGGCGTGGGCGGTGGGGAGGCTGATCGAGCTCACCGGGCAGACAGATGTTGATCCTGAACTTACCCCAAAGGCTCGTCGGTTTTTTAACGCTCTTCCCGGGTGGCTTGAGGAGGGCTCGGTCGATCCGGCCCGGTTCATGGCGTTGAGCGCGGAGACAACGCGTTCGAGCGCGCACAACCTGGAGCGGAGCGAGGTGCACCTGCGGTTGACCAACACGTCCATGATACCGCTGGGGGTTGGGAACGGCGCCACGTTGGAGAGCCGGGTGCTCGTCTCGCCGCAGCTGGAAGTTGGGACCGAGGAGATTCGCAGCACTCTTCCGGAGGTGATCGACGTGCGGCGACGTCTGCGGCTGCTGCCCAACGAGTCGATCGACTTCACGTTCTGGCCCGATCCAGGGCTGACGGGGTGGCTGATCGAGAGCAATTGTCGAGAGGCGGCGCGGGTGCGGTTCCGAGTGATTCAGGGGTACGTCCGCGGCGGGCAGGGTGAGGTTCTGGTGGGGCCGATGTCATTGGCGTGCGGCACGCAGGCGACGATCCGCAGCCCGCTGGCGGAGTCGAGGCTTGCGGCGGCTGACTTTGCGGCCCGGGTGGTAGATGCGCCCGAGCGAGATATGCCTCGGTTGGTGACGGCGGCGCGGTCGCTGTTGCTGGCGGTCAAGGATGCGGACGCGGGGGCGAAGAAGGTTGGCGTGAAGAAGAGCGACGATTTGGAGGCTCTGGCGGAACCGTTGCTGAGCCTCGAGGAGCGGTCGGCGGTTGCCCAGGCGTTCGCGGGACGGTACTCGAAGGCGAGCGTCGAGGCGCGGGCGGTGATGCTGACGGGGTTGCCACACGAGATGCAGGTGACGGAAATGAAGGCCTTTGACGAGGCGGTGCGCAGTGAAACGGAGCCGAATCTGGTGGCGTTGATTCTGGTGAGCCGTGTGAGCGAGGAGCAGGATCTGATGCTGGTCGCGGCGAAGGCTTCGTCTGACGCGCGGCTTGCCGGTTTGGCGTCGGAGATTTCCTTGAGGCTGTCGGCGGGGAGTTCGCCATATGCGAAGCTGGGGCCCGGGTTGGTTGGTCTGACGTCCGAAGCGGTGCCGGACTCGCGCGGGACGAGCAAGTGATGAGTGTTGCGAGCGAGCCCGCGGCGTCCAAGCGTCGTTCGGTGCGTTCGATCGTGCTCTTCTTTGCGGGGATACTGCTGATTGGCGCGGCGGTGTGGGCCGGGCTGAGGTCGACGGCGGGTGGGTCTTCTCAACCGGTGTTGCTTGAAGCGTTGCGGACGGCGCGGGCGCAGAACCCGCTGTTGATCGCGGCGGCGTTTGTGCTGCCTTTGTTGAATTGGATCACGGTTTCGGCGGGCTTCTGGGTGTTGACGGCGCAGTATGGGGCTCGGGAACGGCGGGTTGGGTTTGGGGAAATGGCGGCGCTGACCGGGTCGGCGTGGCTTTTGAATTACTTGCCGTTTAAGGCCGGGCTGATCGGGCGGGTGGCCTATCACAAGACGGTGAACGGGGTGGGGATTGCCGACTCGGTGCGGGTGCTGGCGATCTCGATCGCGGCTTCGGGTGTGGCGACGGCGGCGTTGATCGCGGTTGCGGTGGTGGTGAAGCCGGGGTGGTCGCCAGCGCTGGCGGTGAGCCTGATGCTGGCGCCGGCGCTGGTGTCGGGGGCGTTGGCGCTCTGGTTGAAGACGAGGCCCGGCGAGCTTTGGAGGCTGGCGGCGTGCCTGATGTTCCGTTCGCTGGACGTGCTGGTGTGGACGGCACGGTACGGGGTGGTGTTTGCGTTGATCGGCAGGCCTCTGACGGCGGGGCAGGCGGCGGCGGTGGCGGGGTGCAGCCAAGCGACACTGGTGATCCCGCTGACGGGGAACGCGCTAGGGCTGCGTGAGTGGGTGGTGGGGTGGGCGGCGTCGAGCCTGCCCTCGTGGTTTGGCTCAGCGGTGCCGGGGGAGATGGCGACGGGGTTGGCGGCGGATCTGGTCAACCGTGCGGCGGAGGTTGTGGTTTCGGTGGTGGTGGGGCTGCTGTGTGGGGCGGCGGTGGCGCGGCGCCTAGCGGCGTGGAAGAGTTCGCACCCGGCGTTGGTCGGTGATCCGACGATTGTTCGGAATGCCGGTGAATCGGCGAGCTGACGTTTCCGGCCTGATCCGTGCTTGGGTAGCCGCGGGCGCTGCGGCGGCGTGCGATTCGCTCGTGAGGTGCGTCGCCCACTAGAATGTGTACGGTGTGGGCCGACCGGTCGGGTTCACGCGGTGTCTCTGGATTGGCAAGCGGGACATGCCCGAGTTTGGAACGCAATGAAGCAGAATGACGGTCATGTTCGGTGTGGGCTTGTTGCGGTCGTGGGTCGAAGCGGTGTCGTGCTGGTGAAGGTGGTGCTGGCGAGCGCAGTATTGGCGTTTGCCGTCAGCGGGTGTGTGGGCGCGCGTTCGTCGGGCGAGAGCACGCTGCGGGCTCGGGACTTTGCGGCGACGGGCGCGGAGAGTGAGTTGCCGGAGGAGGGCGTGTCGTCGGGCACGAAGGCGGCGGACGGGGCCGGGTCAGGGTTAGGGCGCGGGCCGGGGCCTTCGGCAAGAACGGGTCCGGTGGCGGCTTCGGGTGGGATGTTCGACGTGGTGGGCGTGGCGGGCGAGCCGACGTTGTCGGCGCTGGAGCCTGCGGCGACGACGGCTCCGGTGTTGGTTGACGGGGTGGTTGGGTACATCAACAACCGGGCGATTTACATCAGTGATTTTCTGGCGCCGATGGAAGCGATCCTGAAGGCGGAGGTTCGGAAGCAGCCGCGTGAGAAGTGGATCGAGTTCAGCCGGGGGACGATCGCCCGCGCGCTGAATGACCTCATAAGCGACGAGCTTCTGCGAGCCGAGGCGTTGTCGTCGCTGACGATCGAGCAGCGGCAGGGGTTTTTCAGTTATCTGCAGCGGCTTCAGAACGATTTCATCAGCAAGAACTACGGGTCGCGTGAGACCGCGGAGAGAAGGCTGCGCGATAGCGACGGCTCGTCGGATGGCGACGGGCTGTCGAGGTCTGACCGGACGATCGGGCCGAGCGTCGGGACGGTTGAGGAGTGGACCAAGGCCAAGGAGCAGCAGGAGCTGGTGAGGCTGCAGCTGAGCAGGCAGATTTTAGATCGCATGAACGTGAGCTGGCGTGATATTCAGCTGGGGTACGAGCAGAAGTACACAGAATTTAACCCTGCGCCGGTAGCGTTGTTCCGGTTGATCAGCGCGAAAAGAAATTCGGACGCGGCGGGGGCGATCGGCCGGGCGCTGGAGTCGGGGAAGGATTTTACGGAGGTGGCGTTATCGAAGGACAACTTGAACAATCCCAAAGAAGGCGGGCTGGTGAGGCGGCCGTTCGAGAAGGCGTACGAGTTGACGGAGTTCTTTGCGGTTGCGATCCTGAACGAGAAGGCGCACGGGTTGAAGCCGGGCGAATGGGCCGGGCCGATGGAGGAGGGTTCGTCGGTGTACTGGTTGAAGCTGGACGGGGTGGAGCGGCGATCGATGGATCTGTATGACGCGCAGTGGTCGATCGAGCGACAGATTGAGGGCAAGCGGACTCAGGAAGCGACGATCCGGTACATCGAGCGTTTGAAGCAGAGGGCGAGCTTTACGAATATCGACGAGATGACTGAGCGGCTGGTGCGGATCAGCATTGAGCGTTATTTACCGCCGGTGAAAGCGACAGCTGGTTTGGGGAAATGAGACGCGCTTTATCCTTCCAGTCGTTGGTCGATCGTTGATTGCTGGTGGGACCCTGCGGCGGTTTGCTTATGTCAACTTTCATGCTGATGCTGAGCAAAGCGAGTACTTGGCTGTCTCGTGCGCTTGGAGTGCGCGAGGCGTTGCGTGGGGATCGCGCGGTTGGCGCGCGAGGCGAGCGTGAGGCGGCGAAGTTTCTTCGGCGTGCGGGGTATCGGGTGAAGGGACGGAACCTGCGGCTGACGGCGGGGGAGATTGACCTGCTTTGCGCAGGGCCAGATGGGCGGACGATGGTAGTGGTGGAGGTAAAGTCGCGAGTGCGGACGGGCGTGGCTGGGGAGTCGCGGGTGGTACCTGAGGCGGCGATTACGGCTCACAAGCGCGCGAAACTCGCGGCGCTGACGCGGAGTCTGCGGCGGGCGAATGGGTGGGAGGATCGACCGGTGCGGATCGATGTGGTGGCGGTGGAGATGGACGCCGCGGGGAAGGTTTTGGAGGTTCGTCACTTTGTGGACGCGGTCCGTTGGTGATCGTTTGGGGGTGGGAAGGGGAGGAATCGGTTCGGAGAACCGATCTACCTCAGGCCCATTCGCGGCGGCCGGAGAGTGAGCCTCGGAACTTGGCTTCGAGTCGAGATTCGGGGGCTCGGTCGGGGTCGAATTCGAGGGGGAGGATGACGCTGAACATGGATCCTCGGCCGGGGTCGCTGACGAGCTGGATCTCGCCTTGGAGGATGTGGGCGAGTTCTTTGGCGATGGCGAGGCCGAGGCCGGTGCCCGTGTGCTCGCGAGTGTGGGTGCCGTCGAGCTGGTGGAACTTTTCGAAGACGCGTGTTTGTTCGTCGGTGGGGATCCCCGGACCGGTGTCGAGGACGCTGAGGCGGACTCGCTCGGCGTGGCTAGCGTCGGCAGCGCCGAGGATTTTTTCGGCGCGGAGCGTGACGACGGCGGGCTTGCCAGATTTTTCGGTGGGTTCGGTGAACTTCACGGCGTTAGAGAGGAAGTTGAAGACGATCTGCTGAAGTTTTTTCAGGTCGGTGGTGATGACGGGGACGTCGTCGTTGATCTCGATTTTGAGGGTGATGCCCTTGCGGTCGGCGAGCGGGTAGATGAGGCCTACGAGGCTCTCGCAGGCGTCGCGGAGGACGACCTTGGTGGGGTGAATCTCGATTTTTCCGGCCTCGATTTTGGCCATTTCGAGCAGGCTGTTGATCATGTCGAGGAGTGTTCGGCCGGCGGTCTGGATGTTGTCGAGATAGCGGAGGCGTTTGGAGAGTACGGGCGGGATTTCGGGGCCTGCGCTGGCGGCGTCGGCGCGTGCGACGTCGAGGAGGAGGTCCGCGAAGCCGATGATGGAGTTGAGGGGTGTGCGGAGCTCGTGGCTTATGCTGGCGAGGAACTCTCCCTTGAGTTTGGCGGCGTCGTAGAGGGCGACGTTGCTTTCGGCGAGTTCGTTAACCTTGAGGTCGAGAGCGGAGTTGATGGAGCGGAGCTGGTCTTGGCCGGATTGCAGGTCGACGAGCATGACGTTGAAGGTTTCGGCGAGTTCCTGGAACTCGTCGCCGGTGGAGATTTCGGAGCGGATTCCGAGGTTTCCCTCGCGGACGCGTTCGGCAGTGTCTTTGAGTGCGCGGACGGGGCTGAGGATGAGCTTGTGGGTGATGAGGTAGAAGACGAGGACGGCGAGGCCTAGGACGAGGGAGCCAGCGGAGAGGAGGTAGACGGTGTTGATAAGAAGGAGGCGAGAGGCTTGGAAGGAGCGGCGTTCGAGGAGGACGAGTCCTTGGAGGGTGGCGTTCTGGTCGGGCTTGCTTCCGCCCATGCCGTTGCGGACGGCTTTGGCGTAGCGGTATTCGCGGGTGGTGCCGATCCAGCGTGGCGTTTGGACGTCGGCGGGGTGGGCCTCGTCCTCGACTTCTTTGAGCGCGTTAGCGATGAAGGAGTCGGTCTTGGCGAGTTCTCGGGCTTGATCGAGGGAGAGCCGGCGTGCGGCGATACCGGCGCGGTTGATGACGGCATCGGTTGTTGCACGAAGCGAGGAGTCGTGCTTGGATTGGTCGAGCAGTTCCCAGGTGGCGACCATCTGGCGTGAGAGTTCGAGCTGGCCCTCGTCGACGAGGGCGTTCATGCGGAGCCAGGGCGCGGAGGAGGCGGCCAGGACGATGAGGACGATCGCGCCGCCGAAGAGGAGGAGGCACTTGTTGGCGAGGGAGATGCCGGGAAGCATGACTGAGGATAGTGGTACGACGCGGCGTGCGTTTTGATTCACGGTTTGCGCGGCTCTCGGGCGGGTTCGGGTTTCTATGATGGGGCGTGCAAAGAACGATTTACCTTGAGACGTTTGGCTGTCAGATGAACGAGCTAGATTCCGAGCTGGTGGCGGGAAAGCTGCGCACGCTCGGGTATAGGTTTTCATCGGACCCGGCCGCGGCGGACGTGGTGCTGTACAACACCTGCTCGGTGCGTGAGCACGCGGAGCAGAAGGTGTGGTCGCGGCTGGGGGAGCTGGCGATACGCAAGGAGAGCGAGCCGGGGCTGGTGGTGGGAGTGCTGGGGTGCCTGGCGGAACGCGACGGCGTGGATTTGATGAAGCGCATGCCGGTGGTGGACGTGATGTGCGGGCCCGGCGAGTTGGATAAGTTGCCGGGGCTGCTGGACAACGCGGTGCGGACGCGGGTTTCGCTGGCGGCGGATGAGACCGAATACACGCCAGCGCACCGGGTTTCGGCGCGGCAGGTGGCGCTGCAGGGGAATACTTCAAGGCGGAGCGCGACGCTGGCGGCGGCGGAGGATTCGCTCGAGTTGCTCGATCTTTCGCGGGCGATTTCTCCGGTTGACTTTGGTCTGGGTGAGATTGAGACGAGCGACACCGGGGCGACACGCCCCGGCTCACCGGTTGAGCATGGTGGAGGATTTCGGAAGAGGTCGGCGTACGTGCGGATCACACGAGGGTGCAACAAGTTTTGTACGTACTGCGTGGTGCCGTTCACGCGTGGGGCGGAGATCCATCGCCCGCCGGACCACATCGTGGACGAGTGCAAGCGGCTCGCCGACGCGGGGGTGGTGGAGATCACGCTGCTGGGGCAGACGGTGAACCACTATCGCTTCGAGCACGGCTCGGCGGTGAGCGTGAACGGGATCGTGCAGCCTCAGAAGGGGCGGAGCTTCACGGGCGGGCACCGGCGCGATCCGTACTCGGGGCAGAACGTCACGACGTTCGCGGGCTTGCTCACGCGGATTCACGATGAAGTTCCGGCGGTCGCGCGGCTGCGGTTTGTGACGAGCTACCCGCGTGACTTTGGTGATGACGTGCTGGAAGTGATCCGCGAGCATCCGCGGATCTGCCGGTATCTGCACGTGCCGGGGCAGTCGGGCTCGGATCGGATTCTGAAGATGATGAACCGTGGGTACACGGTGGGGGAGTACACGGATTTTCTGGATCGGGCGCGGGCGGCTTTGGATCAGCCGGAGATCGGGCGACCGTTGATGCTGTCGGGAGATTTTATTGTGGGGTTCCCGACGGAGACCGAGGAAGACTTTGCGGCGAGCGTGGCGTTGGTGGAGCGGGCTCGGTATAAGAACTGTTTTATTTTCAAATACTCGCCGCGGCCGGGCACGACGGCGTTTGACAAACTGGCCGACGACGTGCCCGAAGCGGTGAAGCGGCGGCGGAACAACGCGTTGCTGGCGGTGCAGGATCGGATCTGTGACGAGATCAGCCGCGAGCAGGTGGGGCGCGAGTTTGACGTGCTGGTGGAGGGTTTGTCGCGGCGGGAGACGAAACGGCGGCAGGCGGTGGTTGGGGGTGATGGGGCGTGCGCGACGGGCGGGGTGCAACTGACGGTGAGCGTGCCGCGGGCGGCCGCGGTCGCGGGACCGACGCACGCGAGCGCGGCGCTCGCGGAGCCGGTGCAGCTTTCGGGGCGGACGGACGGTGACCAGATCGTGTTCTTTGATGTGGCGAGAGAAAAGTCGCCTGGGTCGCTGGTGGGGTCGATCGTGCGGGTCAAAGTTGTTCGTGCGGGTTCGCTAGCGTTGCACGCGGAATGTGTGGCGGTGTAACGATCGGTCGCGAAGACCCGGACCTTAGGAAAGCCTCAGATCCGGCGTCCGGAGTGCGAGCGATGAGTTGTTTGATCGGGCTTTGTTCCTACCGGTTCGCCACTCACCGCTTTCTAGTCGCCTAGCCTCTCGCTTCTCTCAGTTCCTTTTCGGTTTTCTGGGTTGTTCCTGCGGGGACAATCACTTTGGAGTGATCGATGCTGGTTCTTCTTGCGTGGGCCCCGTGGGCGGTGGGTATTGCGACTGTTTTGTTCTTGGTGATCTGCATCATGCTGATCATGACCGTGCTGATCCAGCGGCCTCAGGGTGGCGGGCTGGCGGGGGCGTTCGGCTCGGGCGCGGGTTCGGGGCAGACAGCCTTCGGCGCGAAGACGGGCGATGCGCTGACGATTTTCACGATCATCGTGTTCGTGCTTTTTATCGTTTCGGCGATCGTGCTGAATTATGCGCACCACCCGGAGGCTCCTAGCGCCGCGGCGGTAATCCAGCCCACCACCGGTGAGGAGGGCGCGCCAGCGGGTGAAACGCCTTCGGGCGCGACAGAGACGACGAGTTCCACAACTCCAGCTGCGCCGGTGGGCGATGCGCCCGCGCCGGTGACGACCGAACCGATCGGCGAGCCCAAGCCAGCGGAGACTCTCAAGCCTGATGCGCTGAAGCCTGATGCGCTGAAGCCTGATGCGGCGAAGACTGATGCCCCGGCGCCTGCGCCTAAGTGAATTTTTCCTGACGGCCTGGCGTGCTGGACTTTACGGCCGCAGGTCGCCCATTGGAGGCTTTGAGTGATCCGAAGCATGACGGGGTACGGCGAGGCGTCCGCGCAGATCGATGGCGTGCATTATTTTGTTGAGGTTCGTTCGCTCAACAACAAGTATTTCAAGGCCGTGCTGCGCCTGCCCGAGGTTTTTCAGGGGCTGGAAGCGGAGATGGAGTCGCGGCTTCGGCAGCGGCTCTCGCGCGGCACGATCACGCTCGCGGCCAGTTGTACCGATGCGTCGGCGTCGGCGGCGTACGAGATCAACCACCTGGCGCTCGAGCGGTACGTGAACCAGCTTCGCAAGGTGCCGATGGTGGGCAGCGGGGAATTGAAGCTGGACATTTCTTCGTTGCTGTCGCTGCCGGGGGTGTTGCAACCGCCGTCCGACGAGGAGGACCGGATCAGTCGGGGCCGGGCGGCGTTCGCGCCTTTGCTGGAGAAGGCGGTCGATGGGTTGCTCTCGATGCGGCAGCGCGAGGGGCGGATGTTGGTGGATGATCTCTCGCAGCAGCGTGAGCTGATCATCAACCGGCTGGGACTGATCCGCGAGCAGGCGCCGGGTGTGATCGCGGAGTACGAGAAGCGGTTGAAGGCGCGCATCGAGGCGATGCTGCACGGGGCCGAGGCGCGGATCGACGCGGTGGATCTGATCCGCGAGATCGCGGTGTACGCGGAGCGGACGGACATCGCCGAGGAGATCACGCGGCTGGGCGGGCACATGGACCAGTTCGGGCAGTTGCTTTCGGGGAGCGAGGACCGGGCGATTGGCCGGACGCTAGATTTTCTGGCGCAGGAGATGCTGCGCGAGGCGAACACGATCGCGAGCAAGTCCCCGGACGCGGCGATCTCGCGCTCGATCGTTGAGATCAAGGGCGCGATCGATCGGATCAAAGAGCAGGCTCAGAACGTGGAGTAAGTTTCCCCGATCTGGCCTTGCGTGTTGGAGTTGAGCTAGAGCATGAATCCGCGGTGGTCTGGTCGTGGTACAATTCGTAGCGCGGCTCGTCTTGTGCCCGGATTGCTTGACCGGGCGTGCCGCTGCGGGGAGCCAAGACGGTGGCTACGAGGTGTCGATGTGATTGCTTGATGACGCGGCCCGGCGGGGCTGGAGCGATCTCGTTGCTGGCCGGGCTGGTTGTTTGGGCGTGTCCGCTATGGGCCCAGGTGGCGGTTCCTCCGCCGGTGCAGCGTGCCCCGCGTGTTCCGGCGCGTTTGCCTCAGGCGTTGCCTGCGGATCGTTTCGTTGCGATAGACCCGCAGCGTTCGGAGCGTTCGAGCGAGCCGGTGGTGGTGCGTGGGAACGACGAGGTTCCGGCGAGTTTGCTGGCTGAGCTTGATGCTCCAGATTTGAAAACTCGTGAGGGAGCCGCGCAGCGTTTAGGTGCTTTGGTACAGGTCGGCACCGGCAGCATCGAGCGTGCGCTAGGCAAGGCCGCCCTGAGCGCCGAGCAGCGGCAGCGGTTGATTGGGGTGGGGTACGAGATTTTCAAGTCCACGCCGCGTGGGGCGATGGGCGTGCAGTTCGAGTTCCCGACCGCGGCGGGTGTCACGGTTCGGCCGGTGCAGGCCGGGTTTGATTCGGTGCGCGTGCTGAAGGAAGGCGACGCGATCCGGGCGATCGACGGGCGGCGGGTTGAGGATCAGGACGAGATTCGGATTGCGATTATCTCGCGTGAACCGGGCGAGAGCCTGCCGCTGACGATCGTTCGTGACGGCGTGCCGATCGAGACGAGCGTGAAGCTGGGGAGCTATGCGGACCTTCGCAACAGTCAAGGGCTGGACGATTCGGTGCTGTCGGCGGCGTGGGCGGCGAAGGTTGTTCGGCTCGCGGGGACTGGCGGCCAGGCCCCTGTTATGTGCGGGATTTCGGGCGAGCAGTGGGCGAGTTCGGCGCGGCGTCAGCTGAACGCGCGGCTCTCCAAGCGTGAGGTGACGAATGATCCCTTCACGGGCGAGCAGGTCCGGTCGGCGCTGCCCAAACCGATCATCGCGGCGCTGGCGATGGGCGGGCAGGTGCGGGACCAAGTGTACCGGGCCGCTCAGGAGCTGGCGGGGATGAGCGGCGGTGTGCGGATCTTTGCCGGGAACGAGATTATCATTTTGCCCGACCAGCGCGGGCGTGGCCGGGCCAACCAGGCGGGGCGTGATCCGGGGTTTCGCAACGCGTTGTTGGAGCAGCGGCAGGCGATAACGAGCCAGAAGCAACAGATTGTGAACAGGATGAACGATCGTTCGATCTCGGTGGAAGCGCGGGCCAAGCTCAACACGGAGCTGGTGCGGTTGAGCACACAGGAAGAGGCGATCCAGCAGGAGATCAACGAACTGTTCCGCCAGCCTTAGTGGTGGTTGATCGGTAGATAGTGCTTGATTTCTCGCGCGTGCGCAATGGCTTCGTTGTGGAGTTTGTGAGCCAAAGTCGGACTTTATCAAGAGCGAAAAAGAAAGACCACGCCGTCCATGGCGTGGTCTCTCTGCTTCGTCGGGCGTTCACCTGTGTGAACGGGCTTTGTGTTTGCGTTGATGAACTCTTACGCGGCGCGTCTGACTCGTCGCTTGGTGGCGACGGGTCGCTCTTCGATGATGCGCTGGGCGGGTGGGTTGATGAGGACGTCGACCATTTCCATAGGCGTGCTGGCGTAGATGTGGACGCCGATCTCGTCGGCGAGCCCGGCGGCGCGGTTGAAGACTCCGCCGCCGACGGCGATCTTCATGTGGGGCACGGCCGCGATCTCGCGGATAGTGTCGATGAGGCCTCGGACGCCGGGGAGGTCTGAGGGCCCGGCGGCGAAGATGAGAAGAGTGTCGGGACGTGCCTCGTGGACCTGCGCGAGGATTTCGTCGTTGGGGAGTTGCCCGCCAGCGAAGGTGACGGTGAAGCCAGCCGCTTCGAGGAGGTCGGTGGCCATCTGTGCGCCGAGCTCGTCCCCCTCGGTAGGCCCGCAGCAGGCGAAGACGGACTTTCCGCTGCGTGGCGCGAGAGGGAGCTGTGCCGTGATGCGATCGACGGTGGCGCGGAGGAGCCGGGTGGCCATCTGGTAGCTCATGCGGGTGAGCTGGTCCTCTCGATGAAGGCGTTCGATGAGGTTGTAGGTGGGCCAGAAGAGGTCGTTGATGAGCTGGCGTGGGGTCGTCCCTTGGCCGGTGAATTCTGAGACGAGCTGGCGTGTGCCTTGGCGATCGCCGGTGATTAGAGACTCGAACAACCGTTCCACCATCAAGTCGTGGTCCATCCGTGGATTCTCCGCCGTAAGGAATCGTCGTCGGCCCAGTTCCACCAAGGCCGAGAGAAGTTATGAGCTCCGCGACGATCCCCGTCGGGGGACTGCACCGGCCGTGTGGCCGGACCCACCAGTCGGGAGGTGTATCGAGCGTGATGGATCGATCGCGTGAATGATGAG
>Ga0105049_10002044_pt1 | contig 23823 bp, 19 predicted proteins | sample MAT06_FD_78087 | JGI IMG/M metagenome (GOLD analysis project Ga0105049, IMG submission 78087) | Freshwater microbial communities from Lake Fryxell liftoff mats and glacier meltwater in Antarctica - MAT-06 | ecosystem: Environmental > Aquatic > Freshwater > Ice > Liftoff microbial mat | place...
GGTCGCACACCTGGAAAATTTCGCCCATCCGGTGGCTAACATAAATTATAGTCATTCCCTGGCGGGCCAGTTCACGGGTGATCTCCAGAAATCGATCGTCCTCAGCAACGCTCAGCGAACTCGTCGGTTCATCGAGTACGATACACGTCGGGGCATGGGCCGCCTGCGTGTCCAATGGCGCGGCGATCTGGCAGATCTGACGACGACCCGGCGAGAGGCCACCGAGCGGTAATGTTACATCAATGCCTTTGTCCAGCGCGTGCACAAGCCTCGCCGCACGCTCGTTCATCGCCTTCCGATCTACCAGGCCCAGCCGTGTGGTGGGTATCGCGTGCAAACATAAGTTTTCTGCGACGCTTAAGTTAGGGCATTGGGCCAGCTCCTGATGAACCAGCCGAATCCCCGCCGCGAACGCATCGTCAATGTCGCCCGGACGCAACTCCCGGCCATTTACCTGCACCCGGCCGGAGTCTTGTTTATGTAGCCCGGCGATGGTCTTCCCTAACGTGCTTTTCCCCGCCCCGTTTTCTCCCATCAAGGCGTGCACTTCGCCCCGGTAAAAGTCTACGGAGACGCTGTCAAGGGCCTGGGTGATGCCAAAGCGCTTGCTGATGGAATCGGCGTTGATCAGCACTTGGTTGTGGCTAAGGACAGGAGTAGACATACCGCAAATGATACGAGGTTGTTTCTGGCTAGTCGGATTCTCAGCACTTGGCCGGCACGGCTGCCCCCCGCGCCAATTCAGCTTCACGACCGCGGTTTATCTTCGCACCACACCACTCATCGGCAGCGACGCCGACGGGTTGACGAAAGTCCGATGCCTGAGATCAAGGTCATCACCACGCTGGCGTTGGGCACAACCGTGTAACCCACGGGCTGAGCAAAGGCAAGGCTGGTTGCGAATCCCGGATTCTCAAAGTCTCCGCCGGGCGAACCCAGAAACTGATTACTTGCATATTGACTCAGTGACGATGCAAACGCGAACATCCGAAGGCGGGAGCCGGGTGCTAGGCCCAAGTCGCTTAGTGTCAAACGTAGTTCAACGCCGGTGTTTACGGTGGCGGCCAAGGCGGATTGATCGCCCGAAGCAATAGCAGTCACGCCACCAATATTACTATTGTCAAATCCGAGGGTGACGGGCGATTGGAGGACATCGTTTGCTCCATCGGGCATCAGTGTAAACGGTGAGAACGCGGGTCCGACTCCAACATAATCCTGAACCCCCGCCTGAAGATCCCGCACGTCAAGATATAAGCCGTTCGTGTCGGCGTAATAATTTACAAAGAGCCAGTAATCTGCGAAGAAGCCGGTGGGAAGCGTCGCCCCATTTAGGTTCGCATCGTTGAGATCAAATCCCGAAGTAGCAAGTTGATTGAGTCCGCCGGGCTTGGTATCAAGCACGATAAAGAAGCCATTCGAATTACCTTCAAGGTTTCCTGTGATGGCCAGTGAAAGGTGGGATGTCGTGGAGCTGGCGTAAAGACCGTCCGCCTCGGTTTGGTTATCGCCAAACCCTGTGAAATTCCGTTGCACTGCCAAGGCTGTGCCGTACTCGGCAGGGATATCGCGGCCGTCAATCACCGGGCTGGCGGTTGCCAGACTCGAAAGCAAGAGACAGGCTGAGACCAAGGAAATGCGGGAGGAAGGGCTTCGCATGATGATTCCTTTTGGGGCCGGAGCGACAGTCGCGGCTTAAAGTCGGGGCTCGCTCGCTACCATCCGGTGAAATTATACATCGCGTGAGATTACGCCAAATTTCTCTGGAAATTCGAACTTCGAGCAGATTTTTTTTTCTTATCCGCTTGTGAGCGAACGGGTGACGCCGCGTTGCCCCGATGGCCATTGGCGGCGCGGGGGCACGAAACCAGTCACAAAAGGTCGGGGTGGGATTCGAACCCACGAAAAACGGATTTGCAATCCGCCCCGTTGGACCACTCTGGCACCCGACCATTCAATAGATCGTATTCCCATCAAGCACGCTTGTCGCGCAATCTGCCCACCTTTCTTACTCACCTCCCGCTATAACCAAAGATCTTTCTCAACAATCCGCGCGGAGCTTGGGTTTCGCGGACAACGCTCGATTCAGTCGATAACCTTCCCTATGAGCGATCGCCAAACCGGTTCAAACTCGCAAGCCCTAATGCCCTACCCCCGGGCCGCGGTTTCTGGGCTGAGGTCACGGCAGGCTTTCATCCGGCGCCTTCGCAGCGCTGCACTGCTTGCCTTCTCCTGCGGATTGGTACCCTGCAGCTTCTCCGTCGCTGCGATCGTAACTGCGGTCGCGTCGGGGGCGGAGCAAACTTTGCTGATTTTTGAGCAGCCCACCCAGCAGACTCCCCCCCCAACGAGCCCGAAGGACGATCCAGAGTTAGCCGATCCCAAACCTAGCACGAAGCCGGCTCCCCAGGACTCTCCTCGGGCGCCAAGTTCGCCGGTTGCCCAACCTCCTGCTCCGCCGGCCAAGGTCGATCCCGCGCCCGCCGCTTCGCCCCAATCCAGCATCGCGTCCGTTCCGCTATTGCCAACCAACTCGGTCTCCGGGGCGTTCCCGGCGGCTACGTCCCTGCCGGAAGGGACATTTGTGATCGATCGTGTGGGCAAAGTTGTGGTGGCCGAGACGGGTGATGTAATTTTTGTGCCCGTTGCGGAGTCCGCCGCGGCGGGCCAACCGCTCATGGTGCTTCTGCCAAGTCAACGGCTTGAGCAGATGCTTGCATCAAGAGCCGTGAACGGCGAGGAGGTCTCATTTCGAATTGCGGGACAGGTATTTACCTATCGCGATCGGGCCTTCTTGCTGCCATCAATGTTCGCGGTTCAGCAACAGCCGAACTTAATTACGCCAGAGCAGCCAAAACCCGCGAAAGACCAGTCTTCAGTGGGTTTATCCACTGGGGATGGCGGGCTGGCAAGCGTGCCGCGAGCGAGCACGCTGCGCGATCCGCAGGTGACGGAACTGATTCGCGAATTGGAGGGTCAGCGGGCTGGCGGGAGCGAACCTAGGCGGCTGTCTGCGACTGTCGCGCCAACTCTTCCGAACGCGGTAGCACCAGTCGTACTGGCCCCAATCGTCCCTGCGACCGGTGAGCCTGCCCCGGGAAGCGACCAGCGGTTGATTGCGAACGAAGGCACTTTGCTCGTGTCAAAGCGCGGGCGAATAGTCCGCTTGCCTCAGGACGGTGGGCGACTTGCATTTACTGTTGACAATGATGCGAATAGTCCGGCACCCGCACCGATGATCTTGCAACCATGCCGCGTTATGCAGCAGATCGAAGGCGTGGCTGCGACGAAGGGTGACGGCGTAACTTACCGAGTAAGCGGACGAATAATGGTTTCTGGTGGGAGAAACTACCTCTTGCCAACCTTTTTTCAGCTATTCCCGAAAAGCGACATAACGCCTAGGCAGTAGGTGCCCGCGCGATTGCCGACAGCCGCCTGGAGGAAAAGCGAGGAAGGTAAAAGGGAAAGGACCGTGCGGAAACCCTTCAGGGCGCGTACGGTTCGTTGGGTGAGGGGGCCTGTGTTCGTATCGCGCAAGAGTGCTGTAACGGTCGTGATAGCTAGGTGCTCTACGTGCATGTTGCAGTCTTGTGCCTAAGGTAAGTGGAGATTCTCAATGGCTTCTGGTGATTCCCGTTTGCGGGTTAAGCGTGTAGATGCGGTCTCGCAGGTTGAGTTTGTTGATCGCAATATTCTCGATGAAGGCAACATCCAAATTATTGGCGCGGAGATCGCTGCGCTCATCGACGCGGAGGCTTCCCCGCGTGTGCTGATTAGCTTTGCCAACGTTGAGCACTTGTCGTCGGCGGCGCTGGGCACGCTGATTACTGTTAACAACAAAGTGCGTGCTAAATCGGGGCAACTGCGCTTGGCCAATATTGATTCACAGATTTACGAAGTATTCGTAATCACCCGCCTCAACAAGTTGTTTCAGATTCATGAGACAACTCATGATGCCATGAAGAGCTTTACTGCGTAAACTGCGAAGACTTGTACATCGCCGATCATTTAGTACTGTTCGGGCGGATTTAAGCGCTTCTAATGACCGTTGCACCTTTGATCGTCCGAGCACTTTGCGCCTCCCTCGACGGACGAAGACGTCACGGCTCAGGCAGGGCCAGCCGCAACATTTTAGCGGCGGTTTACAAGTCTCCTTACTTTCATGTATGAGCGAACGTTGCGGACAACCCGTGAAGGTGCCGGATGAGGCGACACTTTGGATCGTCAACGATCCCGTGCAGATTGAACTCGCACAGAACCAAGTGATCGCTGCGGCAGAGAACCTTGGTTACGCCAAGGCCGCCCTCTTTGCTATCCGGCTGGCATTGCACGAAGCGGTGAGCAATGCCTTTCGACACGGGCATGCTCGGTTGCCAGCCAGCGTCCCTGTCCAGCTCAGCTATCGTGCCACTCCTGAGAGAATTGACCTCGCGGTTGAAGACCAAGGTCCGGGCTTTGAGCCAGAAAGCGTGCCTGATCCGACACTCGAGGAGAATCTGGAACGCGGATCAGGGCGCGGACTTCTGCTGATTCGCGCTTACATGGCGAGCGCCCAATATAGCAAGCACGGAACTCGACTCGAGATGAGCTTTGAGCGAGCGAGCTAGGTCGAAGCGTTTTGAGAAGCGTGTTAATGTAATCTGGCTAATCTCAAGCGAAACGGTGATCGAGCGTTGCGAGCTTAATGGCCGCCCTTAGCTTCGGGATGGCCCTTTTCACCCGGCTTTTTCGTGGCCGCTTTCTTCGCTTTGGCGTCGCTTTTCTTAGCCGGAGGCTTCTTGCCCTTGCCCGCGGAAGCCCCGGGCTTCGAACCGTGTGCATCGGCACCATGATCGCCAGCCTTGGCATCGGCGTGACCGGCTGCTGCGGGAGCGTGTGCGTCGGGCGGGTGGGGAAAGGAACCCGACTTCAAATTGAACGCCGTTGCAGCATGTGCCATAAATGTGCCCGGACGAACATAAAACGCGTAATGAGCGGCCCAACCGCCCAGCGCAAGCGAGTAAATGGCGGCCAGTGCAATGACTAGGCGGGCCGCCGGTAACTGCGTTGCCAGTGGTCGCCCCAGCGGGGCAAGCATCCGGAGCAGAGCCGGTTCAATCACGGCAATGCCGCGCTTCACGGCTTTCCCCAGGACTTGAAGTGCCGAGGGACCACTCGTTGGCAAAACTGCGGAAACGGCGGCTGTAATCGGAGCTTGAGGAGCAGCAGGCACCGCAGTCACCGCCACAGCCGATGTCGGTGATGGAGCCGAGGTGTAATGCGGGTGCGTGGCAAGAGCTGGATTTTTGTCAGCGGCCACGGCCGGACTCGGTTCCGGATCGACGACCGGGGGTTCAGTAAGTTCGGACTGTGCGAGTTCATCGCTTAACTTAGCGAGTTGCGCATCTAGCGCCTCGATCGATCCCAATACTGAGGGCCCGGTCGCCGGAGGCGGATTGATGCCCGGTGGCGGAACGGACAGATCGACCTTCGCGGGGGGAGGGTTAGGCTCGTCGATGGGAGCAGCGGTTGCTGCTATCTTTAACTCTGGATGGGATGCGGCGGGCGATGCAACTGCTGGTTGTTCATCCGCTGGATCAGAAGGTTCTATGCTGTTAGAACCGTCAGACACCACTCCGAGTTCTGAATCACCCCCAAGGCCTGCCTCAGCCGGCGCTTGGGTCTGATTCAGGGTGAGAGACTCTGCCGTCTTTATCGCATGAATCACGTCACTTGTATGCTGTCTGTCCGCGTCTAGCAGTTGATCCAGGTGAATGGTTTTGTCGGAGGGAGTGTTACCCACCACGTGCGGCTCAACAGGCTGAGTTTCCTCAGGCTTAGATGCTTGCTCGCTACCGTTGCTGCTGGCAATGGTGCTCTCCAACGCGGCCTCGAGATTCACCGTCGCGTCGACCATGCTCGACGATGCTGCCTCGCTCGTCGCATCTTGGATTTGCTTGGCAGTGGCTTCCATACTAGCCAGTAGTGAATCAAGCCGGGACGTAATATCCTGATCGCCATCGCCAGGCTCTGTGAAGGTTGGGCCCTGCGAGGAGAGTGGGTTGGAAACCGGGGTAGCTCCAGGTTGGGATGACATGAGCAGGAAAAGTTAACTGACCACCAGCGGAAAAAGTGACTCGGGAGACGCGGCATATGCTTGGACGAACCAGCCGCACAGCTTGATGGTCACATCGGATCATGTTGGCCGGTGAAAGAGGCTAGGGTGAGGTTTTGGGTGGGTGATAGCAAGTATGCCGGTACACACCGTTTATCTTCCCGGCGTCGACTTCTCGGCTGTCTCGCGCACCACCTTTGAAGGTGAGGAAGCTCACCACGCCGTGCGGGTTCTGAGGGCGTTTGCTGGCGATGGCGTCCGACTCGCCAACGGCGCGGGCCAGATTGCCAGAGGAACCATCTCCAAGACGCTTAAGTTAGGGCGAGAGGAGGGGTGGCAGGTGGAGGTGACGATCGATGCACTGGAGCGCATTGAACCCAATGCGCCCGATATCCATGCTTATGTATCCCCTCCAAAGGGGGATCGGCTCGCGGCGATGGTTGAGGCACTTTCCCAAGTGGGTGCCAATGCGTTCACTCCACTGATCACGCGGCACACAACAGTCGACCCGCGTGAGGGCAAGGTTGATCGGATGAGACGCGTTGCGACCGAAAGCATGAAGCAATGTATGCGGGCGTGGGAGATGCAAGTCCATGCTCCTCTCTCGCTGCAAGAGGCCATGCACGAGTGCGATTCGTTCGCCCGAGTTAAGGTCGTGGCCGACGTTGGTCAGCCGACAAACACCAAACTCACGAGCAAGCGCATCGGCTTTTTCGTAGGTCCTGAAGGCGGATGGCACGAAGATGAAGTGCGGCTGCTTGCGGGCGCTAACGCCCAACTTGTCGGGCTAGGTCCGCACATCATGCGGATCGAAACCGCTGCGCCCGTAGGTGTTGCAATGCTTCTCCTCTGCGGCGTATAAACCGCCCACAAGCGCAGGTTGTCAGCGCGAAAACGTTGCGGTGCTACTCTTAGTGCATAATGGAAAAACGCACGACACGCCGTACATTCGTTGGAAGCGCGGTGACTGCGGTGCTGGGGGCCGCCGCGCTAGGTGCCGGGCTTCGTGGCGCTCAGGCCGCGGCTGCCGAGTTGCGTGAGGGCGTCAAAGCCTCACAAACCGATATAACGAATGGGGCCGATGGAAGCGATGCCGCACAGACGGCAAAGCGGACTGTGAGCTTCTTGCGCTCGCGCCAGGATGGTAATACTGGTAGCTTTGAGGTCGCTCCAGCAGGCGACAAGGGCGCCGTTAAGCCGGATGGAGTCAGCGGCGGTGGAGGGGCCCCGGTGTTCCCTGCGATTACAGGCTTGGTGCTGTCGGGGCTCTTGTCCACCAAGTCTTATACCGGCGTGACGGAAGATGACTTAATAGTGGCGGGCGCGGTGAAGTATATTCTGGGAATGCAACAGCCAGACGGAGGCATTTATGATAAGTTGTTGCCTAGTTACAATACGGCGATCTGCCTGACCTCGCTATGCGCCTTAAAATCAAGCCCGCTGGTGGACGATGCCAAAGCCCGAGCGCTCGCTTTTTTGCGGACGCTTCAGAATGGCGAGGATGCAGTGGTAAGAGAAACCGAGTCCGCCGCGGTGGTGGATTCCAAAAATCCGTTTTATGGCGGAGTTGGCTACGGCCGGCACGGCCGGCCTGATCTCTCAAACACTGCGTTCTTCGTCGAAGCATTGCACGCGGCGGGGGTGGATGGAACCGACCCCGCGATGAAAAGGGCGGTCACGTTCTTGCAACGTGTGCAGATGCTGGAAAGTACGCAAAGCGTGGACGGGGTAAAAGCAGCGGTGAACGACCAGGCCTACGCAATCGGTTCGCGCCAGGGTGGATTCATTTACGCCACCGGCGAGAATAAGTCCTCCCCGGCTGTGGGGCAGAGTTTCGCGGGGTTGAGCGATGAGACTTTAAGCGACGGAACCACCGCCAGTCGCTTGCGATCCTACGGATCGATGACTTACGCGGGATTCAAAAGTTACCTCTATGCTGGCTTGAAGAAATCCGACCCAAGGGTGCTCGCGGCCCGAGAGTGGATTGGCAAGAACTACACGCTGGAAGAGAATCCGCGTTTGGGCACCGACGGTCTGTATTATTATTATATTACGTTTTCCAAGGCGCTGGCTGCTTGGGGGGAAGACGAAATTGAGACTGTCTCCGCGGCTGGTGAACGGGTCCGGCATCTGTGGCGCAAGGACCTCGCCTCTAAACTCTCGTCGCTCCAGCAAGCCGATGGCTCATTCAAGGTGGTCGATGATCGGTGGATGGAGAACAATCCGATCCTGATCGCCTCGTACGCGCTCTGCGCGCTCGGCAGTGCGGTGAAGGCATAGCTGTAGGCGCGGTGGGCCTTTGTTGGATGCTAATTACGCAGAAAGAGAAATATGTCTTCGGCTTCCTACACTCAGTTATGTTTGCTTTTACGTGGGGCCGCGCACCTGAACGCAGTCGCTTCGCTGGCCAGTTGGGATCAGGAGACATATATGCCGCCCGCAGGGGCCGCGGGTAGAGCCGAGCAAGCGTCAATCCTCGCCGAAATTGTTCATGCTCGACGCACTGGACCCAATGTGGGCCAACTAATTTCGGCCTGCGAGGCCGATGACACTCTCATGAAGCCCGGAAGCGAGACCGCGGCAAACTTGCGCGAAATGCGGCGAGATTATGATCTCGCGACTAAGTTGCCCGGCGAGTTGGTCGCGGAACTCGCCAAGGTTGGCAGCCAGTCTCAGGAAGTTTGGAAGCAAGCGCGAGAGAAGAGCGACTGGCAGATGTTTGCGCCTTGGCTTGAAAAGATGCTCACGCTGACAAAGCGGAAATCAGAGTGTTACGGCATCGCCCCGGGCGGTGAAGCGTACGACAACCTTATAGACGAATACGAGCCGGGAGCGACGGCATCGATGATTCAAGCCACATTTACGCCGCTGCGAAGTGAGCTTTCGGCACTTCTCGCGCGGGTCAAGGAGAGTGGCACTCCCCCCAGCGAGAAACCGTTAAAAGTTAAGATTGAACCGGCGAAGCAGCACTCCTTCGGGAATTTCGTAATGGGCGCTTGTGGATTCGACACCCAGGCGGGTCGATTAGATGTAACCACGCACCCTTTCTGCTCAGGGATCGGACCGGGAGACACGCGATTAACAACCCGCTATCGCGAAGAGAAGTTTACCGATGCGCTCTATGGGACTATGCACGAGATGGGCCACGGCCTCTACGAGCAGGGGCTGCCTAAGCATAACTACTTCGGAGAGCCTCGTGCGGGTGACATTTCACTGGGCATCCACGAAAGCCAAAGCCGGATGTGGGAGAACTTTGTGGGTCGGAGCAAGCCGTTTTGGAAGTGGGCCCTGCCGCACGCTAAAAAGATTCTCGGGAAACAGCTGGGAAAGTACGATGCTAAAGATTACTTCATGGCCGTCAACACCTCACGGCCCAGCCTTATTCGAGTCGAAGCGGATGAAGCGACTTACAATCTCCACGTTATGGTCCGGTTCGAGATCGAGCGAGCGTTGATCAATGGCTCGATGAAAGTGAAAGATATTCCCGGTGAGTGGAACCGGCGCTACCAGGAGTATCTCGGCGTGGCCGTGCCCGATGAGCGTCGGGGCTGCCTTCAAGACGTACACTGGTCATTCGGCCTGATAGGTTACTTCCCGACTTACACCTTGGGCAACCTCTATGCGGCCCAGTTCTGGGAGCGAATTAATAGCGATCTGCCGGACTTACAAAGGGACATCGCCAAGGGCAAGTTCGCCGACCTCAAGCAGTGGCTTAATGAGAAAGTTCACAAGCATGGCCGCCGTTACCGGGCCGGCGAACTCTGCAAGCGGATCACAGGCAAAGAGCTTTCTGCTAAGCCGCTGCTGAAGCACCTCACAGATCGCGCCGAGCTCGTGTATAACCTTTGAACTGCTGTTAACTAAGTCGGCGTGTTGAGTCGAGCATTCTGACGCGGCCTCTTACTTCGCAAGCTCGCTTGCAATCGCGCCGGGAGCCCCGCTCATGCGGAGTGAAGGCGCGGTGGTGGCGCGACACGTGCCGCACCGATCTCCTTTAAGATTGCGGTGAAAATCTGTCAGCTCGCAGACCGAGGGCGGTCGTACGTGGGGATTACCTGGCCAAAGTTAAATTAATAATCAGTGGACATTGTTTGCGGCAAGCCACCGCTCACAGTCGAGCGCGGCCTGGCATCCCATGCCCGCGGCGGTGACGGCTTGGCGATACTCAAAGTCGGCAACGTCCCCGGCTGCGAAGACCCCCGCGATATTGGTCTTGCTGCCGCGAGAGTGCAGCGCAACGTAACCAGCTTCGTTCAGCTCCATACCGCTATCTTTCAGGAAGCGTGTGGAAGGGGTATGGCCGATCGCGATGAAAAGCCCTTTCACATCCAACCGCGACTGCTCGCCGGTGACGGTATCTTCAAGAAGCACCGCCTCGATCTTTTCGCCGCCTAGCACATCGACGACCCGCTTATTGAACAAAACCTTTGCGTTGGGCCGGTCCATGTAGCGCTGCTGCATTATTTTGCTGGCGCGGAGTGAGTCGCGACGGTGGATAACGTAAACCGTGCTGGCGAACTTCGTAAGATAAGTGCCCTCTTCCATCGCCGTGTCGCCCCCGCCCACTACCGCGAGAGGTTGCCCCCGAAACGCTGGCAATGCCCCATCGCAAACAGCGCACGCGGAGACACCGCCCCCGGTCATTGCGAGGCGCATTTCGTTGGGAAGCCCCATCCAGTTCGCGACAGCGCCCGTAGCGATAATTATACTATGCGCCTTGACCTCGCCGCCGTCGGTATGCAACGTGAAGGGCTTGGTGGTAAAATCGCAGCGATTCACATCCTCTTCTACGACGCGGGTGCCGAACCGCTCGGCCTGCTTACGAAACTTTTCCATCATCTCCGGGCCCATCACCCCGTCCTCAAAGCCGGGATAGTTTTCCACTTCAGTAGTTAACATTAACTGGCCACCCGGGAGCATTGGGCCGGGATCCTGCTTGGGTACGCCGGTATACACGACGGGTTCAAGCTGAGCGCGGGCCGCGTAAATTGCGGCGGTCCAGCCAGCCGGACCCGAGCCAATAATAACACATTTGTGGACGTTGTTCAGTGATGACATAAGTTTCAGGTGGAGAAGCGATGAGTCTGTGGAATGGTAAGCCGCGGTGCCGACGCCCGCGCTATTTCAGTTCGCCTTCGTCGATCAGGTGCTGACGCGCCAGGGAGAGAACCGGGGGCCAGATCAGGTAGTCCGCCCCCTGCACCACGTCGAAGGTATTCTGCAAGCGCTTGGCGTTGTTGCCAGCGTTGTCCGAGCCCACCGAGTACATAATAAAAGTTTCCTCTTGGAAACGGCGGTCAAAGGGCCTTCCGAGGACTACGATTTTCATATCATGCGGGTTTCCCTTGCCATTGATGAACTCGGTATCGCGCACGGGAACAAAGTAACCAAGCGGGGGTTTTTGCCCGTTGGCCGTATCGCGATTGAACGGATCGGCCTCGATTTCCTTGAGGAACCCGGGGCGCACCGACGACAGCTGAGGTGGGAACTGCCCGATATTCTTACGATGCCCCATCACTGCGAGCGCGTGTCGGGTGCCGATTAACTCTACCCGGGTCAAAACCCGAAGCCCGTAAGCGGTCGAGGCATCGGGAACGATGGCGTGGAGTGAGGCGAAGCGGCTATTGTCCATCGTTTGGTACGCGGAGAGGTTGGTAAGCCGCCGGTCAAAGAGGGGGATGTTCCACCGAGTCTCCCAGTCAGCGAAGATCGCCCCCGTCTGAGTAATCGCCTCAGCCTTAGCGGCCTGCGAAGAACCGACAGATCGCCATTTTCCCGATTCACTGAACAACCGGAGCGGACGTGTGGTGCTCGTGAGTCGCGACATCGTCGATGCGAAGACCTGCGGATCAACGAGGTTGCCGGAGGAATAGATCCGAGCCACTAACTGCTCCGCAGCGGCGCGGTCCCCAACCGGGAACTTGACCCGTAGGAGATCGAGGTAAGCGTTGCTCCGGTCGTCTAGCCGCTTAATCTGCTCTAAGAGCTTCGTCGTATCGAGCTTGTTCGCACTCAAAGAATCCAAATACACCACGTCGCGCACACGCTCGGCGAGTGAGTGCATCTGCGTCATGCCCCACATCATCTCGACGTGCAACTGTCGCTCTGCGATCTGTCTTGCAAAGAAGAGTCCGTTGGTGAGCAGATCGATCGCTTCATTTACTTTCCCTTCGGACGTCAGGCGTGTCGCCTCGACGTTCACAAGGATCATAAGTGAGTCCAGCAACGGAAGATAGCCGACCTTCGCCGCGGCGAGCGTCGGCGGATCGCCAAGATCCGTGTACGCGCCCGCTTGGATCAAAGGTAAGTCAACCCCGTCAAGACCGTACGGCTGGCCGAAACCGAAAGCCTTGCGCCAATCTTTCTCTTGCGTCACCGATGCGAGCGATTTAATCGCTTCTTGCTGCGGAGCGCCCGCCGCCCACTTCGCGGCCTCCGCCCATCCTGTCATATCCGTCAGCAGCATTGTCGCGGCGTATTGCTTCTTCAGCGCCGGAGGTGCGGGCTCAAGCTTGAGCAGCAACGGGATCAGCACCGTGTCGCTGCGCCGGTTGGCCGGGATGTCGCCATATGACTTGTTGGCCCGATCCGTGTAGTCGTCAGCGAGCACGTCCGGAGCGCAAAACGCTGCTGATATCAGCAGGCTCACGGCTAGAGCCAGAAGGTTGCGGCGCGGGCGAACTGCGGGGGCTGCTTGGAGCATGTTGTGATGGTAGATGGGCCGCCGACGAGAGCAAGGAGATTGACCCAGCGCGGGCACGTTTAGCCGCCTCAAGACCAATCGAGGCCTCCTCACCCAGACTAGCACGCAGAGGTTTGCCATACGAAGAACAAGGCCTCGACATCGGAACCGCCGATTTCTCCGTCGGCGTTTGAATCCGCTAAAGGAGTGGTCGACAGATCAGCCTCCAACCACGCTTGGAAAAACGCTTGAACATCAGTGCGATCTACACCTGCGTCCGGATTGAAATCGGAGAGACAGGCACCCGAGTCGTCCAATGGAACGAACTTCGCAAAGAGTTCGTCTGCTTCCTCTTTGGGCCCCGCTGCGACGTAAAGATGATCGGGGATCGACCTCTCCCCCAAACAATCAAAAGCAGCGTTGCGGGAGCTTCAGAAGAAAATTAAAGAGTAGCTCAACGTCGCCTGCACGCTCAACGAAGAGCGATCGTAAGGCCAGCGCGGTCTGATGGTCGCATTCGCCGATTAAACAATCTGGGCCGCCCGACAACCCACTGCCATCGCTACCCTCCAGCACCCGATGAGCCATGGTCCTAGTTTGCCTCAACTTCCGATTCTTCTACGCCGCGACGACATCGTTGAGGCAATCCGGTCGCATCAGGTCTGCATCATCTGCGGCGAAACAGGCTCGGGAAAAACAACTCAGCTTCCGCAGATATGCATGCAGATGGGACTTGGTGAACGCGGGCTCATCGGGCACACGCAGCCCCGGCGACTCGCGGCGAGGAGCGTCGCCCAGCGGATTGCCGAGGAGATGCGTGTCTCGCTGGGCGATGAGGTCGGGGTAAAAATTAGGTTCGGGGACCAGACGAGCCGGCGAACCAGAATTAAGTTGATGACCGACGGCATCCTGCTCGCTGAGACGCAGGGCGATCGCCTCCTACGTCAGTACAGCACGCTGATCATCGATGAAGCTCACGAGCGTTCGATGAACATCGATTTCTTATTAGGTTATATTAAGGGATTGTTGCCGCGGCGGCCCGATCTTAAGCTTATCATTACATCCGCGACCATCAACCCGCGCGAGTTCAGTGATTACTTCGGTGGTCAGAAACTCGCCCCCGTTCTCGAAGTCTCCGGGAGGATGTATCCGGTGGAAGTTCGCTACTCCGACGCGGAAGGCCGGGCCGACGCGTATGAGGCGATCCAAGGTCAGGAGATCGTCGATGCAGTCGAAGTTGTAACATCGCCCCTCATGGAAAGTGGCGATGTGCTTATTTTCCTTCCGGGCGAGAAGGATATCCGCTTAGCCATGACGGCGCTCCGGCGAGCGGGGCTGAGCGATCTTGAGTTACTACCCTTGTACTCGCGGCTCACCGACTCCGAGCAAGACCGCATCTTTAAACGACCTTCCGCTGGTAGCCGGCGTGTAATCCTCGCCACTAATGTCGCCGAAACATCGCTTACGGTTCCCGGCATTCGGTATGTCATCGATTCTGGGCTGGTGCGAGAGAGCCGTTACGACCCTCAGCTACGAGTCCAGAAGTTGCCCATCGTCAATGTCTCGCAGGCCTCTGCCAAGCAACGCAGCGGACGCTGCGGGCGAGTGAGCGCTGGGTTATGTCTGCGGCTCTACAGCAAGGCCGACTTTGATGCCTTCGCGGTTTTCACCCGTCCGGAGATCCTGCGCACCAATCTCGCGGGCGTCATACTTCAGATGCGTTCGCTAGGCCTTGGCAATATCGAAAAGTTTGATTTCGTTCAACGCCCGGACGATTCATCGATTATCGACGGATACTCCACCCTTCACGAACTTCAAGCGCTCACCGCCCCGAATAGCACGGGCGAACTTACACCCATCGGCGAGCGCCTTGCCAAGATTCCCGCCGATCCCAAGATTGGCAGAATGCTTATCGCCGCCGAAGTGAACGGCTGTCTGCCAGAAGTCCTGGTGCTCGCGGCGGCCCTCTCCATCCAGGATCCGCGCGACCGACCGATGGCCCGCCAACGCGAGGCGGATACGGCGCATCTTACGTTCTTTAACGAAACATCGGATTTCCTTGTCCTGCTTAATATCTGGGATCAATACCAGCACGCGCGGGCTCGCTCACGGCACGCGGATCTCTTCGCTTGGTGCCGAGACCGCTATCTTTCTGTCAATAGAATGCGAGAATGGGAGCAGACCCATCGACAGTTACAATCAATCGTCGGTGAAACCGCCGCCCAAGATGGCGCTTCTGACCTTAACTCGTCCGATGAAGATCTGGACGAAGCCGACGGAGGTGCGTCTAACGCGGCTTCCACCCGTCCCCTCTCGCCCAAGTTGGCGGACTCAATCCACCGGTCGCTGCTCACCGGTTTACTCTCAAACCTCTGCTGCCGCGAGGAGGGCGCCTCCACCGATGTAACATACCGTGGCAGTCGCGGGAACAAGATAAGTATCTTCCCCGGTTCCGTGCTGTTTAAAAAGGGGCCGCGATGGATGATGGCTAGCGAGCTGGTTCAAACCAACCGCCTCTACGCCCGCAACTGCGCCAAGATCGAGCCTCAATGGGTAGAGGAACTTGCACAGCACGTGATGGTCAGCGCTGTGACCGATCCGCACTTTGACAAAGACCTCGGTGCGGCGGTAGCCTGGGAGCGAGTGTCGCTCGCCGGAGCAGTAATTGTTCCGCGGCGTAAAGTGCCCCTGTTCCAACATGATGCGGACGCGGCGAGGACGCTCTTCATCCGTCACGGCCTGCTTCGCGGCGAAGCCAAGCTGCCTGTCGCTTTCATGCGCCCAAACGCCGAGGCTATCGCGCAGGCCGACACCGCAGTCGCAAAGTTACGGTCGCCCGAAGCCCTCGAATCAGAGGAGGCAATCGAGGGGCTAATCTCGAATCAGATTCCGTCGCATGTGCATGATCCCGCGACGTTTGCGGGCTGGCTGGAGTCGGGGGGCAACGTGTCGCTCGCCGTCGCCACAGCTTCCCAACGGTTGACAGCCCCTGCGCGAACCCGCCTCACCACGCAGGTTGAGTTTCCCAACCAGATCACTTTGGCGTCGTGCGATATAACTCTCGAGTATGCCCTCGAACCGGGCAAAGAGCGCGATGGGCTTACATTCGTTGTGCGACTTGAGCATCTTAATGACCTTAGTTCCGAGCGTCTTGAGTGGCTGGTGCCCGGGATGCTTCCTGAGTTAATCGCGGCGGCTGTAAAGGCGCTGCCCAAACAGCATAGGTCCCAGCTCGAAGCGGCAGCACTTGCAAACGCAATTGATGCCCGCATGCTCGCCCCCACGTTGACACAGATGCTTTCTTTTGGTGAAGGCTCGCTCGCCCAGGCCCTCAGCAAGACAGTGCTCACCCTCTTCGATTGTAAGATTGATCCCGACGTATGGCCGATGGGGGAACGCAGCGTTATGCTCCCCACGCACTTACAACCAAGGCTCGAAGTTGTGGACCACGCCGGACGCGAGGTGGGAGTAAGCCGGGTGATAGGCGAGCTTCGAACCCGGCTCGCGCCGCGAGTTGCAAAGGCGATGGCGGCAGTGGCAAGAAACCAGTTCCGCCAAGAGGGGCTTGTCTCATGGACATTTGGACCGCTAGTGAGCGAGGTGGTGGCCGGCGAATCCCCGCAAACCATCGCGTATCCTGCCATAATCGATCGCGTCGAAAGCGTGAGTCTGACACTCTTTGAACAGAGGCGGGAAGCCGACGCCGCGACTTACTTTGGCATCCGGCGGCTCTTCGCGCTCGCCTGCGAGAGCGAACTCAAGGAACGATGCGCTGCCATGCCGCTCTGGAGCGAAATGTTACGTTATTTCGCACCGCTGGGGACTTCCTCTGAGCTCGCAGATTCGCTCTCTTGCGTGGTGTGCGACCGCGTGTTTCTTTGGAATCAGGCCCCAATCACGACTCCCGACGCCTTTGAAGCAAGGCGTGACGAGCAGTGGGGGCGCTTAGGTCAGGCAGTGGTTGAAGTTGGCGGCTCGCTGCACCAATTACTTGATGCCAGATTTAAGGTCGCTGCCCGTTTCGCTGGTGGCACCCCCCGGCTCTGGGCACCGAGCATGGCGGACATGCGTGAACAAAGCGCCTACTTGATGCCCCTGGGATTTCTCAAGCGATTACGTTGGGAAAACTTACGTCATCTGCCTCGCTACGTGGAGGCTATCCGCCAACGCCTCTTTTCGCTCCGCGAGGATGGCAGCGGCGTTGAAACAAAGGCACTCGCCGAACTCGCACCTCGATGGAAGCGATTCACCGGCTGGGTCGCTGCGCAGATGTCCGCCGAACGCGCAGCCGCGGCGGCGGCAGGTGGCGCGCCCGTAGGAACCGCTTTGCGCCAGAACGACCCGGATCAAGTGTTGATCGCCACAGGGCGAGCGAAGCGGAACGGCAAACCTTCCGACGGTCTTTCGAGCGCGAGTAACATTGGCAGTGAAAAGGAGGCCTCGGCAGCTAGCACGCGGAACCCCGGTAATGCCGATCTGCCGCCCCACACGATGGAAATACAGTCTGGACTTAAAAACCGCACCGCGCTCCCCGGTGCCCGTCGCGCGGCACCGACAATCAACGCAGATGCGGGTGATTGGGCGGCCCAGCCGGGTGTGCTCCTCCCCGCGATTGAGCGCTATCGCTGGCTCCTCGAGGAATACCGCCTGACACTCTTTGCCCCTACCCTTTCGCTTGGCCGCGCGATGACCGCGGTCGCCGTTGATGAGGCTTGGGCCAAAGTGGTGCGCGAAGTAAAGCCTTAAGATCGTCGACGTGTGTTGATCGTGCGAAGGAACCCCACGGGTATGCAAAAGTGAAGATGACATCTCCCTCCAGTTCCGCTCATCGCAGCAACCCGTCCGCCTCTGAACCAAACGCACCCCGCAGTGCTGCAAATAATTTTGCGGTCCAACGCCATTCAACAGAAAAAGCGCACAGTTTACAGGGAGTGTTACTCTACCTGAAACAGTATTTACGCGCGCCCACGCAGATCGGGGCGGTCGCGCCCAGCAGCGACCAGCTCGCCGAACGCATGCTCGAAACCATCGACTTTACGAAAGCGAAAGTTATCTCAGAGTTCGGCCCCGGCCCGGGTGGGGTCACCGCCGTACTCCTCCGCAAGCTGCAACCGCAAACCACCTTCTTCGCGATCGAAGCAAATCCTCAGATGTGCGTAGCTTTCCGTAAACGCTTTCCATCTATTACACTCTTCGAGGGCAGCGCGGCCGAGGTTGGCACGTTCGCGGCCACGGCGGGGCAGCCCAAAGAGGGGTGCCTCGACGCCATCGTAAGCGGGCTTCCCTGGGCAGCGTTCACCGCCGAGTTACAACATTCGATCCTCACCGCTGCCGTGAAGGCACTGCGGCCAGGTGGCCAGTTTGTTACATTCGCCTATAGCGCCGGTGTCTACCTTCCCGCCGGTAAACGCTTCGCCGCGGCGTTGCCCCGATATTTTTCTAGCATCACCCGCAGCCGGGGCGTGTGGCTCAATATCCCGCCAGCGTTTGTATACCGGTGCGTAAAGTGAGTCCGCCGCAATAATTTAAGTTCTCCGCAAAGTTCGCTCAACCCGTCGATGGGGCGGGTTAAAGAAATCCACCCCTTTTGCCCCGCACTCCGCCTCGCAGCCCACGCTCAACTCCAGCCGCACCCATGCCATTCACCCCCCGATTCGTTCGTGACATTACATTTGCCGCGATGGCTGGCGCGTGCGCCATTGTGGCGGTTCTGGCCGATCAAGCCCACGCCTGGGATGCAGCGGGCCATCGTATGATTACGAGCGTCGCGATCGATGGCCTCCCCGCCGATGGCCCCGCATGGGTCAAAGAGGCGGGTATGCGCGACCGCATCAGCGATCAATCAACCGTGCCCGACCGCTGGCGAAGTATTAAGATTGGCCAGCTCCAGCACGCCAATAACCCGGACCATTATTTTGACGTTGAGGATCTTGAGGCGTACGGCTTAACATTAAAGGACATCTCACCTCTTCGCGTCGAGTTTATTAAGCAGCTCATGCTGATCAGGTTTGAGAAGGGTTGGAAGCTGCCGCCCAAGCCGGTGAATCCCGCGCGAGACACCGACAAAACCCAGGAGTGGCCCGGGTTTCTCCCCTACGCTATGTGCGAGCAATACGGTAAAGTGCAGTCCGCCTTCCGCACGGTCCGCGTGCTCGAAGCCATCAACGATCCGGCACGCTCTCTGCAACTCGAGCAGGCCCGGGCGGATGCCTCGGTCCACATGGGCATTCTCTCGCATTACGTTGGCGACACCGCGCAGCCGCTCCATACTACGAAGCATCACCACGGGTGGATTGGCGAAAACCCGGATTCGTTCACGACGGATCGGGGATTCCATGCTTACATCGATGGCGCGATACTCAAGCTCCACGCGATCTCCGTGGCTGATATTAAGTCTTCCTGCGGCTTCACACTGAAGGTAACTAATGCCGACCCTTGGCAGGACGTGCTCTCCCACATCGATCGTTCGTTCCAACAGGTAAAACCGCTCTACCAGCTCAAGAAGTCCGGCCAACTCGAAGAAGAAGAGGGAAAGGCCTTCATCGTAACTCGGTTGGCAGACGGCGCTCAGATGCTGAGCGCGCTCTACCTCGCCGCTTGGCAAGAAGCTGCTCCCACCGACCGCGCAATCGAAGATTTCAAGAAGTATGATAACTTTGTGAAGGGTGCAACGCCAGCTGGCGGTGCATCGGACTCCCCTCCAGCAGACTAAATCTTGGACGCCCGCGAACAGCGACTGTCGCCTTCAGCGGCTTGGATCGTGCCGCAGGGGTTTGACTCCACCACATACCCAAATACACCACTCCAGCTAGGTAATAGACGTAAATGCCCGCCGGAGCGGCGGGTTCCAGTGCGGTCGCCCCTATTTACATTCATGTTACAAGCCACGAGGTCGAAGCTACAGACTGGCCGCGTAGGTCTTGAACGCTGGACGAAACGGCCGGGGATCAAACCTGAAATCGCTGCGGAACTTATCTAGCGAAGCGGTTGAATCCTGAGCACCCATTCGCGCCATCCCAGCATCAAACGGTAAAAGCCCGCCCAGCCCGATCTTTCCGGCGATCATCGCCGCGACTGCCGCAGGTTCACTGGGTATTCCCCATGGCTCCATCTTCTCGGCACCCATCGCCTCACACATGAAACGTAACATCGTCGGCCAGTCGAGAGTCTCCGCTCCAACCAAGTTGTAAACCTCGCCTAACGCCTCCGGATTTGTAAGCGCGCTCACGAAGGCGTTGGCAACGTCTTCAACCGCCACCGGCTGAACAAAGGGATCATGTCGAGTGACGCCGCCCAAGACCACCCGCTTATCTTCCACCCCGCGTGTGAAGTAAGGAGCGAAGAGATACGGTGCCGCCTTCCCACGCAAAATCGCGGCGATCATCTGCACAAAGTCGCCATCGGGCCCATGGATCAGGCCGGGTCGGAAGATCGTCCAATGAAGCGTTGAGAACCGCACAAGATTCTCAGCGTCAAACTTCGTCCGTTGGTACTCGCTCACGCCGTTAGGCGATGCACCTAAAGCCGACATGTGGATGTAACGCTGGACGCCCGCCGCCGCGCACGCCGCGACTACCGTCCGTGTCGCCTCAACATGCGACTTCTTAAACGTAACCGATTTGCCCCCGCCAGCATCACGTTCCTCGCGGATGATCCCTACCAAGTGAATGGCCCCAGCGCATCCACCAACTAGGTCTTGCACGCACGCACTATCAAGCACATCACCCACGACCAGCTTGACGCCCCCGCCCGGCCCCCCGCCCGGCCCGCTTCCAGACCCTGGCAGGTGCTCCTTCGCCTTCTCGCGGCTTCGCACCAAGGCCCGAACTGCGAAGCCCCGCTCGACCAAGGCCCGCACAACATACCGGCCAACGAATCCCGTAGCGCCAGTCACGGCGATAGTTTCCATTTCTTTGCCGGGATTGCTGGGTGCGCCGCTGCGATTTGTGGGTGTGGGAGCCATAATAACTGTAATCTTGCCACCGAACGCCCGCACTGTAGGGTCATTCCACGCCGAGTGCGATCCTTTGTGCCGCTCACTTCAAGCTTTTACCGCTCGCCCACTTTCCATTTTCTATCGAACCACCTGAGTACTCTCTACCGCCCGTGTTTACTTGCCAAAACGTCGATTTCGCCTACCGCCACGCTCAGCCAGTCCTCCGCCGCTTCTCGCACCGATTTGAAGCGGGGACCCTCACCGCACTTGTCGGCCCCAATGGTTGCGGCAAGACCACCTTGCTTCGGCTGCTTTTGGGAAGCCTTCAACCTACGCGAGGCGAGATCATTCGCTCAACTTCCAAGCCGCCCGCATTCATTCCTCAGCAATCCGCACCCATCTTCTCGTTCTCACTCAAGGAGGTTGTACAAATGAGCGGGGCATCGCCCAACGGAGTCTCCTCTGCAATCGAGGCGGTCGATCTCGCCCCATTTCTTCAGCGAGATTTCTTTTCCCTCAGCGCGGGTCAGCGTCAACGCGGCCTCATCGCCCGTGGCATCGCACAGGCAGAATCTCCGGCCAATGCGGGTGCCGCGTTGCTCGCCGATGAGCCGACTGCCTCTCTTGACCCAAAGCACGCGCAGAGGACCCTTCAACTTTTGCACACGCTGACTCGCCAGGGTGTCACCATCGTCGCAGTGCTTCATGACTTGCTCCTCGCCGCGGCGTTTGCCACGCACGCGGTACTGCTAGACGAAACCGGTAGAATCGCCGCAGCGGGACCGGGCCAGCAGGTGCTGGCTCCAGATCTTATCGCGAGCGTCTACGGCGTGCCGTTCACGACCGTAAGTGCCGGAACCGTTTCCGGACCGGTCGCGAGCCTGCGACCAATGCCGTAACATAACTGTCGATACTCCGCCCCCAATCGCGACCTGCCGCAGTTCTACCATAACGGAAAAACTCGCAGTCCACGCTCTCGCAACAAACCCGTGGTTCACCCTCCCAACCTAACATTGCTTATAAGAAAATGCCCAACTCTTTAAACCCCTACTCCACAAATACCACGCTCGAAGCCATCGCAACCCGTCTCCGCGCGTGTTCGCGTGTGCTCGTGCTCACGCACCTAAAGCCCGATGGTGATGCGGCCGGTTCGGCCACCGGGCTCGTTCGCGCCCTGAACTTAACTCCGGGTTGGTCCACCAAACCCCGCGCTACCGCCTGGTTCTACGGCCCCCCGCCTCCCTGGCTGCCCGAGCTCTGTGATGCCCCTCCCGCCGCACCTTACCAACTGCTCTCTCCAGAGCGGCCGCTATCGCAAGTCGCGGAGGAACTCGGTGAACCCGATGCCATCGTCCTGGTCGATACGGGCTCGTTTAACCAAGTGCAGCCCGTGGCCGAGTATTTGAAAACTCGCCGCGAAAAAGTAATAGTAATCGATCACCACGCCCAGGGCGACGCCGACATCGCCGACATGCGCTTTGTTGAAGTTACCGCCGCCGCGGCCTGCGTGCCGGTGGCCCATCTTTGCCGACTCCTGCTCTCGCTCACAGCAATCGACCAGCTCCCCGCGCAGGTGGCCAACCCCCTCTACCTCGGTATTGCGACCGACACCGGTTGGTTCCGCCACAGCAACGTAAATGCCGACGTGATGCAGGCCGCGGGTAGCCTGCTCAACGCCGGAGCAGATCATGTAAAATTATATTACATGACCGAGCAGAACAGTCTGGGCAGGGTGCTGCTCATCGGCAAGTCGCTCGCGTCGCTCGAGCTCCACTGCGATGATCGCCTCGCAGTTATGTCGCTCTCAAGAGCGCAGATCCGCGAAGCCAACGCCACTCCCAGCGACACCGGTGGAATCACAGATTACACGCAATCCATCTCCTCCGTGCGAGTCTCGGTCATGCTCACACAGGCCACCCACGCCGAGTTCGGGCTGGTCGACGATGGTACCCCGCTCACCAAAATTAGCCTGCGCAGTAAGTCCGTCGCGCCGTTGGTAGATGTAAATGCGCTCGCCAAACTTCTGGGCGGCGGGGGGCACGTCCGCGCTTCGGGGGCACGCTTTGCCGGCGATCTGGACGCCACTAAACTCCGCATCATTCAGCTCGTCACCGCCGCGCTTTCACACGCCTGAAATATAACATTTAAGCAAACCAGCCTTTTTCCGCGAACCCCGTCGTACAACTTAGCATACTCAATGGCAGATCGCAAACCCACTTGGGAACACACACAACGCGGCGGGCCCCCCGGCCGCAGCAGCAAGCCTCCGCTGCGCGTCTTCGCCACCACCCTCTGGGAGTATCCCAGTCAACATTATGATGAGCGAACAGCTCAAGGGCCCGCCGACCCAGCCCCCTCGCCTTTAGGCACTCCCAGTCTTACAACGCCTGCCTCCGCCACCCCGCCCCGGTCACCCACCGAGCAGGGCGACAAAGATTACATCGGCGCAACCCCCTCGTGGGTAATATGGCAGTGTCTTCAACGCTACACGCGCGAGGGTGACAGCGTGCTGGACCCCATGTGCGGCAGCGGCACCACGCTCGATGTCTGTAATCACTTACGTCGAAAAGGCATCGGATTTGACCTCGCTCCCAGCCGTCCCGATATCTTGGCGGCCGATGCCCGCAAACTACCGACCGCGGATGCCAGCATCGACTTTTGTTTCGTCGATCCCCCCTATTCCACCCACGTAAACTATTCCGACGACCCCCGCTGCATCGGCAAACTCGACGCGGCGGGCGACGACAACGGCGATGCCTACTACGCCGCGATGCGCCAAGTGCTCGCCGAGTCCGCCCGCGTCCTCAAAGACCGCAGATACATGGCCGTATACGCCAGTGATTCCTGGCGCAAACGCCAAGGCAACTCAAGTATCTTCATGCCAATCGGATTTGAACTCTTCGCCATGCTCCGAACCTGGTACAAGCCCGTCGACATTATCTGCGTAACGCGGCACAACCAAAAGCTCGCCAAGGGAAACTGGCGCAAGACCGCCGAAGAAGGTAACTTCTTTCTACGCGGCTTCAACTATCTTCTGATTATGAAAAAAGAAGCCGACCGCCAAACCCTTACCCGTAAGCGATCGTAAGTCAACAGAAGCCCGCCGCCAGCACC
>Ga0105049_10002048_pt1 | contig 23799 bp, 12 predicted proteins | sample MAT06_FD_78087 | JGI IMG/M metagenome (GOLD analysis project Ga0105049, IMG submission 78087) | Freshwater microbial communities from Lake Fryxell liftoff mats and glacier meltwater in Antarctica - MAT-06 | ecosystem: Environmental > Aquatic > Freshwater > Ice > Liftoff microbial mat | place...
AGCGGTCCTCGCCCCCGTCGAGGCAGAACGGGCACGGCCCGACGTAGAGCCGTCCCTTCCGGCTGACGAGGCGCATCGGCTGAAGCTGCGGGTGCAGCTGCTCGGCGTAGCGCACGGGGTCGTGCTTCCACCACCGCTGTCTGGAGGCATGGCGATGCCCAGCCGCGCCAACAGCGTTGACGCGGGGATCAGCGGGTGGTATCGTGGGCGCAGAGGCCCCGCCCGGGGTTTCGGCGCAGAAGCGGACGACCACTGCCGCCAAGCTACAGGTCGCCCGCTTCTGCGTGTCGCAAACCAATGCCGAGCAAGACATCGCGCTCAAAAGGAACGCAGGGGCCGAGCTTACTTGAGGATGTGGCGCTGCTGGTAGTCGCGCAGGGTCTGCACCGGGATGCGGCGCATCCGCCCCTCGCCGACCGCCTTGAGCTCGCCGCGGGCGATGAGCCGGCGAATCGTGCGGGAATCGTAGGCGAGCAGGCGGGCCGCCTCCGCGATTGTCACCTGGAGCGGCTCCAGGCGCTCGTGGCCCTCGCCGGGGCTGATCTGAAGCTCGGTATGAGCGGGATGCGAAATGAGGGCATGGGGGCGCATATCAGTGTCTCCTTCTCGCTGCTCCTGGGAATGTGATCTCTATCTGGACTCGTCCTGCCCAGTGAGCATACGGGGGATCTCCAAAAATGGAATAGGACAAAACTCAGGACAAAAATGGGAGCGTACAACCCCTGCCTGTTTAGACCAGCCGAGTTACGGCTGGTATGCTGATGAGCGGAAGCGCATTGTAGTGTTCTCGCGGGCCGCGCTCCCAGCTCAACTACGTTTAACGCTGCTGTTCCCGTTAGACTTACTTTCGAGGATGCTCCCAACAGCGTCGTCATAAAGAACTCTTTGCCCAGCTTGGACTTCTGCATCCTCTAGCGGCGCCTGGCGCTACGGCGACGTTCGCACTGGCAGCTACGACACCCCTACCCTCGTGGCTCCTTCGCTGTGGACGGCAACGGCTTCGCGTGGACGGCGTAGGCCCCCGGCGATGCGCGCATCGCGTTCACCGAGGGTACAGCCACCTTCTTCGCCGCCGCCTTCTCGACCAAGGACACGCTGACCGTCACCGGCTACGATAGCGAAGACCGCGAGGTCGACTCGACGGTGGTGCGTATCAACGCGAACACCGGGCGGCTCGATGTGGCGCGCCTGGAGGCGCCGCCCGGCCAGGGCCTCGCCTACGTGGTGATCAGCGGAACGCAGAACCGCTGGATTATGGATAATTTGGAGACCGACGCACCATTGGTAGCTGAACAGCAGGGTGCGGAGCCAGCACTCGTGACCGTGGCGCATCTGCCATCGCCAAACCTTGTTGCTGCACCCGAGAGTGTGATCAGCTACGAGGTTGTCGCGACCAATCGTGGGCAAAGGGCGGCGAAGAATGGGCAGATCACCGTGCCGTTCGACCCGTCTGAGGTGGCGGTGCTCGACGCACGCTTCAGCCGGCCTGGCGCCTGGGTGAGCCGCCTGCTCACCAACACGCTTCAGATCGACACTGGCTCTCTTCGAGGGGGCGGCGATGTGCTCACTGCGACGGTGCGGCTCCGCGTGCTGCCAGGAGTAGCAGTGGGCACAGCGTTAGGCGAGCGACTGAGCGTTCGCTGGAGCGACCGCGCTAGCAGCGGCTCCGGCCAGAGCAATCTCCCTGTGCTCGTTGTAGGGCAAGCGATGCGGAGCGCGACTACGTACCTGCTCAGCGTTGCCTATGCTTCGGCTGATGCCTCGTTTACGCTCAGCAGCTCGATCTTCATCCCCAACGAGCCGGTGGCGCTCTGGTACGATACTCCCGCTGGGCAAAGCGTTGCGGTCGGCACCGTCGTCGGTGATGCGAGCGGTGTGCTGCGAGTGACGATACCCACCGATGATTTTCCGCCGGGCCGCCACCAGGTTGTCGCCCACGGCCAATGGAGCCGGCTCATCGCTGTCGGGATGCTTGAGCTCCGGTAGGGCGCCTGCAAAGAGCAAATCATCATTCCCCTAGCTTAGGCCATCCAAGCCGCCCTTTATAACGTTTAATGCCCGTCTAGTAAATGTGTGAGCAGACCCAAAGAAGCGCTCGTACAAGGCGATAGCTGCCGTCAGGTATTGCCTCGCCTGCCCCTGGTCTTGGATTGCCAGACAGACTTGACCCATGCACAGCAAGCTTCGGGCGACATAGGGATGCGCTGACCCAAGCCCGTCATGGTGGCGTTGCAATGCTACAGAGAGCATCCCGTGCGCCTCTGAGATACGCCCATCGGCGAGGCGGAGCATCCCTACATGGCTGAGCGTGTTGGCGGTGTCGTGGTGCGCTGTGCCAAGGATTCGCTCTCGGATCACGAGTGCGCGCACAAAGTATTGCTCTGCGAGATGGTGCGACCCGGTTGCGCTGTGGAGTAAGCCAAGATGATTTAAGCTCCGGGCCGTGTGGCGGTGGCTGTCACCGTAGAGCGCTTCATGCATGGCGAGTGCGGCCTGGAGGTATGATGTCGCGGCTGCGTAGTCACCTTGATCGAACAGCAGCATCCCCAGATTGCCAAGGTTGTTGGCCGTGTCAGGATGCTGCTCCCGGAAAACGTCCTGGCGAATCCGCAGCGCCGCTTCAAGGTAATGCCAGGCGGCCGTACAGTTTCCAAGTGCGTGTTCTAGGCGTCCAAGGTGGTTAAGCGTCACAGCCACGTAGGCATTGCCTGGGCCAAAGATAGCTTGGCGGAGCGCCAGCGCCCGTTCGAGATAAGGCTGCGCTGTGCCGCCTTCGCCCATAACGCGATAAAGATAGCCCAGGTTGTTCAGCGTCACCGAGAGCAGCGAGCCATTGAAGGGCCGCGCCGCCTCGCGCAGCGCCAGCGCAACCTCCAGATGCGGGAGCGCCTCGGCATAGCGTCCCTGCGCCATGCACAGCAACCCCATGTTATTGCGTAGCTCGGCGACCTCACCCTGATCAACCGGTGTCAGTGCAAGGTGGACGGCGAGCGCCGCTTGGTAGTGCTGACGTGCCTCCTGGTAGGACGCAAGTGAGTGGAGCACCATGCCGAGATAGTTTCGGCTGCTGGCGACATCGCGATGCGTGTCGCCGAACGCGGCGCGGCGGAGCGTCAACCCGCGCTGATGGTGGGCCAGCGCAGTAGGGTAGTCGCCTTCTGCGTCATACGTCCAGCCCATGGTGTGTAAGTTGATCGCGAGGTCGGGATACTGCTCGCCCAGCATGGCGCTGCGGACCGCGAGCGAGCGCTGGTTGTAGTGCAGTGTCTGCGCCGTTGTGCCGACCTGGTGGAGATGCCAGCTCAGCTCACTGGCAAGCTCGGCGCCCACAAGGGCACCAGTCGTCAGCGCCTCGTCCGTGACGCTCAAGAGGTGGGCTTGGATCGGTAGCAGCGGCGGGTGATCATCGGTGGCGTTGAGCTGCCGCAAGCGTCTGAGCAGTAGCTGCTCGACATCTGATTGCGCAGTTGGATCGGTCGCGTGGCGTCGTGCGAACGAGACGACTAAGCGATGGAGGCGCGCAACTTCGGCCTTGCCGGTGTTGTGAAGGGTGAGTAGTCCGGTATTCGCCAGCCGGAGCAGCGCGTTTCGGGCAAGTGTGGGAGCAACCGTGTCGGGCAATGTGGCCAGTAGCAGATTGCTCGGAATAGGTTCGCCTGGAGCGAACCAGGCTGCGCGGAACAGCACGGCCCGCGCAAGCTGCTCAATGGGGTCGGATGGATCAAGCCGCCCCAGACTCAGCGCAAAGGTTTGATCGAGATGATTGCGGTGCCCGGTTGGCGCAGACAGTGGCCGACCATGTGGCCCGATGCCGGCGAGCGATGGATGTGGTGCCGCTGTAGGCGCTGCACTGGTCAGTGCCGCTCGCACGTCAGCGAGGTAACGATGAGGTGGCGTTATATCTGCGCCGTGCGCAAGGTAATTTCCTGCAAGGTGCAGGGCCAATGGCAGATCGTCAAGCTCGGCGGAAATGGCGGTCAGAATCTCCTCACTGACCCTGGGCGCCGGGAAATAATTGCGTAGCAGCTGCACGCTCTCGGCCCGTCTGAGCAGGCTGAGGGGCATGATCGGGAGCGCCAGAGCGCCATCCCAGGCGATCTGCTGGCTCGTGATCAGCACCCGACAACCTCCGCGCGACGGCCGCCAACGACGCACAAGCTCAGCATCTTCGCAGTTGTCAAAAATAAGCAGGCGAGGCGTTGCCTGCTCCCAAGCCGCCTGGACTAGCTGCACCTGTTGGTCGAGGGTGAGCTGCGTGAAATCCGGGCGGAGGCGCATGCCACCTGCCCCTCCACAGGCGGCTATGACTGATAGGACAGCGTCTGCGTTGGCAAAGCTGAGCCAGAAGACCCCACCGGCGAAATAGCGGCCAAAGCGATGTGCGAACTCGAGCGCAAGCTGAGTCTTGCCAATGCCACCAACGCCGACTATCGCTACCTGCCCAGTTTGTACGTTCGCCATAATCGGGGGGCTTTTCAGCGCCTCTGCGAGCGCAAAGAGCTCAGCGGTACGGCCTACGAAATGCGGGTTCGATGTAAGGGGGATCAGTGAGCCAGGGGGGAGCGGCGCAGGCGCTGGAAGGCTGCCGCTTGTTGGCATGGGCTGGAAGAGCTGAGGGTCAGGTATCTCCTCCAGCGCCGCCGTCGGCACGAGTGGCGCTTCGGGCGCTGCGCGACCGTGAATCACCAACCAGTCGGCGGCCTGGAGCGGCTCCCAGCCCCACTCATCCACCAGGATTTCCCAGACGGCCACGAACTGCCCAAGATCGGCAGCTAGCCCGAGCGTATGCGCGAGGTAGATCCGAAAGCTGAAGCGGACACTACTGTGCGGCATGCTGAGGCCGCGCTCCCAGGCGCTGGCCGAGTCGTAGCCGCGCTTGCCGATGAGGCCGCAGGTGTGCGCCATCTGTACGAGCGAAACATGGGCTCGTTTACGGAGCTGCGTCAGGATGTGCAGGCGCTCTGGATTCGGCATGGCAAACAGTTCTTCATCTATGGCTCGCCAACCCTGGACGATGGCCACATTCCTTACGCTGGGCAATGCAAGTGACCGTCTCTCTACTAGAGACGGTTTGCACAGCGCTGTTCAATGTGAGCATCAGGGGGCGCGAACGCCAAGAATGACACTGCCGCCTTGCGAGATCCAGGCGCCCTCAGGTGGGTCCGCGCTCACAACATCATCAGCCTGGAAGCGGTCGAACACCTCGGGGATGCGCTCGCGCGTCTGGAAGTCGCTGGAGATCTGCTCGATCGCCACCCCGCGCTGGAGCAGCCACTCGATCACGCGCTCGCGGGGTTCGCCTCTGATGTTGTAGGGCATCTGGATCGCGCCCGGTGCTGGCGGTGGCGGCGGTGTGTCCTCTACAACCCACACCGCAACCCAGCCTTCAATTCCCACAACGTTCGGGTCGAAGTTTGACACCACACGCACCCTGTAGAAATTGGGGCTCGTCGTGTCGTCCAGGATCTCGACCCGGTCGCCATTCTGTAGGTAGGCGCCCCGGGCGGATGGTTCAGGCTCGCGATAGAGCATGGCGAATGGCCCCGGTATCTCCTGGTTATTGAAGCGAATACTGGGGAACGCCCTGATCGCCGCCAGGTACCGATACTCTGGCTTGACACCTTGCAATCTTGCCTCGCGCACAAAGTCGCGTAGGGCAACTGTTCGGCTGACCTGATCGTTGATCAGGAGCTCATACTCGCCCACACGAAAGCTCTGCGGTAGCGCGGTAAGCTCGAGCTCGGCGCGGTCGCTGCGCACCTCCACAATGCGAAGCGGAATGGCGCGCTGCCCCGGCGTCTTCGGCTGGAGCGCCGCCGACCTGAGCGCGTCGAGCCCCTCGCCCACGAGTGTGAGCCGCACAGGCACATTCCGGACGTTGATCGCGTTGCCATCGAGCTGACCGGCAACCTCAAGCTGGCGCACCTGTATTGTCTGCGGCGTCGGGGTGCCAGCCGCCGTGGGGGCGGGTGCAGTCGGAGGAGCGAGTGTGCGACTTGTGGGCGCCAGCAGTACCGCCGCATCGGCAACAATCACTGTGCGTGCTAATGTGGGCGCCGGCGACGACGTAGACTCCGGGCTCGCGGTAGGCGCGTTGGGCGCGAGCGCTGCTGTCGGTGCCTGCGTGAAGCTAGCGGCAACCGACTCAGTGGCGACAGCTCCAGTCGGCGTCGAGGCGACCAGGCGAGCTGAAGCAAGGGTCGAAACCGTAATAGCCAGCGCAACAAGCACGGCGACTCCGAGACCGACCAATCCCCAGAGCAGGGCCGGAGTGGGGGCCGAGCGGGCATAGGGGAGACGTTGCAGATCATCCAACATTGCCTGCGCGTTGGGATAGCGGTCGCCAGGCTCATGCTGCAGCGCCTTCCGCGCGACCGACTTAAGCTTATCTGGAATAGCGTGGTGGTTGCTATCCAGAAACAGCAGCGGCTCAGTCTGCCCATTACGCTCAGGCGGGGGGCTGCCAGTCAGGAAGGTGTAGAGCATAGCGCCGGCGGCGTAGACATCGGTGGCCGGAGTGATTTGACCGTTGCGCAGGCGCTGCTCGGGCGCCGAGTAGCGGGGCGAGTAGCCGCGCACAACCAGCGCGTTCTCCTGCTGCGAGATCCCGAAATCCAGGAGCACCAGATCGCCGTTTTCCGCGCTGATGCGCAGGTTTGAGGGCTTGACATCGCAGTGAACAATCTCGCGCTTGTGCAGGTAGGCCAGGGCCTCAAGCAGCTGCCGCGTCCACTGCATGGCGGTGCGCCGGTCTAGGGGGTCGTCGCGCAGGTAGCTCGATACATCGCGGCCGCGAATGTACTCCATTGCGATGCAGAGCAGACCCTTGTAGAAGAAGGCCCCGTATACGGCGGGCAGGCGTGGGTGCTTCAGCCTGCTGAGCAGCTCGCTCTCGGCAAGGAGAGAATTCTGGTTATCATCCTCGGTCGTCTTACTGACCTTGATGACAACCTCCCGGCTGCCCTTCTGGGATTGCTTCACAATGACGGCACGATAGGTAGTACCGAAACCCCCTCGCTTACTTATCAGCTCTTGGATGTAATAGCGATCATTGATGATCGTATTGAGGGGTAACTCAGAGGCCGGGGTTGATGGCTGCTCTGTCCGATCATCACCCTGCTCCAGATTTGGCAGGGTGATCGTGGCCATGGTCTTCAGCGACCGTGATTCGTCCTCGCCCCCTTCACTCACCGGAAGCTCGGGCCGACCTGGAGCAGATGGAGCGTTAGCCGTTCTTGGGGCGTAGCCAAGGCGCCGGAACTCTTCCAGCATTGCATGGGCGTCAGGGTAGCGCTCTTCCGCGTTGTAGCGCATCGCCTTTACGACGATATTCTCGAGCTCCTTGGGGATGGTCTGATTTTCCTCCGTCGGCAGGCGCAGAGTCATATCATTGTGGTCGTCGCGATACGGCGGCTCACGCCCTGTCAGCAGCAGGTAGAGCGTCGCGCCGACGGCGTAGATATCGGAGGCGGGCGTGGTTGTACCGCTTGGATCGTGCTGCTCGGGCGGGGAGAAGCGCGGCGAGTGAGCGCGAATCACCGCCCGCTCGGTGTGGTGTGAGATTCCGAAGTCGAGCAGAAAGATTTCGCCAGTTTCGGTATGCACCCTCAGGTTCGACGGCTTAACATCCCGGTGCACAATGCCGCTGCTGTGCAGATAGGCCAGGGCCTCCAGCGTTTGCGCGATCCAGCGCAGCGCCGTGGGTCGATCCGGGGGATCGGCACGCCGCTCGGGGCCGGACAGCACAACGTAACTGGATACGTCGCGGCCAGGGATATACTGCATGGTCACGCACAGCTGCCGCTCGTGGAAAAACCCATCATACACCTTCGGCAGGCGCGCATGGTCGAGGCTCAGCAGGATCCGCAGCTCGCTGAGCAGGGCATCCTGCTCGATATCGGCCGCAGTCTTACTCTCCTTGATCACAATATCCTGCCCACGCATGCTGTCGTAGGCAAGATAGGTGTTGCCAAAGCCGCCCTGGGTGCTGATCACACGGCTAATGCGATAGCGGTCTTTGATGGTCTGGCCTACAGGAAGGGGCATCACAGGCCTCGACAAGCTGTTGGATAAAGACTACATTGCCGCGAACTATCGTTAAGCGACAACGGCGCGGGCGAGCAGCACTGAACCATATATCTCAAGGGTCAAATTAAGTTTAGAACTACGAAAGGGTGCATTCATTGTAGCATACTTGACAAAAGTAGCAACCGATCTGTTACAATAGAGTCATATCCGTTCTTACGGTTGCGGATATTCTGGCAAGCGACTAGGAATCTGCCATGCCTGTAAGCGCCTATGTCACCCGCGACGAGACGGACGAGTTGCCCTACACGTACGCTCACGAGGCCACGGGCGCCGTGTCGTTGCTGCAACGACTTTACAGCGCATTCAGCGACGAGCCACATGAGTACGCGGTGATCGCAAACCTCCGCAGCCCGCAAGCCGATCTGGTCGTGATCACCGAGCTCGGCCTCGGCGTTGTCGAGCTGAAGCACAACTCTGGTCGCCTGAGCTTGGGCGGCGCTACGTGGTTAACTGAGCACGGCCCGATCAAGGCCGGGGCCGATGGCCGCTTCGCCAATCCTCGGGAGCAGGTGCAGCACTACGCAGCCCTGCTCCGCAAACAGCTGGTGCCGAAATGCGCGGCGTGGTGGTCGCTGATGGAGCACAACCTGGGCAAGAATCTGCACACCCAGACGGCAGTCTGCTTTACCCACCCCAATCTCGTCGTGGCACCCGAGGTAAAGGCTACGCTCATGCAGGCCGCCGACGCCGACTATGGCCGCCATGGGCGCTTCGACATCCTTACACCACACGACTTTCCCGCCTGGGCCGCCGCGCTGCGCTTCGAGGTTGTGGAGCGCCGTGAGCGCGACTTTCGCCCCTACCGCCTCGGGCGCGGGCAGATCGCCGAGGTGGTCAGCATGTTTCATGGCGTCGAGTGGAGCACAGCCTCCGCCCTGATGCCTTCGGATCAGGCGTACGCATACCTGCTCATCCATCAGGGGCAGCGTGAGCCGCAGATCTTCGCCTTGCATACCCTGGATCTCCAGATCGGGCGGAGCACGTCAAACTGCGCGCTGATCGTCCCCCGTGGCCACGGGAAGGTGAGCCGCCTGCACGCGCGCATCAGCCGGCACGGTGACCAGATCTGGATTCAGGATCTGCAAAGCTCCTACGGGTCATTCATCAATGGGGTGCGTGTCAGCCAGGTATTAGAGCTAAGTCCTGGCGACCGCGTCACCCTCGGCGGCCCGGAGCCGGGCTCTGGCATCTACAGCTTCGAGTTCATGCGCCGGCTGCCTAACGATGTGCAGGCCACGGAGACGTTCAAAGAGCAGCGTTAGCTTCGGCCCGCCGGCACTTCATAGCTTGAGCACGTAGCCTAGATCGCGCCGCGTCTCGATCAGGTTAGCATTGGGCGCGGCCTGGCGTAGCGTGCGGCGCAGGCTGCTAAAGGCCTGATCGAGCGCACTGGCATCCATACCCGGGTCGTAATCGTGCCCCCAGATCGCCTGAGCACAGCTCTCGCGCGAGCAGACATCGCCGGCATGCTGGTAGAGGTAGCGGAGCAGGCGAAACTGCATGGGCGAGATCTGAAGCGCGCTGCCGCCAAGCATGAACTGCATTGTCCGCTCGTCGTACTGCAGCACACTGGCGGAGCGCAGGGTCGAGTCCGGGTCGACAAAGCGGAGCATCCCGGCAAGCATGCCAAGGCTGATCACGTCATCGTGCTGGAGCAGGTGACCTTCCACAATCCGCTTCCCGTTGATGTAGGTGCCGTTCGCACTGCCCATGTCGGCCAAGATATAGCGCGGTCCCTGCCGCTCGATCCGCGCATGAAGCCGCGAGGTGAGCGGGTGGCGCACCACGATGTTGCAGGAGGGGATGCGGCCGATTGTGTAGATCTCCTCGCTGAGCGTGATCTCATGCGGGGTGACGATCGCCTGCTGGAGAGCGACGATCTGCACATTGAGAAGCTGATCTGTCGACTGCGTCAAGGTGGGCCCTTCTCGCGTGCTCAAGCGCCCCCCAACCCGGCGGCACGCTGCACCGGCAAGACGATCAGCTCCAGATCGGGGGCCTGCTGATCGGCGAGCAGGGCAAACGGGATCGCGCTGATGGTCGCACTGCCATCTCCCAGAAACGGCGCCGTCAGCTGCGTGTCGCCCGAGGCTACGCGGAGGAGGCCAACTACCGGCGGGTTAGTTCTGACGATCAGCTCCCAGCTACCATCGCCGCTATCGCGCACAAGCACCGTCAGATGGGCGTGGACAGAGCCCTCGCCATCCTCGAACAGCACGAAGCCATCACCGCCAGCACCACGCAGCGGCGCCATGACAATCTGAGGTGGGGGGAGCGCAATCGCCAGCACGGACCGGGCGAGCACGATCCGGCGGATCGCTCCGATGGCGCGCTCGATCGGGCTGCGCGCAGGAAGTTGGAGCGGCGCAAGCTGTCCCGCCTGCTCTGCCTCCAGCCACTCGCCAGCCACAAGATAGTCTTCCAGGCAGCTTGGGCAGCTCCACACATGGTGCCACACATGGCCGAAGGCCGCCGCGGCGCCTGCGGGATCTGTGCGCTCCTGCTCCATGAATGCCGCCAGGTCGGCCTGGCATAGCTCGCAGTCGCCCGGGTCGTGTGCGGCATCCGCGACCGCGCTTACGAGCAGCGCGAGCCCGGCCCGACAGCGGGGGCAGGCGTTGATATGCGCGGTCACCGCTGGCGGCAGACGCTCCAACGATCGAGCGCGCAGGGCGCCCTCGAGCTCCGCGATCACAAGCTCACACGGTGGGTTGTGTGTTTCCATCTTTAACCTGACCCCTCAAGGATGCCAGGACGCATCCCCATGTCCCTGTAGAGACGCTCGCCGTCAGAATGTTCACTGGTGAGGCGGGGAGACTCCGGGCAGCACGGCGGGTTCGCCGATAGCGGCGGCATTGATCGGCGGGCGCTCGACCCACGCCAGCAGCGAAGGGTTGGCCTGAAGCACGGCCTGGGCCTGGGCGAGCAGCCCGTGGACTCTGCCAACGCTCAGCTGCAGGTGCGCCCCGATCTCGCGTAGCGAGTGCTCCTCGACGGCCCAGAGCTGCATGATCGTGGCGAGGCGGCGATCAGGATGGCGCGAAAGGATCTGTCTGAGCAGTTGGACAAGCTCACGGCCCTGGACGATCTCATCGGGCGCCTGGACCCGAGGGTCAGGCAAGGTATCGCCAAGCGTCTCCGTGATCAGCTCCAGGGACTGGGCCTCCGCTGTGCTGGCCCGCTTCTGGGCGCGCTGTGACCGGATGGCGCGGTTTAAGCAATGGCCGGCCACGGTGAACACCCAGGTCTGGAGTCGGCTCTGGTAGCGAAACTGCTGAAGCCCGCGCCAGAGATCGGCAATCGCCTCCTGGGCAAGGTCCTCCAGGCCGATCGCCCCATCACCCTGAGCGCCACCGGCCAGCTTGCCCGCAAGGAGCGCTCGCACCTGCCGCTCAAGCAGCTTCCAGGCAGCGGCGTGATCCGGGCTCTCCCGCTCGGTCAGCGCCTCCACAAGCGCATGTTCTGTGTGGTAGTAGCTCAGCATGGTCGCCAGCGTGCCCTCGCCCACCTCGCGGCCACGGGTTAGCGCGGCGACCCGCTCGGCATAGTGGCTGTGCTGCTCTGCCGTCAGCTGCCATCCCTGGCTCTGGCCAAGCTCCTCAGCCAGCTGAAGACAGCGTTGTACCGTTTCCTGGCCCTGCATAGAGTCGCCTATTCTGTGGCAAGAAGAGCGACACCGACGTGATGTTGCCTCAATGAACGCCTCTACCAGCCGGGTCTTGCCGCAGCAACGCTAGCAAATACAATGCATGCTCTATAGTACGAAAGGTCAGGCTAAAATTCAATGCTGGGGCGTGGCTTTAGCCGATGGAACGACGACAATGGCGCCGCGAGCCAGCGTGCTACAATAACGCCTATGTTACGCCGTGCTGAGCAGATCCCGCGCTGGTGTAAGCGCCTCGTAGACCTTGCCGACAGCGACCCAGCTCGGGCTGTGGGCCTCGCGCATAAGACGCCTATCTCAAAGACTACACCTTGGCACCAGTTCGCGCAAGGATGGGCGCTGCTTTGCTGGGAGCGATTCGCTGCTGCCCGCGCAGCGCTCACGTCGGCACGGCACGGCTTTGACACAGTGCCCGCCCCGCTCGGCTCGCTGTTGTGTGAGTACGGCCTGCTCGTGGTCGACATGCGTCAGCTCGTGCGCCAAGGGCTCGACGAGGAGCTTGCGGCCCTGGCCGATCAGCTCACAGAGGCGGGCGAGCTATCCATGGCTACGCGCGCCCGCCTTGACCAGGCCCGCCAGCTGAATGTGCTGGGCCGAACCCGTGAGAGCGAGGCGGTGCTGGATCGGCTTGAGCGCGCCGAGCCTGCGTGCCCACCGCTCGCACTGGCCCGGCTGCGCCGGGTACGCGCCGTGGCCGCCTATCTGCAAGGCGACTACCCCCGAGCAGTAGCCCTGCTCGACGAGGTCGAGCGCTGGTTCCGCAAGGCACGCCGCAGGATCGAGCTCGCCCGCTGCTGGTTCGAGCAGGCCGCCGTGGCCAGCTACCAGGAGCGGCTCGACGTAACGCTCGCATACTGCGAACGTGCCGGGCGTGTGTTCGTCGAGTTCGACCTCCCCCTTCAGCGTGCCTTCTGCCTCAAAGTAGCCGGCTTCGCCTCGATCCGCCAGGGGCGCTACGACCAGGCCCTCCTGCACACCCGCCAGGCGCTCGATCTGTTTCAAGCGCTCGGCCACGCCCACGATGTAGGCGCCTGTACGCTGAACCTTGGCAACATCTACTTTCACAGCGCCAGCTGGGCGGCCGCCCTCGGAGCCTACACGCGGGCCGAAGAGCGGTTCGTCGCTGCAGGCATGCTGGGCCACGAGCTTGTGGCCCAGCGGAACCGCGCCATGGTCTACCGTGCCATGGGCCGCCTGCCGGAAGCATGGGCGCTCCTGACAGAGGCGGGACAAAAGGCCGCTCGGCTGGGGCACCAGGCGGAAGTGGCTGAGGTGTGGGCGGTACAGGCGGCGCTCCTGGCCGACGAAGCGCGTATGCCGGAGGCTATCCGCCGCTACCGCGAGGCGTATGAGCGCTTCGTGCAGCTGGAGAACATGACGGCTGCCAGCGAATGCCTGCTCGATCTGGGCTGGCTGGAGCTGCGCGCCGGCAACACAAGGGCCGCTGCGACGCACTTTGCCGCTGCCAGCCCGGCGTTGGCCCGGCGGGATCATCATAGCTGGCGCGTTCGCTATGGGCAGGCCCGCTGCGCCGAGCTGAGTGATGATCCCGCGACCGCACTTCAGCACTATGGCGAGGCCAGCCGAACGGTGGCAGCGCTGCGTCAGCGGCTGGCGAGCGAGCGCCTGTCGAGCCAGCTGTTCGCCCAGGCGCACAGACTTCACGCCGATGCGTTGTTGCTGGCTGGCGCACAGAACGATCCCCTGGCCGCCCTGACTTTCGCCGAGGGGCAGCGCGCCCTCACCCTCCAGCAGCTGGTTGGCCGCCAGGCTGTAGCGCTCAGCCCCGCCGATCAGGTGGCCCACGAGGAGCTTCGACAGCAGATCGAGGCCCTGTTAGACAGGGGCGAGCAGGCATGGGAGGCCCTTGACGCAGCGTTGGAGGCCTACGACCAGCTGCTGTTGCGCATCCAGCACACAGACCACGGCCTTGCGGATACCGGCCTGATCGAGCCCGCCGGGACATTTGATGTAAGCAGCGTACGGCAGGCATTTTGCGCTGCGCTTGGGGACGCCTGGACATGTCTGATCTACAGCTGCATCGACGACCGGCTGTTAACCATCAGCCTCACCCCCGACAACGTGACACTCGACTGGCAGCCCTACGACGACGCCCTCCAGCGCCTGCTCGACAGAGCGAGCCAACCTATGTACCGCTACTACACGTACAGCGACATCCCCTTTGCCCAGGGGCAATCCTCACGGCGGTGGGCCGGCCAGACCGCGCTCGCCGAGCGTCTGCTCCCGGCCCAGGTGAGCTCCCGCCTAGCCCCTGATCACCGGTTGCTGATCATTCCCTGGGGACCGCTCCATCTTGTGCCGTGGGGCGCACTCAGGCTCGACGAGTGCTGGCTGACCGAGCGAGCGGTCATTCAGCTCCTGCCCTCACTAACGCTCGCGTCGAGACTGTTTCAGCACAGCGCACCGGGGGCCTATGGGCTGATCGTCGGCTGTAGCAGCTTTCGCGGGCGAGCCAACGATCTACCCGCTGTCGCCGCTGAGTTGGCGATAGTTGCCGAGCGATGGCCCGGACCATGTAGTCGGCGCCTGGATCAGCAGGCTACACGTGCGGCCGTGCTCTCCGCGTTGACGGAGGCCGAGCAGAAGCCGGGCCTGCTCCATCTTGCGAGCCACGCGCAGCTGCTGCCCTCGCGGGGCCTGGCAGCACACGTCAAGCTCTGGGATGGCAACTTGCTGCTCACCGAGATCTCGCGGCTCGATCTCGCGGGAGCGCTGGTGATCCTCTCCGCGTGCGACGGCGCGGCGGCTGATGTTCTGCCGGGCGAGGAGGTGCTGAGCCTAACCTGGGCTTTCCTCGCTGGAGGCGCCGGTGGGGTGATCGCAAGCCTGTGGCCGCTGAGCGACCAGGTCGCGCCGGTATGCATGGAGAGACTTTACGAGCAACTGGGGGATGGGCGTGATCCGGCACTTGCGCTTGCACACGCGCAGCGGGCGCTGATCCGGGGCGAGGGTGTAGACGGGCCATGTGGGCCGCAGGTGTGGGCGGCGCTCCAACTCGTCGGTGGGCCGGCCGCTCGGGGATGACGACGGGTGGTACCGCCCCGCCGCCCTCCGCCAGGGCTGCCTAGCCGCCGCCGCCGGTGCCGCTGCCGCCAGGGTCGGCGATCAGCTGCCGAGCGGGCGCCGCCTGGTCCTGGGCCGACCGGTGTGAGGCTGTGCCCCACAGGGCCAGGGCCAGGAACAGCGCGGCTACGAGCCGTGCGCTGCGCTTCTGCATCCGTTATCACCTCCTCTCAAGCGTGGAATGGAGCGCTCTGAGCCGGTGAGACGCGCGACCTCGACAGCACTAGGGTAGGGTTTTCAGCCCCAGAACGCCGTATGAGCCACCTGAGCGGCGCCTCTGCGCTTGCTCAGGTGGCTCATCGATTACGTGCGGGTCAAAACACAACGCCGGCGCACCGTGCGCCGGCGTCATATGGCTTTGCGGAGGGATGCCAAGTGTTCAGGGAAGAGCCAGGAAACGCATGAGTGAACACTACCGTCGGGATGGTCTCAAACAGATCACAGCCGCCGCAGAGACAAGGGGGAGCCAATGCGACACAAAATGCGAAACAAGAAGCTAGTTGGCAGCACAGGTGCGTTGCTGGTCGCCCTTGTGCTCATCCTGACAATGCTGGCACTCAGGCCGAAGGCCGCAGAGGCTGCGGGCGACCCGGTTGTGCCGGTCAACGGGACGATCGGCGTGGACACAACCTGGACGACCGGCTCGGTCTACCACCTCCAGAGCGATGTCGTAGTCGCGGAAGGGATCGCCCTGACAATCCAGCCCGGCGCCGTGATCAAGGCCAGCCCGCAGGTCAGCTTGTTTGTGCGCGGCACCCTGAACGCCCGCGGTACCTCCGGGAGCAAGATCGTCTTCACGTCGCTGCAGGACGACCAGTACGGGGGCGATACGGACGGCGATGGGGCCGCCACTCCGCCCCAGCCGGGCAACTGGGGGTGGGTGCAGTTCGAGGACAGCAGCCAGGATGCCGCCAGCTTCATCGAGCACGCCGTGATCCGCTACGGCGGCCTCGAGCAGTTCGGCTGCTGCAGCGCCCCACGCTGGGGCGGGATTGTGCTCTCAAACGCGCAGCCTACCCTGGCCAACATCACCTTCGAGGCGAATACGGTCAACGGCGTAGGCATCCCCGGCGGCGCCAAGCAGGCCACCGCCACGGTATCGGGGGAGCGCTGGGCCAACACGGGCATGGTCTACGTCGTCCACGACGACCTCGTCCTCGCGCCGGGCTTCAAGCTGACGATCGCCCCGGGGATGATCGTCAAGCTGGCCGGTCGCACCAGCATCGTTGTCCAGGGGGCGCTCGACACCCGCGGCACCGCCGAGGACCCGATCACCTTCACCTCGCTCAACGATGACGCGGTCGGCGGCGACACCGACAACGACGGCCCAACGACCCCGGCGGCGCCAGAGGACTGGGGGTGGATCGAGTACAGCGCCACGAGCGACGACGGCGCCAGTTATGTGCAGCATGCCGTGATCCGATACGGCGGCCTGGAGCAGTTCGGCTGCTGCAGCGCCCCGCGCCGTGGGGCAATCGTGCTTGTCGACGCGCAGCCCACCCTGTCAAACATCACCTTCGAGCAGAATCGCTTCAACGGCGTGGGCATTCCCGGCGGAACAAAGGCAGCCACGGCCACGAACGCAAGCGAGCGCTGGGCCAACACCGGCGTGGTCTACATCGTCCACGACGACCTCATAGTCGCCGATGGCTTCAAGCTGACGATCTCCCCCGGCATGATCGTCAAGTTTGAGCCCCGCGCCAGCCTCTATGTGCAGGGCGCCCTGGAGGCTCGCGGGGCAGAGGGCCGACCGATCACCTTCACTTCGATCAACGACGATGCGACCGGGGGCGACACCGACAACGACGGCGCGGCCACAGCGCCCCAGGCGGACGACTGGGGCTGGGTGCAGTTCGACAACAGCAGCAAAGACAGCGAGAGCGCCATCGAGCGGGCGATCTTCCGCTACAGCGGTCTGGAGCAGTACGGATGTTGCAGCGCCCCGCGTCGCTCGGCGATCATTCTGTTCAACGCCCAGCCCACCCTGACACATATCACCTTCACCCAGAATCGCTTCAACGCCGTCGGCATCGCTGGCGGCGACCAGACGGCCGACGAGTTGTGGGCCAACACTACCGTGCCCTATCTCGTGGAGAGCGACGTGGTGGTTAAGGAGGGTGCTAAACTCACGATTACGCCCGGCATGGTGGTGAAGTTCGCGGGCCAGGTGAGCATCTATGTACAGGGGAGTCTGGATGCCCAGGGAACCGCCGCCGCGCCGCTTATCTTTACCTCGCTCAACGACGACACTGTGGGTGGGGATAGCGATGCGGACGGCAGCGCGACGCCGCCACAGCCGCGTGACTGGGGCTGGATCGAGTTTCAGGACAGCAGCCGCGACGCGGGCAGCACTCTTATCTACGCCACCATCCGCTATAGCGGCCAGGAGCAGTACGGCTGCTGCAGTGCCCCGCAGCGGGGCGCAATCGTCCTCGTGAACGCACAGCCGACGCTGGCAGACATTACCTTTGTCGAGAACCATATCAACGGCGTCGAGATCCCTGGCGGCACTAAGAGCGCGACAGCCGGAGCGGGCGGTGAGACGTGGGCTAACGTCGATGTGAGCTACATCGTCACCGGCAACCTGGTACTGGCCCAGGGCTTCAAGCTCGACATCCTGCCGGGCGTCGTCGTGAAGTTCGCCGGCGGCGCCCGCCTGACTGTCCAGGGCGCCCTGGAGGCCCGAGGCCTCCCAGACGATCCGGCGATCTTCACCTCGCTAGACGACGACGAGTATGGAGGCGACACTGACTCCGACGGCGCCGCCACTCCACCACAGGCCGGAGACTGGGGCTACATCGATATTTCCGCCAGCAGCGACGACCAGCGTACCCTGATCGACAATGCCGTGATCCGCTACGGTACGGCGATCTTCGTCAACGACGCCGCCCCGCGCATTGCCAACAGCCGTGTCACGCTCAACGTGCGGGGCTTCGAGATCCGCGCCGGGGCGGCCCCACTCCTCAGCGGGAACAAGATCCACAACAACAAGGAACAGGGGGTCTTCGTCTCAAACGCGCGGCCGATCATCCGCCAGAGCAGCATCTACAACAACGGCTCGTTCGGGATGCAGAACGAGACACCGGCCATCTGCGTCAATGCCCAGAGCAACTGGTGGGGCGCCCCGGACGGCCCGTCTGACACATCAAGTACAGGAGACTCATGCGAGCTGGGCGGCAACAGCGGCGTGGGCCAGAAGGTCACCAATGGGGTGGACTACGAGCCCTGGCTCGGCGCGGCGCCCACACCGATCGGCGACCTCGTGATCGGGGCGCTCGATGTCTGGACCGACCCCGCGACGATCTACGCGGGCGACCTTGCGGGCGTGGGCGTCAATGTGCGCAGCAATAGCGACCACACCCTGACGAGCGTGCAGGTCGGCTTTTACCTGGGCAACCCGGCTGCAGGAGGCAAACCGATCGGCGAGGGCATCTACACGCTCCCCGTGATCGGCGCCTGGAGCGTGGCATCGCAGTGGACAACAGCGGTCTGGGACACCACCGGGCTAGCCGGGACCAGGGAGATCTATGTTGTCGTCGATCCAGCCAACCAGATCGTCGAGGCTGACGAGGGCAACAACACGGTGGTGCGCCGCGTGCAGATCGCCTCGGGTGCTGTGCCAGGAGCGGACACCACCCCGCCCACTGGGCGCGTGGAGATCCAGGGCGGCGCGCTCAGCACCGAGGGGCGGGCGGTGAGCCTCACCCTGGACGCCGCAGATAACCCGAGCGGCAGCGGCGTCGCAAAGGTCTACATCGTCGAGCTGGCCCTCAACATGGCGGTGCGCCAGTGGCTGCCGGTGCAGCAGTCGGGCTGGCTTCCTTATGCCGCCAGCCTGCCGTGGACGCTAGCAGAGGGCGGGGGCGGCAGGTACCTCCAGGCCTGGTTCGCCGACGGCGCAGGGAACATCTCGGTCGCGCCGGCTACGGCGTTCATCAATCTCACGCCGCCGGAGGAGGCCCTGACCGCGAACGGCTGGAGCCTCTACCGCCTGCCGCTGCGCGCCGGCCAGCAGGCGACGGTGACGCTCACACCCATCGCGGGCGACCCCGACCTCTACATCTGGGCGCCCGGCGAGACGCGTCGCCCAACCTACCTGAGCAACCAGGACGGCGGGGCGACGGACCAGGTGGTGTTCACGGCAACGCGGGATGGCGTCTACCAGGTGCAGGTGTATGGTTACAGCGCCGCGCGCTTCCGCCTGACGCTCGCAACCCAGGCGTCGGCCCAGACAGAGCTGTCGGCTCAGGCCGAGCTTGCGCAGACTCAAAAGTCCCTGCCTGCGCAGCCGCTGTCCCTCGCTGAGCCGGCCGCACAGCTTGGGGTCCCGCCTGTGGCGGAGATTACCTCGCCGCCTGGCCGGAATCTCTACCTGCCGCTGCTGCGGAGGTAATGCTGGGGAAGCCCGCACAAAGGGCCGGCGGCCAATGCTTGCCGTCGGCCCAGTAATATGGCACCGATTTCAAGTATACTGCTCTATCACCGTAGGCCAGAAGCAGCCGATCATGATCCGACGTGGAAACCGGAGGTAGGGCGACGTGCGTCAACAGCAACCTATTATGCTTGGAGCAGGCCTTGCGTTGCTCATCCTGGTCTTGCTCGGCGGCGTCTGGCTCGCACGGCCGGCGAGCCCTCAGCTCAGCGAATCAGTCGCGGCCGAAGCGCAGGCAGGTACGGGCCAGGCCGGGCTCTCGTCGCCCGAGACGCAGGCGAGCCCTGCCGCGCCTGCCGCAGGAAGCCCCCAACCTGCCACAGCCGTGGCGAATGCTCAGCCCACAGTGCCGTCGCCGCGCCCGCAACCGTTTGCACCGCTGCTCTACGACGACTTTTCGCAGATCACCAGCGGCTGGACGCCGCTGTTCGTTGGTGCCCAGGGCACGGTAAATGGGTACAGCGCGGAGGGCTTCGCGTTCAGCACGGCCACCCCTGGTCAGCTGCTCTACAACCTGTTCCCCAGCTTGAGCTTTACCCCTACGCGATATCAGGTCGAGCTGAGCCCCCTTGAGGGCGCGGGCCTGTTCGGCCTGATGTTGGACGTCCGTGGCAACCTCGGCGACTACAGCAGCCTGGCATTCTACGGGGTAGGGTTAAACACAGGCGGTGATCTGCTGCTGCTCGTCAAAGCTGACGCAACCGAGCTGCAGGTCATCCCTCTCGCAAAGGCTGTAGCCCCGCCGCTCGCCCCTGGCGGCACAACCAGGCTGTCGGCAGACTGGCACGGAGAGAACCTGACGGTGTTCGTGGACGGAGCTGAGGCGCTATCGGTTGCGGTGCCTCCGCAGCAGGGTGGAACGGTTGGATTCTTCGCGCGCAGCGAGGATCGGCTGACAGTTCGCTTCGACAACCTGCTGCTCACCGCCGGGGCACCGGAGCCTCAGCCCTCCTGCACTCAGATTCGCCCGCTTTTTACTGGCGCCGTGAGTGGCGAGGAGACTATAGCCGGCGAGGATGTGCTGCTCGTGCAGCGCCGTCTGGCCCGGCTTGGCTACGCTTCCGGGCCAGAGGGGCCATACAGCGCTCAGACTGCTGCCGCAGTTGCGCAGTTTCAGGCCCGCAACGACCTTCCCGCTGATGGCATCGTGGGCTCACAGACGTGGTGCAGCCTCCTGTCCGCCGACGCCATCCTTTTCGGGTCGGACCAGAGTGAGCACGCAATGCTGCGCGAGCGCTACCACGCAGTCGCTATTTTGCCCGAGGCAGAGCTACCCGCGCCGCTGTTGGTCTCCGTGCGCGAGGCTGAGCGCCAGTGGCAGATCGCCCTCGCACTGCCTGGCCGGACCAACCTGTACGTTATCGACACCGGGGGCGACGCTCTCGACCCGGCCTGGTTGCCCGAGGAAGGGCTGCTGGCGTTCTCATCGGTGCGTGGAGCGGACGGTGTGGAGGCCGTTTGGATACTCGACACCCACAGCGGCAGGGTGCGGCAGATTTCACCGCCTTTGCTCCAAAGCAAGTATCCCGCGTGGTCCCCTGATGGCCGCGCGCTGATGTTTACGGCCGAGCTGATTGAAGGGCAGGACAAGCAGGCGCGCAACTACGTGTACACGCTCGACGACGGGTTAGTGACGCCGTGGGGAGGAACGCCCGCAGGCTGGTCGGACTGGTCGCCGGTTGGCACGGTGGTCTTCACACGGTGGACCGGGCGCAGCTTCGACATCTTCGCCGCAGAGCGGGATGGTTCCAACGAGGTTAACCTTACGAACACCGACGACTTCCATGAGGATATTCCCGCCTGGTCCCCGAGCGGCGACCGCATCGCCTACGTGCGGAACCCAAAGGGCGCGCCCGACGATCGGCAGCTGTATCTCATGCAGGCCGACGGCAGCGAGGCGCAGCCCATTACCTCACTGCCCGGCCCGAATAGCAATCCGATCTGGCTCGATGCGACCACGCTGGTGTTCGCGCATCAGCCAAGCGAGGAGGTGCGGCAGCCGTACCTGCTGCGCCTTCCGGGGGATGTGCGCAGGCTCAGCGCCAGCGAAGAGCGGGTGTGGTTTATGCAGCGCTTTGGGCTGCCACAGTGATGCGGAGCTCCTTCCATCATCGCCCGCCGCGTTGCCGGGAGCGGTCGGCGTCTCCGACGAGCTGCATCTGGCGTACATTACTAAATATTCATCTCCATACGGGGTTTACGGGGTGACAGAGGCAATAGAGCGTGCAATCATGCTACTATCCCAACAGGCAAGAGCTGGTACAAAATCGCTGCCACTGAGATCTCTCTATCTGACGCCGCAAGGCTACCAGCTCTGATTGCTTTCTCATTCTAAGCAGTATATCCGTTAGCGACGACAACCGGAAGGGATGATCCCGATCAGACTGTAGCGCCTCAGGCTTACATTCCCGCAGAACGTCTCACCAGCCACCGGCGCTTCAAGCACGATGGGATCGAACCTCTTTGGTGATTTGGAGAGGTGCATCGTGATTCAGCCAACTACGTTGGAGCAGCGTTCTATCAGCCGGTCGTACCGCTGGATCGCCCTCTTCGCGCCGCTCCTGCTCGTTCTTACGCTCTTCCCACACCAGGCTCACCCTAGCCCCAACGCTGAGTCATCCGAGCGAGCAGCTGCGCAGAGTCTCGCCCCCGTTGCGACGACACAAGCACAGCCGGCGCCGGTGCCCATGCCGGCCACGCTGCCCATCGCTTCGTCGCCAATCACGCCGCCAGACGCGGCTGGCGCCGCGCATCACTGCGCTCCCTCGACGCCCTGGTCGCGGTTTGCCGGGCGCGGGGTCAATATTGTCTGCGGTAACTTTGTGGCCCAGAGCACCGACCTCACGGTGCCCGGCCGTGGTATGCCATTCGCATTTGTGCGCACCTACAGCTCCGCCGTACTGAGTGATGGCACCCTCGGCTTTGGCTGGACTCACAGCTACGCTGCCCGCATCGTCGAGCAGTCGGCGGGCGGCGTTACCGTGCGTATGCCCGACGGTCGCCATGACCGCTACACCGTCAGTGGCTCCTCCTTCACCGCGCCGGACGGCATCTATAACCGCCTCACAACGGAGAGCGACGGGCGACTGCTGCTTGTCACGCCCGAGCAGCTGCGCTACCGCTTCGACCTCGATGGCTCCCTGATGAGCCTGGCGGATCGAAACGGCAACAGCCTCGCCCTCGCCTACCAGGGTGGGCGCCTGGCAACTGTCACCGACACCGTCGGCCGCAGCTTCAGCTTCGCCTACGACGGCGCCGGCCGCCTCGCGCAGATCGCCGACCCACTCACCCGCACCGTCCAGTACGGCTACAGCGCCGCAGGCGATCTCACCAGCGTCGCGGACCTGCGCGGCAAGACGACAGCCTTCGCCTACGACGGCGATCACCGCCTCACGACCGTCACAGTGAGCAACCCGGCTGTCGCCGCAGCGCCCTACGCGGTGCTTACGAACAACTACACCGGCGGTCGTGTCACGTCGCAGCAGGACGCCGCCGGTCTCACGGTCGCCCTTGGCTACGACTACACGACAGGCCGCACCACTGTCACCAATGAGCGTGGGAAGCCGACCCTCTCTAGCTTCGACGACCGCTACCGCGCGACAGGCATGCAGGACGCCGCCGGCCATGTCGCTCTCTTCGCCTTCGACACAGGCAACAACCTGGTCAGTCTGACCGATCGGCGAGGCTTCAGCTGGAGCTTCGCCTACGACGCAGCCGGCAACGTGACGGGCCGCACGGACCCCTTCAGCAAGACGGCGAGTGCCACCTACGACGCGCAGAATAACCCGCTGACGATCACCGACGAGCGCGGCAACACCACGACCCTCGCCTACAGCGCCGCAGGCAACATGGAGACGATCACCGACGCCCTGGCCCGTGTGACCCGTCTGAGCTACGACGGCTCCGGCCAGGTGATGCAGATCACCGATGCTGAGGGCCGCGTCACCACGCCCGCCTACGATGCCCAGGGCAACCTCACGAGCATCACCGACCCGAAGACCAAGGTAACGAGCTTCGCCCCCGACGCGGTTGGGCGCATCACTGGGCTTACCGACGCACGATCTAACAGCTACAGTCTGAGCTACGACGGCGGTGATCTGCCGCTGGAGGTGATCGACCCGAAGACGGGCCGCACGCGCTTCACCTACGACGACCTTGGCAACCGCCTCACCGCGACCGATGCCCTTACCCGCATCACGGCTTACGTCTACAACCAGCGCAACCTCCTCACCACCGTGAACGAGCCGGAAGGCCGCACAACGCGCTATACGTACTCGGAGACCGGTCGGCAGCTGACGGCGACCGATCCCCGTGACAAGGTGACGACCTTCACCTACGACGACCGCGATCTGCTCACAGAGGTGCTCGATTCCGCAAACGGCGTCACGCGCTACACCTACGACGTGGGCGGCAACCAGATCCAGGTGACCAACGCGCGCGGCCAGGTGACGCGCTTCGAGTACGATGCGCTGAGCCGGGTGACAGCGGCGATCTCGCCTGCGGGCACAACCCGCTACGAGTACGATGCGGC
>Ga0105049_10002049_pt1 | contig 23792 bp, 20 predicted proteins | sample MAT06_FD_78087 | JGI IMG/M metagenome (GOLD analysis project Ga0105049, IMG submission 78087) | Freshwater microbial communities from Lake Fryxell liftoff mats and glacier meltwater in Antarctica - MAT-06 | ecosystem: Environmental > Aquatic > Freshwater > Ice > Liftoff microbial mat | place...
ATAGAGCCGTTGGTAAGTCATGGTTTTCAGGGAGCACTTGGAGTGCCAATTGGCTGGCGATGCGAAACCAGAGGGTCACCGCCCATCTGAATGAGTCATTTCCCGCTGCCGTTGAGCTCTTTGACGCAGCCGAATCTTGCCGTTCGATGCAATTTAGGCAGTCGTCCGCTTGCGCTGACCGAACCACTTCACAAACATCCACCCGGCGCCCAAGCCAGCGACTAACAGGAGAAACCAGATCAGGTTCCCCTTCACGGCCTGCATCATCGCTTCCGGGTCATCGATGAGCCCGGGTTGCTTGCCGATGGTCTGCGCGCCGAAGATGGCGAGAATCGCGCACCATAAAGTCGATCCCACGAAAGTAACTAAAGTAAATGTCCCGAACGGCATGCGGACCAAGCCCGCCGGGAAGCCGATTAAGTGGCGGACCACTGGCAATAACCGCGCCAGAAAGACGCCGCCCACGGCAAAGTCGTTGAGCCAACGTTCGGCCAATTCGAGGCGTTCGGGCGGGAGTAACATCCACTTCCCGTAGCGCAGTAACATCGCGCGGCCGACGGTGCGGGAGAACCAGTAACAGAGTGCCGAGCCAAACGTCGACCCCAAGCCGCCGGCGAGGATAACACCCACCAGCGACATCTGCCCCTGTGCCGCCCAGTAACCGGCGGGGGGCATAATTACCTCAGATGGCACCGGAATGATCGTGCTTTCGAGGGCCATCATCAGAAAGACCCCCCAGTAGCCCATGTCGCGGGACCATTCGAACCAAACCTTAATCAGTTGATGCAGCATGAACCAACCGTGAGTATAGCGCGAGGCTGGTTAAGGATTGGTGAGTGAGACGGCCAGGGCGATCATGCACTTGGCGAAGACGACGCTGGGTCCGCCACCGGTGCCCTTGCGCACGCCGCTTACCTTGAAGATGTCGTCGGTGCGTATGACGGCGAGGCCCAGTTTCTCCATCTACGCCCGCTTGTACTTGGCCCGCTCCCTGCTCCTTGGTGGAGGCGCCGGTATCTCCACGTCTTTCACCCACTCGTCGACAATGGCCGACGCGCGCTCGTCGATCGACCGCAAGGCCTTCTGCACGTCCTGCTGGGCGGGCAGCCCCGGCTGAAAACGGCTTTGCCCGAGCGCTGGCAAATTGGCGGTAAGGAGAAGAAAAACAAGGCGTCGGGGGACATATCGAGGATGGTAACATCGCATCACCGGACTATGATTGTTACCGTACAACAGCACATCGCCCAGCAACAGGAAGCCCTTTATCCCGGAGCGAAGGGCACGTTCTCCTGGCTGCTTTCGGGCATCACCCTGGCCACCAAAATGATCCAGGCGCAGATTCGCCGCGCCGGCTTGCTGGGCATTGCGGGCTCCGCTGGGGCCACCAATGTGCAGGGGGAAACGCAGCAAAAGCTGGACGTCTACGCCAACGAAGCTTTGCTGCATTGCCTGGGCGTGCGCGACGCCGTCGCCGTCCTGGTTTCCGAAGAGAATGAAGAGCCGGTGACCTTCGACCGGGCGCCGGAGACCGGCAAGTATGTCGTCATCTTCGACCCCCTCGATGGCTCCTCGAACATCGACGTCAACGTCAGCGTGGGCACCATCTTTTCGATCTTTCTCCGGCCCGAAAAGCCGAGTGACGTGCCCAACGCGGCGGCCCTACAAGTGGGCTCCAAGCAAGTGGCCGCCGGCTATGTCGTGTATGGCCCGTCGACGATGTTCGTCTACACCGCCGGCAATGGCGTCTTCGGCTTCACGCTCGACCCCAATATTGGCGCCTTCGTGCTCAGCCATGACCACCTGCGGATGCCGGAGCAAGGCCACTATTACTCCGTGAACGAGGCCAACGCCGAACGCTTTCCAGCCCCCTACCGAACCTATCTTTCCCAGTTACGCAATGGCGGCCTGGGGCACGAGTATAGCTCGCGCTACATCGGCTCGCTGGTGGCGGACTTCCATCGCACGCTGCTTAAAGGTGGCATCTTCCTCTATCCGCCCACCGTCACCCATCCGGGCGGTAAGCTGCGGCTACTGTACGAAGCGAATCCACTGGCCTTCCTCGCCGAACAAGCCGGAGGCTTGGCCACCGACGGCCACCGCCGCATCCTCGACATCCAGCCCGAAGGCATCCATCAGCGCACGCCGCTAGCGATTGGCAGCCCGGTGGAGATGGCGGCGTTCGGGAGGGCGATGGGCGAGGCGTATCGGTGACGCAAGAAGTCACTTGTCCAGCCGTTAGTTAGTCGTCACTCTGACCTTGGCTGACTTTCAGCACCGCCAGGAACGCTTCCTGCGGAATTTCCACGCGGCCCACGCGTTTCATGCGGCGCTTACCTTCTTTTTGCTTATCGAGTAACTTACGTTTGCGCGAAATGTCGCCGCCGTAGCACTTGGCCAGCACGTTCTTACTTCGCGCCGAAATCGTCTCGCGCGCAATCACTTTAGCCCCAATCGCCGCTTGCAGCGCGACCTCGAACATCTGCCGCGGAATTAACTTACGCAGCCGTTCGATTAAAGCTTTACCCCGCTCGTGCGAGTATTCCCGATGGACAATAATGGAAAGCGCATCCACCGGCTCGCCGGCCACCAGCACATCCAGCTTCACCATCGGCGAAGTGCGGAAGCCCGACAATTGATAGTCGAGCGAAGCATAGCCGCGGGAACAGCTCTTTAAGCGATCGTAGAAATCGAGCACTACTTCGCAGAGCGGCATTTCGTACATCAACAGCACCCGCCCGCCGCCGATGTGTTCGAATTTCTTCTGCGTGCCGCGCTTGTCTTCGAGTAACTTCAAAATATCGCCGATATACTCTTCGCGAGTAATTACCGTCGCATCGATAATCGGCTCGTCGATTTTGTCGATCACGGTGGGCTCGGGCCAGCGCGACGGGTTTTCAACGTGGATCTGATCGCCATTCGTCAAAGTGACCAAGTAACTCACGCTGGGCGCGGTGGTGATCAGGTCAATGTTGAATTCGCGTTCCAGGCGCTCCTGGATTATCTCTAAGTGCAACAGGCCGAGAAAGCCACAGCGGAAACCGAAGCCCAGCGCCACCGAGCTTTCGGGCTCAAAGTTAAACGCCGAGTCATTGAGGCGCAGCTTTTCGAGGGCATCGCGCAGAATATTGTGTTCGTGCGATTCCACCGAATAGAGGCCCGCGAACACCATGGGCTTGATCTCTTGAAAGCCCGGCAGCGGCTCACTCGCCGGATTCAACGCGTCGGTAATCGTGTCGCCGATTTTGGCGTCGGAGACAGTCTTGATATTGGCGTGGACAAAGCCCGCCTCACCCGCCGAAAGCTCCTTGCAAGGCACGGGTTTGGGCGACTGATAGCCCAGGCCTTCCACCTCGTGCAAAGTGCCGTTCATCATCAGCTTGATCTTCTGGCCGAGCTTGATGCGGCCATCGACGATGCGCATCAGGATGATGACGCCGCGGTAAGGGTCGAACCAGGAGTCGAAGACCAGGGCGCGCAGGGGCGCTTCGGGGTCGCCGGTGGGTGGCGGCACCCGGGCGACCACCGCTTCCAAAATATCCTCAATGCCGATGCCGTTCTTGGCACTGGCGAGCACCGCCTCGGAAGCGTCAATTCCGACGATCTGCTCGATCTGGTCTTTGATGCGGTCCGGGTCGGCGGAAGGCAGGTCGATCTTGTTGATCACGGGGATCAACTCAAGGTTATGGTGAATGGCGAGGTAGGTGTTGGCCAGTGTCTGGGCCTCGACGCCTTGCGAAGCATCGACGACGAGGAGCGCGCCTTCGCAGGCTTGCAGGCTGCGGGAGACTTCATAGGTGAAGTCGACGTGGCCGGGCGTGTCGATCAGGTTGAGCTGATACACCTCGCCGTTCTTAGCCTTATAGTCGAGCCGGACGGCGTGGGCCTTGATGGTGATGCCGCGTTCGCGCTCAAGGTCCATTGAGTCCAGCACTTGCGCCATCATTTCGCGCTCGGAAAGGGCATGCGTGGCTTCGAGCAACCGGTCAGCCAAGGTGGACTTACCGTGGTCAATGTGGGCGATGATCGAGAAATTGCGGATGTGGGAAGGCTTCATTGCGAGGGCAGCGTACCTTTTTAGTATCCCACGTTGAAGGAGGACCCCAGTTGAGGAGTGGTGCCGGCGGAAGGACTCGAACCTTCGACCTGCGGCTTATGAGACCGCCGCTCTAACCAGCTGAGCTACGCCGGCAAGGGCGTGGGGACTACGGAGGACCCAACTTCTAGGGTAGGGTTTGGGCGGTGGGCTTGTCAAATGGAGCCCGGTTAGCCGCGAGAGTAAACTAAATCCGATGTCCACCATCTTCGATCCCACTGTCCGCGCGGCCCTCGCGGGACGAGTACGCCAACTGCGCCCAGACACGCCCCGGAAGTGGGGTCAGATGACGGCCTCCGCCATGCAGGCCCACCTCATCGCCGGGGCGCGCATGGCCTTGGGGACCTTGGCCGTGGCTCCGAAGAGGACGCCCCTGGCCAACCCGGTCGGGCGATGGCTGGCAATCCACTCACCGTTGCCGTGGCCGAAGGGCCTGCCGACGGCACCGGAGTTGCAGGATCCGCCGGGCGCCAATTTTGAGGCGGAACGCGAAGAGCTCTTGCGTCTGACGGAGGCCTTGGGCCAGCGTGGGCAGGAGTTGCCGTGGCCGAAGCATCCGGGCTTCGGCCAGCTAACCGCCCGCGACTGGGGCGTGCTTATCTGGCGCCACACTGACCATCACTTACGGCAATTTGGCCTGTAATAGGCGGCAGACCTCCATCGCGATCATCCGCTCTTCGTCGGTCGGGATGACGCGCACGGTAACCCGGCCGGTCGATTTTCCGTGCTCATCCAGTTCGATACCCAGGAATTGCAGGCCTTCACAAATACGGGCCCGCACTTCGCTCGCGTTCTCGCCGATGCCGCCGGAGAATACCAGGGTGTCGAGTCCGCCGAGGGCCGCGGCGTAGGCGCCGATCCATTTGCGGGTTTGGTAACAGAAGAAGTCCACAGCTTCGGTCGCGCGGGGGTCTTGGCTTTCGAGTAAGTCGCGCATATCGGAGCTGATCTCCGAGATGCCCAACAGGCCGGACTCGTGGTGTATCAGCTGATTGAACTGGTCCGTCGTGAGTTTTCCGGAGTGCATCAGGTACGCGGCCACGCCGGGGTCGAGATCGCCGGAGCGAGTGCCCATCGGCAATCCGGCGGCGGGGGTAAATCCCATGCTGGTGTCGATGCACTTACCTTTGTGCACCGCGGCCAGACTCGCGCCGTTGCCCAGATGCGCGAGGATCACTCGCCCATTCGCGGTTTGGGCGCCGGCGAGGCGGGCAAGCTCTTCCATCAGGAAGGAGTAAGACAGCCCGTGGAAGCCATAGCGCTCAATGCCAAAACGGCGGGGGATGGCGAGTAACTTCGCCACTAGCGGCATCGTCCGATGGAAGGACGTATCGAAACACGCGAGTTGCGGTAAGTCAGGGTAGCGGGCCGCGCATGCCTCAGCTAACCCAATTTCTTGCGGTAGATGTTCTGGGTCGTAAGCGCTGATGCGGTGCAGCTCTTCGAGTAAGTCCGGAGTGATGAGTACGGGTTCGGTCTGCTGCATGCCGTGCACCACGCGATGGCCGATCGCGCGAAGAGCAGCGACCTCGGTGCGGGTGGCGAGCCAATCCAGCAGAAACGCGGCGGCGGTAAGCTGAGTGAGACCTTCGCTCGCCAACCGGCCCTTTTCGCCTTGGGCGTGCTGATGAAAGCTGAGTGCGCTGCCGCTGAGCCCGATGCGCTCCACTTTCCCGGAGAGTTGCAGGGCCGGGGGATCCGCGATGGCATAGAGGGCGAACTTGATGCTCGAGGACCCGGCGTTGATCGTGAGGACAGTTTCCATAAGTGTATTAGAGCAGCGGATAACGGCGATAGAACCAACTCTTTACCGCCTGCACCAGCACTAAGTAGGTGCCGGCGAGCAGGGCGATCACCCCGAGGAGACTCAGAGGCAGCGGCACGAAGCCCAGTAGGTCGCCCAGTGGAGTAAAAGGAATCAGTACCGCCGCCGCAACGACCGAAAGTATTGTTGTCTGCAAGAACCAGCCTGGTCGGCTCGCAAAAGGGCTACCCGCCGTGCGAATCACAAAGACTACCAGCGTCTGGGTCACCAGCGATTCTACAAACCAGGCCGTACGGAAGAGCGGCGGATTGGTGGCGGCCTGGAATAGCCAGAAGAGCAGACCGAAGGTGAGCAGGTCGTAGAGCGAGCTAATCGGGCCGATGATCAGCATGAATTTCGTAATAAAGTCGATCCGCCAACGCTTGGGGACATGTAACAAGGCGACGTCGACATTGTCGCTGGGGATGCTGACTTGGGATAAGTCATAGAGAAAGTTATTCAACAGAATCTGAGTGGGTAACATCGGCAGGAAGGGCAAGAATAACGCCGCTGCGGCCAGGCTGAACATATTGCCGAAGTTCGAGCTGGTGCCCATCACGATGTACTTCATGATGTTAGCGAAACTGCGCCGGCCTTCCAGAATGCCTTCGTTCAGCACGGCCAGATCTTTCTCGAGCAGAATTACTTTGGCGGCATCTTTGGCCACGGCCACGCCATTCATCACCGAGATGCCGACGTCTGCCGAATGGAGCGACGGCGCGTCGTTAATGCCATCGCCGATAAAACCAACCACGTGGCCACGCGTCTTTAAGGCCAGAATCACGCGGTTCTTCTGCGCCGGTGACACGCGCGCGAAGATGGCACCCTGCTCGGCGTGGACGGCCAAGGCGGCATCGTCCATACCGTCGACATCGGGGCCGGTAAGGACCAGATCGACCGGCAGGCCCACGTCGCGAGCCACCTTGCGGGTGACGTATTGGTTATCGCCAGTCATCACGACAACGGACACGCCGTTCTGTTTGAGCGTCGTGAGCACCTCGCCGATGCCCGGTTTGGGCGGATCGAGGAAGGCGGCAAAACCCTCGAGCGTCATCTCCTGCTCGCTTACGGCGCGATAAGTGGTCTGGGACGGCACCTTCGCCGTCGCCACGCCGATCGTCCGGTAGCCATCGGCACTTAGCTGTTGGAATGTCGCCAGGGCTTGGGCGCGCCGGGCCTCGTCGAAGGGCTGTTCCGCGCCATCGATATTCACCGACCGGCAAATGGCGAAAATACTTTCGGCTTCGCCCTTAGTGACCAGCAGCGGTTCTCCGCTTTGGTGCCGCACCACCACCGAAAGGCGTCTGCGCAGGAAGTCGAAAGGGATTTCGTCGACCTTAATATATTCCGCAATCGCCGGACGATCGTGCTGAAGCACCGCATCGTCAATGGGACTCTTAATGCCAGCCTGAAAGTAGCTATTGAGGTAGACATAGCGCAGTACGGTATCGTCATCCTTGCCGCGGATATCGACGTGGCGATCGAGTACGATGGTGCCCTCGGTTAAGGTGCCGGTCTTGTCGCTACAGAGGATGGTGAGGCTGCCGAAGTCCTCGATCGCCGCCAATTGCTTAATCAACACCTTTTTCTCCGCCATGCGGCGCGCGCCGGCGGCGAGGGTGATAGTAATAATCATCGGCATCATCTCCGGCGTCATCCCCACGGCTAGCGCGATGGAGAAGAGGAAGGACTCGAGCAGCGGCCGATGCATTCCCAGGTTTACCAGCAGCACAAAAACCACTAAAAGCAGGACGACGCGCGTGATCATCACACCGTACTTACGAATGCCGCGGTCGAACTCGGTCTCCGGTGCTTTGGCCGCCAGGCTGAGGGCCGTTTCGCCGAGCTCAGTATCTTTGCCCGTGGCGACAACTACCGCGCGCGCGATGCCGGTTTGTAGGCCGGTGCCGAGAAAGACGCAATTACTCGGGTCAGTCGAGACATCGTTGGTGTTTTTCTCCACCGGCAGCGATTCGCCCGTAAGTGCGGCTTCCCGCACCTGCAAATCCTTTTCCTCTAACAAGCGAGCGTCGGCGGGCACTAAGTCGCCGGCGTTCAAGATAATAATGTCGCCGGGCACTAACTCGGCCACCGGAAGTTCTCGCGCTTGGCCATCGCGGAGCACCTCCGCCGTGGTAGCCACCCGCTTCTGAATCTCGGCCACCGCGTGGCGGGCCTGATACTCCATGTAGAAGCTGAGCATCACACTCATCAGCACCATGGCCATGATGATGCCGCCGCCCACGCCGTCGCCCAGGATCAGCGACGTAGCGCCGGCTGCTAAAAGAATCAGCACCAGGGGATTGGTGAATAACTGAAAGATGGCCCGTAGTGTGGCAAAGCGGGACTCCTGCTCTAAGCTATTGCGGCCATGGACCCGCAAGCGCTCCGCCGCTTCTGAGGAAGTGAGTCCGGCGGGGGTGGCCCGCGCTTGCAGCATTACTTCCGCAAGCGGAAGTTCCCAAATGTGTTTCATCGGCTGGCGGGCCATTGCCAGTCGCGGATTTCCGGCATGTCGTCGCCGTGCTCGACGATGTAACGCTGATGCTCGGCGAGTTTATCGCGGAGAAACTGCTTGGTGTGTCCCGCGGTATCGCGCAGGCGGGGCACGCGGTCGATGACGTCGCCGGCGAGGTGGAAACGGTCAAGGTCGTTGAGCACGGTCATATCGAAGGGCGTAGTGGTGGTGCCTTCTTCTTTGTAACCGCGGACGTGCAGATTGTCATGGTTGTGACGGCGATAAGTAAGTCGATGAATCAGCCAAGGGTAGCCGTGATAGGCAAAGACCACGGGCTTATCAGTGGTAAAGATAGAATCAAAGTCCCAATCGGAGAGGCCGTGCGGATGCTCAGAAGCGGGTTGCAGGGTCATCAAGTCAATGATGTTCACCACGCGGATTTTGAGTTGCGGTAAGTGCTGCCGCAGCAGGTCAACAGCGGCCAGCGTCTCAAGCGTCGGCACGTCGCCGGCGCAGGCCATCACCACGTCGGGCTCGCAGCCCGCGTCGTTGCTGGCCCAGGTCCAGATCCCGATGCCGGCGGCGCAGTGGCGTTCGGCGGCTTCCATATTGAGCCATTGTAGGGCTGGCTGCTTGCCGGCGACGATGACGTTGACGTAATTCCGGCTGCGCAGGCAATGGTCAGTAACCGAGAGTAAGGTATTCGCATCGGGTGGCAGATAGACGCGGACAACCTCGGCTTTCTTATTTACCACCTGGTCAATAAAGCCCGGGTCCTGATGGCTGAAGCCGTTGTGATCCTGCCGCCAGACGTGCGAAGTGAGTAAGTAGTTGAGCGACGCAATCGGCCGGCGCCAAGGGATACCCCGAGTTACTTTCAGCCACTTGGCGTGTTGATTGAACATCGAATCGATGATATGGATAAAAGCTTCGTAACAAGAAAAGATTCCATGGCGGCCCGTGAGCAAGTAGCCCTCGAGCCAGCCTTGGCACATATGTTCGCTCAGCACTTCCATCACGCGGCCATCCGTGGCAATGTGGTCGTCAGTAGGCAAGCGCTCGGCCATCCACTCGCGATTCGTCACTTCGAAGACCGCGCCGAGCCGGTTCGAAGCCGTTTCATCAGGGCCAAAGACGCGGAAGTTTTGGGCGTCTTCATTGAGTGTCAAGACATCGCGCAGCAGGCAACCCATCGCGCGTGTCGCCTCAGCGGTCACCGTGCCGGGCTGGGGCACGTCGACGGCGTAGGTGCGGAAATCCGGCATGATCAAATCCTGCAGCAGCGTACCGCCGTTAGCATGCGGGTTGGCACCCATACGGCGAGGGCCTTGGGGGGCCAGCGCCGCCAAGTCCGGCCGCAGCTTCCCGCTCGCGTCGAACAACTCTTCGGGCCGATAGCTGCGCATCCACTCCTCAAGCTGGCGTAGGTGCTCTGGATTCGTGCCAATGTTCGAAAGCGGGACCTGGTGCGAACGGAAGGAGCCTTCGGCAGGCAGCCCATCCACCACTTTCGGCCCTGTCCAGCCTTTGGGCGTGCGCAGGATGATCATTGGCCAGCGTGGGCGTTCGGGCGATTGCTTGATTTGCCGCAGGTCATCGAAGGCTTTATCGAGCGCGGTGGCCATCAGGCGGTGCATCGCAACCGGGTCAGAGCCTTCGACAAAGTAGGGCTGGTAGCCGTAGCCGAGAAACAGCTGCTCGAGCTCGGCGTGGGGTATGCGCGCCAGCACCGTGGGGCCGGCGATTTTATAGCCGTTCAAATGCAGGATCGGCAGGACGGCGCCGTCGCGCTGCGGGTTAAGGAACTTGTTCGAGTGCCAACTGGTGGCTAGCGGACCGGTTTCTGCCTCGCCATCGCCGACGACGCAGCAGGCGACGAGGTCCGGGGTGTCGAACACCGCGCCAAAGGCGTGCAGCAGGGAGTAGCCCAACTCGCCGCCCTCATGGATGGACCCGGGCGTTTCGGGTGCCACATGGCTGGGAATGCCGCCGGGGAAGGAGAACTGCTTGAACAAGCGCCGCATGCCGTCGGTGGTTTGCGAGATGTTGGGATAAACTTCGCTGTAAGTGCCCTCGAGGTAGGTGTTGGCGACGATGCCCGGGCCGCCATGGCCGGGGCCGGCGACGTAGATCAGGTTGAGGTCGCGCTGCTGGATGATGCGGTTCAGGTGGACGTAGATAAAATTGAGCCCCGGCGTGGTGCCCCAATGGCCCAGTAATCGGGGCTTCACATGCTGAACGGTGAGCGGCTCCTGGAGCAGCGGGTTCGCGTAGAGGTAGATCTGGCCGACAGACAAGTAGTTGGCGGCAGACCAGTAGGCATTCATTTTGGCCAAAAGGTCGTCGGAAAGTTGGGTCAAGCAGGGTTCTCCTCAGATACTAAAAGCAATCGAGTGGCCAAATGTATTTTGGCAGGTAGTTTCTGCGGTAAGGGTAGCGGTTCTGCGCCAAAACGCGCACTTCTTGCCGCTTAGCGCAGTGTGAAGGACGATGGATGGTATGAAAACCAATGCGGTCCGCATGCTCGAAAACATGGCCATCGCGCACGTGTTACGGAGCTATGACGTGGACGAGGAGCACTTGGATGCCCTTACCGTCGCGGGCAAAGTGGGGCTGCCGCCGGAGCAGGTTTTTAAGACGCTGCTGGTGCGCGGCGATCGCCAGGGGTTTTGCTTCGCCGTGATCCCCGGCAATATGGAGCTCGACTTAAAAGCCCTGGCCAAACTCACCGGCGACCGGAAAATGGAGTTAGCGCCGCTGAAGGAAGTGCAGCCGCTGACCGGCTACATCCGCGGCGGCGTTACCGCGCTGGGGGCCAAGAAGGAATATCCGGTTTACCTCGACGAAACGGCCCAACTCTGGGACCAGATTTCGATCTCAGCGGGCGTGCGCGGGATGCAGATTCTCCTTTCGGGTGATGACTACTGTCGAGCCACCGGCGCGACGATGGGCGAGATCGGGCGCTTCGGGGGCTAGATCACGAAACGAACCCGGGAGTTGTTGATTCCATGGGGGTTCATTTTCGTTGGAAATTAATTCAGTGGAGCTGAGGCGCCGAGCATGTACACCTATAAGGGTAGCAGGCGTAAGGAAGTGGATTTTCGGAAGTCTTTGATTCTGTTGGGTAAAGTGGTTGTGAACGCTCTTGATTTGTGGGCCTGACGAGGCGCGGATGGGGGGTAGAGGAGCTAAGGTATTTCGGTTGATCGGCTAAGGTTCGGATTCACGTTTGTAAAGCCGATGTCTCTGTATGTCTTACCAAATGCTGGTTCGGATTGCGTTTTTGTTGGGAGTGACAACCGCTGGTGGGCAGGCCACCACGATCGGCTATTCGGGCGTTGATCCGTTGCGGTCTTTCGATATCTGGTTTACCGCGGAGTATCGGCTGGACGACCAGTTACTGCCGGCGCAGGGTGGTGGGACATCGTCGACAACGCAGTTGATCGACGTGAACCTGCGGGCCGGGATCGCGAACCTGCTGGTGGATGGGCTGGCGATAGATGCGGTGTGCGCTGACTTTTTCACTTTGATTTCGAACGGTAACTACAGCGTGAACGTGCTGGGCGCGGCGGCCGTCAGCAATGGCACCCGCCTGGCGTGGATGCTGCGCAATACGCTGCCGACGATCAACTCGCAACAGAATACGGTGGTGAAGCAGCAATTGGGGGCGGGCTTTCAATTGGCGGCTTGGGATATCATCCATGACGGCGGCGATGGTTTCGCGGCCGGGCGCATTCGCGCGAATGTACAGACCGACTTCTTTGTGCTGGCCTTCGCCAATCAGTTCTTGAGCAACAGCGCGGGTCAGAGCCAAGCGGACGCCTTTGTGTATCAGAACGTCGCCGGTTTGCGGACTTCGCAGACGCTGATCAGCGACGTGCCGGAGCCATCGACGTGGCTGCTGCTGGGCAGCGCGATGGCGGCGCTGGGCTTATTTCGGCGGCGGGCCGCTTAGCCTAACACGGTGCGGACTTGGTCCACCATCCAGAGCATCTCTTCCTCAGTGATGATGAGCGGTGGGGCGAGGCGGATGACGAGGTCGTGCGTCTCTTTGCAAAGCACTCCGCGCTCCATCAGGCGTTCGCAGTAGGGACGCGCGGGCGAGGTGAGCTCAATGCCGACGAGGAGCCCGCGGCCGCGAACTTCGCGGACCAGGCCGCCTTCCAAAGGCTTTAGGGCTTCGAGTAGTTTCAAGCCCAGGCCGGCGGCGCGTTCGACGAGGCGTTCATCGCGCAGGACGCGCAACGCCGCCCGGGCGACGGCGCAGCCCAGGGGGTTGCCGCCATAGGTGCTGCCGTGGCTGCCCGGCGTGAAAAGCTCCATCACTTCGCGGCGGCCGATGACGGCCGAGACCGGATAGAAGCCGCCCGAAAGCGCCTTGCCCAGGATGTAGATATCGGGCTCCACGCCCGAGTACTCGCAGGCAAACCAGGCGCCGGTGCGGCCGAGGCCGGTTTGGATTTCGTCGGCCAGAAAGAGTACGTTGTGCTCGCGGCAGAGCAGGCCCGCCTCTTCGAGATAGCCGGGCGGGGGCAGGATGATGCCGGCTTCGCACTGGATGGGCTCAACGAGGAAGGCACAGGTGTGCGGGGTGATGGCGGCGCGCAGGGCCTCGAGGTCGCCGTAGGGGACGGTGACGAAGCCGGGGGTGAAGGGGCCGAAGTCCTGCTTGTAGCCGGCCTCCGAAGAGAAGCCGACGATGGTGGTGGTGCGGCCGTGGAAGTTGCCGTCGCAGACGATGACCTGGGCTTGACCGGCGGGGATGTGCTTGCGTTGATAGCCCCAGCGGCGGGCGGCTTTGATGGCGGTTTCGACGGCTTCGGCGCCGGAGTTCATGGGGAGGACGACGTCGAGCCCGGTGAGGTCGGCGAGCTCTTCGCAGAAGTGCGGGAGTTGGTCGTTGTGGAAGGCGCGCGAGGTGAGGGTGACCTTATGGGCTTGCTCAATGAAGGCGGCCAGCAACACCGGGTGGGCGTGGCCCTGGTTGAGCGCCGAGTAGGCACTTAGGCAATCGAGGTAGCGCTTGCCGGCGTGGTCATAGACCCAGACGCCTTGGGCGCGCTCGACGACCAGGGGCAGCGGATGGTAGTTGTGGGCCCCAAACTCCTCTTCGATTTCGAGGAGTTCGGATACGAGGTCGGGGGCAGTTTCGGCTTCAGTGTTCAAACTGGCGATTTTATCAGGCTGCGGAGGTGTTGGTGAGGATCTTGTCGAAACGCTGGCTGATTTCGGTGAGCTGGGCCTTGTCGCTGCGGCCGAGTTCGACAGTTGCCGTGCCCTGGTAGCCGATTTCGGCGAGGGCTTGGTAGATCTCGGGCCAATCGATTTGGCCTTCGAGGAGCGGGCAGAAGTCGGCGACGCTTTTGCCGCCGGAGGTGGGCGTGGATTTGAAACGGAAGTCTTTGATGTGGACCTTGGCGATGCGGGGGCCGAGGGTGCGGATCCAGTCCTGCGGGTAGCCGAAGAGGACGACGTTGCCGACGTCGAAGTAGGCGCGGACCCAGGGGCTCTTGAACTCGTCAATGTAGCGGGCGAATTCGAGCGGGCTGGTGAGGAATTTGTTCCAGACCTCTTCGACGGCGATGACAACCTTGAGCTCCTTGGCGAGCGGGATCATCTGGCGGATCTCGGCTTGGGAGCGCTTCCAGGCGTCGGCGTAGCTGGTTTTGGCGTCGACGACGGCGGGGACGAGGAGGACAGTTTCGGCGCCCCAGAGCTTGGCGTTGCGGAGGCTGGTTTCCATGCCGGCGCGGCATTTGGCGACCACGGCGGGGTCGGGCGAGGAGAGGGGGAACTTCCAGTGGTCGGAGTTCATGACGGAGTGGATGGGGACCTTGGCGAGGAGAGAGGCTTTTTTGATCTCTTCGGCGGTCTTCTGGTCGGCGACGGTGTAGGCTTCCACTTGGGCGAAGCCGCAATCGGCGGCGAGTTGGAAGCGGTCGTTGAAGCTGAGGTCGGCGGGCAGCATGGAGAGCAGCACGGCCTTCTTGATGGGCAAACGGGGAGCGGCAAAGAGGGCGGGGGCGGCCAAGGTGGAGGCGAGGAGTTGGCGACGAGTCATTTGGCCTGATTGTAACGCTGAAACGGGGGCCCCCTCCGAGAGGGCCCCCGCTTCACCTTGAACGAGAGAACTTAGATTAAATTGGGGATCTTAATGATCTTCTTTTGGATGGCGTATTGGACGAGCTGGGCTTTGTTGTGAATGTCGAGCTTGCGCATGAGGTTGAACTTATGGGCTTCAACGGTCTTGACGCTGAGGTTGAGGTCGCAGGCGATTTCCTTGACGGAGTTGCCTTCAGCGAGAAGCTTCAAGACTTCGCGCTCGCGGGTGGTGAGGGTGGCGAAGCGTGGGAGGCGATTGGCGCTCTTGATGCGGGTGCGGAAGTCGTCGACGAGTTGGGAGAGCATGCGGGGGCTCAAGTAGCTGCCGCCGCGGCAGATGTCGCGGATGGCGGCGATGAGCTGCTGGGAGGGGCTGTCCTTGAGGACGTAGCCGCTGGCGCCCACCTCCATGCCTTCGACGAGATAGTCTTCGTCGTCGTACATGGTGAGCAGAAGCACCTTGGTTTCGGGGCGATTCTTCTTGATTTGCCGGGTGGCTTCAAAGCTGGATAACCCGGGCATGCCGATGTCCATCAGGACGAGGTCAGGACGAGCTTCTGCGGCCTTGTCGACCGAGTCGCCGCCATTGGCGGCTTCGCCGACAATCTCCATGTCCGCTTCCGCGTTGATGAGGGTTTTGATACCTTGGCGGAACAGAGTATGGTCGTCCGCTAGTAGAATTCGAATTTTGGCCATCTTGTTCTAAATCTCTCTTTCTAAGTTCGGGCCCACTCAACTGGCTTACTCAACTGGCTTACTCAACTGGCTTACTCAACTGGCTTACTCAACTGGCTTACTCAACTGGCCTGCCAAGTTGCCTCGGAGGCGGCTCTTGCGTTGGAACTGGGCGAGACCCCTTTGCCCAGTAAGGCCGGAGGGATCGGAATTTCGATCCGGATCCGGGTACCACTGGCGCTTGAGTTCCAGAGGTCATGCGGGTCGAGCGACCGGCGTTTTTGGGCTTTGGAGCCCGAAGCCGCCTTGGCCGTTACCCGGGGGCGGCTCTCCACGATGCACACCCCACCCAGCAGGGCCACGCGTTCACGGAGACCTGCCAATCCATAAGAATCGCGTTTCTGAAACGCATCTTCGACGCAAAAACCAACGCCGTCATCTTCAACACTCAGCTGTAGTAGTTGATCGGCGGACTGCACGGAAATGTTTACGTTTTCCGCATTAGAATGTTTGCCGATATTGTTGATACATTCCTGCACCAGGCGATAAACAATACTTTCGGTTTGTTTGGGCACGGGGCCGAGGCGGCCGGTGCGTAAGTAGATCTGGGCGCCGTGGGCGCGCTGGAAGCGGCTGGCTAATTGACGCAGGCCCGGGGCAAGACCCAATTGTTCGAGCACGGCGGGGCTTAAAGCGGCGATGAGGCGGCGAATTTCGAGAATGGTGCTCTCGGTCATCTCGCGGACTTCTTTGATTTTGCGGGTGCCGATGGCGACTTCGGCGGGGGTGCGGGCGCTTTCGAGGACTTTTTCCGCCATCTCCAGTTGGAGGCGGATGCAGAGCATCGATTGGCCGGTTTCGTCGTGGAGTTCGCGGCTGATGCGGCGGCGTTCCACTTCTTCCACTTGGAGCATGCGGGAGGCGAGTTCGCGGACCTGTTCTTCGCTTTCGGCGAGGTCCTGCATGAGCTTTACTTTTTCAGCGCCCAAGAGGCAGCGTTCGGCGACGAGAGCCAGGAGGTCCTGCTCGCGGGGTAGCCATTCATAGGGCTTTTCAAAGCCGAATTGCATAACGCCGGCCAAGCGGCGGCCATTGATGAGCGGCATCGACCAGCAGGTTTCGAAGCGGCCTGGCCAGGAAGGGTCGAGCACGGCGGGGTTGAGGCGTTTGGCGGCTTTGCCGGACATGACGCAGAAGGGCTGGGCGAGTAACTTCCGGTTTTTGGCGGCGGCGCCCGGAGCCAAGGCCGTGTCCATTTGTGGCATCCAACGGTCGTGGGCTTCGTCGAAGAGATAGACTTCGGCAATATCCGAACGGCAGTAGTTGGCGAGGACTTTCATTGAGCCACCCAGCAGGTCTTTTAAACTACGCGACTCGATTTCAATGTGAAAGAGTTCCGAGTGTGCGCTGGTTTCGGCTTCGCGGACGTGGAAGTAAGAATTATTGAGCGTAAGTACGACGCAGAAATGAATTTGCTCGCGCGCCCAACGATAGCGGGACGCGGTAATGCCCAGGGCCGCTTCGAGTAAGTGGTCGTATTCGGCGAGCGCCTTCATGACGAGGCTGGGATGAAGGTTTAACTTGGCAATCCGGCGGCCGTTGTATTCAACTTGTTCGAGGAAAGCGAACAAGGGCCGTTCGCCGGCCGACTGGACGAATTGCAATGCCGCGCCTAGGGTGATGAACGCCAAGGCGCGACGCTGTTTGGCATCGTGATTGGCGTGCTCCAACCGCACCAGATACTCTTGCTCGATTTGTTCCAACTGGCCGGCCAGCGCGCGCGCGAGCTTTTGCATTTGGGCCAGAAGCTGGTCGGTTAATACGTGTGCCGCATCCGCCAAAACTGGGGACTTCGAACGCATGGAAACGAGAGAGGAGCTTCGCACTGAAAGTCATATCGGTTTGCTAAGGTCAAGTCTTTAGGCTGGGGACACACTAACTGGGGGAATGAGGCTAAGTAAGCTACCCCCAACTACAACGGATGGGGGTATGAGGGGGTTTCGCAGAGAAAAAAGTAGGGGGTTACGGCTTCAGGCGGGGGAGGACTTCGGCTTGGTTGCCGGCGGTGGCGAGGTCGAAGGGGGTTTGGCCGGCGCGGTTTTTCGCACGGGGGGTGGCGCCGCGATCGAGCAGGAGGTTGACAACGGCGAGGCGGCCCCAACTGGCGGCGAGGTGCAGGGGGGTGTTGCCGCTTTCGAGATCGGGCGTGTCAAGGCCGGCGCCGCGATCGAGCAGGAGGGTGGCGGTGGCGATTTGGCCGGCCAGGGCGGCGTCGTGGAGCGGGGTGGCGCCAGCAGAGTTTCGGGTGCTGACGCCGGCGCCGTGTTCGAGCAGGAGGATGGCGATGTCGCGGTGGCCTTTGAGGGCGGCGTCGTGGAGCAGGGTAGATCCGGAGGCGGTGCGGGCGTCGGCGGGGGCGCCCCGGTCGAGCAGAAGGGTGACGATGTCGATCTGGCCGCGGAGGACGGCCTGCTCCATTTGTTTGAGGCCTTCGGTGCCGGTGCTGCCGGCGATTTTGGCGCCACGCTGGATGAGGAGATCGACGACGCGGGTGTGTTGGTGGCGGATGGCTTCGTCAAGGGCGGTGGAGCCGGAAAGGTCCTTGGCTTGAAGGTCGGCGCCGGCGTCGAGGAGGAGGGCGACGATGTCGGCGTGGCCCTTGACGCTGGCTTCGTGGAGCGGGGTGGCGCCGGATTCGCCATTCTTCACCTTGGGGTTGGCGCCGCTTTTGAGGAGGAGGCGAGCGGTGTCGGTTTGGCCGCGCCAGGCGGCTTCGTCGAGGGGCGTGGCGCCGGTGTTGTCGGCGACGTTGACGGGGACGCCGCGGTTCAGGAGCAGGTGCACGAGTTCGGTATGGCCGCGGCTGGCGGCGAGATGGAGGGCGGTGGAGCCGGAACGGTAGCGGAGCTTGGGGTTGGCGCCGCGCTCGAGCAGGCGGCGGGCGACTTCGAGGTGGTTGGTGAGGATGGCGTAGTGGAGCGGGGAAGAGCCGCCTTCGCTATGGGCGGCGTTGGGATCGGCATGGGCGTCCAGCAGGAGTTCCACCATATCGAGGTCGCCGGCCCAGGCGGCGTCGTGGAGGGCGGTGCCGCCGAGAGAATCGCGGGCGTTGATGTTGACGCCGGTTTTGATGAGGGCGCGGACACGGTCCTCATCGCCGGCCCGGACGGCGCTGTGGAGGTCGTCGAAGGCGAGCAGCGGGAGCAGCCAGAGGAGAGCGGCGGTGAGGGCGGGGGCGTTCACTTCCTGGCGATCAGTTTATCAACCTCGGCGGCGATGCCGCCTTTTTCGAAGAGGGGCTTGTTGGCTTCGCTGTAGGACCAGTCGCCGCGGATGTTGCCCTGGGGGTCGATGAGATAGACGCGCGGGAGGTCGATGCGGCTCGAGCGGACGTAGGAATAAGCGACTTGGCCCATGTCATAGAGCATGGGCGAGGTGGACTTGGTTTCGGCCATATAGGCCTGCATGGTCTGCGGCGACTCGGGCGGATTCACCATGGCGATGACGGCGAGCTTGGCGCCGTGCTTGGCTTTCAGTTGCTCCAGCACGCCGGTGAAGGCCTTGCAGTGGGGGCAGGAGGTCTTCATGATGTCGAGGATGACGAACTTGCCGCGGTAGTCGAGCAGGTCGTGGAACTGGCCGGTGGCGTCAGGCAATTGGAAGCTGGGGGCGCGGCGCGCCTGGGGCGTTTGGGGCGCGGGCGTTTGGGCCATCAGCGTGGCGAAGGAGAGGGCAAGGATCAAAAGGCGCATTGCCTTCATTATGCAGCAAGAAGCCGCAGGCTATCTGTTACGCCATCGATCAGATTGGTGACTATCGTCGTTTCAAGATGGCTGACGACCGCTCAATATACGTGAAGGGGCCTTGACACCGAGCTCGAAGCGCATCGGTGGGGGCCAACGTTTGGCAATCCGCCTGAACTTCTTCTACCCAAGGTGCCGAGACAGCCGCAGCGCCAGCGCCACCAAGGTCCTCACCGGGTTTGCCGCCGAACTAAACGGCATTACTGACATATCGCAGACATACAGTTTATCGGTGCCCGCCAGTTGCAGATCTTCATCCACTACCGAAGCTTCCGCAAACGGCAGGTTGTAAGCGGGCCGATAAGGCATCCGCAAAGTACCGGCTGCATGATGCACCGTACCCCAGCCGAACCCCTTGCCGCCGTCGCCATAGCGGCCATCCGGATGCGCTGCCTGGCCGTTTTGGCCAAATTGACGAAAGATCCTATCGGCCACGCCATTCATCACGTCGAAGATCTGCCCATAGTCCTTCCGCCAACCGGCCAGTGCCGGAAAGCGCACATCCCGCAAGTTATCCATCCAACTCAGATTGCGAAAGTGAATTTCCGGAACGTAGCCAAAGGGAGTGGCTGCCGCAATGGCATTCCCGTCATCCAAACAGTTCCCAAAGCTGAATTTGATATCCACCCGCGAAGCGCCGCTGGGCGCTGGCACTCCTGGTGCGCTCGGGTCGTTTTCCCGCAGGTGCCAATACTCGTGGTTCACGTTCATCTCGACATTAAAGGGGAAGCGGATCTGTTCCGGATGATCAGGGTCGCGCAGGCCCTTCGAATAAAGCACTATCTTCGCGTGTGCCGACTTCGGAATAGCCACCGGACCCAGATTCGTCACGTTCGCCGCCAACTCATTCGAAGTGGGATGGTCTGTCAATCCACGCCCCAATAGATCTTTGGTTGCCTGTGGCAGCCACGGATACATGCTTGACCGCCGCAACAGTTTCGGGCTCTCAATTGAGCCGCCCGCCAACACCACCGTCCCCGCCCGGAATGTCCTGGTCTGGCCAGACAAAGTATTGCGCACCACGAGCGCAAAATGCGTCCCATGATTCTGCACATCTTCCGCAAAGTAGTTCAGCAGCAGATGCAACCCCGGGCCGTCACCATGGCTGACTCCTGGAGTTAACCCGGCCTGATTGATCAGTAACTCCGCCGTGTTGAAAACGCCGGTCGGCTCGGTGAAGAACTGATCGTGCGGCACACCATCGGCCGTTAGATAGGGTTGATGCAGCGCCCGCGGCGTCTCCTCAATCACAAAATCATCTGCCAGGTCGCTTCGCCGGAGCTGCGCCACCATGGCTTGCGCAGCGGTGCCCATTGTCCGGGACTCGTTCATGATCCCGCCCGCTTCCTTCAGCCAACCATCCGCCAAATCCTGCCGCACCCGTGGCGGAAAAAACTCCAACTCCCACTTCTGCGCCGAAGGAATCAAGCCCGACCAAAAAATCGACCGCCCTCCCAGATTCAATTGCGGCTTCTCGCCAATGAAGTTTTCGCTGTTTTTGTTGCCGGTTTGATAGAACGTGTCGCACCCAAAATGTTTCGCGATGCTGGCGTTGGGAAATCGGCACATGTTGTAGACATGCGTCGGATAGAGGAACGAACCCGCCTCCAGAACCAGGATCCGCTTGTGGCCGCCCATGCGGTCGGCCAAATCATCCGCCAGCACCCCGCCGCCCATGCCACTGCCCACAATAATGATATCGAAATCGTCACGCGGACCCATGTATTGCAGGAACAATCGCTGCTGGGCTTCACTGGACTGCGAAACAAGATTCACATATTGGGAACTGTCAAAGCTCATCGCCACAAACTCCTAACTCTTCGTGCCAGTCCTCCAATATAGCCTCTAATATAGCCAGAGCCCGTGTCGAACGTGTGACGAGCGAGCAGCGTTGCTAAATTTTCGATTTCGGTGCACTTAGCCGGTAGGGCCGGCGGCGATTATGGCCTTCGCGACGGCAGGCGCACCCCCCCCTCCCCGGCAAAGGTAAATGGGTCAAGCCAACCGTCCCGCGTGCCGCAGCGGACTCGGCCTCTACCCTCTCGCCTTGAATGCTCTTCCTTGCGGCGAACGGGGACTTTCTATGACGAAAATACGGCACGTGCTGCATAAACAGGTGAAAATGATTCGACATCAACACTTGCCCGTGCACCAAATAATTGACGCTGATCGGCGTGATGGTCGACTAAGCTGAGAAAGAACTCCCGGTCCTCGTCGCTGTAGAAGACTGGTTGTCGATAATTCCCTCGCTACGTGATGTGCAGTGCATAATTCGGGGGCGCGAAACTTGGTTTTCGGGGCATTCACTAATCAGTGCTTTTCGCCGCCAATTCCTCTCATTTATTTTTGAAAAAAGATAAAAACAATGAGTGGGGTGCGCATTGGGGTACCCTTTCCTGATCCGCGGAAACGCACGATCCCCCCTCTTTTACGGATTTCCTATTCCTAAGTTGGTTCAGCATGACACACCGGCTTCTCGACCTTTTAGCACCTGCAAAAGCGTCTGGCACTATCCGCCGGCACTCGGTGCCTCGCGCTTAGATAAGACAACGTTATCTCTTGAACTTTTCCGTGGCTTGAAGTATCCTAAGAATTAGTGACGCAAGCATTCCAACCCGCAATCCATCTCCAACGTGAGTGGCATCCCCATCACTTGGCACACGGTGTGACCTAACCGGCTTGGAATAATTCCATTTTCCAGAGGGGCGGCCACTAAGTGGCCGCCCCTTTTTTGATTTTTCCGGGCATTTCTATGGAATAGACGGCGACGGGGCATTGGCCCCGACGCCATAAAGTGAGGTGCGTTCATGAGTCAGATACTTTGGTGACCAAGTAACACAATTTCATCGTTCGACATGTGGCCGTAGCCTAGTGGCTGAGGCAGCAGGCTGTGAACCTGCGTACGAGGGTTCAATTCCCTTCGGCCACCCCAATTTTTCACCGAGGTCGTTCTACGGCCGGCGGAGGTCTTTGAAACCTTCGTCTTGCGAGTTTGAGTGAGTTACGCCGGGATGCTCCTGGGAGAGCAGCTTGATTCCAACCCAAGCTTATGGGGTTCGAATCCTCATCCCGGTGCCAAATCTTCGCAAGTAGGGGCATCGCCGGGGTGCTCCGACTTAGGATCGACGTTTCCGGTAACGCTAATTCTGTCAATAACATAGACGGATTTCGGCAGGCCCCGAAATGCGGTGGTCCCGGACCCCGCCGCATTTTCGAGCCATCCGAAGCAGTGAGATCTGCTGGCAGCTTGTCGCGGGCAAAGCTGTTGACGGCAACACGAGTAACCTTAAGCAAGGGCGGGGGCAAACACACCTGGAAAACAGGACCACCCACGGGATACACCGGGGCGGTACACCTTCCCCAAGTACTTCCGCCGCGTTGACCCTGGAGAAGTCTCTCGCACGGCACTTTTGATTCGGGCTAAAATGGCGATCATGACGACAACCGCGGTCCTGGTATCTCGCGACGAGTACGATGCTCGCACTGCCGCGGGCGAGCGCTTGGACTATGACGACGGGGTGATCATTCCGATGCCGAACAACGATGCTCTCCACGACCGGATCAAGGCTAAGTTAGCCCGGCAACTGAATCGGCAGTTGGACGACCCTTGCGAAGCGGCCAATGAACAAGCGTTCGAGATCGCTCCCGACCGCGTCCGGCATCCGGATGTCGCGGTCTGCCTTCAGCCCCGCGCGCCGACGCCAGGGCGCAAGATGCAGGGTCCGCCCGACCTCGCCATCGAAATCGTTTCCGACTCTGACATCGCGAAGGAACTCGACGAAAAGATCCGGCAGTATTTGAACTATGGGGCACGCGCAGTATGGGTAGTCTGGCCCGACGACCGGCGCATCGACATTCACCAAAGCGGACAACCCACCCGCTCGTACGCGGCATCACAGACTCTAGCGAACGAAGAGCCGGTCCCTACTTTCCGGCTGTCTGTCGCGGCTTTGTTCGAAGCTTAGTTGCGGCCCGATGGCGTCGGCCACGGTGAGCGTAGGGTCGGGTCGCGAGTCCCGACCGCATCTTTGTCCGAGTGGGGCCGACTTATCCATCCGATTTACAGAATGGAATTACACATAGTGTAATTCCATATGTTGACAATTCATAAAATCCCGGCCATGATGCAATAGTAATGGAGGTAATCTTCGGCGACATTCGATTGGACCGGTTGGAAACCGATGCCAGATTCGAAGGCGGGTACCCAACCGCGATCGTAAAGTCCTTCAGAAAGCGTATGCAACTCATTCGTTCCGCAGACGACGAGCGCGTTTTCTATGCAATGAGGTCGCTTAATTTTGAGCGGTTGAAGGGCGATCGGGATCATCAGCATTCCATGAGATTAAATATCCAGTGGCGGCTCATTCTAGAGATGCAAGGGACTGGCAACGACAAAAAGATTCGAGTGATGGGGATTGAAGACTACCACTAAGGAGGTGGTGTGGCAATGAGAACACCTGCAGAAGTTTTCGCCCCTGGAGACTTCATCAGCGAGGAATTGGAAGCGCGGGGATGGAGCCAGGTGGAGTTGGCTGAGATCATGCTGCGCCCAGCACGCCTGATCAGCGAGTTGGTCGCGGGAAAACGGGCGATCACGCCCGAGACAGCGAAGGGGCTGGGGGCGGCATTTGGAACTGGCCCCGAATTTTGGATGAATTTGGAGCGCGATTATCTGTTGGCCCGAGCAGTTCACGATGATGCGGCGGTACAGCGTCGGGCGCACCTCTACGAGATGGCACCCATCAAAGAAATGGCGAAGCGGAAATGGATCGAGCCCTCAGACAACGTGGCGGTTTTGGAGACGCGCGTCCAAAAGTTCTTCCAGGTCGACGACCTCGGCGAAACTCTGTCGCTGCC
>Ga0105049_10002054_pt1 | contig 23764 bp, 17 predicted proteins | sample MAT06_FD_78087 | JGI IMG/M metagenome (GOLD analysis project Ga0105049, IMG submission 78087) | Freshwater microbial communities from Lake Fryxell liftoff mats and glacier meltwater in Antarctica - MAT-06 | ecosystem: Environmental > Aquatic > Freshwater > Ice > Liftoff microbial mat | place...
TCCTAATGCGGTGAACTGCCTCGTGAGTCCGTCGATGACGGTCGGGTTGGTTGGGGTAACCGCAATCGAAACCAGCGTTGCCGGCGTGACCGTCAGCGTTGTACTACCGGTGAGGCCCCTGAAGGTTGCACTGATGAGCGAGGTACCCGCACTCTGCCCTGTGGCAAGACCGCTGACTGCCAGACCGCTGGCGTTCATGGTCGCAACAGTTGTCGTCGCCGAGGCCCATATCGCCTGCGTCGTAAAGTCCTCCGTGGTGCCATCGGTGAACGTACCGAGCGCCACAAATTGCCTTGTCAAACCGTCCACGACCGATGGGTTTATCGGCGTCACCGTGATGGTCACCAGCATTGCCTGCGTTACGCGCAAGGTGGTGTTTGCCGATATACCAGACAGTGTTGCCGTAATGAGCGACGTGCCAACCGAAAGCCCGGTAGCGAGGCCGCTGTTGGCCGCGCCGCTTGCGTTCATGGTGGCAACAGCAAGTGTCCCAGACGTCCATGCGGCTAATCTCGTCACGTCTTGCGAAGTGCCGTCAGAAAACGCGCCGATGGCGGTGAATTGCCTTGTCAGCCCGGCCACCACACTCGGGTTCACCGGCGTGACAATCATTGAGCTCAACACGGCGGCTGTGACCGTAAGGGTCGTGTTGCCCGATTTGGTGCCAAAGGTCGCTGTAATCAGCGTTGAGCCGACTTGCAGACCGGATGCCAACCCACCGCCAGTAATGGTGGCAATGATAGGCGTGCCGGATGACCAAACTACCGCCGCTGAAATATCGCGGGTGGTGCCGTCTGAATAAACGCCAGTTGCCGCGAATTGCCGGTTGAGACCCTTAGGGGTGCTTGAGTTGGCTGGTGTGACCGAAATGGAGGTCAGGTCGGCGATGGCGCCAGTGCCCAAGATGGGATCCTGACTGCCACTGCCTCCGCCTCCGCCGCAGCCCGCCAAAAATGCAGCGAGCATGAATGACATAGCCAGCATCAGCTGTCGCGTGTACCGCTTGATTTGAGTCATGATATTTCCTTCCTTAATTTTTTTTGAGGTTGTCTATGTCCTACGCTGTGCCGCTAAACAAGCTGACGTTGAATCATCATGCAGTAGCGGTTATGACTAGCGTCCAGTCACAGCGCAATATGAGACGCCGTTCTTGTTGGGGAAGACTACGTTCACAAACAGAAGGCGTCTGTACGTCGCCGCACATATAAAAGCAAATTTATTTGCGACGCGTTTCTCAATTGAAATCACGTAGGTACTCGGCAGCGCTGACCGGCGGCGCAATGCCGCGAGCGGCTTTGCTAATTGACCAATAAAGGCCGCTGCATCCGCTCTATCCACGCCGTTGATCGGGCAGCTTGACCGCAGATCTCTGAACAAGCAACCGGTTAAACGTTGCTGTTTATCGCATAGCGATTAAACTTAGAAATGGCAGTTGGACGGGTGTGTCCCACACTGATACCGCCCACGGTGGGGACATAAGTGTTAGTTTTTCGGACTCTCTGGCAAGGCCCCATTTGGCAAACTCGAACCACTGAGGCCGTTTCTAGGTTAAAGGATGCCCGCTTCGCCATACGGCGTTTGGGTTTGGACGCGCGCGTAACCGAGACGCGTCAGGTCAATGCTGCGGAATTCGCCGTGGACGATGAGTTCTGCCACGCCGCGTCCCGCCGCCGGTGCGTGCATCATGCCGTGACCGGAAAACCCGGCATTAACCAACAAGTTGCCCACCGACGTCGCACCGATAATCGGGTTGCCATCGAGCTCACATTGCTCGTATAGCCCCACCCAAGTGCGGTGACATTTCGCTGATTGCAGCGGCGGGAAGCGATGCGCCACCGCTGGCCAGACGACGCGTTCAAAGTAATCGTGATCGACCTCAAAATTGAATCCACGCTGTTCGCTGCCATCGACCAGACCGCCGGAAAAACCGACGCCTTCTGATCGAAACGCGAGACGACTCGGCTCTTTCATATACGGGATGCGTTCCATCGGCACGCCGCACGTAAAGTAATGCTCAAAGCGGCGCATCGGCATCACGGGCAGTGGCACACCGGCCATTGACGACACCTCGCCCGCCCAAGCGCCCGCCGCGTTGACAAACGTCGTGGCACGCAACGCAGCGCCCGATTGCAGCTGCGCGGCACTGACTGCTGCCCCCGCGCGTGCCAAGCCAATCACACGGTCCGTGACCACGCACACACCGAGTGCGCGTACCTTGCGCAGCAAACCGGTCAGCAATCCATTCGGGTCGCACCATCCATCGCGCGGCGACAACACGCCGCCAGCCAGGTCGCCAACATACATCGACGGAAAGCGCGCCTTTAATTCCGGCGGCGTGAGCATTGTTACCTCGCAGCCATGCGCGCGCTGCGTGGCAAGGTTAGCTTCCAGCCGCGCCATGCCGGAAGGCGGCACTATTGATAGATAGCCACCCTCAACCCAATCGACCGGCGCATCCCGATCAGGCAGTGCCATGAGTTCGGGAAATCGCTTGATGAAATCAATCGAGAAGCGCGACATCTCGATGTTTTCTGGACATGAGAATAGATGCCGCGCGCCGCCGGAGGCGCGCAAGGTCGAACACAGCGCATAGCTGGCATCGGCTTCAATGACCGTCACATCCAGGCTCGGTGATAGCAGCTTCAGAAAATAGGCAGTCGAGAGCCCAATGATGCCACCGCCAATGATGGCAACGTCGGTGCGCGTGCGGGTGGAATTGTTGTTGACGGTAGTGGCGAGGGCGGGTGCGTTCATTTGGCGAGACAGGCGGTGGCTAAGTGAGCAACAGTTTGAATCAAATCGAACATGAGCGGCAATGAGCCGAATCTATGCGATGCAGAATTTGATCGAGATTTGAGTTTAGGTTACGCTGAATTAGTATGTAGAACACAAGCGTTCGGGGGTAGTTATTGAGAAAAGTACGATCGCGTCCGACTTAACGACCGGCAAATCAAACGCGAACCTTCCCTTGCAGCCAACGGGCGTAAAAGTTATATTGCGGAACTGCGAAATAAGCACGTTTGCACGCACCGTTAGCCGCACACAATTTAGCTAGTTGTGCGGAATGATGTTTCTGGCGGCAAGGATATTTATCGTCGTATCGCCCTATCGTCATACCGCGCGTTCAAGGTTCTGTGCGACATATATTTTTCACCTTCGGCTAACAACAAATTCAACGCCATGATCAGTGCCGCATTTATTTGGGAACCAAGAATCTATAACGATGAGTTCAATGAGTTGAATGCACTCATCGAAGCAGCAGCCGTTTCAACGCTAGGATTTCTCGGCGTTCAATGTTGGACTAGCGAAGACGGGAAACGTAACAACGCCACGTACTATTGGGAAAGTGTGGAGTGCCGAAAGGCGCTCACTACACACCCTAAGCACATCAAGGCGAAGCGCCGCTATGCCGAGTGATACAACGGGTATCAGGTTGTTATCGCCGATGTCATCAAGGTCTACGGTGACGCTGGCTTTGCGCACATCACTCAGCCAAAATAGAGTGTGGCCTAGCGCGGCCTTTCAATTGATCACCACCACCGCGCCGACCAGCGCATTCCATTCACAATTACCCCCGGAGAACCGCCATGACGCCAACCGCCCACTTCGTATTAGCCAGCTTAGCAATGGTTCTACTTACATTCTGTGTAGCGCTACGCTTGCTGTACGTGAGATCAGCGGAGATGCGGGAGAAGCGAGTACACCCGCAAGCCGCTGCAACGTCAATTCAGATGGCACTAAAGTTGCAAAATGTACAAGCCGCCGACAACTTCAAGAATCTCTTTGAGACGCCCGTTCTTTTCTATTCCTTGGTCGGCGTTGCCATCGCGACTAATCAATTGTCGGCATGGTTGATCTACGGCGTCTGGAGCTACGTATTGCTACGCATCATCCATAGCGTCATTCACTGTACTTACAATAAAGTCATGCAACGGTTCGCCGCCTTCGGCGCAGGGTTTATGCTGCTGATTGTGATGTGGGCCTACCTTGCGTTCGCCGTCGTCAGCAAGAGCGTTGCCTGATTTTTTGCTGAGTCGTTGCTCAGTCGTCGCTCAATATTCACTTGACCAAACCCGCTACCGCAAGCGCAGTTAGGGAAATAAATGAACCACACAACAAAAAAATAGCACCTCACTACTAAGTTGCTGCATGCAACTGATGTGGCTGACGCAAGACATAGCGGATGCGTCCAACGCGGGCGAGGATACTTCTTGGGGTTTCACGTTTTGCCAAAGGCTGTCAGCTAAACGCTTCCACGGCGCGTAATGTGTTGTGCTTGACTGCGCGATGGATGCGCTTCGCCAAAATACCCTACTAATCAATTCAGACCGACACCGATTCTCAGTCAAATCCGGCGGCGGGACAACGATTGGGCTGTGACTTTTCGACAGGCGGACGCATAACAAAAAATGTGTTGCCTAGTAGCGACGGGGCAGCACTGAAAACATCATGCGCGGAAGGCTTCAACTATTGCGCAAACGATTTTCACATGCAGAAAATATCAACCCGCAACAGACTAATTCGTTAATGCGATTAATCTTAAAAAACCGACAATGAGACGCTAAGCCACGTTTAATCCGCTCGTTGCTGGTCAGAAATTAGGTTCGCAGACACCACCGCATAGGCGATGACCGCGAGAAATAATGGAATAAAACTGACGACACACAGCAACCCAAATTCGGGAAATGCTAGCGTTACCGAACCCGTAATAAAACTAAGTAGCGGCAGCAACAACAAAATATTGCCAACCTTTTTGTTAAGTGCTGCTGGGTTTTTATAGGCAGAGTAGTCAACGAAGTTAAGCACAGGGGCTTTTCCGCCGAACCTAACGGCCAGTGCTGCGATGAACAGCACTGGCGTAATACCGAGTGCTAACACTGCTAAGAAGGTAATTTCCATCGTTTTAAGTATTTCTTGTTTACCAATGAGTCAAACCTTTTCCTCAGGAATAAGCGCGATTGATCTCGCGCTTATGCCGACTGCAAATCGTTTTATTTCCCCCGCAAATTCGCGTTAAAAAACGCTAGCGTACGCGACCAAGCGAGTTTGGCGGCGGCTTCGTCATAGCGTGGGGTGGTGTCGTTATTAAAGCCGTGTTGGGTGTTGGGATAGATGTGCGCTTCATAGTTTGTGCCCGCGGCTTTGAGTGCAGCCTCGTAGGTGGGCCACCCCGCATTGATGCGTTCATCGGTGCTGGCGAAGTGAATTTGGAGGGGCGATTTAATCTTCGGTACGTCTTCGGTTTTAGCCGCACTGCCGTAAAAGGGTACAGCGGCGGCGAGGGTGGGTAACTGGGTGGCTAAATAATTCGCCATGCTGCCGCCGTAGCAAAACCCGACTACACCGACCTTGCCAGTGCCATCTTTTAGCGCGCCGAGGTAGCCAACTGCGGCTACAAAATCCGCCCGCGCTTTGGTTTGATCCAGCTTGCTAAATAATTCTCGCGCTTTATCTTCATCACCCGGGTAGCCACCGACGGGGGCCAATGCATCCGGCGCAAACGCGATGTAATTTTCTAACGCAACCCGACGGGTGATGTCTTCAATGTGCGGATTTAGCCCGCGATTTTCATGAATCACCAATACCGTGGCGAGCTTGCCTGCCATCTTGGCGGGGGTGACTAAATAGCCTTTCATTTTGCCGTTGCCATCAGGAGAATCATATTCAACCTTCTTGGCGATGATGCGCGGATCATCCTTTTTAATTTGCTGTGCGGCGACAAAATTAGGGCTCAACATTTCGAGCAGCATGGTGGCCGATACGCCGCCTACTGCGTACTTAGTGGCGCTGGCAATAAAGCCACGACGGTCAATTGCGCCATGTACGTATTGGTCAAATAGTTTCATCACTTCAGGGTCAAAATCGGCGGCGGTTTTTTTGGGTAAGGTTTGCATCGCTGGCTTTCCATGGAATAAATTGAGATTTTAGTTTCAGGCAACTTTGTATTCGGCGCAAGTTTATTATTAATAAATTTATAAACTCGTTGCTAGACGACGTGTTTCAGCAATAAACACTTGTGAACATCCGCCAATAGGCGAGTTTTAAATTTAATATGTAACATCAGTAATGTGCTGAATCATCGCGGTTTACAATGATGCATCCTCATCTCACCGCAAAAAAACTCATGTCAAGCGCCCCTATTTTTACCCCGCCGTTTATGGATGCCGCGCCGCGCGGTCTGTGTACTGATTGCGGTATTTCACGCACTAGCGAGCCGAAACGCTGCGGACAAGCGTGCCAATTTATCGCGCCCGATTACGATGCACTTGAGATGAAAGTGCATGGACGGGTACGTGATGAAAACAAGACTGATGAACTACACTTTGGTCCGCATTTGCGGATGGCGCGCGCCGCACTCACGCATCCGCTTGAGGGTGCGCAGTGGACGGGTATCACCACGCGCATTGCAGAGCGTTTGCTCGAAACCGGTGCGGTCGATGCGGTGCTCACAATGGCACCTGACCCGGTCGATAAATGGAAGCCTAAGCCCGTGCTAATCACCCGCGCCGCCGACATGGCCGCCTGCCGCGGGATGCGGATGGGCTATGCGCCACTGCTCGCGCTGCTCGAGCCTGCGCGTGAGCTTGGCTATAAACGCATTGCGGTGATCGGCATCCCATGCCAGGTTTACGCATTGCGTGCCCTGGAAGAAAGCTTAGGCTTTGAGCGTGTGTATGTGATCGGCACGCCGTGTTCGGATAACACCACCACCGCGCATTTTCATGAGTTTTTGTCGCTCATTTCAGTTGAGCCTGAGACCATCACCTACCTGGAGTTTCGTGCCGACTATCATGTGGAAATTCGCTATACCGACGGCCGCGTAAAAGCGATACCGTTTTTGATGTTGCCGCTTTCAAAATTACCCAGTGATTTTTTCCCACTCACTTGCCGCACCTGTGTCGATTACACCAATGTGCTCGCCGACATTACCGTGGGCTACATGGGTGGCGAAGGTCAACAGTGGCTGATCGTGCGCAATACGCGCGGTGAAGAATTACTCAATTTACTGGGCGACGAGATCACGCTACACACACCGGGAAGCAGAGGAAATCGCATGGGCCCGGTGAAAGGATTTATGAAAAACGTCGAGCGTGCCGCAGGTGGGCTACCACTACGCGCCATGCCGAATTGGCTGCGACCGGTCGTCGGCTGGCTGATGCCAAAAGTAGGGCCACGCGGCTTGGAATTTGCGCGTGCGCGAGTAGAGATGAAAGCGATTGAATCGGTACTGCACTTACGTCGCGAAGAGCCCGCCAAAATTAAACACATGATCCCAAAGCATGTGTGGAAATTGGTGGAGGTATATGGGTTAAAGCCTAATGACGAGGCTCATGAGAGCCCTAATGCAGGCTCTAATAGAGACCCTAGGGAAGATGCATAGCCGCAATAAGTAGCGGCGTAGGGTCGAAAAAATCGGCGATAATTTTTAAGTACTCATTTGCACCCGATTACGTCCCAACTTTTTCGCCATGTATAGCGCCTCATCGGCTTTACGTATCTGCTCTGCGATGACTTGGTCGCTACCACTGGTTGCCGACAATGACGTGACCGATATGCCCACCGATATGGTGACACCAATGGTTGAAGCTTCAATTGAGGCGCGCATATTCTCCGCCGTTAATGCGGCCACTACACCGTCGGCGCCTGGCAAAATAACCATAAACTCTTCCCCGCCATAACGCGCGAGTAAGTCTTCGGTGCGCCGTAGGCATGGCAATAGCCGCGCGACAAGTGACCGTAGCAGCTCATCGCCGGCTAAATGCCCACGGGTGTCGTTGTATTGTTTAAAGTTATCCACATCAATGATGAGAATAGAAATCGGCTTTGACTGCGCTTGGCAAAGCTGCCAGACGACGGGTAAATATTCATCGAGACGGCGACGATTGGGGATGCCGGTCAGGCCATCAATGTGAGCCATCATGTCGAGCCTGCGATTAGCGTCAGCGAGCTCCTTGGTGCGTTCTGCGACACTCTTTTCAAGCCGTAAATTTTGTTTAGCCAACCGCTCAGTGCGGTGTTTCGCGTAGATGTAAATCAACATCCATGTAAGTCCAAGAAAAAATAACAACGCCAGCGCACGCGCCCACAGCCTTGCATACCATCGTGGCGCAACTTCAAAGATAAAGGGCGCTATTTCAGACTCAACCCCCGAAAAGTCTTTGGCTCGCAATAGCAATGTGTAACGCCCAGGTGTTAATGTCGAATAGCTGAACTCACGCATCACCGCCCATTCCGACATGGTCGGATCGTGGCCAATGAGTTGTGCCTGATAACGGCGCGCACCATCGGTCATAAATTCTGGCAGGGCAAACTCAAATCGAATGTTGAAATCATCGGCTGGAAATTGACGAATAGCGTTATTTGTCAACGATACATGCTCGGTTCTGCCATCAGCAAAGCCGAGCGTCACGCTTCGCAACTGCACTTGCGGTGATCGTGGTGACACGGTTTTTAGTTGCATTGATGTTAGCGCTAAGGTTGCTGTTGGCGCGGGCGCTAAAAAATTCGTCTTTTGATGCAGCAACAGGGCGTGGGTATTCACAAAACCGATGTGGTTTTTGTGCATCTCACCTGAAGCTAAGTCGGTCATAAAAAAATGGTTAATCATTGCCCCCCGCCGCAAACTACGCACATCCACCTGCCGCCAAACGCTACGCGGATTTTCATGCCAAACGCGGGTGGCGCTATAGGCCCAACGTGTGCCGTCAGGCACATTCACAATCGACAACGCCTCCTCCGTCCCGCGTAATTTAGCTAATCCATTCATCTCGTCGGGTTGAAAACGTTTGCCATCCCACTTAAAAAACCCCGCGCGAGTGCCCGCCAAAATACCGCCATCGTCGAGCGAGGTGATGGTGGCTTCAGCGAGCCGACCCGTCAACAAACCATCAGCGTCAGTCATACGTTTCGCGCCTACAATCTCGCCGCTAGCGCTTACGGTGTATCGCCACACGCCATGTCGTGACGTGCCTGCCCAAATTTCGGTGGCGCTAACTTCGATGATGTCAGCGATACGTATTGGGACATCGTGCGGCACGACCTCGGATACAGTGATGTTGGATTTACGCGCGTCAATTGTCGCCAGCCCATTCTCGGTGCCAAGTAGAATTCGTCCCTCATGAAAACGCGAGCGCTGAAATTTGCGCGGGTATATCGGCTCGGAGGATATTTGTTTGGCTTGATTGTTTTGTGTCAGCACAACGTGATGTGCGCCAGCGATGAGTGCGCGCGCATCGTCTAACCCAATTAGATCGTAGGCTTCTGGCCACGGTGTAGCCGCGAATATCGCCGACCCACCGTCGCTCTCACTGAGCTGATAGATACCCGATGAGCTAAGTGCGTAGCGTTTAGATTTCCACTCACGCACCTGATGCAGTGAGCCGACATTTTGCGATTCCACACTCACCATGCTCCACACCGGCGGCCACTCGATTTTATATAACGCGCGATCACTGCTAGCAAATATGCCGCCATTGCGACTCTGTGTGAGCCCGGATAAAAAACCAGACTCAATATCGATAAGCCGCATAGTTTGTAGAGCGCTGTCGATCAACACCATACGCCCATTGCTGGTTGATACGGCAACGCTGCCATCGGCCAAGGTGATCATTTTGATAAGCGATACATTGGCCGGCATCAGCTTAGGCATGGCTTGCGGCGTCATGTTCTGGCCATCGAATTTAAGCCAACCAGCGGTACTGCCATAGGCCAACATAGTGCCGTCGGCAAGTGGCGTTACCTGAAAAATCGGCGTTTTCAAATGCGCCAACGACGGTAACAATTTCCAGTCGTTGCCATCACGTACTTTGAAGCCTTCGCCACGAAATTGCAGATAAGTTTTTGCGCCATGCGAAAACAGTGCGCCGAGTCGCCCCGGATGATGCCAATGCGCGGTTACGTTAGTTTTGGGATTCCAAAAAAACACATCGCGCAGTGCGCGAAAATAAATGCCCTCAGCCGTCACCACCGTTTGCCAAACATCAGCAAATTCACGGCCGGCAAGTTCGACCTTGAATCGCGCCGAAATATCCTCAAACGTCGCCTGTCCGGTCGCTTCGCGACGCAAATAGCCAAATGTGTTGTAGCCACCGACATAAACGGTATCGTCTTCGCTCACCGCAAGCGAGCGCACCATTTCACGATTCGGTAAGCGCCATTGCTTCCAACGCTCGCCATCAAACTCGAGCACACCATCAGCGTTGCAAACATAAATGATGTGACGTGAATCTTGCTCCACGCAAAAATTTTGCGGATACACATCAAGGTCAGTAACAAAGCGCGTAATGGGCGGGCTGCCGCGTAATGGAGCCGCTTCAACATTGCCAACGGCGCTGACCAATACGCCGGCAAGCACCATCAGTGTTGCCAGCATGGCCATTGAGCATCGCCGATTGACAGATAACCCCATCAACTTATCTTCCGCTTTTTTAAGTGATTACAGATGCACCTACTTTGATTCTCGACTAGATTTAGGTCGCTAGCAAGTTTGTTTTTTATCTTAAACATAGAAATGGGTTCGGCCAACAATGTTGCTGGGGATTCAACGTTGATGAATACATCAAACTACAGGATCGGCGCCTGTTTTAAGACAATAATGCTTGAAAACCGTCGCCAATAAACACCATTGCTTATTCAATTCTCCACACGTCACGAGAAACTTTTCTTCACTATTTACATCAGTTCATAATTCATCTTCATCACCTCATTACGCAAAAAAATTAAGGAGCCTGCCATGGCCATACCAAAGTCCGCCACATTAAATGTCAACGGTAAGTCGCTCAACTATCAGGCCGATGCGGGCACACCACTGTTGTGGGTGCTGCGTGAGCAGCTAGGTTTAACGGGCACTAAATACGGCTGCGGTATCGCGCAGTGTGGATCGTGTACGGTGCATATTGATGGCGCGCCGATAAGGTCTTGTGTGATGCCCGCCTCCGCTGTGAACTCAAGACAAAAAATTATTACCATTGAGGGGTTATCAAAAGACGGCACGCATCCAATTCAACAAGCGTGGGTAGCACTTGATGTGCCGCAATGTGGATTTTGCCAGTCGGGGATGATCATGGCGGCGGCGGCTCTGGTTAAATCAAAGCCTAATCCCACTGACCAAGATATTGATGATGCGATGACAAATATCTGCCGGTGCGGCACATACAACCGCGTGCGGGCGGGTATCCATTCGGCGGCGCGCCAGATGGCAGCCGCAAGTACAAAAACAAATACAGCAAAACCAACATTGAAAAAAGCAGCGAATGCGCTAGACATCATCCACAACAACGCAGGTGCGGTATGAACGCCACCACACCGAAGCTAAAATCAAGCGGTTCCCGTCGTCAATTTTTACAAGGTAGCACCGCATTAGCAGGCTCACTCGTGGTGGGTTTTTATGTGCCGTTTTTAGAGGCCGCCACATCAACTGCGCTTACGAAAGCGACTAAGCCATCAGACGCGTCGAACCCAGAAATTAATGCCTGGGTCGTGATACAGCCAAACGATCAGGTGATAGTGCGGATCGCAAGATCCGAAATGGGGCAGGGCACACTCACCGGACTGGCACAGCTTGTTGCAGAGGAGCTCGAATGTGATTGGGCAAATGTGACCACCGAATACCCCACACCCGGCCAATCATTTGAACGCAAAGCGCCGTGGGGCAGCTTTGGCACCGGCGGCAGCCAAGGCATACGCGGCTCGCAAGATTATGTGCGTCGCGGAGGCGCCGCCGCACGCATGATGCTGATACAGGCGGCGGCAGAAGGCTGGCAAGTACCCACCACTGAATGCACGGTATCCAAAGGCGTTATCACCCACGCGGCATCCAATCGCACCATTACATTTGGCAAGGTGGCCGGTGCCGCTGCTAAGCTGCCCGCGCCAAAAGAGGTGAAAGACATCAAGCTTAAAGGGGTGAGCGACTGGACCATTGCTGGTAAGCGTCTAGCGCGGCTCGACACCGTTGATAAAACTACCGGCAAACAAATTTACGGCATGGATTTGGTTCTGCCCGGCATGTTGAATGCGGCGGTGAAAGCGTGTCCCGTGTTCGGCGGCAAGGTAAAAACCGTCAACGACATGGGCGCGTTAAAACGTCCCGGTGTGAAGAAAATATTGTTTGTTGGTGATAACGCTATTGCAGTTGTCGCAGACACCTGGTGGCGCGCTAAAACAGCGCTCGACACCATCAAAATCGAGTGGGATGAAGGCCAACACGCTAATGCATCAACCGCCGCATTTAACGAAATATTAAAAACCGCGCTAGAGGCAAAGGACGCGGTCGTTGGCAGCAAAATCGGTGATGCGCCATTAGCAATCGCCAACGCGGTGAAAAAAATCGAAGCCGTGTATAGCTACCCGCATCAAAACCACGCCTGCATGGAAACCATGAACACCACCGTGAAGTGGACTGAGGATAAATGTGAGGCGTGGGTGCCCACCCAAAACGGCCAAGCCGCGCATGCGGCAGTGGCGGAGGCGGCAGGCTTACCGCTCGGCAAATGTGAAGTGTATAAACAGTTGCTTGGTGGCGGCTTTGGCCGACGTGGTGCAACTGATTATGTGCGTCAAGCGGTGCTGATTGCCAAACAAATGCCCGGCGTGCCGATCAAGATGATTTGGTCGCGTGAAGAAGATATGGCACAGGGGCGCTTTCACCCCATCACGCAATGCAAGATGACGGCGGCGTTGAATGATAAGAATGAGATTACCGGGCTGCATATGCGCATCGCCGGGCAATCGATTTTGGCGGGTGTACGACCCGAAGCCATCCGTGACGGCAAAGACCCGGTGGTTTTTCAGGGCTTAAATGAAGGCGGCACGGAGACGGCTATCGGCTATACATTTCCGAATCTGCTAGTCGATCACGCGATGCGTAATCCGCATGTGCCGCCGGGCTTTTGGCGCGGCGTGAATTTGAATCAAAATGCAATTTATCTGGAATGCTTTTTAGATGAAATTGCCGCGGCAACAAAACAAGACCCGCTAGCACTTCGCCGCCAATTGATGACGAAGCATCCAAAGCATTTAGCGGTACTGGACGCGGTGGCGAAGCGTGTGGAGTGGGATAAGCCTCTGCCCGCTGGAATCTATCGCGGCATCGCGCAAACAATGGGTTTCGGCAGCTATGTGGCAGCGTGTGCGGAGGTGTCAATTGATAAAGAGGGCGCGCTCAAAATTCATCGCATTGTGGCCGCCACCGATTGCGGCCACGCGGTAAATCCGCAGCAAATTGAGGCACAGGTTGAAGGCTCATTTGTGTACGGGTTAGCGGCGGCACTGCATCAAGAATGCACGGTCAAAGACGGGCGCATTGTCGAGACCAACTTTCACCAATATCCTTGTTTAAAATTGGCCGAAATGCCGAAAGTGGAAACGATTATTTTGACCTCCGGTGGTTTCTGGGGTGGCGTGGGTGAGCCGACAATTGCGGTGGCCGCACCGGCAGTATTGAACGCGATTTTTGCCGCGACCGGTAAACGCATTCGCGATTTGCCGTTGAAGAATCACAGCTTGAAGGCTTGAATTTAGAAACAGATGTTGACCGCAAACGTACCAAACACCTTGAAAGAGCTCATGGATAAACAAGTTTGCCAAGGATGGCGGATAAAGGCGGATTATTGTTTCGCCATTTGCGCGGCACTCATGTGTTCGACGGCGCTGGTAGCACCTGCCGCGCCGCCGCAAATTATCGCCGATGGCATTCCTTTAGCGCTGACGGCGACCAAGGGTGATGCGAACCGTGGGCGATCAATTGTGGCGAATCGTCAACTTGGGTTGTGTACGCTTTGTCATCAGTTGGCCGATGTTGCAGTCAATGGCAATGAAAAATTTCAGGGCAATTTGTCGATCAACCTTGCGGGCGTTGGTGCACGATTGACCGAAGCACAACTTCGACTACGCATCGTTGACAACCGGCAGGTGACTGTAAGAGCATCATGCCCGCGTTTTACCGTTTGGATAACCTTAGCCGCGTTGGCCATGCTTGGGAAGGGAAGACAATATTTTCGGCTGAGCAAGTGGAAGATGTGGTGGCGTATTTGGTGAGCCTGAAATGAGCGCCACCGTGAACTCTTTAGTCAAACCGAGGCGCGTGTTTATTGCCGCGAGTATGGCTAGCAGCGCCGCGCTGTTAAGCGTGACGGTGATGCGCTCAGGCACGTTATTCGCCTCCGCATCTTCCACAGCCACCACAGCCGCAACATTGACGGCCGCCACCTCGCTCGCGGCACTCGTGCGCGCCTATACAGAAGGCGCTGTCGCACAGACGGGTCGCGTGCGAATTCAAATGGCGAGCTTAGTCGATAACGGCAATAGTGTGCCGATTGAGGTCAGCGTGGAAAGTCCAATGACCGCGACCGATCACGTTGTCGGCATCGCGATTTTTAACGAAAAAAATCCCGAACATCAGGTTGCGGAATTTACCCTTAGCCCACGTAACGGCCGCGCCCGCGTGGCGACGCGAATGCGTTTAGCGATGACGCAGAAAATTATTGCTGTTGCCAAGATGCAGGATGGAAAGTGCTGGATGGAAACCGTTGAAGTATTAGTGACATTGGCCGCATGCATTGAAGAGTGACGCCGTACGATAAGGGAATATCGGATGCTGTGCCAATTCTTTGGTTAGCCTTAATCGTTTGGTCGCAAGCAGAACGGGTAATGAGCAATGCGCAACAGTGCCCCCCTTTTTTAAAGGGAAGTTAGAGGGGACTTTCGTTGAAGCGAAGATGTAATAGTGATTGCAAGTTGCCCAACGTAATTCCTCCCAACCTCCCTTTTTCTTGCGCGAGTAGCTAGCCAAGTAGGTTGGGTTGAGCAAAGCGAAGCCCAACGTAACGTTCAGCAGCAGCTAATTGTTGGGCAAATAAAACTTGCCCAACCTACGACGCTACGGCACTTGTTCTTACTGCTCTAAAACGATCTGGGGCGCAGTGCGGTAGGTTGGGCAAGGTTTATCTGCCCAACATTTGTAATGGCAATGAGACGACGATAGCTGTTGGGCAAATTACCCTCGCCCAACCTAGGCGACTAACCGATTGGTCACAAGTAGAATAGGTTATTAGCAACGCGCAACAGTTCTCCCCTTTTGAAAGGGGGGCTAGAGGGGATTTTCGTTGAAGCGAGAATGTAATCGTGACATCACGTTGCCCAACGCAATCCCTCCCGCTCCCTTTTCTAAGGGAAGAGCTGACGCAGCATTTTTCAATTGAGCCAGATTCAACACTACTATCGTAAAGTCAAAAAACCATCATGGCTCGTTCCCTAATCACCATTCCCACCAACATCATGCGCGGCGAAATAATTGACATCCGCGTATTGATTCAGCACCCAATGGAAACCGGCTATCGACGCGGTAGCGACGGGGCGATGTTGGCGCGTAATCTGATTCGGCAATTCCGTTGCGAAGTTGCTGGGGACGATAAGAATCGTGTCGTTATTTTTCAAGCCGCCCTACACGCCGCGATTGCCGCCAACCCTTATGTGTCGTTTCCATTTCGCGTAGACAATAACGGCACACTATTTTTTAATTGGGTGGGTGACAATGGCTTCACGCACACTGAAACGCGTGCGCTAACGGTGCGCTGATGAAACAAGCTGCGCTATTTATTGCTGCATGGCTCGTCATCGCGCCGGCTTTCGCCGCAGACACTCGCCAAACTGGTTATCACTACATGCGTGCCGAAACGCGCGCATTGCAAGATAACGCGGCCGAAAATCCTGCCATGTTATGGGTCGAGGAAGGACGCGCACTTTGGAACAAAAATGCCGCAAACGGCAAGTCCTGCGCGGGCTGTCACGGCGAGGCATCAACAGCAATGCGCGGTGTGGCCGCACGTTATCCCGCCTATTCCAGCAGCGCAAAACGTCCCATCAATTTGGCGCAGCAAATCAACAGTTGTCGTACCACCAAGCAAAAAAGCAGCGCCCTTGCGTTAGACGATCAAACCTTGCTCAGCATTGAAGGTTACGTTGCCCATCAATCGCGCGGCCTACCGATCTCGCCACCCACCGACAAACGCCTGAACGCGGCGCGAACCCTCGGTGAAAAACTATTCCACCAGCGCATCGGCCAGCTTGATTTAAGCTGCAAAGATTGCCATACCGACAACGCCGGTAAATCTCTCGCCGGCAATCCAATTCCCGAAGCACATCCCACTGGATACCCACTCTATCGACTTGAATGGCAAACCGTTGGTAGCCTGCAACGACGGCTGCGTAATTGCATGGTGGGCGTGCGCGCCGAGCCATATGCGGCAGGTAGTAAAGAAATGGTGGCGCTGGAAGTGTACCTAGCCGCACGTGCAAGGGGGATGAAAATAGAATCGCCCGCCGTGCGGCCGTAAAAACCCCTGCACAACGATTGTGCGGCGGTTCTTCCTATGCGTTAGGCCGCCGATCACAAACAAATCAACGCAGCGGCGCAGCCAATAGAGCCACCCAACCGGAAGGACACTACCGCAGGCATAACGGCACCACAGAACAAATCAATTAACGGGGCACAACGATACAACCAACCTTACCCCGAATTACGCAATCCAGCTGCCAGCCCGTTAATTGTCAAATGAATCGCCCGCTTGGTGCGCTCTGCATTGTCGCCCGCACGAAAGCGCCGCAGCAGCGTGATTTGATGATGGTTAAGCGGGTCGAGATAGGGCATGCGGCGTTTAATTGTTTGTGCGAGTGCAGGAGAATCGGCGAGCAACGTTTCGTCACCCGTGATGAGCCGAATGGCATCAAGCGTGCGTTGGTATTCACTGCTGATTTCACCGAAAATAGTGTCGCGCAATTGCGCGTCGGTCACAAGCTCCGCATACCGTGAAGCGATCAATAAATCCGTTTTAGTCAGCACCATTTCCATGTTGGATAGTAGCTGCGAAAAAAACGGCCAATCGTGTGCCATTTGCTTGAGCAGCGTAAGCCTTGCGTCATGGTCGGGGTGATCTAAATAGTGATTGACCGCATAGCCAAAACCATACCAGCCCGGTATCGCCAACCGACATTGGCTCCAGCTAAATACCCACGGAATGGCGCGTAAATCTTCAATACGGTGTGACGCTTTGCGTGATGCGGGGCGGCTGCCGATATTGAGTTCGGCGATCTCCGCAATTGGTGTCGCGGCGCGGAAATAGTCAACGAAACCCGGCGTGTCATAGACTAATTTACGATAGCCGGTGAGGGCTAACTGTGAAAGCGCATCCATTGCCGTATTGAACGCCGCATCGTTTACGGTAGTGCTCGCCGGTGATTTTGTGAATGATGCTGCGAACGCTTTATGTAGTGCAGCGGCAACTAAACTTTCTAAATTTTGCGAGCCTAATGCCGGGTCAGCGTATTTTGCGGCGATGATTTCACCCTGCTCGGTCAAGCGAAACCCTTGGTCAAGCGTGCCATCGGGTTGCGCCAAAATCGCTGCAAAGCTTGGCCCACCGCCACGCCCCACACTACCGCCGCGGCCATGAAATAAACGCATCGCCAGCCCATGCACACGATGCAACACCGCCAAGCGTTGCTGCGCACAATAGAGCTCCCAATTTGCCGTCACAAAGCCACCGTCTTTATTGCTATCGGAGTAGCCCAACATGATCTCTTGCAAATCAGCTTGGCCGCGCAGCGCAGCCCGATAAATGCTGTGCCGATAAGCGACAGTCATGATGGTATCGGCGCGTCGTAAATCGTCAATGGTTTCAAATAACGGCACGATACGAATCGCTAATGTGGGCATGGCGTTTTCGCCGCTCGCGGCACGGTACAAGCCCACCTCTTTTAACAATAGTGCCACTTCCAGCATGTCGCTAAACGACTGCGCTTTTGAAATCACATATTGCTGAATCACGTTGGCACCAAATGCACGATGCGCGGCGGCGGCGGCGCGCACAATGGCTAATTCCGATTGGGTGATGTCGCTGTAGGTTGTGAATGCGCTAGCCAACGGGCGCGCATGGCTCAATTCACGGGTTAAGAGTGCGACTCGCGCATCTTCATCAAGGCCAGCATAGTCGGCCTCTACATTTGCCATGCGCAATAATTCGGCGACAACTTCTTCATGCACATCACTGTTCTGACGCAAATCGAGTACTGCCAAATGAAAACCAAAGCCCGCCACGCTCGCCTGCAAATCGGCAAGCGCGCCGTCGGCCAATAGTGGTGCGCCGTTATCGCGTAGGGATGATTCAATGGTTCGTAAATCAGCAATGAATGCATCCACATTGGCGTAAGGCGTTAAGCTCGCTTCAGGGTTACGCGGAGATTCATAACCGGCGAGTGTTTTGGCGGTCGCATAGAGTCGCGCATAGACGCCGACTAAAGCCTGTCGATAGGGCTCGTCGTCTCGATGCGGTGATGGGTCTTGGGCCTCACGAGCCAGCGCGGTTAGCCGATCACTCACGTTGGTTAAGCGTTTCGACATTGATAGTTCCGCGCCCAATAAATGCACCGCATTTAAATAATATTCAAATGCAACCACACTTTGTTTCGCCAACGCACTGTTGAGAACTTCGGCGGTGACAAATGGATTGCCATCGCGGTCACCGCCAATCCACGATGCCATTTCCAGCACATTATTAACCAGCTTGTTAGTACCCGTTTGCGGGGTTGATTCGCTACCCAATTGACGCTGACGCGAGAGCTTACGGTTGATGGCGGGCACCACGGCTAAAAATGTACGCCGATAAAACACCAGCGCGTTGTCAATTTCATCCACCACACGGAGACGCGTTAAACGCAACATCGCGGTTTGCCAAAGCTGCAACACCCGTCCCTTGATACGCGATTCAATATCAGCTTGTGTCTGCAAATCGACCGTGGCGGACCGCGCGGTGAGTAGCTCACTCATCGCCCGTTCGGTATCTAAAATAATGCGTCGCTTAACTTCCGTCGGGTGTGCGGTCAAGACCGGCACCACTTTGGCGTGGTCAAGCCACCCGTTGAGTTGCTGTGATGTCGCGCCATTTTCTTTCGCTGCGGCTATCGCATCGCCGATGGTCTGGCGCTGATCGGCAGTATGGGTGGCGGCCTTAAGCGTCAGTGCGCGATCTTCTGCCAAATTCGCCAGCAATAAAAAATAACTAAACGCACGCACAATTGATAGCGTTTCATCGACCGATAGGGGATTCAATAAATCCTCCAATTTCGCCCGCGCCGCGGTGGCCGATGCGGCATCACCCGCCCGCCTAAAATCAATCGCCGCTTGGCGCACCGCTTCAATAGTGGCAAATGCTTCCTCGCCTTGGGTTTCGCGGATAACGCTACCCAACAGGCGACCTAAAAAGCGTGTTTCTTCGCGGAGCGGATCAATTGCTAATGTTGCCGACGCTTCATTTTTATTCACTGCGGTATCTCGTTGTTTAGTTATTTTTTAACCGTGCGTTGGCGCGTGCAACTGCCGCCTTTACTTGTGAAGGCGCCGTGCCGCCGATATGATTTCGGAGCGCCGCCGAGCCTTCAGGTGTGAGCACTTCATAAATATCGTTTTCGATGAGCGGGGACAATTGTTTTAACTCGGTAAGCGTTAATTCTTCCAGCCCACGACCCTGTTCATTGGCTACCCGCACCGCATTCGCCACAGCCTCATGCGAATCTCGAAACGCCATGCCTTTTTTGACCAAATAGTCTGCCAAATCGGTTGCGGTGGCAAAACCTTTCATCACCGCGCGCCGCATATTGTCGGGTTTCACGACAATATTGGCGGCAAGATCGGCCATGATGGTGAGTGAATCACGCAGCGTATCCACGGTATCAAATAGCGGCTCTTTATCTTCTTGATTGTCTTTGTTGTAGGCGAGCGGCTGGCCTTTCATCAGGGTTAGTAGCGCCACTAAATGCCCATTCACGCGGCCAGTTTTACCGCGCACCAGTTCCGGCACATCGGGGTTTTTTTTCTGCGGCATGATCGATGACGAATAGCAAAACCTATCCGGCAAATCAATGAAAGCCACGCTCTGGCTCATCCAAATAATCAGCTCTTCTGAAAAGCGCGACAGATGCGTCATGATGATCGCCGCCGCACTCACAAACTCAATCGCAAAGTCACGGTCGCTTACCGCGTCTAATGAATTTTCACAAACGCCATCAAAGCCAAGTGTACGCGCCACCATTTCACGATCAATCGGGTAGCTGGTCCCCGCGAGTGCGGCAGCGCCGAGCGGGCAGCGATTTACGCGTTGACGACAATCGCGAAGCCTAGCTTCATCGCGTGCGAACATTTCCACATATGCCATCAAGTGATGCCCAAAGGTCACCGGCTGTGCGACTTGTAAATGGGTGAAACCTGGCATGATGGTGCTGTGGTGGGTATCGGCCATCGTCACCAGTGCGCGCTGCATATCGAGTAATAGCGCAATCAATAAATCAATCTCGCCGCGCAGCCATAGCCGAATATCAGTCGCCACTTGGTCATTGCGCGAGCGCCCAGTGTGTAGCCGCTTGCCGGCATCGCCGATGAGCGCAATTAAACGCGACTCAATATTCATATGCACATCTTCACGCGCTAAGTCCCAGATGAATTCCCCGTGCAATATTTCGTCATGAATCATGGCCATGCCGCGTGCAATATCGGCCACCTCCGCTGTACTCAATACGCCCACATGGCCGAGCATGTTGGCATGCGCGAGCGAGGCTTCAATATCAACGGCGGCTAATCGTTTATCGAATGTGACCGAGGCCGTAAAGCGTTTTACGAGCTCGCTGACCGGCTCTGAAAATCGGCCTGACCAAGCGCCAGGTGTAGCTTCATTTTTCGTTGACATATGACGTAATATTGGGGAGGTAAACGCTAAGCAGCATTAAAAAATAACCACGATGAGTATAAACGAGCCCCCCCACCCCAACCCGTCCACCTCGCTGCATCAACAGCAAATTGGCTACACACCACGCCTGCCTGATTTTTGTAATCTCGGTGTGATGCTGCGTCTGCTGGTCATTGTGAATGCGCTGGTGTTTGCGGCGGCGTTGGTGCGAGCCGATATTTCGGGTGATATTTCTCAGCTATTGCGGCAGTTTTCATTGATTTCTATCGTCGCGCAACCGGCAATTATTTTGTCGTTGGTGGTGAGCTGCATTGGTAGGCCGCTATTTAATAAACTCACCTATTGGCGGGGTGTTGCGAGCATATTTGTGCTGGAAGCCTTGCTGGGCGTGGTGTTTTGGAATTTATATCGCGCGTTGTTGCCGTTCATACCGATTGGTGACGGCATTGCGCCGCTGCAATTTGGATTATTTTTTATCATTGCCACGGCGGTAGTGTTGTTCTACTTTGATTTGCGGGCGCGCTCGTTAGCGCCCGCACTGACCGAGGCGCGCTTACAGGCGTTGCAGGCGCGCATTCGCCCGCATTTTTTGTTTAACACCATCAACGCCGTGCTCTCGTTAATACGCGATGAACCCAAACGCGCCGAACGCATGTTGGAAGATATGGCTGAATTATTTCGCGTGCTGATGGCCGACAACCGTAAGCTGCAACCGTTGGCCGACGAGGTAGCGCTGTGCCGGCAATATTTGAATATTGAACAAATTCGGCTGGGTGACCGATTAAAAATCGATTGGCAAATTGACGACATGCCGCTAAACGCCATGGTGCCACCATTAATCTTGCAGCCCCTAATTGAAAACGCGGTCTATCATGGCATCGAGCCACAGCAAGGCGCCGGTGTGCTCAGTATTTTGATTAAATCCAGCGGCAAACAATTAAACATCACGCTCACTAACCCCTTTAACAGCCAATCCACCCACGTCTCTGGCAACCGCATGGCGATTGCCAACATCAAAGAGCGCTTGCAGTTACACTTTGATGCCGAGGCGGGGCTGCGCGCAGAAGTGAACCACGATCGCTACATCGTCAACATCAACATGCCCATTACGAAAACAAATACAACATGAACCCACTTGCCCCCTCACGTATTTTAATTGTCGATGATGAAGCGCCGGCCTTAAAACGGCTCTCCAATTTACTCGACGATTGTCGGGCGGATTTTCCTCTGGTGATTGCCGACGAAGCCAAAAATGGCCTTGAAGCCATTGAGGCGGTTAACCGTGGCAATGTCGATATTGTGCTTTGTGATATTCGTATGCCGGTAATGGACGGCATTGAATTTGCGCGGCATTTAGCCACCATGGTCTCCCCGCCAAAACTCATTTTTACCACCGCCTTTGATCAATACGCGGTGCAAGCATTTGAATTAAACGCGGTGGATTATTTATTAAAACCGATCAAGCAAGAGCGGCTATTAGCGGCGCTGCAAAAAGCCCGCGCGGTATTGCTTGTCTCGACGAACGCGATTGCCAGCGCCACCAACCATAAGCGCAAACACTTATCCATTCACGAGCGCGGCAAGGTTGTGCTGGTGCCGCTAGACGATATTATTTATTTGAAAGCCGAGTTGAAATACATCACCGTACGCACGCTACAAAAAGAATATTTGCTAGAAGAATCCTTAACCAAACTCGAAGAAGAATTTGCCGGTCACTTCACCCGCATCCACCGCAACGCCATTGTTGCTACCAACGCCATTACCGGCTTTGTGCGGGAAACCAACGAATCTAACCACGTCGCACCTGCCAATAGCGACACCCAACTAAACCAGGCCGATGAACACGACAATGCCGATAGTGCAGAGGCAGCTGATAACGCAGAAAATAACGATGCCACCAGCGCCGGTGGCCATTGGGTATGCATTATCAAAGGCGTGCCGGAAAAACTCATGGTGAGTCGGCGTCAGCAGCACGTCATCCGTAGTTTTTAATAGCGTTGGTTAGGTAAAACTAATGGAACAAACCATAATCACCAGCACCTTGTTGCCCATTGCCCTAGGCGTCATCATGTTAGGCCTAGGCTTGTCGCTAACCATCGCAGATTTCACCCGCGTAGTGCGCTACCCCAAGGCGATTATTGTCGGCCTGACGATACAAATGGTGGTGCTCACCGGCATTTGTTTCGTTATCACCATTTTATTTAAGCTGCCCGGCGAATTAGCCGTCGGCATGATGCTATTAGCCGCTGCACCAGGTGGCGCCACCGCCAATATTTATTCGCATCTTGCACATGGTGACGTTGCGCTAAATATCACCCTCACCGCGATCAATTCATTGCTATCGTTACTAGCGTTGCCCTTTATTGTGAGTTTTTCACTGCAATATTTCATGGGCCAAGACCAATACGTGCCGCCGCCGTTTAAGAAAATTATTGAGGTCGGTTTGATAATACTAGTGCCAGTGATCATCGGCATGATTTTGCGAAACCGCTTTGCAGGGTTTGCAGATAAAGCCGAAAAACCGATCCGTATTTTTTCGGTGTTGTTGCTGGCCGGCTTAGTCATTGCCGCACTCGCACAGCAATGGTCGGTACTGGTGCAATACGCCGCACAAGTCGGGCTGGCGTGCCTTGTGTTTAATCTTGTCTCGCTGGCCATTGGCTACCGCGTTCCATTAGCACTTAACTTGCCACAAAAACAAGCCATCGCGATTGCCATGGAAATCGGCATTCACAACGGTACACTCGCCATCTTCATTGCGCTGACAATCCTAAACAACGGCACCATGAGCATCCCCGCCGCGATTTATTCGCTAGTGATGTTTGTGACGGCTGGCCTGTTTGCCTGGTGGTTGAATCGGCGTGGTGTGGCGCGGTGAAGACGAAGTAGCGGAAGCAACAGCGAAAGAAGTCGCAAGAGTAGAAACACTCGTTGCAACCAGCCGCGCAATCAACATCAACGCACGCGTTTATCGGACTCAAAAACCTCCACTCTCAACAACACGTCATTCCGAACGCGTTTGTGAGGAA
>Ga0105049_10002056_pt1 | contig 23750 bp, 21 predicted proteins | sample MAT06_FD_78087 | JGI IMG/M metagenome (GOLD analysis project Ga0105049, IMG submission 78087) | Freshwater microbial communities from Lake Fryxell liftoff mats and glacier meltwater in Antarctica - MAT-06 | ecosystem: Environmental > Aquatic > Freshwater > Ice > Liftoff microbial mat | place...
ACTTGCCAGTCCCCTCAAACATCTGTCCCTTCTCAATCACTAAGCCCTGTGTATAAGCCTCGGGATCATGAGGATACGTTGCGACAACTTTTGCTTTCCAGGTCGGAATCGCTCCTTTGCCAACGGGCATGCAGCCCAATAAAATAATGCTAAAGGCAATGAAGCTGAGGACTGCCAAACGGGACATCAAAACACTCCATCTAAACAACTATGTGAATTCGCCACCAAAACTACGACCTAGCGAACCAGGATTGGCAGCTTCAATTGACTGGGGTGTTGTTGGTCTCGAAAGACGCTATGAGTCGCTTTCACAAAATCCGATTCAACCGCTTCGAAGATGTTGGGGACGAACTTTTGTGGATTTCGATCGATGAAGGGAAACCAGCTACTCTGAATATGAACCATCATGCGATGCCCTGGCGCGAAAGTATGGAAAAGATCATTCAGCTCCAGCTGTACCAACGTCGGCTCGCCCGGTTGAAAAGGCTTTGGATCCGATAGGCTATCGCGAAAGCGACCGCGGATGACTGACGCGCGAACCAATTCATGGCGTCCGTTTTTGGAATCTTTGGTCTGCGCACGTGCACCTGTAGATCCAGTTGATTGACCTATGTCTTCATCGATGATCTTCACGATCCAGTCAGAATCGCTTTCACTGGTTGCCACCCAAAGACTCGCTTGAACCGGGCCTGCAATGGTCAGAGACTCTTTGAGAACGTCGGTTCTGTAGACCAAGACGTCTGGTCTCCAGGATGCGAATCGCTGGTCTTCCGTAACATACTCCTTGGCCCAACTGGTTGTTATTTCCATGGTGTAGGGTACCGGTTTGGCTGGATCACTCACAAATTGATCCGATGCGCTGGTTTGCTGTGTCGGCGTCTTCGTTAGGCGTCCGTTGCTTTCGAGATGCCACGCTTGCTGCGAGACTTGAGTGGGTGGCCACTTGTCGAATTGCTGCCAGCGATTGGCGCCCGTTTCAAACACGGTCGCCTCGGCGGGTTGAGCCACGGCGGGTTTCGGATCTCGCAAATGGGATTCAAAAAACGGGAGAAGCACATTCTGCTGAAACCAAGTTCCGGTTGGGAAACCAAAGTCCGCTTGACCCAATTTGCGACCTTCATCGGAACTCCATTGACCGTGAGACCATGGCCCCATCACCAGAAAATTCTTCGCCGAAGGGTTCTGTTTTTCAATCGCCTCATAGGTTTTCAGCGGGCCATACAAATCCTCCGTATCGTACCAGCCACCCACAGTCAGGACAGCCGCATGGATATTGCGCAGATGCGGGAGCAGATTGCGATCTTGCCAAAAGCCATCGTAGTTGGGATGTGACTCTAGATCGTTCCAGAATCCTATCTCCTCTTTGAAGTACTTCTTATCGACGTTGCTCAATGGCCCGAGATCGAGAAAAAACTGATATCCATCTCGTGATGGGAATGCAAAGCTCGGATTGCCTTCGGTCGTGGTATCCGGTCGCGATCTCCCGAAAGAGTAGAAAAAATTGAAACCCATCGGCAGGACAAACGCCCCGTTGCGATGGAAATCATCGAAGAACCAATCGGCAATCGGTGCTTGGGGTGAGACAGCGAGCAGGGCTGGGTGCGAGTCAATTGCGCCCGCGGAGGTATAGAAGCCGGGATAAGATATCCCCCATTGCCCAACGCGACCGTTGCTTCGAGCAACATTCTTTACCAACCAATCAATCGTGTCAAAGGTATCGCTGCTTTCATCCACTTGATCCGACGTGGATTTGTTGTCGATATGGGGACGCATGTTGACAAACTGACCGCCACTCATGTATCTGCCACGTACGTCTTGAAACACAAAAATGTATTTTTTCTTTTCAAACTCCGCGCTCGGTCCCAATCTTGTTTTGTACTGCGAGGGTCCGTAGGGACCGACACTGTACGGGGTTCGTGAAAACAGAATCGGGTATTTATGTTCGGGGTCTGGGTCGTTTGGTTCATAGATGGATGTGAACAGCTCCACTCCATCCCGCATTCGGATTCGGATTTCGGATTTTGTGTAGTTGGCTCGAACCAACTCCGCCCGTTCATCTGCGACGAACGTGCTCTGCCCCAAAGATCGATGCGTACTCAACCCTAAACTAAGAAGGATTCCCAAGAAGACGATACAGCTTTTTTGCATAGTTAAGCCCATGGTTGGAATGTTCGTTTTTTCGAGCATGCGGATCTCTATGATAACTCGCTTTAAGGCAAACGCGTCGCCAAGTCACTTCTTTTCGAGACTGCGATTACAATGCCGGGGCTCTAAAGCATATCGATAGGATCGATGTCGATCAGGTAGAGATTCTCGCCCATGGGCTTGGTAGTCGCTTGGACTCGCGACAGGATTGCATTGAGAGCAGCAGCCTCCTTGGAAATCAACATGGCATGAAAACGATAGTGCCCGCGAAGCTTGGCGATGGGTGGCGGCGCGGGTCCGAGGACTCTAACAGGGGCAGAAGTGCGGGCGATTTCCATTTGAATTTTTTTGACGATGGCGTCGGCGAATTCCTCGGCTTCTTGTTGGACCGGTCCTCGCATGATGATCCTGGCCAGGGACGCGTAGGGAGGGTATCCAAACTGTTCGCGCTGAGTGAGTTCCAGATCGGAGAACATTTTGTAATCATGTTTGCAGGCAGCGAGGATGGCGGGGTGGTCGGGAGAATAGGTTTGGACCAGTACCTCGCCTCCGCGTTCGCCTCGTCCCGTCCGGCCAGCGACCTGCGTCACGAGTTGAAACGTCTTTTCGGACGCCCGAAAATCGGGAAAGTGAAGAGCCGTATCCGCGTTGATGACGCCGACGAGCAGAACGTTTGGAAAATCGAGTCCCTTGGCGATCATCTGAGTCCCCATCAGTATCTGTATCCGACCAGATCGGAAATCGGCTTGCACCCGTTCATGGCTTCCTGGTTTCTTCATCGTATCTGAGTCCATCCTGGCCATGACGGCATTAGGAAATCGCTGTTGGACTTCCATCTCGAGTTTCTGAGTGCCGAGACCCGCTAAGCGGATTGCGTCGAAGCCACATTTGCTACATACCCTCGGGGCGGCAATCGTGTAGTCGCAATAGTGGCAAGTCGCTTTGCTCCCCTCCCGATGATGCGTAAGCGCTAAATCGCAATCGGGACACGTAACCACGTCTCCACAGGATGGGCATTGAATCGACGTTGCGAATCCACGTCGATTCAAGAGCAGAATGGTCTGACCATTTTCGGCCAGGGTACGTTCGATCGCTTGCACCAAGGGGCGCGACAAGCTTCCGCGATCGACATCGATTCGGTTCGATCGCAGATCGATCGTCGTGACCTCGGGCAGCGGACGATTGAGTATCCGCCGAGGAAGTGACACGATTTTGTATTGGCCAGTGCTAGAACGATGAAACGTTTCTAGCGACGGGGTCGCGGAGCCCAGAACGAGCGGTATGCGTTCCAGGGACGCCCGATGGATAGCTACGTCGCGAGCATGATAGCGAGGGATGGTTTCTTGTTTGAAGGAGCCTTCATGCTCTTCATCGAGGATGATGAGCCCCAGGTACGGCGCCGGTGCAAAGATTGCGCTCCGTGGTCCGATGATCACTTGAGCACCACCCTCGGCGATGCGTTTCCATTGGTAGTGCCGTTCGGGACCGCTCATTTTCGAGTGCAGCACGGCTACGGACGAGAATCGATTTTGGAAACGGGAGCGGGTCTGCGGCGTCAAGCTTATTTCTGGGACGAGCACGATGGCCTGTTTACCATACGAAGCGACTTGTTCGATCGACTGCATATAGACTTCGGTCTTGCCGCTTCCGGTAACGCCGTGCAGCAAAATGGTTTCATGTTCACCCGAATCGATGGCGGCATAGATCGTTTGCAAAGCCAAGCGTTGGTCGGATGAAAGCGCTGGCGGCAGAACGCGTTCGTAGGTGGGCTGGATGTCGTCTTTGCCAAAGGTCATCACGCGTTCGGTGTAGGAATCGATGAATTCGAGCTCGCGTAGTTTCTTGATGACCCCTTCGGAGCATTGCGCCAAATGCTTGAGTTGGTCTTGAGAAAGAGGCTCGTCGGCCAGGATCAATTGCTGGAGAGTTTGACGTTGTTTGACCGGCAGTAGTTTCACCTGCGCATCGTCGCTGGCTTTGAGCGAGGGCTTTAGCAACGTTTGGTTGCGGGTTCCGGCTCCGGCTCGAACGCCCGCAGGGACAACGGCCTCGAACACTTGCCCGCTGGGAACCAAGTAGTAGCGGCTCATCCATTGAATCAGCTGCAGGAGGTTGGAGTTGCAAAGAGGCTCGGGATCGATGGCTCGCAATATGGGCTTGATCAGCTCTCGAGGATGTTGGCTGATGTGAACCGCGATGGTGTAGCCAACCATTTCGCGGTTCCCTTTGCCGAGCGGGACAACGACCCGCATGGCGGGTTTGATGAGTCCGCCTAGTTCATCAGGTATGCGATAATCATACGGTCCGAATGGGGCTTCCGGGAAGACGACCGAGGCGCACGGAGTCTCGGCGGCCGCATCGATCTCCCATGGGGCAAGTTCGTTGGAAAACAACTCACCTTGTTGATAGTCCATGCTAGGTCACGCGACTTGTGATTTCGCTGACACAATCGTCGATTTTGATTCGCCACTGCTCTAGGGTATCACGGTCGCGGATCGTGACGGTTCGGTCTTGGAGCGTTTGGGTGTCGACGGTGATGCAGTAGGGCGTTCCGATTTCGTCCTGGCGACGGTAGCGTCGACCGACGGCGGCTTTTTCGTCGTAGAAGACGTTGAACTTTTGCTTGAGTGCGGTGTAGATCTCTTTAGCGACTTCCGGCATACCGTCTTTCTTCACCAGAGGGAGGATGGCGGCTTTGACGGGTGCCAAGCGGGGATGCAACTTCATCACCGAACGGGTTTGCATTTTGCCGTCTTCATCGGGTGCTTCATCTTCGTGGTAGGCTTGGCAGAGGAAAGCCAGGGTAGCGCGATCGGCACCCGCAGAGGGTTCGATAACGTGAGGAATGAATCGTTCGTTGGTCAGGTCATCGCGATAGGAAAGGTCTTTGCCGCTTCCGCGATGCCGCGGAGTTCCGTCTTCCTTGAGTTCCAGTTCCAGCGGTCGTTTTTTTGGATCGAGTTTTCCCTCGGAGTGGGATCGCAGATCGAAATCGCCTCGGTGCGAGATTCCTTCGAGCTCACCGTAGTCGCCATCGGGCAAGAATGGGAAGGCATACTCGATATCGGCGGTTCCACAGGAATAGTGGCTCAGCTCGTCTTGATGATGCTCTCGCAATCGCAATCGATCGCCTGCCAAGCCGAGCGATAGGTACCATTGCATTCGGCGATTTCGCCAGTATTCATACCATTTCTGAGACTCGGTAGGATTGCAAAAGAACTCGATTTCCATCTGCTCAAATTCGCGGGATCGAAAGGTGAAATTCCGCGGTGTGATTTCATTGCGGAAGCTCTTGCCCACTTGAGCGACACCGAACGGGACTCGAATGCGGGTGCTATCGACCACGTTCTTAAAATTGACAAAGATCCCTTGCGCGGTTTCCGGTCTTAGAAACGCGGCCCCCTCCTCGCCGCTCAATGCACCGACATAGGTCTTGAACATGAGGTTGAACTCGCGAGGGTCGGTCAAGGTTCCTAGCTCATTGACATCGGGCCCGAGGGTCATCGCGCGATCGGCAACCGACAGTTTATCGAGGGTCAGGAACGAGTCTCCAAACGTGAGCTGGCCGACATCTTTATTTCTCAGATTGAAAAACTTCAAAGCCCTGCGGGTGACTTCTTCTTGTTCCAGTTCCGCGTCGGCAAAGATCGTAACGAAGATCTTTTGTTCGCCGCGGGCGATCCATTTGCCACGTACTTGATCAAAGCGATAACGTTTTTTGCTAACGCGGCAATCGACCATAAAGTCATGGAACAAGTCGTAGTGACCGGAGCACTTCCACACTTGGGGGTGCATGATGATCGAGCAATCGAGGCCGACCATTTCGTAGGTGCTCGGAGCGCCAACGGGTTGAACAAGTTCGTTGTGCCCCTGGCACATATCGCGCCACCAAGCGTCTTTGATGTTCCGCTTGAGTTCGACTCCGAGTGGGCCGTAGTCCCAGAAACCGTTGAGTCCACCATAGATCTCGCTGGATTGAAACATGAATCCACGTCGCTTGCATAGCGACACCAGTTTTTCCATTTGCATTTTTAGTTGTTTCTAGCGAAAGGTGCTAGTGGTTCGGAGTATTGAAATGACACTCGGTCAGGCGGTCCTACGATGGCTACCTTCGTTTTGCACTTACCAGTCTTTTGAGACGGGCTAGGTCCTTTAAGACCGTGATGTCTTTCCATTGATTGGACGCAGTCAAATGGCTTTCGACTGCGTCCGCGATCATGGGTGAAAATTCGCAAATGAACCAGCCGTTTCCGACGAGTTTCGAAGCGGCTTGTTCAGCGAGTCGCTCGATGATCTCAGTTCCATTTGCGCCGGAAACGAGGGCCATGCGAGGTTCGTGTTCGCGAACGGTTTTTTCCAGCTTATCAAACTCTGGTTCGGAAATGTACGGCGGGTTGCTCAACACGAAATCGAGACTCTCGTCGGGAATGCTAGAGAGCAAATCTCCGACACTGACCTGGATGCGATCGGTCAGCTTGTGCATTTGAACATTGTTGTTCGCAATGGCCACAGCGGCAGGGCTCAGGTCGATGGCGGTGATCGAGCAGTTGGCTAGATGCTTGGCTACGCTTATTGCGATACAACCGCTGCCGGTGCATACGTCGACAATACTCAAGTGTTTGGTAGGGTCGGCAGCGTGTATTTCTTTGGCGCGATCCAAGCACTCGATAACGAGATGCTCGGTTTCGCCACGAGGGATAAGGCAGTCTTTAGAAACTTGAAAAGACAGTGAGTAGAATTCTTTCTTGCCGACCAGGTATGCGACCGGTTCCCCTTGCGCACGCCGCTTCACGATATCGCGAAAGACGGCTTTGACGGACTCGGGAGGTTCTTCGGCAAAGGCTGTGTAGAGGGCGATTCGTTCGCATCCGCGCGCGTGAGCGAGCAGGACTTCTGCATCCAGTCGCGGCGTGGTGGAGCCGTTCTTCTTGAGGTGTTCTGTAGTCCATTGCAGCAGGCGCAGAATCGTCCAGGGGTCCGATTGCGTCGTGCTGTTGGAAGTCATGGCGTGCGTCCTTTTAGGTTTCTGAGTCGTCGCGCAGGGTCGAGCGTTCGTATTCGATCAAGGCATCAGAGACCGGTTGTAGGTTGCCGGCAACGATTTGGTCGAGCTTGTAGAGAGTCAAATTGATGCGGTGATCGGTCAAACGGTTCTGGGGGAAATTGTAGGTTCGGATACGTTCGCTGCGATCGCCAGAACCGATGAGGGACATTCGCTCGTTGGAGCGTTGTTTGAGTTCGGCTTCTCGTTTGGCTTCGTAGAGTCGCGTTTTAAGAACTCTCAGTGCTCGAGCTAGGTTTTTGTGCTGGCTCTTTTCATCTTGGCATTGGACGACGACGCCGGTCTCGTAGTGGGTCAATCGAATGGCCGACTCGGTTTTATTGACGTGCTGGCCACCTGGTCCGGATGCGCAGAACTTGTCGATCCGATAGTCTTCCGGCTTGAGGTCGATTTCTATATCCTCAGGCTCGGCCATGACGGCGACGGTCGCGGCGGAGGTATGGATTCGGCCTTGAGCTTCGGTCTCGGGGACGCGTTGAACGCGATGGCCACCACTTTCGAATTGCAGCTCGCGATAGACCCCTTCGCCCTCGATGCCCAGGATGATTTCTTTGAAACCGCCCCGTTCGCTGACGGCCGAGTCCATGATTTCGACTTTCCAGCCTTTGAGGTCGGAGTAGTGTTTGTACATCGAGTATAGGTCGCGGGCGAACAAGGCAGCTTCTTCGCCACCGGTTCCGGCGCGGATTTCGACCACACAGCGGGTTCGCGCCGCGTCCTCACCGCCGATGCTCATGTTGAGCAAGTCGTTCCAGATCGCTTGCCGCTCGGCTTTCAGTCGGGTCGACTCTTCCAAACCCATGGCGTTTTCGTCTGGATCGGAAGAGGCGAGCATCGGAGCGATTTCTTTGAGTTCAGCCCCCATCCGTTCGTAGTTGCGAAACATGGTGGCAACCTTCAGAAGGCCGCCATGCTCGCGCATGATGTTGGCCATCTTCGACGAGTCGCCGGTCAAGATGGTTTGATCCGACATCATGGTTTCGAGTTCATTGAACCGACTCAAGGTCTGTTCAAGCTGTTGGCGTATCTTCATTCGCAGTTCTGGTTCCGTAAAAACAAAACCGTCGCAGGCCTAGAGATGGCAATCTGCGACGGTCTTCGGATTGTGATTGCCAGAGCCACTGTGGGATAGCAGCATCTCGATGTGGACGAAATGTTGCTGGTTGGCTCAGGCAGCTATTTCTTTTTGGCAGCTGGTTTCTTTGGGCTCTGCAAACTTGAGTAGGTACCGGCAGCAAACTTGTTTTGGAATTTTTCGATGCGTCCGGCGGTATCGACGAACTTCAGCTTTCCGGTGTAGAACGGGTGGCAGACATTGCAAATGTCAACGCGGAGTTCTTTCCGGATGCTTCGGGTAGTGAAAGTGTTGCCGCAGCCGCAGGTTACTTTGGTTTCGCCGTAATTTGGATGGATATCGGTTTTCATGGGACTGTCAACGTTCGCTTGTGTAAAACGTTAGGATGGGGTTGTGTTTCGGAAAGGAAAGTAAAGGTTGTATTCGGAATGGTTGCCAAAGGTGGGAACTGTAATAGGCGAAGAGGGACTCGAACCCCCAACCCCCACGGTGTAAACGTGGTGCTCTAACCAATTGAGCTATTCGCCCGTGTGTGACATGCTCGCCAGTCTTTAACGTGTACGCCCGTGTGTGACATTCAAGTGAATCATTGGGATCGCCCGAGAGCGTCAGTGAAAACAGAGAGTCAGAGCCAGGGCATTGGGCCTAAGGTATTAGATACCCAGAAGACGCATGCGACGCGATCGACGCTCGGCTCGTTGTTTGCTTCGTCTTTTGATTTCGCTCGGCTTTTCGTAAAACTCGCGGCGGCGCATTTCTTTTTTTAGCCCGCTTCGTTCGACCAGTTTGCGAAATCGGCGAACAGCCTCTTGAATCGTCTCTCGGTCGCGGACTAACAACTTAACCATGCAAAGCCTCCACCTATGTTTTGTGCAAATGTGACGTGTTTAGTGAAAAATTTCGGAACCCAGACGGCGCTATGCGTTCAGGGATTCAATCCACCTGGCTGCCGACCAATTCCATGCAGCCAACTCAAACCACCCGTCCTTTTTTGGGTAGGTGAGCGTCACATCGGGAAGCGTACGACCAAGAAGTCAGAAATATAGCCAGGATCCGACGAACGGTCCAGGGCGAATTCCTGGGGAGAATCGCAAAATTTAGTCATCGGGATTCGCGATCCCGGGAGCAAACCAAACTAAGAGGCAGAATTCGAAGCGGGATTCGGATGTATCTCAGCTCGCTTGGGCGTCCTTCTGGCGAGTGAAATGGCGATTTCCTGAACGCTTTCCAGTAGTCCCAGCTCGAGATCGCAGTCGCCCGCAGGGGACTCGCAGCCAATGTGAGGAGTATCGAGAAAAGCAATGCTAGCATTCATGAAACAACAATCGACCGCTGTGGCGGAAAGACTGGACTCTATGGTTGTGCTTTTTGGTGTCGGTTTCCTGTCCGCTACCGAATTCAAAAATAGGAGCGGGATGACTTGTCCAGCGGACATAGCACCTTGAGCACCGATGGTATCGGGGTTCAGAATGGAGGAGGCTTGCAAGCAATTGCGATTTCCTGACATCGGACCTCGGCTAGTGCGAGACTCTTTGCGATAGGAGTCCCAATGCAAAGCGTTCACGAAAGGAGTCGGAGGTTCGATGGTGTCGAGGGAAGAGGTAAATAGGGATTTCACAGAGTGCTCGCTGATCCAGGGCCGACTTCCAATAGTCTGTGGCTGAACAGACCTTCATTGGTAGACGAAATCTAGGATGCGTTTTCGGGTCAGGTAGAGTTTACAGCAAAGCCACCCCTGACTTTTGGTTGATAGCCCATAGGCTGTGCAGAAGGATTGGGTCGTAGGGATTGGGGAGCCAGGGCAGGAGCGTTGGGAAAGAGAAAGTTTTTGACAACGGCGGCGGCTTTCCGCTACGATGCATGGATGTTGCGCTTCCGACCTACATTTCGAAAGAATTTGGAACTTCGTTCACGCTGGGCAATGACTTTGGTGGAGTTGCTCGTCGTGATCGCGATCATCGGCATCCTCGTGGGCTTGCTTTTGCCGGCCGTCCAATCTGCTCGCGAGGCGGCCCGTCGTATTCAGTGCGCGAACAATCTTAAGCAGATGGGTTTGGCAGTGCTCCTGCATGAAAGTGCATACGGCAGGCTGCCATCGGGTTGTCGGACGTCTAAGAATTTGCCGATCAGCCATCGCTTTCTTTGGAGCGGTCAGTTGTTACCGTTTTTGGAGCTGAGCAGTTTGGGAGACACTTTGGATCCCGACCAGCCGTGGGATTCGTTTGCTTCCAACGTAGCCGGTATGAGGGTGACACTGTCGATGTTTCGCTGCCCGTCCTCGGGAGCGCCCGAAACGTACAGCCAGGGGGTCGAAGATCGAGTGCCATGTACCTATCTGGCCTGCGCTTCGGGCAGGGTCCGGTTTGAGACGGGCTCAGGACCGCGAATTGGCGACTTGGCGATGGACGGGGCTTTCTTCACCAACAGTCAAATCAAACACCGTGATTTCAGCGATGGTCTTTCCAACACCTTGTTGATTGCCGAATCCCTTTTCTTGGCGGGGGTCGTTGGTCCCGACAATGACAACGAACCGCAGATCATCGATCATTGGTACGTCGGAACGCCAGGTATGGGAGCCAGCGAAATGTCGGAGGCGCTTGGCTCAACCGCGATCCAGATCAACGCTTGGAAGGCTCGTCCGACTGCGTTCATCGAAGACATCGAACTAGGCTTTAGCTCGCGTCATGTAGGTGTCGTGCAATCCGTGTTTGCAGATGGGCACGTCCAAGTGGTCTCGGAAGGGATCGACCCGAGCGTTTGGAGCGGCATGGGAACTCGCAACGGTGGTGAAGTGAGCGAGTAAGCGTTTCCTACGGCTGCTATGGCAGCAGGAAGGTGGATGTCTGCACGTTTTCACCGCCGTTGGGTGTAATGAGGGCATCGAGGACCGTTTGGGGGACGTTGCTGGGAAAACGCATCGATTCCTCGTCGACAGTCATAGCGGTAAAGCTATCGCGATGTAAGCCTCCCACGTCCACCATAGGTTTGTTGCCCACGCGAAAGCCTCGTCCAATATCGATGTCGCCAGGCGCGCACCAAGCGTTATTGTTCTGTGTTTCCACCAGCAACAGAGTCGGTTTATCAATGCCAGCGGGGGATAGAGGCCCTGAGGGTGGGAATAATGTGCCGGCTCCCGTGACCAGCACGTAATTAGTTTCAAAGCTAGTCTGTGCGTCCTCGGAGTTGGGGCTGGCGTATTCGGTCGGCATCTCTCGGAGCAAGTTGGTGTTGGCAGGACTATCCCAAGGTTGGGACAGTTCGAATTTCTTGTAGAGGTCTTCGTAACCCAAAAATGGCAGAATCAAGACTCGCCATGAGTAGAGTTTTCGGCCCGACGGATCCACTACGATAGGCGTGGGATACGTACCATAGCGATCGGAATACGCGTTGAGCGCTTTGGCGATCGCCCTCATGTTGTCGAAGTCTCGGCCTTGCGCGACCCGCTGCATACTCGCTCGGAGGTTGGGCCAAAGGTACAGCACACTCACGAGGCCGACCATGATCACGAAAGCGATGGCGGCTGAAGCGACGATGGCTGGCATCCAACCACTAGCTCGTTTCGACGACCGCTTGTCCTTCGTTTTAATATGCATTTCCAGCGAAGGGATCAAAACACCGTGCTCATTGAACTTAGGCATCGTCACGGACTTGCCACAGCCTACGCACGGACCGGTTTGGCCCGCGAAGCGATCAAGTACCTTGGTTTTGTTGTGGCAAAACGGGCAAACGAATACGAAAGGCATGGTGACTCGCTTATCGTTTGACGCCAATAAACTGGTAATACGGCGTCTTCATCAAAGGGAGGTAGGGGATGCGTGCTCGATGTTCGCTGAGCATGGAGGTATCGAGGCGACTCTGCAAGTAAGGTAAATGGTCAGGGCTGGGAAACACATTGTCGTTCGAAAACCAGAAAGGCCAAAAGTTGCGAGTGGCCCAACTATGACGCGTCAACCCATCGGACGCAAACTTTCGAGAGACATAGAAATCAATGACTCCAAGTCGCCCGCCCGGCTTGAGTATGCTAATAGCGTTGTCGATAGCTGCGAACCAATCGGGGATCATCGTCAGGGAATAAGAGAAGGTAACCACATCCGCAAGACCTTCAGGAGGGGTCCAAACGGTTGCGTCCCCTGTGACCCCTTCGACATTCGTCCAGCCGTTTCGCTCCGATCTTTTGTTGACAATTCCGAGCAAGGATGTGGCTAGATCGACGACATAGATCTGCTTGAACTTGGAGATATTGGGGCCGATAAACTCCAAGTTGGAGCCGGTGCCGCCACCGAAGTCGACCCAAACGCCAGGCTCCAATTGGCCGAGCGATTCATAAACCTGTTCTCGACCTTGTAGCAACCGTTTGCGAAAGTCGTCGTAACCCTCTGCTTGGCCGGAGTAGAAATCCTCCATGCGTTGGGCGTGGTCTTTGCCACGAACGGGTCGCAGCGCCAGGTGGTACAGGATCTTGAGATCGTTTCGGAAGTTCATAGCAGCAGCTTCATGGTGTGGGCATACGCAGGTCGGGGTGGTACGGTTTCAGCTCCCAACCCAGCCTAGCGAATCGTAGCACCTTGCCGATTCTCGCTCGTACGAGCCCGACGAGCAAGCGAGGAAACCTCGCTAAAATGGTATGATCCACTCACTGGTGCGTCGGGCTTGGAAAGGGAAATATTCCGGTACGAATCCTTGTGCGGACTAAAACCCGCGGACCTAGAACCCGCGGAACGGGTGAGCTGCCGTATCCTTCTTGGCCAACATGTCGGCGACAGTCGGCAAGCCCTTCATGGCGCTGGCGATGGCGTCCACGGTTGCTGCATAATTGTAATCGTAGATCTTCTTGTCGTCCGCAGCGGCGGGGTGGATGAAGACGCCGCAAACGATGACCAAGCTCTCCGCTTGATCCTTTGGGATAACTCCAGTTCCAACACTGTCAGCGACGGCCTTAGCGACAGCAGCTTGCGCAGGTCCAAACATCTGTACCGCTTGTTTCATCCCCTTGATCGTCACTTTGGTGATCATGACAGTCGATGGTTTGACGGCAATATTGGGGGCCAAAACGGCCAGCAAGTTGGAGTGACCGCTACTTTGGGTCGCAAGAGCGTTGGCGAAAGCAGTGCCAACTGGACCGTCCTTGCTGCCGATCATCAAATCGATGTGTGCAATTTCATTTCCTTCACCAACCAGGGATTCGCCGACAAACATAGACATTTGGATTTCCTAAACAGCTTGAGACAGGGAGTATCTAGATACTTTGCGAGTGTTACGCATTGTTGAACAGGAAAAGGTAGCAAACTGCCACGTTCTTGCAACGCTCACTTCGCTCAAACCCAGCGACGAGGGTGGATTACAAGGGTGAAAGGGTATTTTTCGTAGCTGAAAGCTGCATAAGAATGTAAGAAAAATCGAGATTGGTGACCTTCAAGGCCAAAGAGGAGCACCACGATTTGAGAACTGGCACATTAATTGCTTATTGGTTGGCAAGTGCTGGGGCGTCGTTGGCGATGGCAATGCCAGCTTGGACGAAAAAAAGTCCTTTAGCCAAAGAAAACAGGATTGAAACGATTGGAATTTGACGAATTGGAGTGTACCGTTAGGTAGGTCACGGAAGTTTCAGGAGAGTTTTTTCGCGGGAAATTTGGAATTCATTGGTTTTTGAGGTGTGAATATGAGACGGAATCTATCGAGTTTTTTGGTATTGGCCATCTCGTTTTCGGTGGCAGCCCCTGTGCTTCGCAGCGACGAAACAGCGGAAAAGACAGTCAAGACCATCGGGACCGAGTCGAAAAAGACCAAGAAGGGCTCCTCGAAAAAGGCGGATGTGAAGGCCGTAGAAATGTTCCAAGCGATGGAGCAAGGGCTCATCAGCGTGGACTACATCGGTAAAGATGCCACCGTAGCCAATTTGATCTTTAAGAACAAAGGGGAAGTCCCCCTAGATATCGTTCTTCCAGCGACCTTCGGTGCCGTACCTGTGTTGGCTCAAGGCATGATGGGCGGCATGGGTGGTGGTATGGGCGGCATGGGTGGTGGTATGGGCGGCATGGGCGGCGGTATGGGAGGCATGGGCGGCGGCATGGGAGGCATGGGCGGCGGCATGGGCGGTCAAGGCATGGGCGGCGGCATGGGTGGTATGGGCGGCGGCATGGGTGGCATGGGCGGCGGCATGGGTGGTATGGGCGGCGGCATGGGTGGTATGGGTGGCGGCATGGGTGGCATGATGCGTGTCGAGCCGGACAGGCCTCGCAAATTTACGGTTCCTACCCTGTGTCTGACTCACGGCAAAGCCGATCCGAACCCTCGAATGAAATACAAGGTCGTTCGACTCACCGAAGTCAATGATTCGCCGGTGATTGCTGAATTTTGCAAAGCCCTTTCGGCCGGCAAGGTAGGCCAGAACACTGCGCAAGCGGCTGCATGGCATGTTGCGAATGGTCTTACATGGGAAGAACTCGTTCGCAAGCCACGGGTCATTTCCGATTATACAGGGGTCGAAATGTTCTTCTCCCGTTACGAAGTTCAAGCGGCCATGCGGTTTACCGCCTTGGCTACCGTCCAAGCCGATAACCTGGCTGACTACAACCAAGAGCCCGTGGCTTCGACTCCTGAAGAGTCGATTGGCGAGAAGCTATCTAAGTAGTTTCTAAAGCTAGTGCATCTTCAAGTCCTAATTTTTTATACGCCCGTAGCAGCTTAGTTGTACGACGCTCCGCGGCGTAGGAATCACTTAGTTGCACGACGCTCCGCGGCGTAGGAATCACGACGCGGAGCGTCGTGCAACTAAGTTTGCAACCCAAGTTTTTTGGTTGGACAATTTACTAGATTCAGGCCGACTCTCTCGGCTTTTTTTCGTTGGATGGCCGCTCCGTGTTGGCACAACCGTCTCAATCGTTTGCGCCGCCCTCCCATTTTTGCAACAGCACAGCTAATCGGTGGCTTGGCAACGCTTTGCAACCTAAGTTCTACTCGGAGCATTTGCTTCGAGAGACTTCTGATGGTTCCGATTCGGCATCCCAAATTCGATCATGTCCGCACCCAAAAAAGAAAAAACACCAGCTCCTGTCAAAGACGTCAAGGACAAAGGTGCTGCAACTGCTGCCCCCGCAGCCGCTGGCGGTATGAAGAGCAAGTTGCTGGTCGGAGCGTTTGTCAGTTTCGTCGTTATCGCAGAGACGGTGGTGTTCTTCTTCATGGTTCCTTCCGGCGAAGAAGTTGCGGCTTTGGCCGAGTCACGTCTAATCGCGGTTGCTCAAGAAATCGACGCCAAAAAGCAGCAGGACCACACGCACGAAGACGAGGAAGCGATCGTCGAGTTCACGTTTGATCCACCTTTTTCCATTCCATTCAAGCCGGTCGGATCCGATCAAATGTATAGGGTCGAGTTCATCCTGTACGGAACTTTGCACGCAAAGAATCTTGAGCGATTGCAAGCATTGTACACCGAACGTTTGCACAGATTTCAGGAACGTATGAATCTGGAAATTCGTAACGCTTCCTTGCAAGAGCTTGAGGAAAACCAATTGGGCTTGATTCGAAGGCGGGTTTTAGCGACAAGTACCGAACAGCTTGGCGAAGCGATCCTACTCAGCGTAGGTTTCTCAAAGTACCAAGTTATGGAAGACTAACGAATCATCAGAACAGGGATGTTTTCATGTCGGAATCGAGCACTGCCGCCAACGCGTCCGCGGAGGGAAGCACTGCTGGACGTGGACAATCGGAAACCGAATCCCTGCTTAATCAAGCCGAGTCCGCCTTGCGAGAGGTCGAGGACTCGTTGCGTGCACCCAAAATGCACATGTACAAGCTCGAGGAGTTAATCGGGGCAGGTGGTCCACCCGAAAAAGTCTCGATGGATTTGCTTCGCGACGTCACTCTCGATCTCAAGATCGAACTGGGGCGAACCCGGATGCATCTCGATGAAATCTTACAGCTTCGAAAAGGTGCCGTCGTTACGCTCGACAAGCTGGCTGGCGATCCAGTGGATATCTTTGTCAATGGTCGCTTGGTGGCCCGCGGCGAAGTCCTCGTCCTAAACGATAACTTCTGCGTCCGCGTGGCCGAACTCGTTGGCAGCGATGCTATCCACTAGAGCAAACTCCATGACCCATCTCCCTCATTGGTTGCTCGTGCTTACGACATGGCTCGCCTGCATGAGTGTCGCACACTCGCAATACCCACCGTCGAATCAACTTCCCCCCGACCATCGGCTCAGCGAGCCAGCTATTATTCAAAGTCAAGGTTACAGCCTCCAGCAGCCTCCATTGCCCTCCTCGCAATCCGCCCCGCAGATCCAAGTTCAGCCCAACGGACAGCGCATCTTTTCGCACTCTCCGAACGTGCAGCAGCCTACACCGACACCCCCTCAGCCGTCACTCGCTCCCCTTCGATCGGATGTGCAGACCGCGAGCTGGACCGCCGAAACGACCAGCGCGACAGCACGTGGTAGCGACAAGCCCAAACAGCGAATCCCACTCGAGCTCAAGTCTTCGAGCAAAGAAGCCACCGCAAGCCTCGATAAGCCTGCAGGGTCTTGGGGGACGGCTCTTTCCATGGTGTTTTCGCTCGTGATTGTGCTGAGTGCATTTCTGTTGTTGGCATGGTTTATCAAGAAATCGCAGCCGGGTTCTTTCTTGAAATTGCCCGGGCAAGTGGTCCAGGTTCTGGGACGTACCCCCATGGCTCCTCGCCAACAAATGTACGTTGTTCGATTCGGTAGTAAAATGCTACTCATCAGTCACCAGCCGGGACAAACGCAAACGCTAGGCGAAATCACCGATTTGAATGAAGTCGAGCGATTGGCAGGATTGTGCGAAGCAAACCAACCCAACAGCATCTCCCATTCGTTCCGAGATGTACTTAGGCAAGTGACTTCGGGACGTCCCGAACGCAAACCAGCTTAGGCGTAGTGGTTCGTCCAACTCTCATTTTAGGATTACGATGCTCGGGAGCATCACCGGGGCAAGTAAATGGAATTGGGATACTTACAAAGGTTGACGCTGCAGTTGACTGCGGGCGCGGCGATGTTGCCTGATTCCATCAGTCAGCCGCACGCACAGTTTGTCTTGTCTCAGCAGCGTTCTGACGGCGGTTGGTCCGGACGCGAAGGGGAGAGCGACCTCTATTACTCAGGTTTCGCGCTCCGAACGTTGGCCATCATCGGCCTGCTCACCGGCGATGTGGCTGATCGGGCCAGTCGATTTCTGGTTTCGCGAACCGAGCAGCACGAGTCGATCATCGATTTACTGTCTCTGGTCTACGGGGCGGCGTTGATCGAGGCGTCTACGGAAAAGAACCCGCTCGACGGTGTTTCGGTCGATTGGCAGAGACGCGTCACCGACTTGCTGACATCGCTGAGGCAGCCCGATGGGGGGTTTGCGAGAACGGCGAACGCGTCTTTGGGAAGCACATACCAGACGTTCTTGGTCGCTATTTGCTTGGAACTGATGGGGCATCCGTTGCCAGCAGAGGATCCATGCGTTGGGTTTTTGCTGTCGCAACGACGCGATGATGGTGGTTTTCTGGAGGTGCGCGTGGCCAAAAGGTCGGGGACCAATCCGACCGCGGCCGCGATTGGTGCCCTCCAAACACTCCAGGCTCTTTCCGACGACGTGGCGAAGAACGCAGCCGAATTCATTCTGGAATTGCAGAGCGAAGAGGGGGGGTTCCAAGCCAATACGCGGATGCCTTTGCCCGATCTCCTAAGCACCTTCACCAGTTGCGTCACGCTTTGGGAAACGAACGCACTGGACCGAGCAGATACGACCGCAGCTTGGCGTTACGGTTTGAGCATGGCCAGGCCTGAAGGCGGTTTTGCTGGCTTTGAGCTCGATCCAGCCCAGGATGTAGAGTACACGTTTTACGGGTTGGGATTGCTTAGTTTGCTGGCTCCCTGGCAAGACGGCTAGACCGTTGAAACCGGACTCGTTGCAAATCCGCAAATCCGGTAGCCGCAAATCCGGTAGCCACTGTTTCGCTTTTGCCCTTCCGTAAAACCACGGTAATTGTACACTTTTGAGCTGATTACCAAGTCTTTTCCGCTCAGCCGTCCCTTGTCAGCGTTGACACTGGAGCCCGCTGAGCGATTTTTGTTTCCTTTATGGCTGCGTTTTGGGCAATCTGAAACGCACAACGCTGGGTGGAGTATGGACCTTACCAAACTACGCAATATTGGCATCAGTGCTCACATTGACTCGGGCAAGACAACACTTAGCGAGCGAGTTCTGTTTTACGCAGGTCGAATTTACAAGATCGAAGAAGTCAAAGGGGACGGCGACGGCGCCACCATGGATTATATGGAGCTGGAAAAAGAGCGTGGTATCACGATCACCAGCGCTGCCACGCAGCTCCAGTGGAAAGATCACGTGATCAACCTCATCGACACCCCGGGACACGTGGACTTTACGATTGAAGTAGAGCGTTCGCTCCGAGTTCTCGATGGCGCCGTTCTCGTACTATGTTCCGTAGGCGGTGTTCAAAGCCAGTCGTTGACAGTCGACCGTCAAATGCGTCGCTACGGCGTGCCTCGTTTGGCATTCATCAACAAGATGGACCGAACCGGTGCCGATGCGTACCGCGTAGCACAGCAAGTCCGCGATAAGCTAAACGCGGATGCGATTATGATGCAGATTCCTATCGGAGCCGGCGAAACGTTCGAGGGTGTGATCGACTTGGTCGCCATGCGAGCTTCGTTCTTCGATGGCAAAGATGGGGAAATTGTTCGCGAGGAAGACATCCCCGCAGACTACGTCGCCAAGTCCAAAGAGATGCGCCAAAAAATGCTAGAATCGCTGTCGATGTATAGCGATGAAATGATGGAGCTATTGCTGAGCGAAGAAGAAGTCCCATCCGACTTGGTTTACAAGGTCTGCAAGGAAGCTACGCAACAGCTCCGAATGACCCCAGTATTCTGTGGTAGCGCCTACAAGAACAAGGGTGTACAGTTGTTGCTAGACGCTGTACTGCGTTACCTGCCTTCCCCGCTCGAGCGTGAAATCAAGGCTCGAAAGGTCGGTGACGAGACCATCAAGCTGGAACTGAGACCGGACAGGGATCTTCCGTTCGTTGGGATGGCGTTTAAGATCATGGAAGATCCGTTCGGTCAACTCACGTTCATGCGGATCTATCAAGGCAAGATCAGCAAAGGTGAAATGTACATCAACCAGCGTACCAGCAAGAAAGAACGCTTCAGTCGAATCGTCCGTATGCACGCCGACAAACGGGAAGAAGTCGACACAGCAGAAGCAGGCGATATCGTAGCGATCATGGGTATCGATTGTGCCAGCGGTGAAACCTATGGTAACACCCGCGATTACGCAACGCTCGAAAGCATGTTCATCCCGCAAACCGTTATCAAAGTTGCAGTTACTCCTGCCAGCCGCGCTGACGAAGACAAGATGAGCAAGGCGCTCAACCGATTCCGCAAGGAAGACCCAACCTTCCAAGTCTATAACGACGAAGAGACCCGCGAGACAATCATTTGCGGGATGGGTGAATTGCACTTGGAAATCTACGTGGAACGCATGCGACGCGAATACAAAGTCGAAGTCAATGTGGGAGCACCGAAGGTTAGCTATCGCGAAACGCCAGGCTCTATCAAAGAATACAACTACAAGCACCGCAAGCAAACCGGTGGATCGGGTCAATACGCCCACATCGTCGGCAAGCTGGTCCCGATCGATCCCGAAGGCGAAGTCACTTTCGAATTCGAGGATAAGGTCACCGGTGGTCGCATCCCTAAGAACTTCATTGCTCCTGTGGAAAAGGGTTTCCGAGACTCTCTCCTGAAAGGGCCGTTAGCCGAGTTCCCTGTTGTGGGTGTGCGAATGGAACTGCACGACGGTAGCTACCACGATGTGGACTCCAGCGAGCGATCGTTCTATATCGCGGCTTGCGATTGTTTCCGTGAGACGGTTCGCGAGTCGAATCCCGTTTTGCTCGAGCCGATCATGAAGTGCGATATCGAGTGTCCAGAGAACGACCAAGGTCCTGTCGTCGGTGATATCATTTCGCGACGTGGTCTGGTGACTCAAACCGATGCACGCGATCGAGTTTCGTACATCAGTGCGGAAGTTCCGTTGGCAAACACCTTCGGCTACGCGACAGATTTGCGAAGCATGACCAAGGGCCAAGGAACGTTCTCAATGGAACTGGCTAAGTATTCACCGGTGCCACGCAGCTTGCAAGACGACATCATCTCGGAACGCAAGAAGCAGCTTGCCGCTCGAGCTTAATCCAGGCCAACGGCCTAGGTTGCCCTACCAACGACGCGGAGCGGTGTTCCACCAATAATCGCCGCCCGCGTTGGCAATCGGAGAGCTCCCCTCAAAGACGCGACTTTGACGTTCCCCATTCCATCGGTTTGCGTTGCTAAGGATCGTAAGTCGCACGTCAAACTCGGAGTCGATGGCACTCGCTAGATGTTTGGCTACACCGAGTTGATATCTGGCCTGAGGATAGATCGGTGTGCCGAGAGATTGAAGCGACCACATGTCTATCGGTACGTCGATCCATTCCAGAGCTAGTTCGTCGACTTGCTTAGGCAGATTCATCCACCCAAGCAATTCAGCGGGTAGCCGACCAAGCACCGGCGTGGTCACTTCGATACGAACGCGACTGCTGTGTGGCGCATACAGCGCCCAGCTTGGCCAATGATCCCAGAGGCCAAAACGCTCAGTGCATGGTAATGCGATGACCGTTGCGATCCACAGGCAGCAAAGTCTTTGCAGGCCAGCTTGCCAGAAGGAGTTGGAGTCGAATGACTCAGCATCGCGAGCCGTACGCCGCTCCCCACCGGCAACAAACAGCAAGTAAGCCAGGATTGCGAACTGGACGTTCCAAATCAAAACCCCGAGGCGATGGTTGAGCCCCAATGGCCCCAAAAGGACAACCAAGACAACATGGAATCCGATTGCCAACAGTCCAGCCACGCGGCGAGTTTTGGGCCAAGCCAGTCCTATCCCAAGAAGGAGTTCGGTCACAGGAAATGTGGCTACCAAACCCAGTCGGACTGACATGGGAATGGTTGAAGAGTCTTGTCCGCAGAGACGGGCCATGGCAGCCAGCATTTGCTGGCCAACACTATGCAGGAATTCATAGTCGAGTTTTCCCAGTGCGGAATAGACATAAACGCTGATGAGAAGCCAGCGCATCAAGTTCAATCCGAGTGGGAGGCCGCAGCACAGCCAAATCGAAGCGAACAACCACAATTGATAAGCCCATGGCTGAACCCGATGTTGATCCAGGCATGCAGATAGGGGTAGGGCCATCAAGACCAGTAGGTATGCGACGATGTTCCCCTTTCTCGAGCATCCTATGGATAAAGCCAATAGCCCCGAGAGCATGCATACCAAGCAGATCCAATCCAACCATCCTGGGGCTGTACAGAGAATCGCGAAGGCCGGGACTTGAGGGAATTCGGTTTGCGGAGTCCATAGCCGCCAGGTTGCCGCGATCAACGCAAGGCAGCTGATGGCCATCCAGCGTTGCACGCGTCGAGCCGTGTCGGCGTCTTGCGGGCAGTAGTTCATCGTTGCAAATGCTCGCGCAGAAACGCTAACGTTTCGACACCGTGGATTGTATGTGGGCCCGCGAACCACTCTATTCGACACCGCTCCTTCAGTCCAAGCCGTGCGCTGTAAAGACGCTGGACTTTAGCGAACTCCAAACCCACTCGTTCGTCCGGCGCAACTCCGTCGAAATGCCCGCGTTCCACCATGAAGGGACGCGGAGCAATCAGAGTCGCCATCTCTGCATAGTTGAACGTACGCCCCAGATTAAATTCAAAGATCTCGTACTCGTTGGTCCAAACGTAGCTATACGGACTGATGGTACTTGCGTTTTTCCAAACCCAATCGTTGAAATCCGCCGAGCAAATGGACAAACAGTAACCGGGCACCAAGGCTGGGATTCGCATGGCGCTCTTCCCGCCATAAGACAATCCATAAAAGGCAATTTTATCGGGTTCAATTTCCGGTCGACTCTGCAGCCAACGAACAATTTGCTGATGCTGCGCGACGATGGTAGAGAAAAGAGTCTTTCCCAATGGATTGCTCTTTCTCTGCAAAGAACGAAATCGGTCGCCGAACAGGTAAAGATTCTGTGGTGCGAACACCGCGTAGCCTTGCTCCACCAACTGAACTGCAACGTCGTGATATGCGGGGTTGTCGCCTACGATGGTGTCGGTTGGTCTACCTTCCAACCCGTGCTGAAACACGACACATGGCCGCTTGCCCGCCAAAGAATCCCCCTTAGGAACGAGCAGCACTCCATAGGCAATCACACCATCGAATACATCCAGCACCACTTCGTAACCTAACCATTTGTCCCGCTCGTACAACAAGCGTGTTCTCGGGTTGGGTGTCTGCAGTTCTATGTCCCATTTTCCAATAATGTCTTCTTGAAAGCTAGCGCGATAAGGCTCCACTGTTGCCTTAAACTTGCCCAGTGAGGAACTATCGAGTTTGTTCCAGTACACATCTCGCTCGATGTGTACGGATTCCAAAATTCGCTGTTGAAAGCGATCCCATTTGCTAAGTGTTTCCCGACGCTGCACCTCGGATGTGTCTGTGTACCTCCATGGAACCGAAGCTCGTTCCGTTGGGTCAGGGGAGTTTTTGATCGAGGGGATTTTCTCTTGCAATGCCACCATGCAGTTGGAAATGGAGCCAATCATTGGGACGAGCTTTGCCCCAGAGGATGACGGCGATACGATTGCAATGCGGTCTTCCAGTTGCCAGGGGGCGAGCATCCGTTCCGCGTGTCTCCACTCAAGACTCACTGCCTCGATGGCGGGTCCGGACAGTTCGCCCGGCGCTGCTCCCTTTCCATCTATGCGAACCGTCGGGCCAGGAATCGACTCTACGATCAATGTCCTTGGGGCGATCATGGCCGCCAATTGAGCATCGCCAAACCAACGCAACAGCCCATGCACATTGCGATGGATGGGCTCCTTCCAAATTTGCTCACGAGTCCCAAAATGGCCAGATACACACGCCACATCAATACGACTATCCAAGGCTGCCGCATGCATGGCAATCCATCCACCCTCACCCCAACCTGCTACCAAGATCGGCTTCTCAGCTAAGGATTGCTTGAGGTTGTCTATGGCCGAGAGAGTCTCATTTACCTCATAGCCGAGCGTGTGCCGACCAAGAACAAATGCGGAGCGATACAGATACTCCTGATCGGTGAGAACCGATCGACCATTCCTCGCTTCGGGCTGCCGACGAATCACGCTCGGAACAATCACCAGCCCGCCTCGTTTGGCCAGTTCGATCACAAAAGACTGGGACTCACCCAACGCTCCGCAGAGCTCTGCTGGCGATTGTCCAGCATCGGGAATGACCACGGCACAAAACTGAATCTGTTTGGGTATAACCATCAGTCCTGAACCATCCACCCCCTCAAACACTCGCCAACGGACCGAACAAACAGTATGTGATTCCGTTTGGAGCAAGTGATTGGAGACGTTCGCTGAAT
>Ga0105049_10002057_pt1 | contig 23748 bp, 17 predicted proteins | sample MAT06_FD_78087 | JGI IMG/M metagenome (GOLD analysis project Ga0105049, IMG submission 78087) | Freshwater microbial communities from Lake Fryxell liftoff mats and glacier meltwater in Antarctica - MAT-06 | ecosystem: Environmental > Aquatic > Freshwater > Ice > Liftoff microbial mat | place...
ACCGCGTCCGAGGATCTCGTCCGCTGGTTGAAGCTACGAAACCAGGTCGTGGCGATCGGCGTCGACGAACTACCGCCGGCCCCCTCAGGCGACGGTGTCACCACCAGACGCCTTCGCGGGCCGTGGAACCCCTTGGACTAAAGACGTTCCCGTTTCGCGTGTCCAGGTGTGATCCGTTTCATTCCCAGTTTCTCGACGACTCCCCGGAGAACTCGCATGTTTCGCCACCTTGGCCTCTTCCTTCTGGCCTTGCCCGGCATCGCCTCGGCTGCCGATCCGGGGCCGGAGGCTCGCAAGCTCACGCTTTCGCCGGCCGCAGCGCCACGACCGGCTCTGAGGTTTGAGCTTCTCCCACGGCTTCGCGATAGCAAACCAGGGAATCGAGCCCTTCAGTACGCCTGGGCCTTCGAGCTTCGCCCGGCTCCGATGCCGGACAAGACCGGCGAACGCGAGAAGCGATTGGCGGCCTGGCAGGAGGGGCCGATTGACGCGCTCCCGTTAAAGGAGGTCAAGGAGCACCTCCAGACTTACGCGGATACGTTGAAAACCTACACCGGCGCCGCTCATCTTGATCGTTACGAGAGCGAGACGCTGCCGCGCCTGCGGGCGGATGGGATCAACACACTTCTTCCCAGTGTTCAGTTGCACCGCGAGGTGGTGCGTCAACTCGCACTGCGTCACCGCGTGGAGCTCGCCGAGGGCCGATTTGAAGACGCGATCCAGACGCTTCAGGTGTTGTTTCGCTCCGCCAAGGATGTCGGCGAGGACCCCACCTTGATCCAAATGCTCGTTGGCCTCGCGATCTCCAGCACTGCCATTCAGGAGATCGAGCACTGGGTGCAACGGCCCGATTCACCGAACCTTTACTGGGCCCTCACCGCGCTACCCCGACCCTTGATCGACCCGCGGCCGGGGCTTGAAGGGGAATCGGTCTTCTTTGACACCACGCTCCCGAACATCAAGGAAATCGAGAAGGGTCCACTGTCCGTAAGCCGTGCGGATGAGATCTTGGCGGGGATGTTTAGCACCCTGGAAAAACTCCAGAACAGCGGGATGGTCGAAGGTGCAACAAACTCAGGAGATGCGGAAGCGGCCCTCAAGCATCTGGCCTTCAATGCCGCGAAGATCCTCTACGTGACGACTCAATACGAAGGGGCCAAGAAATACCTGATTGAGGACGGCATGAAACCGGACGTTGTGGCCAAAATGGCCCCGGCTCAGGTCGTGGCCTTGCGGTCCATCCGTCGCATTCGCGGGCTCTTCGACGATCAGTTCAAGTGCTTTCTCTTGCCGATTCCCCAGGGACGGGCCGAATTCGCGAAGCTGGGGGACGAGACCAAAAAAGCTCGCGACGAGAATAGCCTTGATCTTCTGTTCGTTGTCGCGTTGATGATGTCTCCCGCCATGGAGCGGGCGCACGAATCGCACGCCCGAATCGAGAGGAAGCTCGCGGCTCTGCGTACTCTGGAGGCGATTCGCCTGCACGCCTCCGCGAACGGGGGTCAGCTTCCGAAGGCGCTCGCGGACGTGACCGCAGTGTTTGTGCCAGGCGATCCGGTGACGGGGAAACCGTTTGAATACAGCGTGAACGGGAAATCGTTCACGCTCATCGGGCCGGCTCCGAACGGAGTAAAACCCGATCAGCGCAACAGCATTCACTACCAGGTGACGATGCGGTGAGACGCATCGAAGCTACTTCTTCACGGTGATGAAGATTGGCTCACTGGAGTAGCCGACCTTCACCACGAAGTTGATCGGCACGAAGCCCTGCACGCAGATGGGCACATCGGTGCACGGGGCTGCGTCCGCTGCGGCCTTCAGGACGATGTGTCCAACGCTGGCGGTGCCAAGCAGCGTCTTGCTCTTGTTCTCGACCATCGTCACACCCGGCGGCAGCGGGTCGGCGTACTTGATGCCAAGGTGTCGCAGAATCACATCGAGTGTCACCGCCTTGTCATAGTCCTTGCGCCGCTTCAGGTTCACCTCGATCTTCACTTCCTCGCCCGGCTTGAGCGTCACGCGGTTCGGCTTCACCTGGACTTCCATCAGGTCCGAATCCGTGGTGATGCCGACAGCCTGCATGCCGACATCGAAGCGGCCACGACCACCGCCGGGCAGGTAGATCTCCTCCACCGGCGTTGCATTGCGAGTCAGCGTCACGGCCTGTCCGTTTTCGTCCTTCGCCTCCGCGGTGCCGACGATCTCGACGAGTGACGCATCAAGCTTTGAACCGGGGGCCGCGCTCACCACGAGCAGCCCGGTCGTCATGTTCGCGGGGATCGTCAGGGGGTTCACGCTGACGCCGGCGGGCAAGCCTTTCACCTCGATCTTCACGGGGCCCTCGAAGCCGTTGGTTCGCGTCAACAGCGGATACCACGCGGCTCGCGAGCCCGGGCCCATCATCGCCTTCGAGGGATCGCACTTCAACGAAAAGCTGGGGCGGATCCAGTCCGCTTCCAGGTAGTACACGAAGCCCTCGCCGCCCTTGTTATTGAGGTCGCGAATGCGGACCACATACTCACCGTCAGCCGTCGGGCTGAACTCGATCGCGGCATCCTTTCCGTTCACGTCGTCGTTGGACGCGACGACCTTCCCGGCGGAACTCAGGATGTCGAGCTGAGAGTCGAGTTGCGATCGAAGCTCGGTGCCGAAGCGCCGAGCAAAGACCTCGACGCGGATCTTCTTCCCCTTCACGGCCTTGAAAACGAAGTGATCGAGGTCACGCTTCTCGCCGATACGGCCGTTGACTCCGCAGGGGATCTCGATGCGGTTGGCCTTCGCGGGCTCGTCGTTGGGCTCCTGCTCCGAGATCAGCGGCAGGTTCGTCACCACGATCGGTGCCGGGTTCGTTTCACCGCCCGGATAGGTCAAGGGGATCGCGTAAACGCCGGGCCGGATGGGAGGCGTGATCGGCCACACCGGCTTCAGAAGTTTCGCCGAACCGACTGGCTCCACGAGCGCCTCACGGCCCGGGTTGAGTGCCATCGGATACACCTGGGCCACGTAAGGCTTGTCGGTGATCGAGAGGGCGTACGACCAGCGTGGGTCACCCTCGAACTTCGCATCGCGGATGAGGACGAGGTAGTCGCCGTCACGGGGGGCCTTGAAGCTCGTGGTGGGGTCCGCGAAGTACGCATCATCGCTGGCAGCGAGTTCGCGGCCGTCCATGTCGAGCACCGCGATGAACGGGTCGAGGTGTTTCTGGAGATCGTGAATCTTGTCTTGGAGCCGCGCGCCCTGGACTTCAAGCGTGACGACCTGCCCCGCCCGGCAGTGGATCTTGTAGTAATCGACATTCTCCGCCACTTCGATTCGGCCGCAGGCCACACTGGGCAGCGGCACCGGCTGGGCTTTGGCGGGAAGGTTAATGCCGGGCTTCTCGAGAACCACAGGGGCATCGACCACGACCAACATGCCCAGCGAGGAAAGCCCGTGGGCACAGGCGACACGGAACTCGTGAACGCCAAGTGCGGCCTTGCTGCCGGGCGTGATCTTGACGGCAATCGACGGCACCACAGGCACGGCTTCGGCCTTCGTGTCCTTGTCCTTTGCAGCAGCCGTGGAAGCCGCGTCCGCCTTCTTATCCGAAATCACTCCAGCCGTGATGTCTGGGCTGCTGAAGATCAGCTTGTACGCCCCGCTGAGCGACGAGGGGCTCTTGCACTCGACGCGGACCTCGCTGGTCTGCCCACGCTGCACCGCCGTGGGCGTGACGTGGGTGATCATGGGAAACGAGGTCTGCCCGATGGCTGCGGCCGAGGAAAGGCCGAGGAGAAGAAATGCGAGGAGGGTAGGACGCATGAGAAACTCCATGGAGCCCACCCGGCAGAGCAGGTGGGCTTGAACGCGAATCACTTCGCTTCGGAGAATTCCTTCAATTCAAGCACCGACGAGGTGCCCTGGATTTCGTAGCTCAGCTTTACCACACCAACGTTCTTGGCGAAGTAGTACTTGATCGCGGTCTTGGTCCCCGCGATGTCGAAGTCCGGGCCGTCCACGAAAACCGTGTCGTATTCGCCCGCGGGCACCTTCACCTTTTCCGCCTCGGACTTGATGGTGAACTTGCCCTTCACGGTCTGCGTCCCCACCTTCGAGTTCACGTTCCAGTCGGCGTCCTTCTTGACGGGGAGGGACAGGAACTTGATCGGCGGATCGATCTTGTCGCCCTTGACGCTGACGCGATACACGCCGTCCTGCTTCACTTCGACGACCTCGGCCGCAACAGTCTTGCCGTTGACCTTGGTTTCCAGCTTGAAGCCATCTTTCTCGGCGCTCGCGACTTCGATCTCGACGGTCTGGTCGTTGGTCTTGTAGACCCACTTCGATTTAACCTTGAGCGGATAATATTCACTGCCCGTGGCGCCCGGAGCGGCATCCTTGGGTTCGGGAGCGGCCAGGGCGACTCCGCCGACCAGGATCAGGACCGCACCGGCCCACATGCGAATGCTTCGCGTCATGTCTCACCGCTTCTCGAGAGGTAGTCTGGGTCGCCCGGCACTTCCGGACGCACGGGGTTTACTATACGCCGGGATGCACCACTTGGCCGGGCCACGGCTCGCGCATCAATCGAGGTGCTTGGCCACGCGCTGGTCGATGAGGATCACGGACGAAAGCACCACCGAGACCACGCGAAATCCCTGGCTGATCAGGTAGGCGATGGTTTCGTCTTCCGCCAGCTGCAGGAGCTCGAGACCATGGAGTTCGATCACGAGGATCTTGGGCCGAAAGCGACCCAGGTCCAGGCCGCGGATCACTTCGCGGTCGAACCCCTGCACGTCCAGGTTCATGACATCGATCACCTGGCCCGGCGGCACCGAGGCGGCGAGCACTTCATTGATCGGCTTGACGAGAACCGTCTCGGTGCCCACCTGCTGCCAGCCATAGGATTCCCACTTCTTGGCGGCCTCCGCGGAGAAGGTGTTCACGTCCGAGTTCTGAAACTTGTAGTAAGTGAGTTCGCCATCCGTCGTGCCGACGCCCAGATGCAGAGTGACATCGTTCGGCCGAAGCTCGCGGAAAGCCTCCACATGCTCCTTGGACGGTTCGACGTTCACCCCGGTCCAGCCAAGAAGGGTGAGAAAGTGGGTGTTCGAGTTCTTCCGCGGGTGGTAGGCACCAATATCCACGTAGAACCCACGGGTCACCGGTGCCGTGTGGTAGCGCAGCAAGTGGTTGATGATGATGTCTTCGCCCAGCTGGGAGAAGGTGATGCGAGTATCGGCATTGGTGACCAGTTGCAGGAAGACATACGCAGGCACCTCTTGCAAAGAGGTCATGGAGAGTGGCACGATCCGATTCCTCGTTACTTGGATTTTCCAGCGACTTCGGGCACCGGTTGACCGGCCAGCGACTTCGCGACCAGGCTCGGATCTTGAAGCGGCGCGATGACACGGGGCTCCACGGGCTTGCCCGCCGCGAGCCAGGTGCTCTTGCCGAGCAGTGCGCCCGAGCCCGCACAGTAGCCTTCGGGCACCAGTGTGAGCCAGGCGCCGAGCTCGCCATCTCCGGCACCGCTCCAGAGCGTGGCGATGGGGGCGGCGTCGGCCGTCTTCCACAGCTTCACCACGCCGTCGGCGCCACCGGTGGCCGCCCTTTCCCCCGTGGTCTCGATCGCGGCCGCAAAGACCACCGAACCGTGTGGCAAAGGCTTCGTTACCGCCATCGTCTTGAAATCGAAGAGCCGAGCGGTGCGATCGCTGCCGGCAGCAATCCCGAGAGTTCCCTTGGCCGCAAAGGCGATCTCGTTCGTCGCGGTGGCGGGGCCGGCGACCTTCTTCTGCTTCTCGCCAGTCTTCGCGTCCCACCACTGGAGTTGCGGATCCAGCCCGGCGGTCACCAGTTGATCGCCCTTGGGAGGGAACGCGACCGCAAGGACTTCCTGATCGTTGCCGCTGAAGGTGTACTTACCCAGGCCCGTCTTGGCATCGACTCCGCGGCCGGAATTGTCCTTGCTGGCGGTGGCATACCAGGTGCCATCGGGTGCGAAAGCGACGGCGTTGACGAAGTCCGTGTGGCCCGTGAACGTATGCAGTACCTTCGCGTTCGCGGGGCTGGCGATGTCCCAAAGTCGCACGGTCTTGTCGAAGCTGGCCGAGGCGAGCTTCTGGCCGTCCGGTGCGAACGCGACCGACGAGACGACATCCTTATGGCCGCCGAGAGAGCCGAGGAGCTTCCAGTCCTTCGTGTCAAACAGGCGAAGGTCGCCGCGGGCCGAGGGCTGGCCGCCGGCCACGGCGAGGAGCTTGCCGTCCGGTGAGAACTTGAGGTCGTTCACCGCACCGAGCACATTGGTAAGGACCTTGATCGGCCGACCCGTGGCGAGGTCCCACACAGTGGCACGGCCATAGATGCCGACGACGAGCCGCTTGCCGTCCGGGCTGAACGCGATCGCGGCGACCGGCGGCAACGGGCCGATCGGCAGCTTCAATTCCAGGGCTCCTGGCGTCACGGACGTCTTCGGCAGAATCACCTTCGTGGTGAACGACACGGGCAGCTTCCGGAACTTGGCGACCGGAACCGCCACCGTCACCGCACCGTCGTCCGCAGGCTTCGTCCCTTCCGGAGCACCCAGCGCGACCCACTTCGTCAGCAGGGCAATCTCCTCCGCGGCCAGCGGATCCGCGTCCAGAGGCATCGCGCGTTTCAAGTCCTTCGCCGTGAGCAACCGGATGAACGTCGATTTCGTCGGCTGCCCGGGGATCATCACCGTTTGCTTCCCGCCCTTGCGAATGTTCGCCGGGGTATCGAGCGCCAGCCCCGCGGAAACGTCGGGCTCGTCGAGACGTCGCTCACTGTGGCAGACCGTGCAGTGCTTCCGAAGCAACGGCCGCACATCCTGCCAGTACGTGGGATCGGCGGAAAAGGCAGGCGCCACGGAGACACAAAGCTCACAGAGCGTGGCACAGAGCGAAAGCAGGAGAAAGCGAGAGAGACGCATGGAACGGCCCCGGCGGTAGATTCATCTCTCGTTCCGACGCAGAGCACGGGAACGCAGGTGACGAATCGCATGGGCGAAGATCTTGGCGTCGGCCCCGCGGATCCAGCGGGACTTCGCGGCCCACGATGGGACCTTGTGAGGCCGTCTTATCGACTGAACAGAAACTCTCGGCCGTTTACCAGCACCCACAGAAGATCTTGCAGACCCTCTTTCGCGGTCGGGGCGGACTTCACCCAGCCGGTCGCCTTCGCGGCTTCGTCCTTGGTGGGGAAGCGGGACCATGCTGACAGGTAAAGCTCCTCGATCGCCTGCGGCAGCGGCTGCTTCGAGAGCCTCTCCACGCGGCCCTTTGAATCGGCGATCTTCAGGTTCAGGAAGTCGCCGTTGAGCAGGTGCAAGGCCTGGGCAATGTTCGGCTTCGTGCTGCGATCGCACTCGCAAAGGACCTGACGGCCCGGCCGGCCGAAGGTATCCATCAGGTACGACTTCACTGCCGAATCCGGAAGCTGAATGGCTCGCGTTCCCAGCGGCAGGCCTGTGTACTTCTCGCGAGTGCCCGTGGCGGCGTCCACCGCATCCGCAAGCTGCTCGGCCGTCAGCCGCTTGATCGTGTACCGCGTGAAGTGAGTGTTCGCACTGTCCGCACGGTTGCCCTCCGTCGACTCCGAATCGAGCTGATAAGCCCGGCTCGTGAAGATCGTCCGCACCAGATGCTTCAGGTCGAACTTGTGCTTCGCGAAGTCGACCGCGAGAGCCTCGAGTAGTTCCGGGTTGCTCGCCGGGTTGGTCGATCGCATGTCGTCAAGCGGTTCCACCAGCCCGCGGCCCATCAGGTAGCCCCAGAAGCGATTCGCGATGTTTCGGCTGAAAAGCATGTTGTCCTTGGAAGTCAGCCAGTCCCCGAGCTTCTTGCGGCGATCGAACTCATCCTCCATCACCGGACCGTCCAACGGGTGCGGCAGAATCGTCTTGCCCGAGCGAGGATTGCGAGCATCGCCCGCGGGCCGGAGGAAGATCACCGTCTCGCGACCGAACAAGCCGAACTCCTGGCTCTGCTTCGTGCCCAGGCGTGAGAAGAACCCGACCATGCCGTAATAGTCGTCCTGCGTCCACTTCTCGAAGGGGTGATGATGGCACTTCGCGCACCCAAGGCGGATGCCCATGAACACCTGCACGGTCGATTCGGTCCAGTCGTCGGGCCCGGCACCGACCTTGAAAAAGTTCGTCGGCCCCTCCGTGAAAGTGCTGCCCTCGGCGGTGATGATGTCGCGCACGAACTCGTCCACGGGCTTGTTGTCGCGGATCTGGGCTCGCAGCCAGTTATGAAAGCTCCACATGCCCTTATCCTGGAGCGCCTGGCGATTGATGCGAAGGAGATCGCCCCATTTCAGCGTCCACCAGTCGACGAACTCGGGGCGGTTGAGCACCGTTTCGATCGCCTTGGCTCGCTTGTCCTTGCTGGTGTCCGCCAGGAACTTTCGCACCTCGTCCGGCGTCGGCAGGGTGCCAATCGCGTCCAGGTAAAGCCTGCGGAGGAACTCTGCATCGCTACACAGCGGAGAGGGCGTCAGGCCCACATCCTTCCACTTGGCGAGGAGCCTTTCGTCGATGAAGTTGTTCGCCTTGATCTCGGGGAAGCTCGAGAGCTTGGCGAAAGGCAGCGTGATCTGGGCGACTTCCGCCGAGCCGCCGAAGCGGATCATGACGTGCGTTTCGCCAGTGCCCTTCGCGGTGACGAGGCCCAGCGGCGTGACGGCGGCGACGGCGTCGCTGAGTGCATCGAACTGGGCGACCGCGGTGACATCTTCCTTGCGCCCGTCGCTCCAGATGGCTGTCACACAGAGTTGCTGCTGTTCACCCGGCACCATCACGCGGCTGGGCGGGAAGATGTCAATCTTCGCAACGGTCGGATCCGAGGTCAGCGGTTCCGGAACCCCGTCAGCGATCCACTGGCGAAGGCGGAGGTAATCGCGGCCGAGGAGCTTGAGTTTCTCACCGCCGCCGTGCTCCATCACGAGAGCCGGCTTGGCGAGGAGAATGCTGCGATCCGGGTCCGACAGCACGAGCCGACGGCCCTCGCTGCTCTGCACCATCTGGGCGTGATCAAAAGTGGGATCAAAGCCGAAGAGCGAAAGCTTGAAGCCGCCCTTGCCGAACTGGGCGCCATGGCAGCCGCCGCCATTGCAGCCGGCCTTCGTGAGGATGGGCATGATCTCGCGATTGAAACTCACGGGGCTATCAAGAGCGACGTTCTTGACCGTGGCAGGCACGCTCGCCTTCACGCCCGCGGCTTCGATCGTGATCGTCGTGGAGCCGTCGTTCGTTGCCGAGACGAGCCCGCGGGCATCGATGGCGACCGCACCAGTGCTCGTGAACTTCGCATCGCGAGTGAGATCCCACTTGCGGCCGTCGGCCCATACGCCAAGCACGATCAGGTGCTGCTCGTCGCGAAGGCCATCGAGTGCGATGGCTTTGGGATGGACGATCAGTTCTTTCGGCGAGCCCACGGGGCGCGGTGGCGTCGAAGGAGCAGGGCTCTTCTCCGCGGCGACTGCCGGAAGCGGGAGCATGGCGAGCGACACGACCCAGGCGAAACGATGCGAGATCAGCATTTGCAAGAACCCCGAAAGAGTGGGGATGGTTCGGCGGGAACGGCACGCGGGAGGCGGGTGGGATCAAGAAACAATTCTAGCGTACCAGAAATCCTGGCGGAAACGACCACTTTCGTCAAGTCAAACCTCGAAATGTTTGCTCGGGAGACCTTCCTCGAGAATGACGTTGTGACGCCTCGGGATGGCTTCCTCGTCGCTCATCCATAGGCTGGTCCGCAACCGCCGGTCTGGACCCTTTCCTCCACTTCGAGGTTCCTATGAATCGATTTTGTTTCATACTCTTGGCGGCCCTCGTGGGCCCGGCCCTCGTGATCGCAGCGGAAACACCGACACTGACCAACGTGTTCCCTCCGCCGGAAAGCAAGGGTGGCTGGAAATCCGCTCTCCCTGCGAAAGGCGAACCGGATGCAGCCACCCTCGCCAAGCTTGGCATCGACGCCGCGAAGCTGAAGGAAGCCTGGGACTTCAACGCACAGTCCGAAGGCGCCACGGGGTTGCTCGTGATTCGAAACGGCCAGATCGTTGGCGAATGGTACAAGGACTGCGATCGCAACACGAAGTTCAACATTTACTCCAGCTCAAAGGCCTATACCAGCCTGGCGTACGGGTTGCTTCTCGCCGATAGCGATGCGGGCAAGCTTCCCGGTGGCAAAAAGCTCACTCTGGACACCAAGGTCTGCAATGCAGAATGGCTGTCCGAGTCGCTGCCACTGCCCGATCCGCGCAAGGCCAACATCACGGTTCGGCACCTGCTAAACATGGCCAGCGGAATCGACGGCGGGAACCTGCCCAGTGATGTCGAGCCCTTTGAGATCGCCCTGGGAAAGACAGAGAAATCCCCGTTTGCAAAGCTGAAGGCCGAGCCAGGCGAGATGTTCAACTACAGCAATGCGGGGGCCGCCCATCTGGTGCTTCTGTTCCCGCACATCGCTGGTCGAGACCTTTATCCCTTCATGAAGGAACGCGTCTTCGAACCGGTCGGAATGGAGAATCTTTCCTGGACCACGATCGGCGGTAACGGCAAGCTCGGCCCTCTCAGCCAGGGCTATAGCGGTGTCAATACGACGCCGCGCGAGCACGCTCGGTTCCTTTACCTCGCACTGCACAAAGGCCAGTGGGACGGCAAGCCGATCATTCCCTCCACGTACTACGACTTCGCATGGGAGCCCAGCAAAGCGAACCCGACGTATGGTGCTCAGTGGTGGGTGTTCCCCCGGCACAAGGACGCCCCGAAGGACCTCGTTCAGACCGCGGGAGCGAACAACAACCACGGCTACGTGCTGCCAAGCAAGGACTTGATCTTCGTTCGCCTCGGCGATGGGAAGAAATTCTCCTCCAAGGATTTCGAGCAACAACTTGTCAAAAAGGTTCTGGCTGCCGTGAAGTGATCCAGGAATCTCAGCGCACCCCGGGACTAACACACTCAGGGTGCACAACGGTCTGGAGAATCCCACGATTTGAATCCCGCAGGGAGTTTCATTGTCCCAGGCGTAGTCACGTCGCGAAGCTGAGCGCGGAACCCTTGCCTCGCAACCTCGTCGAGGTAACATCGGTAACGATGGCACGGGTCGTGGCTGCGCAGTCAACCTGGGAATCGGGCTTTAAAACTCCGCGTTCCCTGGCGTTCTTGGGAACGGGATCACGTCGCGGATGTTCTGCATGCCGCTCAGGAAGAGGACGGCTCGCTCCAGACCCAGGCCGAAGCCGGCGTGCGGGACCGTGCCGTAGCGGCGGAGGTCCGAGTACCAACTGTACGCGGCGGGGTCGAGGTGCTGCTCACGCATGCGATCCTCGAGGATGTCCAGGCGTTCCTCACGCTGGCTGCCGCCGATGATCTCGCCGACGCCCGGCAGGAGCACGTCCATCGCGCGGACTGTTTTGCCGTCGTCGTTCACCCGCATATAGAAGGGCTTCAGCGTTCGCGGATAGTCGTAGAGGATCACCGGGCACTGGAAGTGCTTCTCGGTGAGGTAGCGTTCGTGCTCGCTTTGCAGATCCTTGCCCCAGGCCACGGGGAACTCCCACGTCAGCCCGGAGGTCTCCAAAATCTTCACCGCCTCCGTGTACGACAGCCGCAAGAACGGCTTCTGCAACACGGCTTCGAGTCGCGGCATCAGGCTCTTCTCGATGCGCTCGGCGAAGAAGGCCATGTCCTCACCGCAACGATCGAGGGCGTCCTTCACGATGCGCTTCAGGAACGCCTCCGCGAGCGTCATGTTGTCGTTGAGATCGCAGAAGGCCATCTCCGGCTCGACCATCCAGAACTCGGCCAGGTGGCGAGGCGTGTTCGAGTTCTCCGCACGGAACGTGGGGCCGAAGGTGTACACCTTCCCCATCGAGCAGGCGAAGCTCTCGACCTGCAATTGGCCGCTTACCGTCAGGAAAGCCGGCTTGTTGAAGAAGTCCCGGGTGAAGTCGACCTGGCCGTCCACCCGCGGCGGTTTGTCCGCGTCGAGCGTGGTCACGCGGAAGAGCGCCCCGGCCCCTTCGCAGTCGCTGGCGGTGATGATCGGCGTGTGGATGTAGAGGAACCCTTGCTCCTGGAAGAAGTCGTGGATCGACTTGCAGATCTGGTTGCGAAGGCGGGCGATGGCGCTGAAGGTGTTCGTGCGAGGCCGCAGGTGGGCGATGGTGCGGAGGAACTCGAAGGAGTGCCCCTTTTTCTGAAGCGGATACGTCTCCGCGTCGGCGTCGCCGAGGAGTTCGACCTTTGTCGCGTGGACCTCGGTCGGCTGGCCCTTCGCGGGGGACGCCTTCACTTCGCCCTCGATGGCGACGCTGGCTCCGGTGCGGAGATGCTTCACCACGGCTTCGTAGTTGGGTAGTTCCGCCGGGGCGACAATCTGCACGTTCCCCTGGCTGGAGCCGTCGTTGAGTTCGACGAAGCTGAAGCCGCCCTTGGAGTCGCGCCGGGTGCGGACCCAGCCGCGAAGGAGGACCGTGCGGCCGATGGCGTCAGCCTGACGAGCGAGGGCAACGGTGATGGCGTCCATGGATGATCCTGAAAGGCCGCGAGCCGCGTGGCACCCTGCGTGCCTGGCGTGGATATCCCTGAAGTGATATGGAATGCGTTGCCAGACTTCAGGCTTCGCAAGGTGGGTTTAGGTGAGACCAAGTTTCGACGCGAGGCGAAGTCTCCCGAGCGGAGCACGGGGGTACGCGATCACGATTTCACGGGGTTGTTCGTGGCCCTGTCGTTACAATCCCTGGGTGGATTCCGCTTGTGAGGAAGGGCCTCGATTCATGCCAGCCGCACCTGTTGCCGTCGAGGATCTGCCGATGTCCGCCCTGCAAGCGGAGGCGGAGGCCGTGCGGACGAGGATTAATCGCTTCCGCCAGTCGCTGGGCCGCTTCCTGGTGAACAAGCAGGAGATCATCGACCTGATGGTGGTGTCCGCTGTCGCCCAGGAACCGTTGCTGCTCGTGGGCCCCCCAGGGACGGCGAAGTCCGATCTGGTGCTGAAATTCAAGGACGCTCTGGGCATTCGCGAGGAGGACTACTTCGAGTACATGCTGACGCGCTTCACGGAGCCGAGCGAAATCATCGGGGCGATCGACATCCGCGAGTTGCGAGAGGGGAGGTACATTCGCCGCAAGGAGGGGAAGCTGCCCACGGCGAAGCTGGTGTTCCTGGACGAGATCTTCAAGTCAAACTCGGCGATTCTGAACATCCTGCTGACGATCATCAACGAGAAGAAGTTCTACCAGGAAGGTCGGCCGGAGCCGGTGCCTCTGCGAGTGCTGTTCGCGGCCACGAACGAGGTGCCGGACCAGGGAGAACTGGCGGCCCTCAAGGATCGCTTCGTGCTGAAGGTGGAGAGTCGGCCCGTTCAGGAGGAGTTCTTCACGGAGTTGATCGACTCCGGCCTGCAAGCGGAAGCGAATCGCGGCCTGAACCAGAAGCCATGGGCGGAGGGGCACTGTTCGCTGGAGGATCTGTTGAAGGCAAATCGCTACCTGACGCTGCTGTTCGCGAAGAAGGCGACGGACAGCCGCGGCGAGGAGCAGAACGATCGGCAGGTCTTCTTCCCCGCGGACGTGTTCCGGGAGTATCAGCGCCTCGTGAAGACGCTGGTCCGCGAGGACAAGATCTTCATCAGCGACCGCAAGCTCGTGAAGCTGTACAAGCTCTTCCGCGTGCGCTCCTGGCTCTTCAGCGGCGGCACCGTCAGCCGCGACGATCTTCGCTTGCTGGCGTATCTGGGCGAAACGCACCAGGAGATCGAGCACCTGCGAACGAAGGTGCCGCTGCTTCTGGGCGAGGGCTAGGCATTCGGCGAGGGATTCGGGCGGACAACGCGAATGAGTTCACCCGCGAGGGATGGCAGTGGAGCAATCGCCGCGAGTATACGCTCGGCCAGGGCGACCCAATCCGTATCGCGGGTGCAAGTCACGATTCCTGTGTGGGACCGACTGGAACGATGAAGCTTTCGGTAATCCTCTCGATTGTGTGAGAATCGCTCTCCCAAGATCCGTCGCGCGGATCAGGACTTGTGCGTCGGCGATCCCGATGCCGGCATTTCCATCCTCATGGGACGCGAGCACGTCGACACCGACTGAGCGGAGAATCACAACCACCGGTAATGGAAAATCCTCGTCGGCGTAGAGGCTGATCATGGGCGATTACTCATCCTCGTTCCGTCGAATCACCTCGTCGATCTCGTGGGAGTGATCCCGGTAGTAAGCCCAGGAGGCTTCAAGATCCTCTTGAGTCAGGCCGGGGTATGCCTCAAAAAGTTTCTGGTCGGAAAGCCGAGTTTACGATACCCCACGAGGACCCAGACCGTGATCCGCGTCTGCCGAACGCAGACTTCGCCACCCATGACGCCGGGGGTTTTCTGGATGAGTGATACGGTGGTGATCGCCATCTTTGCACCTGCCACGGAACGACTTCGTGTTCACTTGGTCCGCCGGGGCCGTCTCACTTCGCGGTGGCTTTCGCTTGCTCCTCGGAGACCTTCTTCATCTCGGCGAGGCCCTTCTCGAAGTCGCCGCCGATGAGCTTCTCCATGTTCATGAACAGCCCGGCCGCCTTTGCCATGAAGTTCTTGTTGCAGGTCATGGTCCAGGTCGTTTCCGTCGAAGCCCCCTCGGGCTTGAAGTGAAACTCCACCTCGTTCGCCGAGGGCCAGGGCCGCACGAAATCAAGCTTGACGCGGATCAACTCGTTCGGCTTGCTCTCGATGATGGTCATCTTACCCTCGCCCACCTGATCGTTACCGGACCATGCATAGCTCGCGTTCTTTCCGGACGGGGGGCCGTCGAAGGATCGCTTCATCTCGGGGTCCATCTTGTCCCAGGGGGACCACTCTTGCCACTTGTGAAGGTCGTTGACCTGCTCAAAGACGGTGGCCGGGGGAGCGTCAATCTTCGTCTCGCGCGAGACGCGAAGCTCGCTCGACTGGAAGACCACAACGATCGCCAAGACGCCGACGATGGCGATGAGGCCGAGCAGGACATTCCGAAAGACTGTCACCATGGGGCGAGGCCTCCTGGGAGAAAGCGGCGAGAGAAGTGGCACCGTAGGAATTCTATCCGCCGGATAAGTCGCCGACGATGGAAGAGCGGTTCCTGCACCGCGAAGCTCAGTCCTGACGCAGTGTGTGTGACCTACGTGCCTACGGAACCGCTTGCGGCTTGGCGTTTCTCATCGCGGTCACACGTGAACGATGTGCAAAGCGCTTGGCCGCAAGTGGCTTGTCTGCGATGCCCCCGAATGCGCGAGACGCGGGGCTACATCGCCTTTTTGAAGTTCACTTCGAGGGCTCCGAACGCCAGGCGGGCCGCGCTGCCGTTGGGGAACATCGCCGCGACGAGCTCGTTGAAACCGTTCGGATCGAGTCTGTAATAGTTGAACTTCCCTTCCCGACGGAAATCGATGAATCCCGCGTTGCGAAGCTGCGTGAGGTGATGGCTGACGGCCGGTTGGGAAGACTCGAGGGCCTCGCCGATCGCCGAGACGGACATCTCACCTCGCTCGGCGAGCAACAGCAAGATCATGAGCCGCGACCGATCCGCCAGGCTGCGGAACACATCGGTGAGGGATCGCAGGGAGCGATCGGAAAACTCACGACCATCGAAGGTGGGAATCGTCGCCCCTGCGACGGGTCTCACCCCAAATTGATTCTCGCCCATGAACGCACCGCTCCGCCAAATATGTCAGACCGCGCCTCCGAGACGGTAACAGAACCGCCCGTAAGCCGGGGAAGCAACAGTTTTGGGGAGAGGAGACCACATTCTGCCACAGAACGTCATCGGCGGGGAGGCCGATCTGGTTTTACGGCTCAGATTTACTCGTAACTTTGTCAAGAGAATCGAGCGCTGACACGGCAAGGCAGAGGAGAGGAGGAGGTTGGGGCGATTTGGACCGCTTAAACTTTCAACCCGTAGGCAGCCAACGTCTGCTTCACACGGGCTTCGCTCGGGGCATCGAGCGGGGTGAGCGGCAGACGCATCTCCGCGTTGCCTCGGCCCAGAAGCTTCATCGCCACCTTCAAGGGGATCGGGTTCGTCGCCACGCTGAGCATATCGCGGCAGAGTGGGAAGAGCTTGCGGTGCCACTTCAGCGCTTCTTCGAATCGCCCGGCGGCGAAGGCCTTCACAAGGGCCATGATATCCCGCGGCACAAGATTTCCCACCACGCTCACGACGCCTTTTCCACCGATGCTCATGAGAGGCAACGTCAGGCTGTCGTCACCGGAGAGGATCGTGAGATCCGTGAGGGCAGCAATCTGCGAGGCCATGTCCAGGGAACCGGTCGCTTCCTTGACGGCCACAATGGTGGGGTAGTTTTCCGCCAGGCGGGCCATCGTTTCGGGCAGGATGGTCGAGCCCGTGCGGCCGGGGATGTTATAAAGCGTCTGCGGCAGGTCGCAGGCTTCGGCGACCGCACCGAAGTGCCGGTAGAAGCCTTCCTGCGTCGGCTTGTTGTAGTACGGCCCCACCTGGAGCGTGCCGTGGGCACCCGCACGCTTCGCTGCCTTCGTCATGCGGATGGCTTCGGCCGTGTTGTTCGATCCAGTCCCGGCCATGATCTTGAGTTTGCCGGCGGCTCGCTCGCAGACGAACGCCACGATTCGCTCGTTCTCGTCGTGGGTCAGCGTGGGAGATTCGCCGGTGGTGCCGCAAGGCGCCAGGCCGTCGGTGCCCTGCTCGACGTGCCAGTCGACGAGTTTACCCAGATCGTCCCAGTCCACTTCGCCATTTCTGAAGGGTGTGACGAGGGCAACGGTTACGCCGGCGAACGCTTCGCCGCGAGTGGCAGGCATGACAAACCTCAAGGCGGACGGAGGGCGATCTCGAATGATCAAGTTACCGACTGTGCGGACGGTTACAAGGGTGCGGGTCCTTCGTGGGCCGACGCGAACCCCCGTGGGCCTCGCTCTCCGGACAACCCGCTCGCCCCCTCAGGATCGGAATTTCTGTCTGGGCGCATTTCCTGATCTAACCCGACTTCCCACTCCTCAGAAATGAGTTAGCATAAATCTTCCGAAGAACGGCCACGAGGCGCGACCCCACGCGGGTCGATCAACGTATCGCCGTGAGGGGAGATCTCCGGCTCCGCTGTGCTCGGCGGACCGACAGGACGTTAGACCCGAGAAACTACAATGAAGAAGAATCGCTCGTTCCGCCTTGCCGTCGAACAAATCGAGGATCGCCTGACGCCAAGCGGCACTCCGGCCGATGTGCTCCTGGCCACTCAGCAGATTCACTTCAACACCCAGATTCTGCAGTTCGTGACCGATGAAAGGCTTATCGGGAACGCTTTCACGCAGCCCCTCGTGGGAAATTTCCTGGACTACGTCCACCAGACAAACACAGCCGCTGTCAACGAGATCAACCTGTTCCTCAATAACTTGATGACCCAGAACGCAGGCAACTTCCTGTTCGGCGATTTCTTTGCCGAGCACATGGTCAGCTACGGTAATGTGCTCAGCGAGGGAGTCATCGGCATCGCTTATGCCAGGAGCTTCGCGGGAACACTCAGCATCCCTCTTTCGCCGATCGTCTCGCCTTCGACGAACACGGGAGGCACGTTTGCCCCTCCCGTCAATAACGGTGGGAATAACAACAACAACGGCAACACCACCGGAACGGTCACGGATCTGCGGATCACGATGACCGATAACACCACAATCTATACACCCGGGGGCAACCTCACGTACACCGTGGTGGCGTCGAACGCGGGGCCGGCCAACGTCACCGGCGCCTCGGTCATCAACAACCTGCCCGCGAACATTGCGAGCACCTCCTGGACCGCGGCCTATTCCAACGGGGCCAGCGGGCCTGCGAGTGGCAGTGGCAACATCTCGGCTCTCGTGAACCTCTCGACAGGCGGCAACGCCATCTTCACGATCAATGCCGTCGTCCGAGTCAACGCCACTGGCAATCTCGTGAACACCGCAACGGTGACCGTGCCCACCGGCATCACGGATTCCAACCTGGCGAACAACACCGCCACCGACACGAACACCCTGGACAACACTGATGCCGGCATGGTCAACACCAAGCCAGCCGACACGTCGACGGGCTTCACCACCATCGCCAACGGCGTTCGGATCAGGGATACCGTGGTGGGGACGGGCACGACGGCCCTCGCGAATTCCACGGTCCAGCTCTTCTACACGGGCTGGCTGGACGCCAATGGAACGCAGTTCGACGCTAATCGCAGCCCGAACGCTCCGATCCAGTTCGCGCTGACGGGCACAATCGCAGGCTTCGCGGCCGGAGTCACGGGGATGAAGGAAGGCGGCATCCGCCAGATCTTCATTCCTTCCGCACAGGGTTACGGCCCCGGTGGATTCCCGCCGAATATCCCGGCGAACGCGGACCTCGTCTTCGAGGTCAAGCTCATCACCGTCGTCTCCTAAATGTCCTCGCGATCCCTGCCGTTCGGCTCAGAGTGCTTTGACCGTGCCGAACTGCAGGTCCGAGATCTTTCGCGCCATGTCGTGCTTCTCGCTGAACGCAAGCTCGACGGACGCCACCCGACTGACGCGGGCCTCCATCGCCAGCACATCCTCGTACTTGTTGTTGAAGACGAAGCCGTTGAGCAGCCGCCGGTCAGGGGCGGCATTCACCACCTTCACCTCGGCATCCATCGGGAGCATCGCCGTCTTCCACCCCAGCGGACGCATGACGTTGGAACCCACCACCAGCCAGGCCGGGGTATCCGCCAGGAGCGGCGGAGCCCCCATCGACAGCGCGTACGCCGTCGAACCCGCCGCGGTCGAAACCAGGATGCCGTCGCACACCACTTTCTCGAGTCGCACCTCGCCGTTGAGCGACAGCGTCAGCCAGGCGGTCTGACCGGTGCTGCGTTCCACCCAGGCATCGTTGAAGCAGAGTTCCTCGACCTTCGAGCCGTCCCGCTTCGTGATCGTAACGTGAAGCATCGGCAGTCGACGCACCAGCAGCTTCTCGACCAGGCGATCGTCCGTGCCGAACAGCTCGGCACTCTCGTTCATGAGAAAGCCGAGATGGCCGTAATTCAGGCCGATGAACGGCACTCGCAGGGCCCAGTTCTCGCGAATCGCCCGGAGCATCGTGCCGTCGCCGCCGAGGACGAGAACGGCATCGGGATTGTCGTCATCGCGAATTGCTCGTAGGCGATTCTGTCGTTCGAGAGCCGCGGCGTTCCAGGTATCCGCGACGATCTTCAGCTTCTTTCCCGCCAGATCCAGCGAGGCCTTCGTTCGAGGCGGCCCCAGCGTGTACAGCGAATAGCGGTGGATGAATTCGCGAACTCGCGGGTCCAGTTGCTCCTGTGCGGATTGACCGGAGAAGAGCACAAAGCGAATCTCTCGGCTCGAACCGCTGCGAGGCACAATCACCACCTGATGCCTGGGCGGCAGGTCGGCGCGATCGAGCGCCATGTCGGGCGTCTTCAGCACCGCGAAGCGAAGCGTCTGCCAGGCACGGGGTCCGTCGTGCCACTGCGTCTGCACCTCCGATTGGCCCTTTCGGCCGCCCTCGAGCTTGTCCGCCCACACTGCATGCCAGAGTTCGCCTTGCGAAGAGAAGCGGCGATCGAGATCCACATTGGTGGTGGCGACATCCCGTTCGAGATCGAAGTGATCCACCGTGACGCGATCCAGCCTGGAAAAGCCCAGGTCCGTCAGTGCCGCACGAAGCACCGTGGGGATCGCGTCGTGATTCGGCTTATCGGGGCGATACCCACAGGGAATCACCTGCACAGCCTCGAAGGTCTTCGCCAGCTCCATCGCGGCCGCACGATGGTGAAGTCCGGGCGGATTGAAGCTGCCGGTGAACAGACAGAGACGTGCCATGCCGGATTATCTCTCGCTCACGAGTTCCATGGCGTCGCCCCGGCCGATGAGCACGGCGCTCGCGAGCCCCAGGAAGAAACCCGTGCCCACAACGCCCGGAATGGCACGAATTGCCGAGTCAAGTTCCCGAGCATGAGAAACGGGCGAGAGCTTGCAGTCAAGGATATAGTTACCATTATCCGTGAGGAAGGGCACCTCGTCTCGCACATCGAGCACCGGTTCCAACCCCAGGGCTCGCAGTCGACGCTGCGCCAGCGGCAGTCCGAACGGCAGCACTTCCACCGGCAGCTTGCCCCGCGTTCCGAGTTGAGGCACGAGCTTCTCTTCGCCCACGAGAATGACGAGCCTCCGCGAGGATTCGGCCACGATCCGTTCGCGAACCAGCGCCCGGCCCCAGCCCTTGATGAGATCGCGGTTCGGAGCCACTTCGTCCGCTCCATCCACCGTCAGGGCCAGTTCCCCAGCCTCGGCGAGCGTGACGAGGGGAACGCCGACTTCCCGCGCCAGTTGAGCCGTGCTCTCGGAGGTCGGCACACCCTTGATGCGAAGCCGGCCCGCGGCGACGTGCTGACCCAGAAGCCGAACGAAGGCATGAGCCGCGCGACCGGACCCGAGGCCTATGGTCGCGCCGTCAGGCACCAGTTCGGCGGCTCGCTCAAAGATGGTTGGCATTCTCGGATCTCGTTCGCCTTGCCTGGCGGCCGGTTCGACTCTTCAGGAGAAAGGCAGGAAGAGATTTACCACAGAGTCACAGAGATCACAGAGATCGGTGGGAGGAAGACAAAACGGGTGGTGCGCTCAAGAAGGATCACGCCATAGCCTGGCGCCCGAGTGCTGACAGATCCTTTTTCTGAACCCCTTCTTGCTCTCACTCTGAACTCTGTGACTCTGCGGTAAGTCTCTTTCTTCTGCTCGCCTTAGGGCCGGGGCACCATCATCGTGAACGGCCAGACGTAAGCCTGCAAGGTCACCAAGGCGCCGACGACGCAGGCCAGCAGGACGCTGTGCTTCACCACGGCCTTGAAGATGTCCGCCTCCTTGCCGATCTGGTGCGTGCCCGCGGTGGCGACGCAGATGCTCTGGGCATCGATCATCTTGCCCATCACGCCGCCGGTGCTGTTGGCCGTGCAGATGAGCACTTCCACCTGGGATCGATCCAGGCCGGAGTTTTCGAAGATCGCTGTGTGGTTCGTGTAGATCTCACCCGCGGTGATCTTCTGAAGGCTGCCGAAGAGGGCATTGCTGCCAGCGTCGGTGCCGGTGAGGAAGACGCCAAGCCAGCCAAGCATCGCGGCGAAGAACGGATACATCACCCCGGTGGCGGCGAAGGCCACGCCAAGCGTGGCGTCGATGCCCGCGTACTTCGTCACGTAACTGAGCCCGAGCATCAGGGCGATCGTGGGGATCGGCACCTTCATCTGAATGAACGTCCGCCGCACGATGGACGCCACCTGGGCTCGCGTGCAGCGGAGCATCACCATCGAGATCAGGGCCGCGATCATCACGGGCGTTCCCGGTGCCGTGAGCCAGATGATCTTGAACTTCGCATCTTCGCGGGATTCGTCCTCCGTGGCGCCCACCTTGCGGAGCCGTTCCGCACGCAGCACCTCGCGGTGAAGCTCCGGCACGGGCACCTCGTAGTACGACGACGCCACGCCGAGGTCCAAGGGCTTCTTCGCGGAGGCCTCCGCTTCACGCATGAATCCGGAGACGGCGAGCAGCACGGTCATGATCGCGAAGGGCGACCAGGCCCAAGTCACGTTGAAGAACGTGAGCGGCACTTCGCTCGCACCCGGAGGCTCATGGCCCATCAGCGCTTCCACCTCCTCCTTGGCGATCTCGATGTTCGAGTCCTGCGTCACCGGGTCCACGGGTGGCGGAGCGGCCTTGAGGGGGGTGAAATGCCATTCGTCGCGAGGCTTCCAGAACTTCAGGAAGATCGCGGTGACGACCAGCGAGAAGATGGCGCCGCCGACATCCGTGAGCGGCCAGACGGTCGGCGCGCCGGGGATGTGGTAGTGCATGGTGGCGAAGAGGAACTGAGCGACGGCGAAGGAGCCGCCCGCGACGATGAGCACAGGGAGCACGGCGAAGGTCTGCTTCCAGGTCCCCATGCACTTGACCATGTACATGGGGACAAGGCACGAGAGCAGCGGCAGCTGATGCCCGGCCATGACGCTGAGCGTTTCCGGGGCGATGCCGCTGGTGCTGCCGAGCGTGAGAATCGGGACGCCAAGGCCGCCATAAGCGACGGGCGAGGTGTTCGCGATCAGACAGAGCACCGCGGCCTGGAACGGCGGGAACCCCAGGCCGACGAGCATCGCCCCACAGATGGCGACGGGAGAGCCGGCGCCGGCGGCGCCTTCCATGAGAGCGCCGAACGCGAAGCCGACGAGCACCGCTTGAACGCGAGCGTCCCCGCTGAGGGAGCCGACGGAGCGTCGGATGATCGCGAACTGACCCGTCTCGACCGTGACGTTGTAAAGCATCATGGCGCCGAAGACGGTCCAGCCGATCGGGAGCAGTCCGAAGACCGCACCGTGCACGAAGGACCAGCCCGCCATTCCCAGCGGCATGGCGTAAATGAGCCAGGCAATGAGGATGGCAATCACCGACCCCGCGAGGCCGGCCCAGGGTGCGAGCCAGCGCCGGCCGACGAGAAGGTAAAACAGCGTGGCGACTGGCAGGGCCGCGACGAGTGTCGAGAGTATCGGGGAACGAAGGGGATCGAGATCCTGGACGTACGCCAACAGCATGGAGAGCCCTTTGAATTCGCAACGACGGCCGCACAAGCCAGACGTGCGATGCTACCCGCCGCGGAGCCCGAAGAACAGCACCAACTTCGATGAATGCTCACCTCGGGTGAGCAGCTCGATTGCCCGTGGAATGCTCGTCGGCCTCATGTTAGAGCATTTTTACTGTCCGTGAAGCCGTTCGCTGCCTCCTCAGGCGGAACCAATCGAGGCTCTCGCCGAACACGTCCTCCAACTCCGTGATCGTTCGCAACTCCCGACGACGCAGCTCGTTCTTGTAAGAGGCTATCCGCCATCGTTTCGCGGGAAAACCCCATCGAAATCATGATTCCGGGCATTACGCCCCGACCAAAACTCTCGAATGTCAATGGGAAAACTTGCCGGATAGACTCCAAGTGCTATGCTGGGTCGTTCGGCCACAGGCGAGAATTCCAGGAAAATCAAGAGGGTCATCATGTTCGGCAGCTCATGCTTACCGCGTCTTGGACTGGTCTCCGCGATCTGTCTGGCAATCGCATCCGTCTCGGTCGCCCAACCAGTCGTCGGTCTCGGGGCTATTGGCGATAGCTATGTCGCGGAGTACCAATTCGTTGTCAGTCGCAGCACCGCACGGGGATTTGTCGAGCAGTTGGCGCAGTATCGCGGCATCAACGTTGGCTCTTTCCGGGGCACTGCGGATCCGAGTTGGGGTCCCCCGCGAGATCGGGGGTACGAGTACAATTGGGGCCAAGGCAGCTCCACGTCTTCGACGGCAATTTCTTCAGGGCAACACACAGGATTGGCATCGCAAGTGACGGCCGGCCTGGTCAACTATGCCGTGATCGCGACGGGTGGAAACGATTTCGCATTGCCGGCCAACTACACCAACATTTACAACGGCACGTTGAGCGGAACGGCGTTAACGACTTACATCAGTAACACAGTAAACCAGGTCTTGACGATACACGACCTCGTACGAGACGCCGGTGCGAATACCGTACTCGTGAATATCGGCGATCTCAGCAACTCACGCGCGATCCAGACGACGTTTACGGATCCGATCTTCCGGGATAGGGTGACACAGGCGATTTCGCAGGCGAACACCCAACTCCAAGCGGCTGCCGCCGCTCGGAACGTGCCACTGGTCGATGTGTTTCAATTCGGACAGCTCCTCAATG
>Ga0105049_10002060_pt1 | contig 23741 bp, 17 predicted proteins | sample MAT06_FD_78087 | JGI IMG/M metagenome (GOLD analysis project Ga0105049, IMG submission 78087) | Freshwater microbial communities from Lake Fryxell liftoff mats and glacier meltwater in Antarctica - MAT-06 | ecosystem: Environmental > Aquatic > Freshwater > Ice > Liftoff microbial mat | place...
CCTCGGTCCACGCGCTGGTGCTCACCGCCGTCAGCGCCGCAAACAGGCGCAGCGTACTGGTGAAACGCCTGCTCACGCTTCCTCGCCCAACCTGGGCACGTCCATCACCGCATGCTGCTCGAAACGCTGGCGGCCTTCGCGGCCGGCCTCCAGCCAGGCGCGCACGGTGGCTTCATCACCGGCAGCCAGCGCCTGTTCGAGGCGGGTCAGGCGTTCACGGGTGGCGGCGAGTCCGGCGCTGACGGCCTGACGGTTGTGCAGCAGGATGTCGCTCCACATGTCGACGCTGCCGCCCGCGACCCGCGTGGTGTCGCGAAAACCAGTGGCGGCCAAGGGCGCAGCGGTGGCGCCCAACTGGCAGGCAGCAGCCGCGGCCAGGACGTGTGGCAGATGCGAGGCCTCGGCCACCGCACGATCGTGGTCGGCGGGTGAGAAACGGCACAGCCGGCTGCCAACCGCGCGCCACATTTTCTCAACCAACGCCACCGGCTCGGCCGGGGTTTCTGCCAGCGGCGTAAGGATGGTCATGCAGTCGTGGTAGAGATTCGCCCGCGCATGATCGATGCCTTGCAGGTGGCTGCCGGCCATCGGGTGGCTGCCGACGAAACGACCGCTGCGTGCGAGGTCGTCCAACTCGGCGCAGATTCCACCCTTCACGCTGCCGACATCGGTGAACACCGGACGGGGATGCAGTGCCGCCATGGCGCGGATGGTCGGCGCGATGGCGCTCACCGGCGTGCAGACCACCACCACGTCGGCGTGCGCGACGCCGTGGGCCAGGTCGGTGATGGCTTTGCCGTACCCCAACTCTTCGCCGCGCTGGGCCACCTCTGGCCGGCGATGGTGCAACAGGACCGGCCAGCCGACCCGAGTCAGCGCTGCGGCGAGGCTGCCCCCCATGAGGCCAAGGCTGCTGATCAGGACGGTCGGAGTAGACATAGGCGGCACCTTCCTGGGGGTGTACGAGGGTGCAAGGCGCGGTGAAACGTTGGCGGGCGCCAGAGCGCAGGGAGCGGTGACGATAGGACGAAAAGCCGCCGCAGTGGCGTATTGACACCTCCGAGCGCCTGATAGCCAGGAAAGGACAGCGTCGGTGGAGAGTGAAATCGCCCATCGGTGGCCAAACAGCCATTCCATGGGCAAGGGACGCGGGGCTATTCGGCGCATCGGACGCCAAAATGCCGCTTCCGGGACCATTGACCGAGGGGGTCACCCCTCTATGTTCCCTGCCCCGCCGCCAGCCGGGTGCCGTAAAGGCCTCACAACTCCGTTGGCCGACCGCCTCTAGAGAAAAAAAACGCCCCATGTCCCGCAAGCCCATCATCGCCGGTAACTGGAAACTCAATCTGACCGTCGATGAGGGTGTCGCCCTGGTGCAGGCCCTGGCCGCTCCGGCCGCTGCGAGCAAGGCTGAAGTCGTGGTGTGCCCGACCGCGCTTGGTGTCCACGCCGTGGCCAAGGCCGCCGCCGGCACCGCCATCGGCGTCGGTGGGCAGAATTGCCACTGGGAAGAAAAGGGCGCGTTCACCGGTGAGATCTCCGCCAGCCTGCTGAAGGCCGCTGGCGCCAAGTACGTGATCCTGGGTCACAGCGAGCGCCGCCAGTTTTTTGGTGAGACCGACGAGACGGTGAACAAGCGCCTGAAGGCCGTGCTCGCCCAGGGCCTCATCCCGCTGGTGTGCATCGGTGAGACGCTCGCCGAACGCGATGGCGGCAAACTTGAAGAAGTGCTCAGCCGTCAGGTGAAGGGCGCGCTCGCCGGCTTCACCGCCGCGCAGCTGGGAACCCTGGTCATCGCCTATGAACCGGTGTGGGCGATCGGCACCGGCCGCACTGCCAGCACGCAGCAGGCGCAGGACGCGCATGCGTTCGCGCGCAGCGTCCTGCGTGGCATCGTCGGCGCACTCGCTGACCAGACCCGCATCCAGTACGGCGGTTCGGTGAAAGCCGACAACGCTAAGGAACTGCTGTCCCAGCCAGACGTCGATGGCGCGCTGGTCGGCGGTGCGAGCCTCAAGGCCGCTGATTTCACCGCCATCATCGCTGCTGCCTGAATCGCAGACTCACTGCTGATTTGCTAAGAAGAACCTGAACGGAAAGAACGCGTCGTGACTACCCTGACCTTGGTCCTGTTCATCCTCCTGCTGCCACTGTGCCTGTTCCTCATCGGGCTGATCTTGCTGCAAGGTGGAGCAGGCGACATCTCCTCCGCCTTCGGCGGTGGTGGCCAGCTCGACAGCACCCTTGGCGTCGGTGCCGGGCGCAAGATGAGCAAGATCACCGGCTGGTTGTCCGGCGTGTTCATGACCATCGTGTTGCTGCTGTCGATCCACCATGCTGGCGACTTCGGCAAGGCTGCGGGTCCGAGCACCAAGCCGGCGGCGTTGCCAGTGACGCCTGATCCGCTGCCCACGACTCCCACCATTCCTTCTGTCGTGACCCCGGTGTCGGAAGGCACGGCGACCACGCCTGCTGCGATCGCCCCGGTGGTTCCTGCGGTGGACAAGCCGGTCGAGCAGCCCGTTGCTCCGCAGCCAGTGGCTCCGGCGGCGGAGAAACCCGCCGAGCAGCCCGCTGCTGTTGATCCGGTAGTGCCGGTTGCTCCTGCCGCGGAGAAACCTGCTGCTCCTGCCGCCCCGCGCTCGGGCATTACGCTCGACGAACCCGCCAAGTAACCAGCCTGCCGCGCGCGACGGCGGTTGCCGCTCGCGCCCACCACCTGTGACGCGAGGCCCCGCATGATCAGCACCGCCCAGACCGCTTCCGGCGCCATGGCCGTCATCGACGCCAAGGCCGTTCGCGCCGAGATCGGCAAAGATCGCCTGCTCAAGATGTATCGACAGATGCTGCTGATCCGGCGTTTCGAGGAGCAGGCCAGTGTTGCCTATGAGGCGCGCAAAATCGCCGGCTTTCTCCATGCCTACATCGGCCAGGAGGCGGTGCAGACCGGCTTCTACGATCACCTCGATCCCAAACGCGATGCCACCGTCACCAGCTACCGTTGCCACGCCCTGGCCCTGCTTTGCGGACTCGACCCCAAAGAGTTGATGGCCGAGTTGTTCGGCAAGGTCACCGGCAACGTGCGCGGCAAGGGCGGCTCGATGCACTTCTTCTCTAAGGAGAAGAACATGCTCGGCGGCCACGGCATCGTTGGCGGCCAGATCCCGGTCGGCACCGGCGCGGCATTCAGCGCCAAGTACAAGAAGACCGGCGGCGTCAGCGTCACCTACCTCGGTGACGGTGCCTCGCCGCAGGGCACCTTCCATGAGTCGCTGAACATGGCGTCGCTGTGGAACCTGCCGGCGATCTACGTGATCGAAAACAACATGTACGGCATGGGCACCGCCTGCACGCGTGCCTCCTCGGTGCAGGACATCGCCGCCGCGAAAGCGCCGGGCTACAACATGGCGTCGTTCACCTTCGACGGTCTTGATCTCTACGCGTCGTGGAAAACCGCCCAGCAGGCAATTGCCCTGGCGCGCAGCGGCAAGCCAGTGCTCATCGAAGCGAAGACCTACCGCTACCGCGGTCACTCGGTCTCGGATGCCGCGACCTATCGCACGAAGGAAGAGGTCGACAAGTACAAGCTGCTTGACCCGATTGAGCGCATCAAGGCCGACCTCATCACCGAGAAGTGGCTTACCGACGCAGGCGCCGAGCAGTTGTACGAGCAGGTAGTGACGCAGATCAAGGAGGCGCTGACGTTCTCCGATGAGAGCCCCGAGCCGCCGCTGAGCGAACTAACGCGTCACGTCTACGCCGAGTGATCGTCCCGACGTCGCCTGACACCCCAAGTTTTCCCGAGGATCATTCGATGTCCGCTCTCATGGCCCATCCACTCAAGGCTTCGCGCAAGCTCGACACCAAACAGGGTGACCCGCTCAACGGTCACAAGGGCGTTTTGCTCTCGGACGGTAATCAACTTCTGAGCATGCGTATGGCGCTCTGCCAGGCGCTGTACGAAGAGATGAAGCGCGATCCGACCATCTTCGTCATGGGCGAAGAAGTCGCGCAGTACAACGGCGCCTATAAAGTGACCAAGGGCCTGCTCGACGAGTTTGGTGCTGAGCGTGTGATCGATACGCCGATTACCGAATCCGGTTTCGCCGGCTTGGCCGTTGGCGCGGCGATGACGGGCCTGCGCCCGGTGATCGAATTCATGTCGTGGAACTTCAGTTTCCCGGCCTTCGACCAGATCATCTCCAACGCCTCGAAGATGTGCTACATGACCGGCGGCATGTTCCCCATCCCGCTGGTGATGCGTGGTCCCAACGGTGCCGGCCCGCGCGTCAGCTCGCAGCACAGCCACGCGGTCGAAGCGCTCTACTCGCACTTCCCAGGCCTGATCGTGGTCAGTCCGTCGACGCCCTACGACGCCAAGGGCCTGATGAAGACCGCGTTGCGGCAGAACAATCCGGTGTGCTTCCTCGAAAACGAGATGCTCTACAACTACGAGCAGGACATCCCGACCTCGGAATACCTGATCCCGTTCGGCAAGGGCGACATCAAACGCGAAGGCACCGACTGCACGATCGTCGCGATCAGCCGCAGCGTGCACTGGGCACTCGAAGCCGCGGATGAACTGGCGAAAGAAGGCATCTCCTGCGAGGTGGTCGATCCGCGCACGATCAAGCCGCTCGACATCGAACTGATCGCCAACTCGGTGCGCAAGACCAATCGCTGCGTGGTGGTCGAGGAATGTTATAAGACCGGCGGCATCGGCGCCGAGATCGCCACCCAGCTGATGGAGCTGGTGTTCGACGACCTCGACGCGCCCGTCGGCCGCGTGACCACCACTGAGAACCCCATGCCCTACGCCGCGAACCTCGAACACGAGACGCTGCCCAAACCGCACCGCATCGTCGCGGCGGTGAAGAAGGCCTGTTACCGCTGACGCTGACGTTTCGCGCTGACACCTCGAACCTTTCGGAACTTTCGGACATCACCCATGATCATCGAACAGCTCGTCCCCGCCAAATCCCCGACCATGACCGAGGGCACCATCGTCTCGTGGCGCGTGAAGCCCGGCGACAAGGTGAAAAGCGGCGACGTCATCGCCGAGATCCAGAGCGACAAAGCGGTGGTCGAGTGGGAGGTCCTTGATGGCGGCACGGTGGCCGAGATCTTGATCCCTGCCGGCACCATGGCGCAGGTTAACCAGGTCGCGGCGATCTTCACCACCAAGGGTGATGAAGATGTCAAAGCGGCGGTGGCCAAGGCCAAAGAAACCAACGCCAAGCTCGCCCCAGGTGGCGCTGCTCCTGCTCCCGCTCCCGCTGCGGTCGCTGCGGTCGCTGCGACGCCCGTGCCTGCACCAGTTGCTGCTCCGGCCGCCGCGCCGGCGGCGAGTGCTCCTGCTGCGCTGGCCAAGGGTGTGCGCGTCTCGCCGGTCGCCGCCAAGATTGCTTCGTCCCTCGGCGTCGACCTGCGTGCGGTGAAGGGTACCGGCCCCGATGGCCGTATCGTCCGCCGTGACGTCGAAGCCGCCGCCAAGGCCGGCACTGCCAAACTCGGTGCTCCTGGTGGCGCCGCGGCGAAGCCAGAAAAGCCCAAGCTCAAGGTCCTGCGCGCCGACGGCGCCAACAGCGACGTCGCCATGACGCCGATGCGCCAGATCATCGGCAAGCGTCTGCTTGAAGCCAAGACCACCATCCCGCACTTCTATGTCAGTGAGTCGGTCGACGCCGGTGCGCTGGTCGCGTTGCGCGAGCAGGTGAACCTGCTCGACGGTTTCAAGGTCACGGTCAACGACCTGATCGTGCGCGCCTCGGCCCTCGCCCTGCGCGCCCATCCGAAACTCAACGCGACCTTCCAGAACAACTCGATCCGCTACTACGACAGCGCCGACATCAGCGTCGCGGTCGCGATTCCGGACGGATTGATCACCCCGATCGTCACCAAGGCTCACACCAAAAATCTCAAGCAGATCGGTGATGAGGTGCGCGCGCTCGCCAAGAAGGCAGTCGACGGCAAACTCCAGCCCGCCGAGTTCCAGGGCGGCAGCTTCACCATCAGCAACCTCGGCATGTTCGGCATCGCTGAGTTCGTCGCGATCATCAACCCACCGCAGGTCGCCATCCTCGCTGTCGCCGGCATCAAAGATGAGCCGGTGGTGAAGAACGGCGCGGTCGTTCCAGGCAAAGTCATGCGCCTGACGCTGAGCGCTGATCACCGTGCGGTCGACGGCGCTGACGCGGCGGCGTTCATGAAAACGCTGCGCGAACTGCTCGAAGCTCCGGCGACGTTGCTGGTCTGAACACCTCGGTCCGATGTCCGATGTCCGATGTCCGATGTCACCCGACATCGGACATCGGACATCGGACATCGGACGTTCCCCAAGGAATCTTTCATGGCTGACTACGACGTCCTCGTTATCGGTGCCGGTCCCGGCGGTTATGTGGCTGCGATCAAGGCCGCACAGCACGGCAAGAAGACCGCCATCGTCGAGCGCGAGCACCTGGGCGGCATCTGCCTCAATTGGGGCTGCATCCCGACCAAGGCGCTGCTGAAAAGCGCGGAGATCTTCGAGAGCTTCAAGCACGCGAAGGACTTCGGTCTGGCGGCGGACAATGTCCGCGCCGATTTCCCGGCGGTGATCAAGCGCTCGCGCGATGTCGCAGATGGCATGTCCAAGGGCATCGCCTTCTTGATGAAGAAGAACAAGATCACCGTGCTGAACGGTTCTGCTTCGTTCGTCGAAGCCAAGACCGTTGCCATCGCGAAGGCGGACGGCACCAGTCAGAACGTCACTGCCGACAACGTCATCATCGCCACCGGCCATAAGCCGCGCATCTTTCCGCACCTGCCGGTCGACGGCAAGCAAGTGATGAACTACCGGCATCTGCTCGCCACCACGGAGCTGCCCAAATCGCTACTCGCCATCGGCGCCGGTGCCATCGGCATGGAGTTCGGTTACTTCCTCTCGACCATGGGCGCCAAGGTCACGGTCATTGAAGTGCTCGATCAGGTCCTGCCGATGGAAGACCACGAGATCGCCAAGGTGGTCGAACGTGAGTTCACCAAGAAGGGCGTCACCATTCGCACCTCGACCAAGGTAGTGAAGCTCGAACAGAAGCCCGGTATCGTCGCTGTGCATATCGAGAAGGACGGCAAGGCCGAAATCATCGAGGTCGAGAAGGTGCTCGTCTCCGTCGGCTTCCTCGCCAACACCGACGGTCTCGGTCTGGAGAAGGCCGGCGTCAAACTCGACGAACGCGGATTCATCGCCGTCGACGCCAACCAGCTCACCAGCGCCGCCGGCGTCTACGCCATCGGTGACGTGGCGGGCAAACAACTGCTCGCCCACAAGGCCAGCTTCGAAGGCGAGGCCGCGGTCGGTCACATCGTCGGCCACCCGGCGCCGGTCGATTACGCGCAGATCCCTGGCTGCACCTACTGCCAGCCGCAGGTCGCTTCGCTCGGTCTGACCGAGAAGAAGGCCATCGCCGCTGGCAAGAAGCTCAAGATCGGTCGTTTCCAGTACGCCGCCTCGGGCAAGGCCAAGGCCATCGGTCACTCCGAAGGCTTCGTGAAACTGATCTTCGACGCCGAGTTCGACCAGCTCATCGGCGCGCACCTGGTCGGCTACGATGCGACCGAGAATCTCGCGGAGCTGAGCTTAGCCATGCGCTTGGAAAGCACCGCGAAAGAGATCATGGAGACCATCCACGCGCATCCGACGCTGTCGGAAGCGGTGATGGAAGCGGCGGCGGATGCGCTCGGGGTGTGCGTACACCAATAGACGTCCGATGTCCGATCGTTCGCGTTGCTCACTCGTCCGATGTCCGATGTCACCAGGCATCGGACATCGGACATCGGACATCGGACCATGACCGGCTTCATCGAACCGCATCCGAACGTGATCTCACCCAATCCCGGCGGGTCCGACGATCCGCTCGGTGAATCAATCCTCGATCCGGCTCAGCCATGGCTCCGGGTGTACGAACCACGTGACGTACGCCTCGTCATCGGTCGCCACCAGGATCCGGCGCGGGAACTGCTGATCGATCACGCTCGTGCAGATCAGGTACCCATGCATCGCCGCGTTTCTGGAGGGGGGGCGGTCGTCCTCGCCCCTGGGATGGTGGTGGTGGTGGCACGGTTGGTGAATCGCGAGTTCGGCACCACCTGCTATCTTGAGCGGATGAACACCGCGTTGGTCCCGGCGGTGCGTTCGGTGTGCGGAATCGCGCCGGTTTGCCGGGGCCAGGGCGACCTGGCGATTCCCGCCACGGATGGGAGCGTACGCAAGGTGCTGGGCGCGTCGCTGCGACAGACCTCCAAGCTGGTGTACTACCTGGGGGTCTTCCTGGTCCACGACGCGGTGCCGCTGATGGAGCGCTACCTCGCGGCACCGAGCCGTCAGCCGGAGTACCGTGGTGGTCGTGGCCATGGGGCGTTCTGCACCCATCTCTCGGCGTCTGGCGTGGAAGTACCGGCGCTCATCGCCGCGATCTACGACCATGGCGAACGGATCCTGGGAGCGCGTGCGGCCCGTTGACCTGACCGCACTCCGCGCGGCAGGCCGCTGGCCGGGAGCTTGACCGTGTGAGGTCGTCGGGTGTGCTCAGCGGAACACCTCACGAGAACGTCCCATGCACAATGTCGCCATCATCGGTTCTGGTCCTGCCGGCTACACCGCCGCCATCTACCTCGCGCGCGCCAACCTTGCGCCGGTGCTCTTCACCGGACGGGAGGCAGGCGGACAACTGACCACCACCACCGACGTTGAAAATTTTCCTGGTTTCCCCGAAGGCATCATGGGCCCGGAGCTGATGGTTCGCTTCGAAAAGCAGGCAACGCGCTTCGGCACCGAGGTGAAGCAGGGTTGTGAAGTCACCAAGGTCGAGAAAATCGGCGACCACTACACCCTGTATTGGAGCGACCTCTACCAGGGCAGAGATGAGAAGGCCGAGTTCAAGGCGGTCATCATCGCCACCGGCGCCAGCGCGCGCTACCTCGGCCTGCCGCAGGAGAAGGAGTTCCTCACCGACGGCCCCAACCGCAAACACGGCCTGACCGCATGTGCTACCTGCGACGGTGCGTTCTATAAGAACGTTCCGGTGGCCGTGGTCGGCGGCGGCGACACCGCGTGTGAGGAAGCCAACTTCCTCACCAAGTTCGCCAGCAAGGTGTACTTGGTGCACCGCCGCGGCGAGCTGCGCGCGTCGAAGATCATGGCCATGCGTGCACTTAAGAATCCCAAGATCGAGCCGGTGTGGTATCAGACGCTGGGCGGCTATTTCACCGATGCCAAGAACAAGATGGAGGCCGTAACGCTGGTCGACACCCGTGATGGCAAGCAGAAGCGCCTGGAGGTGAAGGGCGTGTTCATGGCCATCGGCCACACCCCGAACACCGCGTTCCTCAGGGACACCGGCCTGAAGTTCGATGAGAACGGCTACATTGAGGTCGAGAACGGCTGCACCACCAACATCCCTGGGCTGTTCGCCGCCGGCGACGTACGCGATCATCGCTACCGTCAGGCGATCACCGCGGCGGGCATGGGCTGCATGGCCTCGCTGGAAGCCGAGCACTATCTCACCGCCCACGAGTGAGTGTGGTGGAGAGTGTTGCAAGGGTGCCGCCTGCGGCACCTCGCTAACCCGGTAGCAGTGCACGGCACAGCGACACAAGAACCTGCGTAAGTGTCTTCCGCACCCTTGTTTTGGCTTTGGGCCGGTTCTAGACTCCACGTCGAAAGACTCCGCCCGCATGGTGCTCGATAACGACAGCCGTCCATCTGACGAGCTTCCGAGTTTGCCGAACCTCCCTGGGATGCCGGATCTCCCCAAGGGATCGGTCGATGGGGGGGCTGGCAAGGCGGGGCCGCCCAAACTCACGCCTGAGTTCCGTGCGAGTGATCCCGGGGCCGACCGTGACCAGTCCGTGGTGGTCGATCTGCCCTCGGCCAAGCTCGTTTCTGATAGTGACGAACCGGTTGCCGAAGCGCACGATCCCTACCTGGGCCGGATGTTTGGTAACTACGAACTGGTGCAGAAAGTCGGCCAGGGCGGCATGGGTTTGGTCTACAAAGGTCGCCAGGTCAGCCTCGATCGCGTCGTCGCGGTCAAGATCCTGAACAAGTCGCTGTGCGACAACGCCGAGTTCATCAAACGCTTTGAGCGTGAAGCTAAGTCGATCGCCCGCATCAACCACCCCAACATCATGGCGGTGTACGATTTCGGGCAGACTGACGGGCTCTACTACATGGTCACGGAGTTCATCGAGGGCGCGAGCCTGTCGAAGAAGATTTCCGACCAGGTGATGTTGAGCGTTGAAGTGCTGTCGCCATTGCTGGTGCAGTGCCTCGCTGGTCTGGCCCACGTTGGCACCACGGGCATCGTCCATCGCGACATCAAGCCGGACAACATCCTCATCACGCTCGATGGTATCGCTAAGATCGCCGACTTCGGCTTGGCCAAAGACGTCACGCGCAACGATGCTACTGACCTCACCGCGGTCGGTTTGGCGATGGGTACGCCGGCCTACATGAGTCCTGAGCAGTGCATGGGGCGCAAGCTTGATGGTCGCTCGGACATCTATGCGCTCGGCGTGACCGCCTACCTGGCGCTGACGGGTGAAAAACCCTTCGTCGGGCAATCATCCTTCGAGATCATGACCAAGCAGCGGGAGTTCACTCCGCCGCCGCCGCGCCAACTCAATCCGGCGTTGCCCAAAGAAGTCAGCGATCTGGTCATGCGCATGCTGGCCAAGAATCCGCAGGATCGCTTCAAGGATTCGGAAGAATGCCGCCAGGCGTGGCTCGAACTCGGTAACCGACTCGGTTTCATGCGTACCCAAAGCGGCGGCATGAACGATTCCGTACGGATGGCCAGCGACCTGGCAAAACCGCGCGGTACCAACTCGTCACCATTGTCAGCCATGGCGGTGCCCATGGCACAACCGGTGGGTGGTCCAGGGGGCAATGTTGGCGCTGGTCCTGTTCCGCTGCCCGGTCCGATGGCGTTGGACGTGCCACTGCCTGGTCGTTCCGACGCCAACCGGCGTTCACGCGTCAGTGGCGAGTTCCACGCGCCACCGCCCAATGATGGTGGCGAGCCCGCAAGCCGTCCGGGCAGTGAACGCCAGGGACGCAGCGTGACCGAGCGGCGGTTGGCGGCTCAACGCCCATCGACGAGCAGCGAAGCCAGTACCTGCGCCAAGTGCGGGATGCTCAATCGCGGCGAGGTCATGACGTGCGCCCGTTGCGGCAACAGCCTGCGTCAGCTGACCGATGATCCGGAATCGATGCGTGATCAGGAAGCCGAGGCCCAGCGCCTGATGCACAATGGTCAGTACAAGGACGCGGCAACGTTGTATGCCCGCCTAGCCGACAAGGAGCAGGACAAACGTGCGCGCGCCATCCTGCGTTCGAAGGAGCGCGAAGCCCGTACCTTTGAAAACCAGAATCAGCTCCAAGAGATCCAATCACGTTCCCAGGGCATGATCAGCCGCGGCGACATCAAGGGTGGCATCGACGTGTTGGAACGCGGGCTGGCAAACGTGCGCGATGCCGGTGCGTCCTCCACTGGCGCTGAGACTAAGATCAGGGACGACATCAATGCCCTGCGGACGCGTCTGCGCCAACGTCGGCATCGTCGTACCATTCTGCTGGTCATTCTTTTCGCTCTACTGGCCGCGGCAGCCCTGTTCGTGATCGCCCCGAATGGATTGGGGGCCTTCCTCAAGGCGCCACAACTTCCTGCCGCAGGCGAGAGCGGACCCTGACCATGCCGGCGCTGGTCTGTCCCCGTTGCAGCGAACCCTACGCTGGTGCGATCGGTAGCGGTTGGCTGACCTGCCAGCGTTGTCAGCACCGTTGGCTACCGGTGTCGACGGCGGCATCAGCATCAGCATCAGCGAAAGCAAAAGCAGCGGCGATTCCGGTGGCAACTCCGGTGCCATCAGCACCAGCGTTTCCGACCGCACCCGTGGCACTGCCGCCGATTCCACCTGCCATGGCTGGTGGCAAGGCGAGCATCCATGAGAGTGATGAATACGCGCCGGACGAGACCGGCGCCTTGAAGCGCCGCACCGCCGCACTTACCAATCGCACTACTCCCGCTGCGACGGTGGACGTGGATCCAGCTTCCGTACCCGCGGCGATTCCGATTGCAGCGGGCACCGATCCGTTCGATCCGGATATGTTTGAGCGCATGGCACGTGAGTCGCAGGGCGCACGCAACCGCAAGTCCGACATGCCATCGGCATTGCCGGTGGCTTCGCCAGTAGGCGCATCGGCGAAGGAACGCACGGTCACCAGCCGGTTGATCACTTGCCCGGTATGTGGTCACGGATTTTCTTCGGATCGTCCAGACGATGTGCCGCAGGCCTGCCCGCAGTGCCAGACCTCCTTCAATCTCGCCAAGGGACACGTCGTCAGCGGCGGAGCGAAGTCAGCCAATGGTGATGTGCTCTTGGGTCGCGTTTTGCGCGGCTGCCTGATCGACCGCAAGGTCGGCGAAGGTGGCATGGGCTCGGTTTACCACGCGCGCCAGCTCAGCCTGGAACGCAGCGTGGCGATCAAGGTCCTGCCACCAGAACTCGCGCGTAACCGCAACTTCATCTCGCGTTTTGAGCGCGAGGCCAAGAGCCTCGCGCGCATCAACCATCCGAACATCCTGCACATCTACGATTTCGGCGAGGACCAACAGCTCGGTATCTACTTCATGATCATCGAGTTCGTCGAAGGACGCGACCTCGGCGACATACTGCATGAAAGCTACACCCTCGGTCAGGTCGAGGTACTCGACATTCTGCGCCAAGCGTCGTTGGGCTTGGAACAGGCGGCGGAAAAAGGCGTCATCCACCGCGATATCAAACCTGACAATCTGATGATGACCAAGGAGGGCATCTGCAAGGTCAGTGACTTCGGCCTGGCCAAGGCCACCACGGCAGAGAAGGACGTCACCACCATCGGTGTGCGTGTCGGTACGCCGGCGTTCATGAGCCCGGAACAGTGCGACGGCGACGATGTCGATTTCCGCAGCGACATTTATAACCTTGGTTGCACCGCCTTTCTCGCGCTCACTGGCCAACTGCCCTATGACGCGGACACGCCGTTCGCGATCATGCTCAAACACAAAAATGATCCGGTGCCCAGCCCGCGGTCGTTCAATCCCAACCTGGATGCACGCGTCGATGCGCTGGTGATGCGCATGATCGCCAAGCGTCCAGCGGATCGCTTCGACAACTTGCGCGAATTGGTCGAGTTGCTTGAGGACCTTGAAGTCAAGCTCGCCGGGACCTCCGCCATCCTGCGCAAGACCAGAGGGCCATTCCGCGCCATGAGCGAACTGGAAGCGGGCGAACATGCGCGCATGACCAGTTCCGGCATCCGTGCCGCGACGAATGCCAATGATAAGCTTTCGGTTGCCAAAGCCGCATCCGCACCATCAGCCAAAGCTGCAGCGACTCCGGCGCCGATCGGATCGGGTGCGGTACCTGAATGGCTCAAGCCGGTTGATGAAGCCAAGCCGCGCAAGACCACGTCCAATTTGCAGCCGATGCCGACGCCACGTCCGACGCCCCAGGCCGGCACCACCTCGCAGCGCGAGATGAAAGATCTGCGCAGCAAGCTCACCGAAGCCCGACACCGCAACATGCAGGACGAGGCCCATACGCTGGTGGCCGAAGGCGATCGCCTCGCAGCGAACGGACAACAGGCCGTGGCGGCAGAGCGTTGGACCCGTGCGGCAGCGATGACGCCGAATGTGGCCGAGGCGCAAAGCCTGCTGCAACGCGCCGCGCGCGTTCGTCGCGGTCGGGGTTTCGGTCGGTTGGTGAAATGGTTGCTGATCTTGACCGTGCTGCTGGCCGGTATGGGAGCCGGAGCGTTCTACGGTGTGCCGGTTGGTCACAATCTGCTCGCCAATCATGAAGTCACGTCACTGCGGGCGATCAGTTCACCGCAGGCGCGCTTGACGGCGCTGGAATCCTTCGTCGCCACCTATGGCAATCCGCCGGCGTTCTATGCGACGGTCTTCAAACGGAGTTACCCGGTGCTCGCAGCCGACCAGGCGATCAGCGACATCGCGACGCTGAAAAAACAACTTGCCCCACCACCGCCCAAGATCGAACCGCCTAAGCCGAGCAAGGCGGAGGAGGAGATGACCCGTCTCCAGACCTTGTATGACGATGCGACCGTTCCTTGGTTGACCGTGGCCAGCGAAGCGCGTCGGGTGATTACTGGCGGTGAAGCCCAGGAACGTGCGCGGCCGATTTTGGTAATGGCGGAGCGCCAACTGGCAGAGACGGCGACCGATTACGACGTTATCCGCGGTCATTGGGCCGCCGGTCGCCAGGCGCAGGTGGCGACCCTCTCTGCGCAGTTCCGCGCCAAACATCTTCGCGCAGGTACCGCCACACCCGCAGCGTTGCCCGGCCGCATTGAGGTGGTCGACGGCGACAACGGTCGGGTGCCGCCCAACGTCCAGATCACCACTCGCGTCCAGGTGGTGGGGGGAGGCGATCTGGGAGTGTTGGCCGGTGATTCCCGCCTTGCCGCAGGAGAATCAATCTTCTGTCGTTACCCGCACAGCCCGGTGACGGTGGAAGTCAGCGCACCAGGTTACCGCACCGAACGCCTCAGGGTTGCGCCCGATCCCGACCCAGCAGAAAAGACCGTGCGCTTGCGTCTGCATCCAGGTGACGCGTGGCGTGCACAGGTTGCTCGTAACCCGCGTTGGTTGTCGCTCAATCCGCTCGCTGGCAGTCCCTTTGCGGTGGTGCGTACGCCGGAACATCTCGCGCTGGTGCGTTTGTCGTCGGGCGAATTGCGCTCACCGATCACCCGAGCGCAGGCTGCTGCCCCGGCTGCTGGCAGCGACGGCGCTTTCTGGACCGATTGTTTCGACCCACGTGCGGGCGGTTTCATGGTCGGGACCACCGATGGGCTGGCGCTCGAACTGCTGGTTGATGACGGAGCGATCCGACTGGGCGCACTCATCCACCGCGCGAGCACGCCGTTGTTGGCGTGCATTGACAAGGACCTCACTTTCCAAGCCAAACGCGCGGTCTACGCCGTCACCGCGGTGGAGCAGGGGATGAAGCTGAGTGCTCACACTCCGGACAAGGATCTGTGGACGTTGAGTGGCTTGGCTGGATTCCAGCGTCCCGCGCTGTGGGCACAGGATGATCGCATACTGATGCTCGATGATCGCCAAATCCAAGCGCTCGATGAGGCCGATGGTCATGTAGTGGCGCAGCGTGCATTGCCCGGAGTGCGTACCGGTGCTCCGCTGCGAATTCCTGACAGCCAGTTGGTGGTGATCCCGACGGCGGCTGGTTCTGCGCTGATCCGACTGGCTGTTGCAGGCGAGGGCATGATCAGTGAGGTCGAAGACAAGGTGCTGAGTGAAAGTCGCGCGCGTTTGTTGGCGCAGGATGGTGCGGTCTTCTTGACGGCCGCTCAGGATCGCGGCCTGCGCCTGTTGACGTGGAGCGGCACGGGGTTCACCAAGACCTGGAGCGCGACCATGCCCAGTGATGCCGGCACCCCAGCGTGGCTGACTTTGACGCCGGACTTGGCGCTGATCGCGGATGATCGGGGCACGGTGTTCCTGCTGTCGCGTCAGGACGGCACGCTGCAACGCCGGCTGACCCATTCAGCCCAGTTGCTCAGTGCACCAGTATTCGCCGACGGTCGGATCGTGTTGGCCGACCGCGACGGCAATCTGGTGGCTTATCACCTGCCGCCGTTGCCTTGAACCTAAATAGCGCGTGCTTCGTGCGAGGTGCTTCGTGCGAGGTGCGAGGTGCGAGGCTGAAAGCCAGTCGTTGCAGCAACTCAGGTCTTCACCCGATAAATGAACAGATGCGACGTCCTAGCAGTCAGGTTTCCAACCTCGCACTTCGCACCTCGCACCTCGCACTGCAGATTCAGGCTAAACGATCCGACAAGAATAGTGCGCCAGCACCGCAAAGCGCCGGCCGTTAGACTCCGCTGATTGCGAGGAAACGTGCGAACTTGGTCATCATCTGTGGCGCAATGGTGACGCCCCAGGAACCCAATCGTGCCCGCCATTCTGCGGCATGTTGTTCTGGTGCCGAGGTCTCGATCTCCAGTTCGTAGTCAGTGCGTTGGCCAAGGAAATCGGTGCGATCAAGGCACAGCAGTGCCTCGGGTTGGCTTGGGTGACGGAACTCCAAGCGGAGGTTGCTGAAGCCGCCGAGTGCCTGAAGTGCGCGGTCGCCTAAGGCCTGACGTACCGGCTCCGGTAACGGCAGACGCGCTGCGTCGATCCGTCCAGCGGTGATGTCGTTCCAACACGCGGGATCGAGCCATTCCTCCCATTCGGTGTGGCGGTGTTCGCCTGCGGTGCCGATTCCAGCACGCCCCTTGCAGGTCATCAGCAACGCTTCGTTTTCACGGCGTAGACGCAGGTTGAGCATGGCGCTGCGTAGCCGACGGTCGGCGGTGTCAAAGAAGCGGTTGTCCTGCGACAGTCGTCGTGGCGCCCCCAGCAGGCGCTCCAACTCGGTCGCCAGGGTCGCGTGGCCGCCAGCGTCCAGCCCCCACTTCAGTTCAATCTCTAGATGCTCGCCCATGCGTGGGAACCCTAGTCGTGCAAGGCGTCGCGTCCACGCGTCCACGCGTCCAAGGCCCTCGACAGCAAGCCAAGCCGCGAGCAGCCGCGAGCAGCCGCGAGCAGCCGCGAGCAGCCGCGAGCAGCCGCGAGCGGGTGCCATTTCCTTCTGCCGCTGCGCCACTAGGCTCCGCCTCGGTCAACGGAGCCCTCGTGAGTAACCCTTTCGACTTCCTCGCGCCCCTGGTTGAACTGGAGACCACCATCTCCGAGTTGGAAAACCGCAGCGCCCACAGCCAACTCGATGTCAGCAAAGAAGTGCAGTCCCTGCGCGACAAGCTGACGCAGGAGACCCGCCGGCTGTTCGCGACTTTGACGCCGTGGCAGCGGGTGCAGCTCTCACGCCATCCCCAACGCCCGCAGACTACGGACTACATCGACCACATGGTCGAGGACTTCGTGCCACTGGCGGGCGACCGCGCATTCGGTGACGACGAAGCGATCATTTGTGGTCTGGGCACCGTCGGCGGTCATCGCTGCGTGGTGGTCGGCCAGCAGAAGGGCAAGGACGTGCACGAGCGTCGGCGTTGCAATTTCGGCATGCCGCATCCGGAAGGTTATCGCAAGGCGATGAACAAGATGCGTCTGGCCGAGAAGTTCGGTCTGTCGGTCGTGTGCCTCGTCAATACCCCGGGCGCGTTCCCAGGAGTCGATGCCGAAGAACGCGGCCAGTCGATCGCTATCGCCGAGAACATCCGCGACATGGCGATGTTGCGTACACCGATCGTCGTTGCCGTCATCGGTGAAGGTGGCTCGGGTGGTGCGCTCGGCATCGGCATCGGTGATCGCATGTTGATGTTGGAGAACAGCTACTTCTCGGTCATCTCGCCCGAAGGCTGCGCTGCCATCCTGTGGAAGGACGGCAACAAGAAGGACCTCGCCGCAGAGCGCCTGTCGCTCACTGCCGGTCCCTTGAAGAAGTTCGGTATCGTCGACGAAATCATCGAGGAGCCCGCAGGCGGCGCCCATCGTCAACCGATCGTCACCGCGCACCTGATGCGCGATGCGGTGACGCGGCAACTGACCGAGTTGAAGAAGCTCAGCACCGAGGCGTTGCTCGACGGGCGCTACCGGAAATACCGCGCCATCGGCCAAGTGGTCGAAACCGCTGCGGTTTGATGACGACAGTCGTGCCTCCATCATGATCAAGGCCACCATGATCGTTCGGCCCCAACGCGCCGAAGTGCTGTGCCAGCGTCTTCTTGCAGCAGGATGGATAGAAGAACTCGAAGCCGTCGAATGTCGCGGTTACGGGCGCCAGAAAGGCCATCTGGAGCAGTACGAAGGTGCGGAATACGCCATCGACTTCCTGCCCAAGGTGAAGGTCACCGGCTGCCTGCCGGACGAGCGACTCAACGACCTGATCGATTTGGTGTGCTCGACCTGCCGCACCGGGCGCATTGGCGACGGCAAGATTTTCATCACTCCGGTGGAACGACCCCTGGAATTCTGAACTGGCCCGCAGCACTAGAATAAGCTAGACTCATCCAGCCATGAACCTGATGCGCATTTTTCTTCTGGCAATTTTCCTGCTGTCACCGCTGGCGTTGTCTGCCGCGGATCAACCAGCGGTGAACACCGTCTGTCCCGTAACCGGCAAGCCGGTCGATAGCACCATTCCGGCAGTGATCGTCACTGTCGGCAAGGGCGAACGTGCGCAGCGTATTCCGATTGGTGTCGCCGACCGTGCTGCCGCAGACAAAGTGAAGGCGAATCCGTCGGCCTATGTCGACGCAGCCAAGGCCAACCACAAAGCTAAATAATCGCCGTCGTTCGTCGTTCGTCGTAAGGCGCAACCCGTCAACGACTGGCGTCCTTCCAACCATCATGAAAAGATATCCACTGCGCTGGTGCGGTGGCGATGAAGCGCGTCATGACGGTGACCAATTCCTTCATCAGGCGCTCGACCTCCTGCTGTTTCGGCACATTGGTATTGGCGTGCAGCGGGCGTCCGACCTGGAAATGCATGCGGGTAAAACCGCGCCGTGCGAGGTAGATGGGAATAATCACCGCTCCGGTCTGTACCGCGAGCGCTGCTGGTCCAAGGGGTATCGACATGGTTTCACCCGCGAATGGCAGGCGCATGCCGTGGCCGGTATAGTCACGATCAGCGACGAGTCCCAGAATCCGCCCGGCCTTGAGCGCGCGCAGCGAACCGAGGGGGGCACGATCGAGTGCCAGGCTTTCGGCGCGTGAGCAGCGCCGCAAACCGGCGAAGATGCCGTCAATCACCGGATCTCCGCAACTCAGTGCGACCACATCCATACCCGCGGTCCAGCCCAGGCGATCGCACACCGCGGCGATCAAATCCCAGTTGGAATGCACCGTCACCAACATTGCCGGACCCGGATGTGGTTTGGTGGCGAACACACCGAACGGATCGGAAACGGTCAGTCGTGGCGCGGTGAAATAGCGCGCCGGCAAGCGATCAACGCGGAATGATTCGTAGAGGTAAAGGCAGAACGAAACGTAGTTGCGCCGCACCGCGCGCATCAGCGCCTCACGGCACTGCCCTGGGATGAAATGCGCCAGATTGCGCTCGACCACCTTACGCCCGCGCGGATCGAACAACCACATCACGTGTCCGATGAAGTAGGCCAACAGCCGACCAGCCGCCAGCGGAATCGCCCGCGCCAGGGCGAGGGTGGCTTTGAAAATCCATTGCCGCAGGCGTGGCGTTTGGGCTAAGACATCGCGACTCATCCTTCTGCCGTCCGATGTCCGATGTCCGATGTTCGATGTCGACAGGCAGGAAGAGCCGTGGTGGGGGTCGAATTGGTGTCGGACATCGGACATCGGACATCGGACATCGGACGAATCCTCACAAGGTCTTCCCATCAACAAACACCAGCCGTGGCTGCAATTCGCCGCGCCAGCGTCCGGCCTGCGGTTTGACCAGCAGATCAAAGCGTGAACCGGCCGAGCAGAACGATTCGACATGTTCCTTGGCGCGCCAGGCAAGGAACTCGCGCATGCCGCCACCGGCGTCGGTCAGCGCACCGCGCAGATGATCGCCAGTTTTTCCGAACAGCCGTGGGCGCGACACGAACGTCGCGGTGGCAACCCGCAGCACCGGCTCCGGATTGCCGATGCCGAATGGGGCCATGCTTTCCAACGCGGCGAAGAAATCCGCATCCAGTTCGGCGATGGCGGCTTCGCCGTCGTATTCCGTACGTGGTTGCAGATCGCCACGCGGCACACGGTTGGCGACCTGGTGATCGAAGGCGTCGCGGAACTCATTGATCTTTGCCGGATCAATCGACAGGCCGGCAGCCATCGCGTGGCCGCCGCCTTTGATGAGCAACGGACGACAAGCGTCGAGCACGTCGCCCAGGTGAACCGCGGCGATGCTGCGCAGGCTGCCTTTGCCGACGCCATCCTGGATCGCGATCACCGCGACTGGGCGACCGAAGGTTTCGACCAGCCGGCTGGCAACGATGCCGACCACGCCCGCGTGCCAGCCTTCGCCGGCGAACACTAGGCCAGCACGATTGCGCAGACTGGGATCAGCGGCGATGTCGGCGAACAACTGTTCGCTGAGCATCTGCGTCAGGCGGCGACGTTCATCGTTCTCAACCACGATCTTGGCCAGTTCGGCGCTCGCCTCGGCCGCGGTGGTGGCCGTCAGCAAGCGGATGTTGGCCATCGCGCTGCCGACGCGACCGGCGGCGTTGAGCAGGGGGCCGATCTTCCAACCGATGTCGCTCGCGGCGATCGGCAACTCCAAGCGCGCTTGTTCGCGCAGGCAGACCAGCCCTGGGTTGGTGCTCTTGGCCAAGGCCAGCAGCCCATGATGGACCAGGATGCGGTTTTCACCGTCCAACATCGCGCAATCCGCCACCGTGCCGACGGCAACCAACGACAGGCTGTCGAGCAAAAACGCGCGCAGGCGATCAGTGACCTTGTCACCACCGCTCAGGATCTTCGCCGTTGCCCAGGCGAGTTTCCACGCGACGCCGACACCAGCGAGGTGTTTGTCCGGGTAAGGACATCCTGGTTGGTTGGGATTGCACACCGCGGTGCACTGCGGCAGCGAGCCCTGTGGCAGGTGGTGGTCGGTGATGATCACCGCGCAGCCGGTTTCGCGTTCGATACGCGCAGCAATGCCGTGATCGGCGATGCCACAGTCGACGGTGACCATGACTTGCGACCGGTGCTCCTGCACCGCCGCCAAGCTCGCTTCGCTTAGACCGTACCCATCGATACGACGGTGCGGGATCCACGCGGTGGCCTCCCAGCCACAAGCACGCACGAACAACGCCAGCAACGAAGCGCTGGTCGAGCCGTCGACATCGTAGTCGCCATGGATCAGGATGCGTTCGCGTTGGTTGATCGCTTGCGCCAAGCGCGCCGCGGCCAGGTCCATGCCAAGCATCAACTCCGGACGGTGAAGGTCGGCCAGCCGGTGAGCGAGCCACTGCGTGGCCTCGGTAGCACCCTGGATGCCGCGCAGGGCGAGCAGTCGCGCGGTCAGGTGACTGACCCGTAGGTCATTCTCCAATTCGGCGACCATGTCGTCGGGCGGCTGGCGGCATTGCCACGTGCGACTGGCGGTCAGACCCATCGGAACCGGTCCTGTCGATTTGGGTCGCTCGCTCTATGGACAGGGCTGCTTGGGTGCATGGGATGCCGCTTGTACTGCGGCCATTCGTCCCAGCTAGCGCCAGGACGGTAAAGGTCGCGTCCCGCTGTCGTCCTACACTGTCGTCCTACACTGTCGTCCCGCTGTCGTCCCGCTGTCGTCCCGCTGTGGTCCTTCACCGTTGTCCTTCACTGTGGTCCTTAACGGTCGTCCTTCACTGTCGTCCTGGAGTCATGATGGTCCGTGCCCTGCTGCTGTCGCTCTGCCTGGTTACCGTCGGCTTCACTTCGGTAGCGCATGCAGCGGAGGTCATTCCCGGTGCGGCTTCCGGCCTGCCACGGGATGGCGCCGTGGTGTGGGGTCGGCTCGACAACGGCGTGCGTTACGCCCTCATGCCCAACGATCAGCCGAAAGACAAGGTGTCGCTGCGCCTGTTGGTGACCGCCGGCAGCTTGGTAGAGGACGACATCCAACTTGGTCTGGCCCACTACCTCGAACACCTCGCCTTCAACGGCACCACGCACTATCCCCCAGGCACGTTGGTGACGCAGTTGCAGAACCTGGGCATGTCTTTTGGTGCCGACACCAACGCCCACACCTCGTTCGATGAGACGGTCTACAAACTTGATCTGCCGGACGGCAAGGCGCCGACCATCGCCACCGGGCTGCGCGTGCTCGGCGACTACGCCGGCGGCATGCTGCTGGTGGCGTCAGAGATCGATCGCGAACGCGGCATCATCCTTGCCGAGATGCGTGATCGCAACACGCCGTCGCTGCGCGAAACCCAGGCGCTTTACCGCACGATGTACCTGGGCAAACGCATCGGCAACCGTTTCCCGATCGGTGTGCCCGAGACCATCAACGCGGCAGAACGCAAACACCTGATGCAGTTCTATACCGACTGGTACCGCCCTGAACGTCTGGTGGTGGCGGCGGTAGGTGCGATCTCGGTTGATGCGGTGGCCGTGCAAGTGCGCGAAGCATTCTCCATGCTCTCGGCCGAGACACCCGCACGTCCCGAACCGGACTATGGCACGCTCACTCCGGCGGAGCTGACGGTGTGCGTTCATCATGAACCCGAGGCCGAAGGCACCACCGTGTCGCTCATGCGTCTGAACCAACGGACGCGCCCTGACGACAGTCTGGCAACCCGCACGCAGGATCTGCTTGGTGACCTTGCCGACCACGTGCTGCGCCAACGGCTGGGCAAGTACATCGCCGCGCATTCCGCTGGCGCCCTGCTGGAAGCCAGCGCTGAAAACTACCAATGGCTCGACGTGTTCCACGCGAGCGCGCAGGGCAAAGCCCGTCCTGGTCAGTCGCTCGCCGCGCTGGCGGTGATCGAACAAGAGGTCCGCCGCATGCGTGACCACGGCGTCACTGCTGCCGAACTGGCATCGACCGTGGCGACCTTCGCCGCCAGCTATGACGAAGCGGTGGCCAAGGCTGGCAACCGCACCAATGCAGCCTTATCTGGAGTCTTGTACCGCGCGGTAAAATTCGACCTCGCAGTGCTCCATCCGACGCAGGAACGCGACCTGATGGTGCCGATTTTGAAGCAGACCACTCCAGCCAAGGTATCCGCCGTCTTCCGTTCGGGGTGGGATGCCGGCAACCTAGTGTTGGCGGTCACCGGTGCCGATGATCTTGGCGGGGATGCCGAGCGTCAGGTGCGGGCGGCGTTCAAGGCCTCGCAAGCAGTGGCGGTCGCAGCTCCGGTTCAAGCCGACGTGGCGCTGTGGGGGTATGGCACTCGTCCGACCATGGAACCCGTGTCCGCCGCTGCTGAAGCGGAACGCAAACGCCGGGTCGACGTGTTCGCCAAACGCGGCATCCATCTTGATGCGGTTGGCCCGGTCGACGTGGTTGTCTGGCGCACCACCTACAAACCGAATGAGGTGTTGGTGCAGGCTCGCCTTACTCTGCCACTCGCACCGCGTCCGGCGGGCTGGAGCGAATTGGTGCAGCGCTCGTTCCTTGCTGGTGGCCTAGGCAAACATGCGGCGGAGGACCTTGCCGAGGTGCTCGCCGGTAGCTCCGCCCGAATGTCGCCGCCGCGTTTCGACGAGGATTCCGTGGTGTTCTCGGCAGCCTGCCTGCCCAAGGACCTGGAGCTCTGCCTTCAGCGCCTGACTGCGCAATTCAATGATCCAGGCTGGCGCGCCGAGGCCGAAACCCGCGCGAAAGCGGAATGGCGCGATGAATTGCAGGCGGTGGCCAGCAATCTTGATCAACAGGTGTCACGTCGTTTCCAATCGCTGATGGTGCATGACGAACCACATCGCCGTTCGGCCACCACCGCGGAAGCGGAAGCGGTCACCTTTGCCGCTGTGCGTCCGTGGTTCAGTCACCTCCTTACCACCGCACCGCTGCAACTGACGGTGGTGGGTGATATCGATGAGGACGCCGTGCTGGCGCTGGCACGTCCGTATGCGGCCTCGTTGGGCGCACGGCGCGCGTCCTCGTCCCCACACCTGGGTGCCGCCCAGGAACTGGTGTTGGCCAAAGCCCAGCCGATGCCCGCCGGTGTGCATCGCTTTGCCGTGCCGGGCACGGTGCGTCGTGCGCTC
>Ga0105049_10002061_pt1 | contig 23740 bp, 22 predicted proteins | sample MAT06_FD_78087 | JGI IMG/M metagenome (GOLD analysis project Ga0105049, IMG submission 78087) | Freshwater microbial communities from Lake Fryxell liftoff mats and glacier meltwater in Antarctica - MAT-06 | ecosystem: Environmental > Aquatic > Freshwater > Ice > Liftoff microbial mat | place...
AATCCTCAAAATCTGTTAAATACATTCTTACAAAACGGATAGATTTAAAATCAGGAATATTGCCAATTTTATTAGAAAAATTACGAATAGGTACACGGAATAGAAACCAATCTTCAGTTCGTATTATACCATCTGCGGAATTTACAGTAACCCTTCTTTTATCGGTAATATATGGAGTTAAACCAACATCCATTCCTGGCTTTAATGGTATTTCATATTCGTAATAAGCTTCAGTTTCATTCAAAGTATTATCTCTATTCAAATCTTCATTATCAGGAAATAAAGTTGCTGCTGATGTAAATTGACCACCTGTTGTAGCAATAGGCGAGTTGCCTTGTTGATTATTAAAATTTTTATACCTACCCAAAATTCCTGAACCTAACGCATCAAAACTTTGATCACGAAACCATAAATAGTTGTCTAAAGACGGATCCGCCAATGTTTTTTGATACAATTGAGAACCAACACCAAAATTATTTGCAATTCGTTGAAGTACATACCCTTTTTTTCTTCTTTCACTATCATCATCAATCCCATCGAATCCAACATCCTGAAATGGTCTATCATTCGGATCGTTACTAAATGCCTGTGTAATCTGAATTGGATTAACTGGTGTTTTACCCCAAGTATTAGTACTGTCTACCGCTGCAGGAACCGTTGGGGTATTTATTCCGTTTTCATAAAATCTTTTCCCATCTTTCAAAATGTCTTCACTTAAATTTCCAAAATTTAAAATGAATTTTCCGCCTTTGCTCGAAGGATTTGTAATAAACGGATTCTGAATCCAGAATTCTACGAATTCAATATTATTGGTTTCAAAATCTGTTTGATCAATTGAACGCATTATACCACCCCAACGAGCTGCTGGGTTATTTAATTTTCCTAAACCATTAATTTGAGATGGTGAGGATTCAAAATTATAAGGTCCTTTATCTGTAGGATAATAAGCTAAATCAAAAGTTGCAGCCTGAACATCGGTTATATTGGTTGTTCTTTGAGGAAATAATTCATTAGTAAAAACTTGACGAACTCTAGGGTCACTCAATTCGGCGAGATTTCTTCTGAGCGGATTATTTGGACTGTTTTTATCTTGTAAATTAGGTTCTATATTATACCATGCTAGTTTAGCTCTATTCTTATTATAATCAATACTATCAGTTAAAGTAGATTCTGGAAATTTTGGATTACCCTGAGGTGTAGAAGCCATTGCCCATGAAACAAATGGAAATCTTAAATCTATTGTTGCCCTAGTACCTTCAAAGTCGTCAATAAAAATTAACCCTTGTTCTCCCTTACCAATTTGAGGTGGATGACCTGGTTGTAAATAAGCAGCTTCTCCATAAGCATTAATTGATGATTTAGCTTTTGAATCATAAAAAGGCAAATGATTTAGCAATCGAGATAATCCTGGCAACTCAGAACGATAACTAAAATCAAACCCATACATGGTATTTCTAATAGGATCATCGCCATATCCCATTTTAGTAAAAAAAGGCCGTTCGCCTAATTTTACCAACCCAGTACCAATGCTTAATTTTTTATTAACCAGATAATCTAATCTTAGTCCTGTAAACCCCCTTTGTTGAACTCCAAATCCGATATTATTTTCAAAAGAAACACTAACAGGAACACTTGAACTTAAAATTCCTGCGTTAATAATTTTTACTGTACCCAAATTATAATCAACAATAAAATCACTTCCTTCTCTAAGAATTTGACCACCAGCCGAAACTGAAACTGAACCTTGAGGAATATTGAATGTATTTAAATAAATTTCAGAACCGCCCGCACTTCCTTTTACTTGACCTTGCATTATAAATCGATTCAAGTTGGCATATGTTTGAGCAATTGCTTTAATGGAATCGTACAATTGATAATAAACATATTTAGCTTTTATAGCTGTTGGCACTCCTGAGAATGCTAATGTATCTAAATCCTTACCAAATGGTTCTAATACAGGAAATACTACCCGCCCCATTTGAGGCAAAACTGTAAAACCATCAATATAATCAAATACACCATCTGGTTGAGGATCGTTTCTATTATTAAGTCGATCTAAATTTAATAAACGCAATAAAGGTTGACCTTCAACAGCCAGTGCAGTTTCTGGTAAAAATCTTTTTAATCCACCACTTGGTTCTTCATATAAAACATTCAATTTAAAATCTTCGCGTTGTATTCCACCAAAAAGATCAAGAGAATATACATTCTTCATCATCAATCCCCAAAGAGGTAATTGAGTTTGTTGAGAAGTTGCTTTCAACAATTTAAGAAATAAAACTTTTTGTACTCCTCTATTCGAGTCGAGTGCAATATCCTGAGAAAATTCTCCTACTTGAAATACACGACCATTATAAGTGTATTGATATGCAACTGCCAAAACCTCATCTGCTTGTAATTGTGTGTTTATTGAAAGAAAACCTACTTGAGGATTAAAATAAAATTCATTAGTAGATAATTTTCTAGCAAAAGTTTTTTCATAATCAACAACAGGTCTTAGTCCCTTACTTATCAATAAACTATTTATAAAAGCAGGGTTTCGAGCATTAGGGTCACTAACCAAGGAACCAAATAAATTATTTGCCCCATTTGCTGGAAGCGGATTTGAAGTTAGTGATTGAACAGAAGGATTATATGGGCTTGATTCACCTATATCCATTAAACCAACCACATCTCTAGCTTCAGTTGTGGCTCCATTCCTATTAGTAACCCAAACTTCTACTCTTTGAACTTGTACCTGAGAATTTACAACTGGCAAATTCTTCATGGTTTTATTAAAATTAGCACGAAAATAATTTCCTAATAAAAAGTGGCGATTTTCTTCATAGTCATCTAATTTTTTTTGAAAAGCCTGAGTTGAAGAGCCTCCTTGTAAAGCAACAGTTTGCCGAGACGATCGTTGATTTGCTAATGCAGCACTTATGAATAATTTTCCGAATTGAAGTTGTGTTTTTATCCCAAATAAATTTTGTGCACTCGGAATTAAAGTTCCTCTAGATTGATAAGATATATTTCCGGCTTCAATATTTTTAATGATTTCATCATCTTTACCTTTATAATCGAGTTTCAACTGATTATCAAATCCTAGATTTGATAAGGTATTGTAACTGATAGGAAATTTTAATTTGTCGCCAATATTTGCATTTAAATTTAAGTTGGCATTCATATCAAAATCGAAGCCACCGTTTTTACGTGCCCTTTCTGGTAGAGTTGGATTTTTAATATTCTGTCCTTGGTATCCTGCTAAAATATTTACTTCGCCACTTGGACGAATATCTACTTTTAAATTATTGCCACTTAATCCAAATATTCGATCGAATAAATTATTAGAAACTCGCATTGGAGGTCTAGCAACTTTTTTATTGAGTTGAGTTAAAGCATCTGCCCTTTTTTTAAAATAATCTGTCTCAGCATTCTTGTTTTCAATTTTCCAATACTCATTAAAACTTAGTGCAGTGGGCTTTCTATAATTGATAGACCCAATTTTTTCTCTAATAAAATAAGATTTTGTTTTAGGATCGTAATCAATTGATTTTTTAATCAATAAAGTATCACGTAAATCGAACGGGTTTCTGCTAGTATTAGAATAAGGATCACCTCTTCTGTCGCTGATTGGAAAGCGCAAAGTATCATTCTGTTGTGCAAATAAATTTGCACAGAGCAGCAGCAGTGATAGAGTTGATAAAAAAATTCGGAATTTCTTCAAAAAAAAGATCCGCTTGGTTAGGTAGAACTCTATGCGATTGCTTATAAATTTTTAAGTGCTTGTTTAATGATATCTTCCAACGAAATATTGTTTGGCTCTGCTTGCATAATTTTTTTAACTGCTTGCTCTGCCATAACCCTTCCAATACCCAATGAAATTAATGCATTTATAGCATCTACGTCTATTTGAGGCTGATTAAATCCAGATATACCAACTTCCAGTGACTGTTTTGATAGCTTATCCCTTAATTCCACTATCAATCTTTCAGCAGATTTTTTACCAATTCCTTTAATTCCTTCCAATTGTTTAGTATTACCTTGAACTATTGCTCTTGTAATTTCTTCTGGTTTCATGCCCGATAGCATCATTCTGGCGGTAGAAGCTCCTACACCAGATACACTAATCAATTGCATGAATAATTCTTTCTCTACTAAGTCTGCAAATCCAAAAAGTGTTTGAGCGTTTTCGGTGATATGCAAATAGGTAAAAAGTTGTCCGCTGTCTTTGTTACCAATGGCAGAATAAGTATTTAGACTAATATTTAGCTCATAACCTACGCCGTTAACATCAACCACAATTCGGGCTGGTGTTTTAATTGCAAAATTACCCCTTACAAATGCTATCATACATGGTAAAATTAACCAAAAACCGTCATTGAGCCGTATCTTTAAAAAATAATTTTACCAAGCAACTTAACAGAAATATGCAAAAAATAAGCGCTGCAATTACTGCCGTAGGCGGATATCTTCCTGAAACTAAACTAACCAATTTTGATCTCGAAAAAATGGTAGACACCAATGATGAATGGATCAGGTCTAGAACAGGTATTGAAGAAAGAAGAATTTTAAAGGAGCCAGGCAAAGGAAGTAGCGATATGGCAGTTCCGGCAATACAAGAAATTCTGCTTAAAAAAAACATGGATGCTACAGAAATTGATTGCATTATTTGTGCAACGGTTACGCCAGATATGGTATTTCCTGCAACTGCAAATATTATTGCCAACGAAATTGGTGCAACCAATGCTTGGGGATATGATTTAAGTGCGGCTTGTAGCGGTTTCTTATTTGCACTTTCTACTGGAGCTATGTACATTGAAAGTGGGAGATATAAAAAAGTAATTGTTGTTGGTGTTGATAAAATGAGCGCCATTATTGATTATACCGATCGTGCAACATGCATTATTTTTGGAGATGGAGCTGGTGCTGTGTTATTAGAACCTTCTTCAGATGAAAATGGAATAAAAGATAGTATTTTGAGAAGTGACGGTAGCGGGAAACAATATTTACACATGAAAGCTGGAGGTTCTGTTAAACCTTCAACAATAGAAACTGTATTAGCCAAAGAACATTATGCGTATCAAGAAGGTCAAGCAGTTTTTAAATTTGCAGTAAAAGGTATGGCTGATGTAAGTGCTGAATTACTCGAAAGAAATAATTTAACGGGTGAAGACATTGCATGGTTGGTTCCACACCAAGCCAATTTGAGAATAATTGATGCTACAGCAAATAGAATGGGTTTACCTAAAGAAAAAGTAATGATTAATATCCAAAAATACGGCAACACTACCGCAGCAACTTTGCCATTATGTTTATGGGATTGGGAAAGCCAATTAAAGAAAGGCGACAATATTGTTTTAGCTGCATTTGGAGGAGGTTTTACTTGGGGAGCCACTTTAGTAAAATGGGCTTACTAGAGTTAAAAATTATGAGTTAAAAATTATGAATTATGAGTAGTAAACACAAGTATACGGGAATTGGATCAACAGCCATTCATGCATCTGGTCGTAACAATGCAGATCATGCACATTTAACTCCCATATACGCTAGTTCAACTTTTACTTTTGATAATGCAATGGAAGGAAGTGAAAGGTTTGCAGGCAAAGACAAAACAAAAATTTATAGTAGATGGGGTAACCCTAGTTTTACAACCGCAGAAGAAACAATTGCAGCATTAGAAACATTTGGACTGAATGATGAAAATGGGAATCCGTTAGAAGTAAAAGCATTATTGCATTCAAGCGGACAAGCAGCTTTAACAACTTTATTTTTAGGAAACCTTAAAGCTGGTGATGCAATTTTATCGCATCATGCTTTGTATGGAGGCACACATGAATTATTGTTAAAAGTTTTGGAAGGAACAGGAATTAAAACAATTTTAATTCAATTGAATGATTCTGATTTAATAAAATCAACTTTAGAAAATAATAAAAACATTAAACTGATTCATATAGAAACACCCTCTAACCCAACTTTGAGATGTGTTGATATAGAAATGGTTTGTAGCGTTGCTAAAAAGTATAAGGTACTTGTTTCTGTTGATAACACTGCAGCTACCCCTTATCTGCAACAGCCTTTTGCATTTGGTGCTGATTTTGTAATGCACTCTACAACAAAATTTTTAAATGGACATGGTACTGCCATTGGTGGTGTTTTATTAGGAAAGGATCTTGAGAAAATGAATACATCTATTTGGAAATGGCATGTTCTACTAGGTGGCAACAGTAATCCCTTTGATGCATTTTTACTTACTCAAGGAATGAAAACATTAGAATTGAGAATGGAAAGACATTGCCACAATGCTATGGATGTAGCTTCATTTCTAGAACAACATTCTGCGGTTGAAAAAGTTAATTATTGCGGATTGATATCTCATCCTGATCATGCAATTGCTTTGAAACAAATGCGACATGCAGGAGCTTTAATGAGCTTTGAACTTAAAGGAGGATTAAAAGCTGGGAGTAAATTTATTGATAAATTACAAATGTGTGTGAAAGCAATTTCTTTTGGCACTCCAGATACATTGTTATCGCATCCTGCAAGTATGAGTCATATGGGAATTCCTAGAGAAGATAGAATAAATGCTGGAATTACAGATGGCTTAATTCGGTTAAGTGTTGGTATAGAAAATATAGAAGATATTATCAATGATTTTGATCAGGCCTTAGGCTAAAGCGCTACCATTTGGTTGGTATTCTGCATTATTAAACCAATATCTATGAGCATCATAATACGTAGAGCAGTAAAAGAAGATTGTGAAAGAATTCTAGAATTAATACAAGAATTAGCCAAATTTGAAAAAGCTCCTCAAGAAGTAACCGTAACACTCTCACATTTTGAAGAAAGTGGGTTTGGAAATAACCCGATTTGGTGGGCATTTGTAGCTGAAGAAATCGACGAAACATGGGCCAGCAAAACAATACAAGGGTTTGCACTTTATTACATAAGGTACAGTACTTGGAAAGGACAACGTATGTATTTAGAAGACATACTAGTAACAGAAAAAATGAGGGGTAAACAAATAGGGAAACAACTATTTGACCGTCTAATTGTTGAATCAAAAGAGAAAGACTTAAAAGGAATTGTATGGCAGGTATTAGATTGGAATGTACCCGCCATTGAATTCTACAAAAAATATAGTGCTACATTTGATAATGAGTGGATCAATTGCAGCATTTCTTAAAGCAATCGATAATAATTTATGCTTAAAAATAATTTTTTAGCCCTTTTATTTATGGCCGTTATTGTGTTAGTTTCCTGTTCAAAAAACAGTGAACTAATTCCTAATACAGAAAACTCTGTAGGTTTTTCTGGCAAAGCAATTGATAAACTTGCTAAAGGTATTAACTTAACTAATTGGTTTAACGATTATTCGGATAGAAATCAATTAGCAACTAAATATACTGCTTCGCATTTTAGTCAAATTAAAAAAGCTGGGTTTACTTATATTCGTCTTCCAATCGGCCCTTTGATGATAAGCGACCCAAATAATGTTAGTTCCATTAATTCCACTAGTTTAACATTATTAGACCAAGCCGTAAAAAATATAACTTCAAATGGCTTATCTGTTGCACTTGATTTTCATGCATATACTCCCAACTTTGAGTCTAAGTTAGCAACCGACCCATTAACTAGAGTAGCATTCCGCCAATTTTGGAAAAGCTTATCAACGTATTTTAGTAAATATGATACAACACAAGTATTTTTCGAAATTTTTAATGAGCCACATATTGGAGCAGCGCAGAGTGTTGCGGGTATTGATAAAAATTGGTGGGCACCTTTTCAAGGACAAGTAATACAATCTATTAGAGAAGCAACGCCAAATCATTATATAATTGCAGGTGCCGAAAATTGGAATAGTTGGTATGACCTTTCTTTTATGAAACCATACTCAAGTAAGAATGTTATTTATACTTTTCATTTATATGAGCCATATATTTTTACTCATCAAGGAGCATCATGGGCTGGTAATCCATATGATAAATTAAAATCACTTCCTTATCCTGGCTCACCTCAAAATGTTGCTACACTTTCTGCAAATGCACCAAATACAGAAATAAAATATTTAATTAAATGGTATGGAAGTCAGCAGTACAATGCCGACTCATTAAACTATGCTGTTAAACAAGTGTATAGTTGGGCTAATCAAAACAAGGTTCCAGTTATTTGTAATGAGTTTGGTGTTTATAAAGTATTTGCCCCTTCGGACAGCAGAAATAAGTACTTACAAGACATGCGCAATGTGCTTACAAAATATAAAATGGGTTGGGCTGTTTGGGATTATGATGAAAATTTTGGCTTAAGTAGTTATCCTAATAATAATAGAACCGGAATACCAGTTTGGGACTCGAATGTATTAACAGCACTTGGACTTAACTAACTCCTTCAGTAATAATTTCTGCTCCACCAATTTTTACAATTAATCCTTGTAATACTTTTCCAGGACCACACTCTGTAAACTTTGTTGCTCCATCTTTAATCATAGATTCAACGCATTGGGTCCATTTAATAGCACCTGTAAGTTGTTCAATTAAATTGGTTTTAATTTCAGATGGATTTATTACCGCTTTTGCAACTACATTTTGATATACAGGACAAGTAGGTTGGTTAAATTGAATAGATTCGATTGCAGTTGCCAATTCTTCTTTTGCGGGTGCCATCAATGGGGAATGAAAAGCTCCTCCTACAGGTAAAACCAACGCACGTTTAGCACCAGCTTCTTTCATTTTAATGCATGCAATGTCAATGCCTTTAATAGATCCACTAATTACCAATTGACCAGGACAATTATAATTTGCAGGAACAACTATCTCGCCTGTTTCTTTAAAAACACTAGCACAAATTTCTTCTACTTTTTCATCAGACAAATTCAAAACTGCAGCCATAGTAGAAGGATTCAATTCACAAGCCTTCTGCATAGCTTTAGCCCTAATACTTACTAAGCGTAATGCGTCTTCAAAACTCAATGTACTATTTGCTACCAAGGCAGAGAACTCACCTAATGAATGGCCCGCAACCATTGAAGGATTTGCGTTTTCAATTGTTTTGAAAGCAGCAACAGAATGAAGAAATATTGCTGGTTGTGTTATATTGGTTTGCCTTAAAGCTTCATCTGTTCCAGAAAACATAATATCGCTTATACTGAAACCTAGTAGTTCATTTGCTTCTTCAAATAATGTTTTAACAGATGCATTGGTTTCGTATAAATTTTTGCCCATTCCAATAAACTGCGCACCTTGTCCTGGAAAAACAAAAGCATGTTTCGACATAGTTAGTTATTTTACTTAAAATTCTGTTTTAAGTTCAATATAACGAAGAAATTCTACTTTAGTCTTATCTTCTTTAAACTTACCGCCAAAAAATGAAGTAACAGTTGAAGAAGTATCATCCTCAACACCTCTACTCGCAACACACAAATGTTTAGCATCTATAACAATTGCAACATCATCAGTTCCTAAAGCCAACTGCAACTCTTTTGCAATTTGCACAGTTAAACGCTCTTGAACCTGCGGTCTTTTGGCAAAATACTCTACTAATCTGTTTAATTTACTTAATCCAATTACTTTTCCGCTGCTTATATATGCAACATGTGCTTTTCCGATTATAGGTACGAAATGATGTTCGCAATTACTATAGAAAGAAATGTTTTTTTCAACAAGCATTTCATTGTATTTGTACTTATTCTCAAACAATGCAACAGCTGGTTTGTTAGCAGGATTTAATCCACTAAAAATTTCTTTTACAAACATTTTAGCTACACGCTTTGGAGTGCCCTTCAAACTATCGTCAGAAAGATCAAGACCCATAGTTTCCATGATCACCTTAAAATGCTCTTGAATAATGGCAATCTTTTCATCGTCTGTTTTGTCAAAAGCATTTGAGACCATTGGTGTGTCGATAGAAGTGAGAATATGATTATCACCCATACTATCCAACATTTCATCATTGAATTCAATATTATCGCCATTAAGACGGGTATTCGACATAATTTCGTTCTGTTTCATATAATCTAATTTTTAAATCAAGTTTAGTTTCTAATTTAGCTCTTAACAAATCATAACACACTACTGCAATATTCTCAGCGGTTGGAATTAGTTGTTTAAATTCGGCAGTGTCTAAGTTTAAGTTTTTGTGATCGAACTTATTTAATACTTCTTCTTTTATTAAATCGCTCAATCGCTTCAAATCAATTACATAGCCAGTATTTGGATCAATTTCTCCAGTTACTTTTACAATTAATTCATAATTGTGTCCATGATAGTTTTCGTTATTACAAAGGCCAAAAACAGTTTTATTTTGCTCAATTGTAAAACTAGGATTGTGCAAACGATGTGCTGCATTGAAATGCTCTTTGCGAAAAACAGCAACTCTATTACTAGTCATTTTAAAAAAATGTTTTATAATGCATGCACACTAACATGCTTTCTAATAAATAATTTAGAACTATTATATAGGCACTGTTTCAGAAGTGTGCTGATCAAGTGGCCCAACCCATAGAATTACAAAAATAGCAACTTTATAGATATTTAATAACAATCAATAATAACGCCAAGATGGTTATTTTGTTTAAAAGAAATATTAAATAATTAAACAAACAGAATTAATTACCAAAATATTCTACATAAATACGAGGAGTTTCATACAACTTAATACAATGAAGATCAACAGTTTGTGGTAAATTAGGCACCAACTCATTCCAAATGGCAATTGCCAAATTTTCGGTACTACACATTTTGTCATTCATAAAAGGCACATCCATATTAAGGTTTTTATGGTCGAGATGGTCAATTACATGCAATTTAATCAGCTTACTTAGTTCCTTTACATCAAAAAGAAAGCCAGTTTCGGCATGTGGGATGCCTTTAATGGTCACAAATAGGTCATAGTTATGCCCATGCCAGTTCTCATTTGAACATGCACCAAAAACTTCTTCATTGCGTTCTTTTGACCACTGAGGATTATATAATTTATGAGCTGCATTAAAATGTTCTTGCCTAGTTAAATATACCATTACCTGCTATGATTTTTACAAAGGTACAAAATTGGAGAAATTTGATGGTTTTTCATCAACTTTACAATCATGAGGGTAGTAATTACGGCAGCAACAGTGGGCGAATGGATGCCCACTTTTATTCAATTGGATGGATTATATACTGGTGAAAGCGAACGATTAAAAGTTCAATTTTATCAATCAGGTGTTGGCATGCTAGCAAGTGCAGTAGCATTTATACGTTTGGCGCTAGAAGATAAACCAGATTTAATAATTCAAATTGGTATAGCAGGGTGTTTTAATAAACGAATTCCGTTAGGAAAAGTGGTTATAGTAAAAGATGAAATATTGGGCGACCTTGGAGTAGAGGAACAAGGAGTTTGGAAAGACATCTTTGATCTTAAATTAGAAAAAAGTAGTTATCATCCTTTTGAAAAAAGATCTTTACCCAACCCTTGGCTCAATAAATTTAATTTATTGAATTTACAAGAAGTGAATGCAATTACGGTGAATGAAATTACTACTCAACAATCAAGAATTGATCAGCTTGTTAAAAAGTATAAACCAACTTTAGAAAGTATGGAGGGGGCTGCTCTTCATTATGTTTGTAGAGAAATGAATATTCCGTTTATACAATTAAGGGCCATTTCTAATTACATTGGCGAAAGAGACAAAGCAAATTGGAAAATGAAAGAATCCATTGATGTTCTAAATCAAACAATTATTCAATATCTCGATAAACTTTATAAGATTAAGTAAGTCATTATTTTACTGGAGCATATTCAAGAATGCCAAAAGCAAATGGCTTACTTGAAAGAATTAACTTTGTGATAATATTTCAAATATGTTATTTTCTCTTGCATTTTCACCTTGTCCCAATGATACATTCATTTTTGATGCTCTCGTAAATAAAAAAATTGATACAGAGGGGATTGATTTTGACGTGCACTTAGAAGACGTTCAAACCTTGAACGAATGGGCAATTGCCGATAAAATGGATATTAGCAAAATAAGCTGTGGTGTTTTACCAATTATTATTAATAATTACGAACTGCTTAATAGTGGTGGAGCTTTAGGAAAAGGTGTTGGCCCTTTACTTGTAACAAAAAAAGACTTTAAATGGACCATTGAAAAATCAATAGCAATTCCTGGAATAAACACAACAGCTCATTTATTATTTATGCTAGCTTTTCCGGATGCAAAAAATAAAGTTTTTAAAGTGTTTAATGAAATTGAAGATGCAGTTCTATCTGGCGAAGTTGATGCAGGTGTTATTATTCATGAAAACAGGTTCACTTATGAGGAAAAAGGTTTAACAAAGCAGGTAGATTTGGGTGCTTACTGGGAAGAAAAATTAAACATACCAATTCCACTTGGAGGAATTGTAATAAAAAAAAATATCAATCAAAATATTGCAACTAAAATAGAAGGACTCATTCGTAAAAGTATTGAATATGCTTTTGAGCATTACCCGTTTATTTCAGACTACGTAAAACTACATTCGCAAGAAATGAATGAAGAAGTTATGCGTAAGCACATTAATTTGTATGTAAATGAATACTCACTCAATTTGGGGAATGATGGAATTGCAGCCATAAACAAATTAATATCAATTAGTAAAATGATAAATTCTTAATTAGCTTTTAACGCTTTTGCATAAACTTCTAATACCCTCTTTCTTGCAACTTCATGTACAACTAAGGGTTGAGGATAATTAAACTCTTGAAATTCTGGCACCCATTTTTTAATGTACTTTAAGTCTTTATCGAACTTTGCAGTTTGCAAATAGGGATTAAAAACCCTGAAATAAGGTGCTGCATCACATCCGCTTCCACTTGCCCATTGCCACCCTCCATTATTTGCGGCTAAATCAAAGTCTAGAAGCTTTTGTGCAAAATAAGCTTCTCCCCAACGCCAATCAATTAATAAATGTTTGGTTAAAAAAGAAGCCACAATCATACGAACTCTATTGTGCATAAAACCAGTAGCATTTAGCTCCCTCATACCTGCATCAACTATTGGATAACCAGTGTTACCGTTGCACCACTTTTGAAATTCTTGTTCATTATTTCTCCATTCAATACGATCATACTCCAATTTAAAAGAAGCGCCTTTCCCTACTCTAGGAAAATGAAATAAAATAGCATGATAAAAATCGCGCCAAATAAGTTCATTCAAATAAGTTTCATTTAACTCCTTTGCTTTTCTGGCTAATGCCCTAATACTTACAGTGCCAAAACGCAAGTGTACTCCCATTTTAGATGTACTATTTTCTAAAGAAGGAAAATTTCTGTTTTCAGTATAATGTTGAACAATATTTTCTTGTAAATCAATGGAAGGAAAATGAAAATCCGTTGGCTCAAAACCTATTTCTTTGAGTGATGGAATTTTAACAGGTTTTTGCTTTAGAAAAAAATCAATGTGTTTCTCGCTAGGGAATTCAGCTAAGTCATTATTAGTTAATCTTGCTTTCCACTTTCTACTGTAAGGTGTAAAAATAGTGTAAGGTTTGCCATCATCTTTTATAACTTCATTTTTTTCGAAAATAACTTGATCCTTATATGATGTAAAGACAGAACCATTCAATTTTAGAAAATCACCAATTTGCTCATCTCTTTCTATTGAATAAGGCTCGTAATCATGATTAACAAACACCTGTTTTACATTATATTTTGCCAATAAATCGGCAAATACATTTTTAGGGTAATCATAAAAAACCTCAAGACTTGCTCCTACTTCAACCAATAATTTCTGCATAGATAATAAAGAAGCATGAATAAATGCTACTCTGTTATCAGCTTTAACATCTAATTGATTCAGTATAGATTTATCGAAAATAAAAATTGGCAAAACTGGCAACCCTGCTTTAAGTGCATGATATAATGCTGTATTGTCAACAATGCGTAAATCTCTTCTGAACCAGAATACATTTATATCGGTTAAACTGCTGTTCATGAGAATTTAACAATAAAAAGAATTTATAGTTCTTAAAATTAAGCAAAAAAAATCCTGATTGAACTAACAATCAGGATTTAGAATATTATATTATAAGATTAAAGTTCTTGAACTTTAAATTCTACTCTTCTATTTGAAGCTTTACCTTTTGTAGTTTTATTGTCTGCAATTGGATCTTCGCTACCATGTCCTTGAGTTAACAATCTTTCAGCATCTATTTTCTTGCTGAATAAAAATGCTTTTACAGAAGCAGCACGCTTTAAAGATAATGGAATGTTGATTTTATCAGAACCAGTATTATCAGTATATCCATCAACATATAATTTTAAAGAAGGAAACTCATTCATCGCTTTCACAACTTTCATTAATTCTACTTTAGACCCTTTTGTCAAAACAGCGCTTCCTGTTACAAACATTACTTTCTTATTATCAAAATTGTATTGTTTAGCTAATTCAGGGCAACCTCTGTTTTCAGCAGTTCCTTTAATTGTAGGACACTTATCTTCTTCATCATTCACACCATCTCCATCTGTATCGGGTATAGGGCATCCTGCATATCTAGCTAAACCAGCAACTGTTGGGCACTTATCTTCTTCATCATTAACACCATCTTTATCTGTATCAGGTATTGGGCAACCTTGATACTTAGCTAATCCAGCAACTGTTGGGCATTTATCTTGCTCATCATTTACACCATCTTTGTCTGTATCAGGAACAGGACATCCTTGGTATTTAGCTAAACCAGCAACAGTAGGGCATTTATCTTGATCATCATTCACACCATCACCATCAGTATCTTTTGGAGCTGGAGGAGCCACAACAACTGCAGCAACTACTGGAGCAGCAACTACAGCAACAGCCTTCTTACCATATAATCTGAATTTCAAACCAAATTGAAATCCTTCATTTTTAAATTCCCTATTTCCTCTATTTGCATTTGGATTAGTAGTAGTTTTCATATCGGAAATACCATAAATATAACGGCCATATAACTGTACTTTGCTATGTGGGAAAAGCTCAAATCCTGCAGTAAGTGCAGAACTTACTGATAAAAATTGATTTTTAAAATATCTAGAAGCTCCGTCGTTCTGTAATCTATTGGCAAAATCTACTTGCGGTCCTACTAAAAAAGCTAAATCATTATTAGGAGCATATTTAAATAAAATTGGAACTGATTGGTATTGTATTGTTCCAGAAAATTGACCAGCAGGATTGTTATTTCCTACATATTTTAATACCGACCATTGTGCTTGTGGTTCTAATGACCATTTGGTACTTAAAGGAATATTAACCCAAATGCCACCAGCCCATCCAAGGCCTGATTTATAATCGATACCACTACCATTTTTTACACGGAATTGTGTAACATTTCCAGCGCCTAATATACCTGCTGACATTTTTGGTTTTCCTGTCTGCGCAAATATCTGAGCAGAAGCGATCATTAGAATCGCAGTAAGGATAATTGCTTTTAAATTTTTCATTTTTTTTTCGTTTGCTTGATTGAAATTATTAAATTGAAGCAAATATACAAAATATTATATATACAGGTGTGATTTATGTAATAAAAACTATAAAAATTGATGAAATATCTTTGAAGCTAGTTTGTTGGTGTAGTTTATTGAACCAAACTGTTTAACCCATCTTATTCCATTAATGGCATTAGTTAGCCAAATTTCATTTGCATTTTGCATTTCTTCTATAGAAACTACCCCTTCTTCCACTTCATAATCATTTGATTTTAACTGTTTAATTAAAAATCTTCGCATGATTCCAGCTACCGGCCCCTCCGATAAATCAGGTGTTTTAATCTTGCCGTTGGAAACAATAAATACATTAGCAATGGTAGCATCGGCAATATTTCCATCACTGTTCAATAATATTACATCATTTAAATACTGTTCTTTAGCCCACAATGCTCCCATCACATAGGGTAAATAGTTGTTAGTTTTTAAACTAGAATAGTGATCTGCTGATTTTACAGCAAGCTTAAAAATATCAATATCCAATCCGTTTTCATTCAATTGATTACAAGATGGATTCAAGTCCCAGGTCTGAATAATCAGATTGGGGAAATTATTCTGTTCATCATATATACCCCCTTCTCCTCTAAAAATGGTGATTCTAACTCTTGCCAAAAAAAGATGCTCATTTTTTTGGACCAGTTCATTTACAGCATTAATGATATACTTGGCATTGAAATAATTGGGTGGAATAAATTGAAGTGTTGCCAATGATTGAAACATTCTTTCTAAATGTAATTTTTCATTTAAAATTCTTCCATTAGCCCATTTAATTGTTTCAAAAAAGCCATCTCCATACCTAAAAGAGCGGTTATTGGGCGATATTAATAATTTAGTTGAACGTACTGTTTTACCATTATAAAAAAGAAAATCTGCTTTAGCCATAGATACAAAGATAGAATGAAGGTAAATTGCTGCTCGAAATTAGTCAGTTATGAAAATTAATCAAATCATTTCAGTGCTTGAATCAATTGCACCAATTAGTTATCAAGAAGCTTATGACAACTCAGGATTACTAACTGGATCAAATGAGACGGATTGCAGTGGAGTCCTTTGTACATTAGATGCTACAGAGGAGGTTATTAAAGAAGCCATCACAAAAGGATGCAACTTAGTGGTTGCCCATCATCCTATACTTTTTAAAGGAATTACCAAAATAAATGGTAAAAACTATGTGGAGAGAGCTTTAATTCTTGCTATTAAAAATGATATTGCCATTTATGCAATGCATACTAATCTTGATAATATTTTCGAAGGTGTTAACAATACAATTGCACAAAAACTCGGGTTAATTAACACGAAAATACTAATGCCAACTTCAAAAAATTTAGTAAAACTGGTAACATTTGCTCCAAAAAAGTATTCAAATAATATTTTGGAGGCGCTTTTTGAAGCTGGAGCAGGCAATATTGGTAATTACAGTGAAGCTAGTTATAGTGTGGAAGGGGAAGGCACTTTTAAAGGTTCTGAAAAGTCGAATCCTACAATTGGAGAGAAGGGCAGAAGAACAACAATTAATGAGAAGAGAATTGAAGTGATTTTACCTTACTATTTACAAGAAAAAGTAGTTTCTGCATTAAAAAAAGCACATCAATATGAAGAAGTTGCCTATGATTTAATTCCTTTAAACAATGAAAATCAATTAGTTGGAGGTGGAATGATCGGAGATCTTAAAGAAGAAATGAATGAAATTAACTTTTTGGAGCAAGTTAAAGCAGCATTTGGCTTAAAAGTTATTAAACATACCACTTTGCTCAACAAAAAAATAAATAAAGTAGCTATATGTGGTGGTGCAGGAAGTTTTTTAATTCCATTTGCTAAAGCCGCTAAAGCCGACATTTTTATTAGTTCAGATTTTAAATACCACGAGTTTTTTGATGCAGAAAACCAACTAGTTATTGCGGATATTGGCCATTGGGAGAGTGAACAATATACAACTGACTTAGTTTTTGCTATTTTAACCACTAAATTCCCTAACTTTGCCGTCCTAAAAACAGCTATTAACACCAATCCGGTGTGCTATTTTTTAGGCTAATCTCAAACTACAATTTATATATGGCATCTGTAAAAGATTACTCCGTTGAAGAAAAATTGGTTACTCTACTCCGTTTACAAAAAATCGATAGTAAGTTAGACCAAATTCAAGTGCTAAAAGGTGAACTTCCAATGGAAGTAAGTGATTTGGAAGATGAGATCCAAGGACTTACTAATCGCCAAACTCGAATTGAAGAAGAAATTAATGGCATCAGCGAATTTATTGAGGGCAAAAAAGCTATCATTAAAGACAGCGAAGCTATGATTGCTAAATACGAAAAACAAAGTGATAATGTAAAGAACAATCGCGAGTTTGAAGCAATTAACAAAGAAGTTGAAATGCAACAACTAGAAGTTAAATTAGCAGAGAAACATATTCGTGATGCAAATGAGGAATTAGCTGAAAAAATCAAATCCCTTGAAATTGCTAAAAAGCAAGTAAATGTAAAAGAAGGTGTTTTAAATCATAAAAAGGGTGAATTAGAAAAAATTATAACTGATACAGAAAAAGAAGAAACTGCTTTAAACAAAGTAAGTTCTGATGCAAGATCTCATATTGACGAACGCCTGATTTACAGTTACGACCGTATTCGTAAAAGCTATAGAAATGGATTAGCAGTAGTTCCAGTTGAGCGTGATGCTTGTGGCGGTTGCTTTAATTCTATTCCACCTCAGCGCCAAAGTGAAATTCGTTTACATAAAAAAATTATTGTTTGCGAAAACTGTGGTAGAATATTAGTAGATAGTGATTTGAATGACACTGTAGAAGCAAAATAAAATTCTTAAAAATTACAATAATGAAAGGGTGTTCATTTGGATACCCTTTCTTATTTTCGGTATTCAATGAAATCCTTAGTATTAATTTATTCATTATTACTTGTTTCGTTTTGTGTTAATTCACAAAAAGTGTTTGAATTTAATAACACTTGTATACAGTCGTATCAAGAAATCACAAAACTTAAAATAAAATTAGGTAACCAAATTACGGAAAAAGCAAGAAAGCAAAATCAAGAAAATTTAATCCCATTAATGCTAGATAGCTACAGCGATTTCTACATCCTTTTTTTAAATGAAAACCCAGCAGATTACGAATTACTTTACCCATTATTTCAAAACAGGTTAAATCAACTGCAAGAAGGACCAAAATCTTCTCCTTTTTACTTGTATTCACAAGCTATATTAAGAATACAAAGAGCGGCCATTTCTGTAAAATTTGGGAACCTTTGGGATGCTGGATGGGATTTTAGAAAAGCCTATATACTATTAAAAGAAAACAGAAAGCAATTTCCAAGTTTTACTCCTAATGATTTAATGTATGGCACTCTTGAATCAGTAATTGCAACTGTTCCAAAAGGATACAAATGGCTTGTTTCTATATTGGGCATGAAAGGTTCATTACACGAAGGAATGCAAAAAGTAAGAAATTATACCTATAGTAATGATCCATTGGCAAAATTATTTTTTAATGAGGCTTCATTCATATATCCTTATTTATTATTCTTTATAGAAAATAAAAAGGAAGAGGCATTAAACTTTGTAAAACAAAAAAAGCTAGATATAGTTAACAATCATTTGAATGCTTATATGGCTTCGAATTTGGCTTTGAACAATAAAGAAGTAGAACTTTCAAAATTGATTATCCAAAATAGAAATCTTTCTGATGATTATCTAAAATTAAGTGTCTGGGATTTTCAAATGGGCTATGCGCAATTGTATCATTTAGATTATATAGGAGCAAAAAATTATTTTGAATCCTTTACTCAAAATTTTAAAGGGAAATTTTATGTTAAAGATGTATATCAAAAAATAAGCTGGTGCTATTATTTACAAGGTAATTTGAAACTGGCTGAAGATGCACGAAAACAAGTGTTAAAAAAGGGATCAACAGAAGCTGATGCTGATAAAAAAGCACTAAAAGATGCGAAAGCAAATTTTTGGCCTAATCAGTTATTATTAAAAGCACGTTTATTGAATGACGGAGGCTATCATATAGAAGCTTACAAATTACTAGCTGGTAAATCAGAAGATGATTTTGAAAAAGAAGAAGATAAATTAGAATTTGCCTATAGGGCTGCAAGAATTTATGATGATCTCGGCAAAAAAGATGATGCCATTCGCAACTATATAATTACCATTCGAATTGGCATCAACAGAAAAGAATATTTTGCTGCAAGGGCAGCATTGCAAATTGCGCAGATATATGAAGCAAGAGGAGAAAATGGTTTAGCAATTGAATATTACCAAAAATGCCTTAACATGGAAGACCATGAATATAAAGATTCTCTAGATCAAAGAGCAAAATCTGGTATAGCAAGATGCAAGGGGGAGTGATAAAAAGAATTGATACTTTTTTATAATAAAGCTTTATTATCTTGCATATCAAGTATTTTTTACAATCAAAAAAAGGTTTTGATACGAAAGCTCATCATACAGAATTATGCAATTATCAATGAGATAACAATTGATTTTTCCAATAAGCTAAATATTATTACCGGAGAAACTGGTGCTGGAAAAAGTATTTTAATGGGAGCATTGAGTTTAATTTTAGGAGAAAGGGCAGATAGTTCTGTATTGGTAAACGCTACTAAAAAATGTATTATTGAAGGTTATTTTACCACTGATAATAAGATAGAAGTAAATAATTTTTTGGAGGAGTATGAATTAGATTTTGAAGAAGAAATTGTTTTAAGAAGAGAAATAGGAGCTAACGGAAAATCAAGAGCTTTTATAAATGATACCCCAGCAACATTATTACAATTAAAACAACTAGCTGGATTAATGGTTGACCTACATCAACAGTTCGATACTTTAGAACTTGGTGATGCAGATTTTCAAAGATTGGTTATTGATGCACTTGCAGGTAACGAAAAAAATATTCAACAATACAAACAAAAATATTTCGAGTGGCAGCAATTATACAATAAACTGAAATTGTTAAAAGAACAAAAAGCTACTTATATTAAAGAATCGGATTATCATCAGTTTTTATTAAATGAAATTAATGAATTATCTCTTAACGAAAATGAATTAGAAGATCTGGATGAAGAGTTGAAAATGCTTGAAAATGCTGAAAATATTAAAGCAGGTTTAACAAGAGTTTATAATGCTCTTGACGAGTCGGAGCAACCAATTGTAACACAGTTAAAACAATTGAATAATCAATTAACTGCTTTGCAAGCTAATCTTAAAGAACTAGCTGAATTATCTGATCGAATGAAAGCGGCTCAAGTTGAGTTAAAAGATATTGCAGACGAAATAGATCGCCTTAATAATAATATTCAATTTGATGAAAAAAGAATTGAATGGATTAGTCAAAGACTAAATGATGGCTATAAATTAATTAAAAAACATGCAGTAAAAACAACAGCTGATTTAATTTCTATTAAAAATGATTTAACTGATAAATTGCAAACTGTATTACAATTAGATGATCAGATAATAGAGACGGAAAAAGAATATATTGCTTTACAACAGGCATTAGCAATTGAAGCAAATACTATAAGTAAAGCTAGAAACAAAATAAAACAAGGATTTGAAAAAAAGGTAAATGAATTATTGAAGCAAGTTGGAATGCCTAATGCACAAATACAAGTAAATTTTCGTTCTGTTCCTTTGTACGAATACGGTACTGAGCAAATAGAAATATTGTTTGACGCAAATAACAACAATAAATTTGAGCCAATTAGGAAAGTAGCAAGTGGAGGTGAATTAAGTCGCTTAATGTTGTGTATTAAATCATTGGTGGCAGAATCTATTAATCTTCCAACATTAATCTTCGATGAAATTGATACAGGAATTTCAGGTGAAGCTGCAAAACAAGTTGGCAAAATCATGCAAAAAATGTCGGATAGCAGGCAGGTTATATGTATTACTCATCAGCCGCAAATTGCTAGCAAGGCAGATACTCATTTTTATGTTTACAAAGAAAATAAGGATAATCAAATTACAACTACCATTCGAGTATTGCAGAAAGAAGAAAGAATAACAGCTATAGCCCAGATGCTTAGTGGTGAAAAACCTACTGCAGCTGCAATAGAAAATGCTAAAGAAATGATGAATTAATTAATCCGTACCTTCGAAAATAACTATACATTTTAAACAGATTAACATATGACTTATAATTTATTAAAAGGAAAAAGAGGAATTATTACTGGTGCATTAGACGAAAATTCTATTGCTTGGAAAGTAGCAGAAAAAGCTCATGAAGAAGGTGCAATTTTTGTTTTAACCAATGCCCCTATTGCAATGCGCATGGGTGGAATAAATAAGTTAGCAGAAAAAACTGGCTCAACTATTATTCCTGCCGATGCAACCAATGTAGATGAGCTAACTAATCTTTTTAAACAGTCTCAAGAAATTCTTGGTGGTAAATTAGACTTTGTATTGCATTCAATAGGAATGAGCGTAAATATTCGTAAAAAAATTCCCTACACAGAATCTAATTATGATTATTTCATGAAAGGAATTGATGTTTCTGCAATGTCTTTTCATAAAATGTTGGCAGTGGCAAAAAAACTAGACGCTATTAATGAATGGGGAAGTGTTGTTGCATTAACCTATATGGCAGCTCAAAGAACATTTCCTTTCTATACAGATATGGCGGATATTAAAGCAATGCTAGAATCAATTGCTAGAAGTTTTGGATATCATTATGGATTGGAAAAAAAGGTACGTATTAATACCGTTTCTCAATCTCCAACTAAAACAACTGCTGGTACTGGTATTAAAGGATTTGGTGATTTTTATGATTTTGCAAATGCAGTTGCACCATTAGGAAATGCTACAGCCGAAGATTGTGCTAATTATTGTATTACTCTATTTTCAGATTTAACTAGAATGGTTACTATGCAAAACTTGTTTCATGATGGAGGTTATTCTACCACTGGTGTAAGTAATGAAGTGATGGAAAAATTAGGTATTGCAAATCAATAAAATAAAAAAATGAGTTCAAATGATTTTATAGGCTACTTAGGTGCGTTCTTAAGTGCAATTACATTTATCCCACAAGTATGGCAAGCATGGAAAACTAAAAGTGTGGGCGACTTAAGTATCTGGATGATTTTGATTGTTGTATCAAGTACTATTGTATGGCTGATTTATGCATTTAATGCTAATAGCGGACCAGTAATTGCTGCTAATACGGTTGTACTATCACTTGCGCTAATACTGCTTTATTTTAAACTTACATTTAAATCAAATAAATAAATATTTAATGAAGGTGAATAGTTAATATTCATCTTCATTAAACATAAAGTCTTCCTGACTAGGATAGTCGGGCCATATATCTTCTATACTCTCATATATCTCACCTTCATCATCCAATTCTTGGAGGTTTTCCACTACTTCTAATGGAGCACCACTTCTAATGGAATAATCGATCAGCTCATCTTTGGTAGCAGGCCAAGGAGCTTCTTCTAAATAACTTGCTAATTCTAAAGTCCAAAACATAGTTTCCGAATATTTTTGCAAAAGTAACCGTATAAATGATATTACCAAATGTGAGTTTGTACCATTGTTGAAATAAATGTTTAAAAATTAGTGATTTAGGGCCATGGTTTTGTAGGTTTGTGGGTATAATCTTAGCAAATAGATGCTTAAAGCTGAAAAACTAACACGAACATTTGGTGATGTTCAAGTATTAAAAGGTGTTGATTTAACTATACAATCTGGTGAAATTGTAAGTATTGTTGGTTCATCGGGTGCAGGAAAAAGCACTTTGTTGCATATTTTAGGCACCCTAGATCAACCAGAAAGTGGGTCTATTTGGATAAATAATCAGGAAATGAGCGCACTTTCTCCAAAAAAATTAGCTGCATTTCGAAATAATTATATTGGATTTATTTTTCAGTTTCATCATTTACTACCCGAATTCGATGCCTTAGAAAATGTTTCTATACCTGGTTGGATTGCAGGGAAAAATAAAACAGAAATAAAAGAACGAGCAAAATTTCTGCTATCAACACTTGGACTATCAGACAGAATTTTTCATAAACCTCAAGAATTATCGGGGGGCGAACAACAAAGAGTTGCAGTTGCTAGATCACTAATAAATTCACCATCCATAGTTTTTGCAGACGAGCCAACTGGTAACTTAGATAGCAAAAATGCCAATGAATTGCATCAGCTTTTTCTTCAGTTGAATCAACAAACGGGTACTACTTTTTTAATTGTAACACACAATGAGCATTTGGCTTCATTAAGTGGAAGAGTATTGCACATGAAGGACGGATTAATGGATTAGAATTCGAGATTCTAGATT
>Ga0105049_10002063_pt1 | contig 23728 bp, 17 predicted proteins | sample MAT06_FD_78087 | JGI IMG/M metagenome (GOLD analysis project Ga0105049, IMG submission 78087) | Freshwater microbial communities from Lake Fryxell liftoff mats and glacier meltwater in Antarctica - MAT-06 | ecosystem: Environmental > Aquatic > Freshwater > Ice > Liftoff microbial mat | place...
ATCATTAAAATACGGTAGTTATAGGCAAGCAAAAAGCTTCGGGGCTGCAAAGTAATAATTTGTAAGTAAACTGCCTCCCTTACTTAGTTCTTATCTCTCCATTTTAACAAGAACTGTCTCCTTTCAGTAAAAATGATTTCCAAGGGATGAAAGCCAGTCTATTCTTTTCTATTTTCGTGATTCAACTAAATGAAGCATTCCCTTATTGACAATGGCAAAATTCTTAACAGGCAATCAGCTCAACGCCGAGCTTGAAACACTTTTCGAAAATGCAGACAGTCAGCTGATCCTGATTTCTCCGTTCATAAAATTGCACGATCGCTATATTTCAACCCTTCGCACGAAAATCAAGAATGACAAGCTGCAGATAATTATCGTTTTCGGAAAGAATGAAGATGATCTTTCGAGAAGTATGAAAAAGGAGGACTTTAACTTCTTCAAAGAGTTTCCAAATATTCAGATAAGGTATGAGAAAAGGCTGCACGCTAAGTATTATGCAACGGAAGACGGTGCGATTATTAGCTCGATGAATCTATACAGCTACTCTCAGGACAATAATATTGAAACCGGGATACTAACCAAAACATCGTCCTTGGGTAGTATTGCAAATACTCTGATTTCAAATGTTAATGGGACTGAGGGGCTTGATGGACAGACATGGTCGTATTTCCAAAGGGTTATTGAGCAATCAGAATTACTATTTCACAAATCGCCACAATATGATAAGGTCGCCTTTGGGTTCGGTAAAAAATACACCTCGTCTAACGTAGAAGTCGATTTGCTTTCGGACTTCTTCGAAGGGAGGCTAAAGCCTGAAGGCCCGGCCCGAAAGGATATTTACCGCAAGCAGGTGGATTATTCGAAGAAAAGCAATGAGAAATTTGTGCAGGCGGAAAGCAATGCTTTTGTTGAAAAAAGCAGAGGCACAAGGGGAGATGTTAATGAAAATCATAACGGCTATTGCATCCGTTCCGGAACTCCGATTCCTTTCAATCCGGAAAAGCCTTTGAGCAACCCATCGTACAAGACCTGGAGTCAGTTTGGCAATACAGATTACCAGGAAAACTTCTGCCATTTCTCTGGTGAGCCATCCAACGGAGAAACATCTTATGCTAAGCCGATTCTAAGAAAGAACTGGAGCCTGGCCAAAAGGATTTTAAAATGAGCGTTCTTTAGAAGCCAATGTCCTTTAGGGTGAATTTTACGGTGTTATGAATCACACCCCTCAACCTTTCCCCACCATTCTCCTTCACCCACTTCTCCGCCAATTCCCTTTCAAACTCCAACACGGTAATCCGCATTTCCAGCAGTGCGATGTTCATCTTTTCCTTCGCCTCTTTATGTCGGGCATTTCGTATCGACAGGTCTCTTCTGGCTTGGGGTAACTCAGGTTCTGGTATGTTTTCTCCTGCTGCAGATCGTTTTGTATCCTGCGCTATAATTTTCCGTGCTTCCGCTTTTTTAAGGCGCCCAATTGCCTCGGCCAGCTTATAGCGATTCGTATAAAGCTGGTAATTGGTTGCCTCAATATTGTTTTCCAGCTTTTTTATGGTTTCCCTGATGTAAACCTGCTACAGTGGGTCTTCTGTTTTTTCAGGAGATGTTTGCGCCATTACAGATTTTTTCAGCCCATCAATTTTGAGCAAAAAATCTTCCGGGTAGTGGCGTTTGCTGGTTTCTGCCATTGCAATAACACTTCTCGAAACGTTGAGCTCGTCGGCAAGCTGCTGCTGGCTAAGGCCTAGCGATAGTCTAAGATGTTTCATATCAGATAATAAATAGTAGAAAGCTGTATTCTGTATTCTATGGTAGCGAAAATTACAAATAATGGTGTGACAATTTTATTTGTGACAAAAATTGGTGTGACAAAACAATGTGTGACAAAAAATAAATTTTCACACATTGTTTTGTCACATTGTGGATAAATATAGAGATAAGCAGTCTGTTATTGGTATTTACTAGTTTTTTTAGATTATTTTATACGTAGTGAGCAAAAAAATACACGTCTTATTAGGGTAATTAATAAGCCTCATTTATCTTGCGCCCCTAAGCTTTTTTAAATCCTTTATTTATGTACAACACACCATTATAATCCTGGAGAAGGAATGTGAAACTTCTTTAGAAATGGCAACAAGAGATCTGGACACGTTCGATTACCGGATCACCACCATTGCCTACCGTCGAAATAACAGTAATCGCTCTGCGGCAGAAGCCCAGGCAGACATTGTTATCTTACAGGCAGAAATTGCCACGCTTAATGCTACAATTGCGGCATTGCCCGATGGTCCTGCAAAAGAGGATCAAATCACCAGACGTATGAGAAAGGAACTGCAGCTTCGCACATTAAGCGGAAGAAGTGGTATTTCGGATGCGGTTAACACGCTCGACATGGACCTCGAGCTTGCGCGTCTTAATCTTTTGCATGCTGAAAAACAGGTATTTATAAATGCCGTTACTGCAAGAAAAGCTGAAATTATGGCAGCAGCAGCGTAATAACAAAAGGCCTGTCGGAGATATCAAGCAGGCCTTTTTCATTTTATTTCTATTTTAAACGATAAAAATTAGTGTATTAAATCTCTATTTTCAGCATTAACGGCCTCTGAAGCCAATGATCTAGCAAAGCGATTAAGAAAAGACAGTTCCTTGTTCAACATAAGTATCGCTTTCCTTAAGGCGCTCCTTGAACCAACCGGCATCAGCGACTCAGAAAAGGAAGCTATGATTGCAGCTGCAGTCAAGGTGCTTGCTTCCTACACCCGGATTATTTCGCTTTTGCCTCCAGGCATTGCAAAAGAACATATGGTTTTAAAAATCCGCGGCAAAGAATGGGAATTGGAGCTGTTATCCAATTCCGGTGCTGCCAGAAATCCTGTAGTTGCGCTTGATTGGCAATTTCAGTTACGTATTCTTGAATTGCAGTTCGAAAAAATGGAGGGGGTAGAAAAAGCATTACTATTAAAATACCCCCAATTAGTTAAAAAACCATCCGTCATAAATGTTAAATAACGGAATTGCAGCCACCCTAACGAAGGTAAACACAGTAGAAATCAGTGAATAACTTCCTTTTCATGAACTCCGGCATAAGATCGGAAATGCGGGGTGTTTGTTTCCGATAACATTATGGTCGACTATCCTGGTCTTTATTTCATTACCGGTATAAACTAAACGACATTGAAACATATTCTCACTATGAGAAAGCAGCTCGAATTAATCATCCGGGAGAATTTACAGATAGATCTTTACTTTGAACTTAATTTGGCATTAGAAGAAAATCAGAAAAAAATTATAAGGAACAACAGTTTGATTTTCGAAGCCGCCCGCCAGATTAATTTTTACACGAAAAAGGAAATAAAACAAACACATGATTTTTTCACAGACAAATGTGATCCGGCTACGCTTGAAAATCTCGAAAGAATGGCCAGTTCTTTTACCGGAATTAAAGAAAAGTGCAGGAAGCTGGAAATAGACCGTTTTATTTTAGAGATAGAGCGTTATCAATTAGAACAGATAGATAAGGATATACGGAGGGCGATTGGGGAGTTGAGAAATACGGAAGGATTTAGTTTTTTGACAATATCTAAAAAAAGAAGTTGGGCAAACCTGATTTTATCTATGAACGCACATAAAGCTCTTTTACTTCAGTAATTTAAAACGATCCGCTGAGCTGGCCTTTTTTATTGTTTTATCTTTTCCAATTATATATGCAGCCGCGTTTCCTGAATCTTGCATAATTGTAATTCATTTGGCCTAGAGCATTCTTGACGCCAACATCAAGGATTGAATCGCTATACTTGAGCTCTAGTTCATTTTATGTTCGCTAACTATTTTCTTCCAATCATTCGAGTCAAGCAGATGTTTTGTGACATAATAACCAAGTTCCCGGTAAGCTTCAAATTGATTTTCATCAAAAAATTGATCAGACGTAGATTGATGTGGGAAAGTGGGATTTAAACCTTTATAACTATATATATCTGTGGGTAATCCGTCTATCATGGCCAGTTTTATATAGACTAATGTTCCTACGGTTCCATCATTGTAATATATTTTGGCAATGGCGTACCCGCGTTTTGCAATTTCATATTTTTTCTGAAAAAGATCATCACCAAGAGATCCGGGTAAAATGCCGTCCGTTTTACAATGTTTATCGAAATCAATAATTGCATTAAAGTCAACTCGCACTTTTTCTACGGCATTGGCAAGGTCATCGAAATTAAATAAGGGATCAGCTCCTCCATCCGAAACAATTATAAGACTAAGCTTTCTGCGGATTAATTCATAAAAAGCAAGGTTTTCATAATGGCCTCCGTCGGAAAGAAGCACCTTCCTGTCATCCTCTGTAAAGCCCCACCTGAAGATTTCTGTTTTCAGACCTGGGTTAAGAAAATTTGGTGAACTTTTTAAATCCTTTCTTTTAGGATTACTTGCCCAGTAGCCTAAACGGAGATTGAGCATAGACAATAAAATAGAAACAACAATATTACGGGTGATGCCCTGCCCGGAAACTGCGGCATTTGGATTTAGTGCTGCTGCAGAAGTAGCCATGGCAGATGCAAGCGTAACACCACGAGTACTTTCATTTTGAAAAGTATTTGTGGTTTCCCATCCTGTAGCGCTACTTCCGCAATAAAGTGGCGAAATGATAAAATTATCGCCTCCTCTGCCACTGTATTCCACCTTTTTAGAATTAGGGAGGATAATATTCGTATTGATGATATGATAAGGTTTTCGGTTTTTGCCTTGGCACATATCTTTCATCAAGGCTGCATCGGCTCCCTTTGCAGCTTTCCACTGATTTTGAGTTATGGCATCCTTTTCGGGCATAAAGGCTTCCATTAATCGGTTACGCCATATATAATGTGGGCCTAAATAATTAAGATTGACAAAATAACCGAATACAAATGACAGTGCAATTAATAAAACAAAATAGCCGGAATTATTAAAATCATAATCTTTATCTAAAAAGAATCTGGTGGCATGGACATAGGCAAGAAGAATTATACCATAGAAAAGGGCAAATGCACCAAGGTAGATTACAATGTCGGATAAACCGCCTTTGTTCTTTTCTTTTCGTCGTGCTTTCATATATTGCCAAATGCCGACGAAAGAGCCGATCACAGTAGAGCCTCCGGCTGCAAAAACCGTTTTTATGGAGTCTTGTATCCAGTCTGTGACAAATGGAAGTGAGCCTAAAATAAAACAAGCGAAGCTGATTTTTAACATCGCACCCAAAGCCTTCTGTCCGCCTATAAAACCTGAATATCTCGCCCGACTTACTCTCTCGCTTTTTAAATAAGTGCCTAATGAATAGAAAAGGCCCATTATCACCATCAGCATAAGTATTATTATTCCTGCGACAATTAATATTCCTTTTTCAGGGATAGAAATCGAGTAATCAAACACGGTCTTCGTGTATGTTACTGGTCCATCGAATACCCCATGAGCAATATGATAAAGCAGCCACAATGAACACGTCATAGCAATAATAAATATACCCAGGTAAACGGACAATGACATAATCATGCTTCGCAACACGACTGCGCTGAAAGAAATCATGTCAAGGCTTTTTACCGGTGATAAATACGAGGCATGTTGGCGGATAAAATTCAGCAGGTTATTATCATCTCCATCCGGTTTAGTGTCTTTACCGGCTTCTTTTCTGGTTATCCCAATTTCTTTTCTACCTAAGGGAAACGTGGCGGCGGTAGTGCCTGCAGTTTGGTCTTTTTTGAGGGCGTACGTCAATGCTGCGCCCAGGTAGCCACCACCCGAAACCGTAGACATATAATCTATTTTTTCAAGCTGACCTTTTAATACAAGCGCCTGCATAACTCCCAGTCCAAACGAAGCCGAGCGGATGCCCCCACCGGAAATAGCAAGACCCTTAACATCTTTTCTGCCGCTTAATTCCAGATGATTTAATTCGGCATCAATTACAAAGTTAGGGTCGTTTGTAAGTTCGGATTTAGTTTGTTTTGGAGTTGTTGGCATGATGGTTTTTTTGATTTATTTTTTAAATCATTGCGCTGGTATCCGTTAAAATACGAACGATAGGGAATTTGTGTGAAGTACGAAATTCTATTTGATCCATTTCCATTTTCTTCCGCTAATGAGCATTACAACAGACATGTTTTTTCACTGATAAAGGCGATAATGTATTTGGCATAACTGGTGAATTGGTTAAGAGTTATTGGATTAGTTCACCCTGTTTTGACACGATCCTGGATTTCGTTCCGTAATTCATCTGAAAGATTCTTATTTATGCAAAGTACTTCATGATCCGAATTGTATACCTCCCAGAAAGGTACGGCGTTGACGCCATTATTATGGCTATAGACATAACATTTTATTGCTTCCTCTTTTTCCTCTTTCAGAAGAAAACAGTGTGCGATATTTATCAACGGATTTAACCGTTTATCATCATTGTTTTTTACGAGAGATTGTAATATCTCAAGGGCAATGTCGTATTCTTTAAACAAGAGGTACATCCAACCCTTATTATTTAAATGCATGTATTTATCCATAGCATTTTTCACTTTTTTTTCCGAAACCTCAAAGGATTGTTTTGCATTAGTATAGTCCCTAAGAAAAGTATGATTTAGGGCGATTTCATTGGTAATAGTAAAATTATCCGGATTAAATTTCAGCGCTTCGAGGGCTCTTTTCAACGCTTCTTCATACTTCCCAAGAATACGCAGGCATTGAGAGATGCCTGAGTGAGCTTCGAAGTGATCGGATTTTAGTTCCAGTGACTTTCCATAAAAGTGCACGGCCTGTTTGAAGTCCCTGGTTTTATGAAGTCGGACTGCCAATTCAAAGTAATCCTTTGCATTTTTTATTTTGAAGGGTTTGCGCGCACTGTTGGCCTGCAAATAACCAATAAAGTCCGGGTAAATTGACTCTTCTTTGATAGCAAACAGGTATTCCAGTTGTAATAAGATCTCTTTCTTGGCCTTATGATTAATAGTCAATACGAAATCGATGAAATGATCGTCGATGTACCCTGAGTCATTAAAAAGGAAAATACTGTCCTGTTTTACTATGCGTTTATTGCTGTGATTGGGAGAATAGGAATAAAATTTTCCTTCAGGCATCGGGAATAAGGTGTTCAGTTCCTTTTGATTTGTGGAAAGGGCGTTGAATGGATTGCTATTATTGATGCTGAAAACCTTTCCGTTTGTATCAGGATTTTCGAAGCACGCAAAGTATAGTGCAAGTACAGAGTTAAAGGTAAAGTCGATAAGATTAGTGGCAGCGCCATAATGCTGCATTTCCACTAGTATGCTCATGTCATTTATTTCATGAATTTCAGCAATTAGTGAAGCACTCATCCTTCGCCGCACCTCTGCCAGTTTTTCCGCCAAATATTCGAGCACTTCACTACTTTTTACTGTAGTATCCTCCGGTTGAGAAATGACCTTGCTTTCTTTGATACGTCTGTAAACCCCGGAAACCAACTTCCACAAAGCATTGGGCTGACCACGGAAGACAAATGTTCCTAATCCTTGTTGTTCGGATATTGCCCTAAGGTATTCATCCAGGCTGTTTATTTCAAAATGTTTCATATTAAGACACATTGGTTTGTCGACGAGACATGATATTTTTTTGTGTTTTTGCTCTGGGCATCTAATTTATTGGCGCGCCATCATCATTTTAAATAGATCACCAGACGTCACATTTTAATGCCATTTCGAGTGATGAGTTATTGTCGTTATGATCATGGAGTAATTGAAACAAATCTTTATCATAAAGCCATTTCAAATTGCAGTCTTTTTCTATTCCACGGGATTGAAGAAGAATAACCCAATTTTTATAGCTGTCATTGCCTCGTTTGATATTCTTCACAAGCATATCAATTTCTTTAGCTTTTATTTCCGGGTCATTGGTAAACACTAGGACTTCTTCCCGTTCCCATTGAAGCCATCTTACCATTTGCGGCCAGCGTATATTTATTATAAGCCATTTCGCCAGCGTTTTGGAATCTGATATTTCTGAACGTTCGCCAGATGATGCGAATGCTTTCCGAACATTTTTCTGACTATCGTAAAAGCGAAGCAGGTTTGCAAAACGTTTCATTCCCCTGGGCGAACTGTCAAGGTAATCAGCAAACTGATTGATTAATTCTTTTATCTCTGGAGAGTCGGAAGAATTCTCAATGCTTTGCTTTACAACTTCCTCTTTTATTTGCTGTGTCTTTTTTGATCCGGCATTTTCGGTGCTTGGTACAAAGTCTTTCTGATCAATTGTTTCCAGTATTTTTTTTGCTTCTTGTCTAATTTCGTCCTCTGAAAGCATCGCTTCTGGCTTCTGGGGAAATTGGTAATCAGTACTGTAGCCAAAAAGATTGTTTAAATAATTGCGTTTGCTTACAGGATTAAGAACCGGAATGAAAAAAGGAAGTTGGATGAATTTATCAAGGAAGTACCAGCCTACAGACCCAAAGTTTTTTTCATGATTGGGTAGTCTGCCTGCCCAGTCCGTGTATTGAGTATCCAATGCGGCGGCCACAATTTGAGCATCCATTCCCAAAACAAAATAGCATCTGTCTTTCAAGTCACCCGTGATCATAAGGTTTATTGATTCAAAAACTTCAGCAACCGTTTTTGGTGAGCACCTGTCCAGGTCATCAATGAATATAATCGCAGGTTTTTGCGGATCAATTAGTTCCTGGCAGACGATATTCAAATCCTCAGAAATTTCGTGATAAAGTCCCAGTTTTCCCGAATAATCAGGCTCTCGCACAAAGTCTGCTACTTTACCTTCAACGACGCTATCAAGGGTTTGAATATTCTTATATACTAGGCCAATTATTGTGCTTACTATGCCTACTGAACCTCCACCGACCAGCCAGCCGTCATAATTCTCTCCGATTCCAAAAGCGCGGATAATAAAAATCATAACCGCGGGTGTGACACCGAAAATCAAGAATGGCCAAATGGAATTTAATACTCTTTTATGAATTTCACTTCTTACAAAGTTACTGTCGACACGTTTTGCTTTCAATCTCAGCCAGATTAGTTCCCTTTCCATAGGAGTGTATTTTGAAACGAGCTGTGTTATAATTGCATGTCCTAAACCGGCCCAGATTTGTTCGCTACTTTGGTATTTCCATGGGTTAAACCAGATCGTCGGATATTCCTTAGGTTTAGTTTTTATAACGTTGCGGATTGGATCAGTGTTATTTTCCAGATCCTTTGCGAAACCTTGCAATTTCCTGAGTAGATTTCTTGCTGTGATATAGAATCCTTTTGCTTTTCTCGATTCCCAGTCTTCTTTTTTTTCAAATTGTTCCCTGATAAATTGCATCAAGGTAGTCTTACCATGTCCCCATGGCGCTATAATCGCGATATTTACAGGCGGTTTCGTTTTGTCGTCCTTGATTATTTTTGCAATTGCTGTTGCATAAAGCTTGTGGTCTAATTGGTCTTCAAAGCCAGTGTCGGCGTGAAATCTCGACTGAAAATTGAAATTTTGTTTGTCAGCACCATCTTTCGGCTCAATCTTTTTATCGACTCGCTCCTTAGGTCTTGCATCTTTTCTTTGATTTGATTTCAGATCAATATCTAACCCCGCCCCTTGTGTTAAATCGTCTTCGCCGACATTTTCTCTGAAGAGAAGTACATTATGCAGGCTATAATTGAATTCGTCCTCCGTGATGCGATATTCCCTCTCAAGACCGTATTGAGAAATGAGTCTGTCAATTATCGGTTTATCGTTCAGAAGGAAATCCTCCAGGTTTTTAATTGAATCTTTCGGATCGTAAACTTTAATCCAACTGGAATTAACTTCTTTGTTAGGTTGTAATTTCAGAACTTTCTTTAAATCATTGTAAAATACCAGTTTATCCCTCGAAAATTCTTTTTTACTATCGATGGTAATTTCCAGCCGGTCAGTAACTGCATTTTTTTCGGACACGGATAGAAAGCCAATTGATCCGCTGGTGTTGAGACCATCTCCTTTTTTATATGGAGTTAGAAACAAAAAGTCAGTTCCTTGAAACCAATTATTTATCGTCGCATCAATTTTCTCTGGCAACCAGAATGTGAATCCCGGATATTTTTGACGGAATGATAAAAGAAAGTCGAGGTATTTAACCGAGAGTTCTTTATGCCAGTCTGAGTTTTGAATTTGTACCATAGTTCAATTGAAGTGATTGAATATCAAATGTTTATTATCAGTTTATCAACACGATAAAGATGAAGTAAAAAATAAATTCCAGATAACGAATTGCAAAAAGGTATGAGCTGAATGTACTTGCAAAGCATATTTAATCCTACATTATTTATGAACGGTTTTTCCTGTGAAATTAAAACCAACTGTTACTGATAGGCCGAAATTATACAGGTTAGTTTTTATATCTCCTTTGCCAATAGCAGTTAAATCATAGAGTAAAGTGGGAATTAATCCGATTTCGAAACCATAACACGGCTTAAAATTGACCCCAATACCGACTTTTGCTCCGACCCTGACTGATTGTGTACCGGCTGGTTGGGCTTTTCCCGGCTTAAGGAAAGTTCCATATATGCCAAAATCACCAGCGAAATTAAAATAGCGGTACATATTATAAAGTTTATAACTGTAACCTATTCCAATTGCCGATGAAGTGAATTTTTCTTCAATTACACCTGAGGTAGTGTCCGCCAGACCAGTATTCCAAATCACTGCAGACTTATTTCCTTTAAATCCCTGAACGAGGCAATGAATGTATTCTAAATAATACAAATGCGATCTTTTGTAATTAAATCCGATCCTTCCGGAAAACAAGGAACCGTATCTAATGCTTTCATTCGAGTGCCGTAAATAATACGCATCCTTTTCATTGAACAGTGCTGTGTTAATTAATAATTTTCGGTATGCTATTGAAGGGATGTATGAAAATCCAACGTACAAACATCCCGGGTTTGACACTCTTTTAAATAAGCTTTCCGTGCGCATAATTCTACGTTGACGTGCAGTCAGAATATTTTTGTACAACGACAAGGATGTTAATGATTCAGTGATCATTTTTGTGTACTCTGCATCCGTTTTGTGTTTATGATAAAACACCTTTTCTCCAGGGAAGCTTATCTTATAACTGCCTTTGTAATACAGCAGTGTCTTAGCATCTGGATCCGGCAAAACAACATTATTTACAATTTGATGGTCAAAAAGAGCGCGATCAGAAATACTGTCAATTTTTTCCGTAACGGTATTATACTTAGCTGCGAAGACTACACTTACGGTCGTGTAGACACGGCTGACAAATGTTGTATCTCCAGCAGTGGTTTGGTAGATATGTGTTTTCTGGTATTCAATTGCATTCTTCGTTATCAATGTGAAAACGCTGTCAACGGATTTCAATTTCCAGCTGCTTAAATCGATCGGCGTAGCGGCGGAAAATCCTTTTTTACCCTGCCCATATAAATTGGTGGAAATTAAGATTAGTATACCCGTGGTTATTTTATTAAATAGACACATACTCATTATTTAGTAATTGACCAATTGTATGAATATCCCACCTGAAACTGCGAAAATGAGGTATTTGCGTCTCCCGCCTGGGTAAAAAAGCGTAGTCTTAGAAAGATGTGCGTGCTTTTTTCTTTCCCTGGTGCCACCTTTACAAATAGCTCGAATTTATTAAACCATCTTGCCGTCGGTTCTATTGGCAGGGCTGTTAAGTCCGACTTTTGATAGCTTGCAACCTGCTTAAAGGTGTTGTTGCTGAACAGCAGTGTGTTATTAAGCGAATAAGAAAAGAGTAGATTAAGACGGCTTTCGGAGAAAAATTCCAGCGAAATCCGCGGAAGTTGAAATGTTACCGTATGGGCCACTGGAAAAAGGGTCTTATTAAGAATAGGGCCGGATATACTTTGAACAGTGTCGTTTATCAGGACATGCCCGTATTTAACCCCAAGATCAAAATAAACCATGTATTTCTGGTCCGGCTTGTCCAACAGGAAAAAATTAAGCAACCCTCCCATTGAATAATTTTCATATCGTGTAAAGTCAAGATTCGTAGCATAATAGGGTGATACCAAACTTCCGTTTTGGATTACATTCGCATTTTGCAAAGTTAGTTTCCTGTTTGCCTGTTCAATCTTATTCACAGCACCCCATAATTCAAAATGGTCGAACGCTCCGTATCCAGCCCTCATTCCCGCCCTTCCTAATTGGTTTCTTACTGTATTAAGATTGAATCTTTTGCTGATTTCGATTTGAAACAATCCATTTGGATTATTTTGATTTGTTCCCTGCAGATCTGAATAGATTCTTGCATCAAATAGATTTTCGTATTTGTCCCTGTTCAATGTTAATTTCGGGGTTTCTGAAGGGTCAACTAGGATTGTAGTATCAGCGGGGCTGTAGTCGCGTGTGTAATTATCGAGCTTGTTGTCATAATTGCTGAACAAATCGCTCAGGTAAATAAATTCGGCATTCGAAGTCAATGAATTTCTCGTGTATAACTTTGTATTATGCAGGTTTTTGTAATTTCTTGTTGATGAAAATCCAATGGCATAAATATTTTCAAAAATGGTAGTCGAACCGTTGACATCAACGAAGGCCTTTATTCGTTCAATATAGCCGCGTTCAAATTGTATCTCGATATTTTTTATTTTATAAATATTTGAGGAAATTATTTTGTTTTCAATTCTTGTAAGCTCCGTTTCTGCTTCGACGTAGGTGCGGAGTAATTCCACATCGAAGACATTACCATAATCTTCAATAAATTTTTCCGGTGCTATTTTGATATTCTTCGCTGCTTTTACTATTTCTTTTCGAGTCCTACTGATGTTTGGTATCAAAGATGCAATTTTATTTAAATTGGTGACTTTAGATAGTAAGTTTTTTTCCAGTAACTTAATTTCTTTAGCTAGTTCAGCACTTTCTGATTGGTTTGCTGATTTAAGTTTTTTCGTCGCATTTGAAAGCAGCGAATCAGCTTTTACAGAATCTCTGTATGCGGTAAGAAACTCATCAAGGTTATATTGCTGCCAGATTACTTTGGTAATTGAATCTATGCTACCTGGCCTTTTGGCATTTCGATAAAATTCACTTTTTGAAACCCTCAATACAAAAGGTACTTTTTCTTCCATTAGCGTGATCTTTTCGCTGGATAATGTTGCATCTATGTTTGCATTCAGTATTTTCTTCGCAGCAAGGGTATCAACAAGTGTCTTCCGTTCTTCGTATAGCAAAAGTTTGCTGGTATCATTGAATACTTTAATATAATTCCTGAATCCCAATGTTCCTGCCGAAGGAGTTCCGGTTCCGGGATGTTTGATATTCCAGGCCATCTGATAAACTTCCCTCTCCGATGTCGGCAAAACGGTCGAAGGAAAATCCAGGCTTTCCTTTCCAACCTTATTAAACTCAAATTCAAAAACGTAAAAGTTCAGATCAGTTCCCAGACTTATGCGCGAGCTATCGTCTTTGCCGGATGGTTTCAGGATCATTTCATATCCCTTCCCGCTTTTATACACGCATGATATTTCGATGTTTTGTGTATAAGTTGTATCGTAAAATCCGATATTGAATTTATTGGTAACTTTGATTTCTTCATTAAGAACAGTTTGCGCTTGAAGTGTTCCTGTTATTAATGAAATCATCAATCCCAGAAATAGGATGTGTTTGGTATTCATGGTTAATCCTTTTGTAATTTAATTGAAATATAAAAGGTTGTATTCAGTGGATTTTCAAGCTGCAGATTGAGAGTCAATGTGTCTCCGGTAAGAATTACAGGGCCGCCAACGAGCATAGGCAGTAATATTAATTCAGTAATAGGAAAGCCATTATTATTAATGAGAGTGCCATTAAAGGCAGTAGTATCGGTAAATGTTCCCTCAATTGAATAATGATTATCTGATTCAGTCTGCAACCTGAGAACTGAAGTTCCGTCGGCCAGTACGTAACCATTAATACATAGTGAAGAATCAAGCTGTTGCTGTTGATCTTTGAATTCGGATGTGCGCTTTGAATAACTTCCTGATAAAATATGAGTTTTTCCTTCATAGGAAAGTATTCCGGCAAAGAGATTGTCATCGTCTGCACCCAATACCGGAAATGGCGGATCAAGGGTAAATTCTTCATCTGCCCTCAACACCTCGATAGTGACAACAGCCTTTCCGATCAAACTATCATAAGCTGAATGTTCTCCCTTATAATGCTCCAATAGAATTTTAAGATCAACCATCTCAGAGCCGGTTAAATTTTTCAGGATCATTTTCGTTTCTCCATTTCCATTATATGGATCCCCCTTAAAAGTCACCCTGATCTTATTGACGCCGTCAATTTGTAATATCCTGGAGAATGATTCCGGAATTTGCAACGGCGGTAATTCAAGAGAATTTTTGTTGCACGCCTGCAGCAAAATGATGACAAATATTGCATAACAGTTTTTCATTATTTTTTTTTGAAGATTAAAAATTAGTTCAAATAAGAAATGTTTTTTAAGAATTTTCTCCTCGATGATTAATTTAATTGGCCGAACATTTGCTCCCATTCTAAATACAATTATTAAATCCTCTTTATTTTGAGAGAAATCTCCCCTGAATTATTCCAGCAAAAAACCTTTCATGTCATTTGCGTAACAAAATAATTTTCCGCTTTTATCAAAGACTATTTGATTGTTTGCTCCAATAAGGAAATGATTTGTTTTTTCTATACTGCCTATCAAAGCGAACCAGTTATTTTCCGGTGAACGTTTCCTCCTGTTAAAGAGGTCCATATAAGAACTTGTACAGCCGTTTGCGTCACGGTTCCCTAGCAAGTCTTTCCAAAATCCTTCAGCAATAAACCAGTACTCTTCAACACTTAGAATTTCAATCCCTGTTTCATTCCAAATCTCTATGGAATGAATTATAATTGTTTGAGATTTTGTGCTGGTTATTTTCATTTAGTTGTAAAAACGAGGATTTTAAATCGGAGATGTAAATACACTAAGGGAAATAGATCTGTCTTTTGCTAAAGTACCTCCAACCAACTTCCCCACGGCGAATCACACCCATTGAATACTGTTGCTGTCATTTCACAAATTGAGTCATTAAGTGTCCTAGTATATAGACATTATTAAGTCAGTATTTATTAAGAATTGTTTTGCGTTGTCCTAGACTCTTTTTCTTTTGTTTTACTTTGTAAGTAATCGTTTTCAGATTTATTTATGTAGCAATTAAAATTGGGATAGCGAATTATTCTGTACTCGATTATTTACTTGTCTTATTTTATTCCGTAATTATTGAGATACTTAGCCATCATCCTTACCCCGTTTCCAAACAAAAAATCGCTGATTGCTTCGTTCAGGAAAGCGTTGTTCACCGTGCCGTCAGTATTATAGCGGAGAGCAGTTACATCTTTATAAAATTTAATATGTTTATCTGCAACGGGAAGGTATTTTCTGAGATCTTTTTCCAGGAATTCCAGGTCTTTAATGGTATCATATCCGTTCATAGGATTAATCAGTCCGTCGAAGTCGGTGCCGATACAGATATGTTTCCAGGGGGATGTGCCTTCGATCCAGTTCAGGTGTGTATAGCCAACTCTTACCGCATGCACAAGGTGAAGACAGAAGAGCATGATGTGTCGTTCGCTGCGATCGGGTTTTAAGCCTTCTGTATGGATAAGCCTTTCAACTGCCGGACGCTCACCTTTTTTAAATAGTTTTTCCCATTCACGTACTGCAACAAATTCTTGTTCGAAGTAATCTGTGCGTAGACTATCTACCGCTGGATTTGAGGCACCCAACACGCGCTGATCGATGGTAATTCCTATTAATCCTCCCGTTTGCATGATTTCCACGATTTCTTCATCAAATAAATTGATGGTCCAGGGCATGCAGAATAACCCTTTATTTAAAAAATCATTTGTCCGGCCTATTTTCCTGTTCTCCGGCTCGATGCTTACCTCCTTTATTGCTGCAGGTGTTCCTGATATTTTAGAGCGGAAACGTTTATTATCAATATAATCCTCAATGGTTGTAAATGTAAAACCGGTATGTGAAGAAATAATAGGGAGATTATCCGTTTTGCGATTTTTTGTGGCGAGCTTTTCCCGGAACCTGTAATATTCCAGACGGGAGTAAAGACTCATATGTTTGATGTCGATCATTACAGGCCTTGTAGGGTGGGTGAGGGCCTGAATGATAAAGCGCTTACCAGCAGCGGATATTCCGAAATCGGCAACGGGTTTGAAATAGTCGCTTCGGAAAGCAATTCCCGACATTTTATTTATTCCCTGAGAGAACCCAGCCAGACGTTGTTCCGGAATGTCGCTCAGGTGACAAAGATTAATGCTTATGAAATCAATGTCATTTCTTTCCTGTAATTCCTTAAGACGCACTTCCGGATCTGTTGAGATTATCCCATCAAGGTTTCGTATTGGAACGTTAGAGAAATTATGTCCGCCTTCTATTGAGAAGGCCAGGTTTCTCTGGGTGCCTGATTGTAAAAATTGCTCAATTTCTTCCGCTGTCTTTCCTGCAAAATCGGCGCGTTTTACAAAATGTATATTAAAGCGCGGATCTTTTAAAAGTGGTTCAACTTTGAGATTATAATTAATGTGGGAATTAAATTCATCCCAGTAAGTAGTTTGCGCAGAAGCTGTACGTTTTATCATGTCTGCATCTATTGGTAACAGGCCGGAGAAGTCAATCCCGAGTACATGAAGAATGCGTTCCGCGAAAGCATATTCAATGCTGATTATCGAAGTAACGCCCGCCCATAGAGCACTTTCACTTACCTGGGAAGGAGACGACTGGCTGTTAAAAGGCCCACCGAAAAGATCATTGAGAACGGCTCCTACCGCATGAGTTTTAATTTCTTCGTTAAAAGGAAATGGTTTCCCTTTTTTATCCCGTGTAATACAATGCTTAAAAAGCATATGAAAATGAAAATCAAATATTTTAGTCATTTGCTTTTATTTAGATGATTCTATTTTATTGAGTAAGATGGAAAGCCTGTTTTCTAATTCCGAAACACTGATATTATCGGCCGATTCATATCTGGACACCGGTCCGGGGAACATTTTCCTTTCCATAATTTTTGAAAAGGAGCTCATTTTTTCCGGTGCAGCCAGTGATTCCTGCCCACCGCGTTTTGTTCCAAATAGTCCATCATGCACTTTATTCCAGTAGGTTCTTGTAACATCTCCGTATGCTTGAATTACGTTGAGAATATCAGCTTGTTTAAATCCGTCATACGCATATTTCAAGTCTTTGATTGCATCTTCAAACGGTACCGCCAAAAGTGCCTCCACATCGAGTAATCCGTGTCCGAACCCAAAACGGGGGATTTCGTTAATTCTATTTGCGCTTTGCTTCAAAGCAGCTTTAAATGCTTCAATTATTTTCCAACCTTTTATATTATTTTTTGCAAGCTCGGTTTTGTGTTTAGCAAGCCATAGAGCTGCGGACGCTGCTACGTGTGGTGTGGCATAACTGGTCCCGGAGCCGTAGTTCATACCTTCTTCAAATCCCGTTGCCGGATTAACCTGAATTGGCACATAAACATCTTGCCCTGGGGCGGTAATGTCGACTGATTTCCCTCTGCTACTTTTTTTCCAGTCTCTGTTTAGAGGATTGGAAGCTGCTACACCAATTGTTCCCGGAAAAGCTGCCGGAGCAATTACTGCCTGAATTTCATTTCCGGCGGCACAGCACCAGATAACACCGGCATCATAGGCTTTTTTAGCCATCACAGCTGTTGCGAGAGTAGGAGGAAGTCCCATACTCATTGTTATGATATGAAAACCTTCATGTAGAGCCATATCAAGTGCATCGGCAAGTTGTTGTTGTCGGTTGATAAGGATGACACTTTGTGAAATTCTATAAGGAGTTAGTTTAAATCCAAATCCGCTTAATAGTCCGCAGTTTCCGTTTTTTTCAATCTCTGCCAATTTATTACCGACGATGATAGAAGCGGTGCGGGTTCCATGTGCGGGCTGTCTTAACAAACCTTTTCCTAACAGATCACGCGCATCAGTATCATCCTTTTCTCCAAGGAAATTATGATCGTTTTCAAAATTAAACCCGCCTGCAATTTTTTTATGTTCGGTATATCCCGTGTCAAATTGAACCATCCGTATTCCAGCCACGACCGGAGACGCCGCGACTGTCGGATCTATTTTATCAAATTTTGTAGCGGTCCAATTCCATTTACGGTATTCATCTTCCGTTTTTCCAGCGACATACTCGCTATCTATGGAGTATGTATCTAAGAAAGTGGCTTCCTCGTTCTCATCAAAACCATCGTCCCCAAGGGATTCTGTCGCCCACAGGCGGTTCGCGGCTGTCTTTTCGCGAGCAGCGTTGAGACGGATTTCATTATCCGGTTCCGCGTATTTTACTCCTACCACACGTAATAAAAACGAAACTTCATCTTCAGTATTTTCGGTAAATGGAATATCGATCCTAAATAGCTCATCCCTTCCCAGAACTGCATTCAAGGGCATTGAAAGCACCATGCTAAAATCGCTCCCGTACCGGGCGTTCAATGTTTTATTAATTTCCTGCAGAATCGTATCCTCATTGGTTGCTAAAAAGAGCAAATCGGAACGCTGGTTTTTAGATGCTTGCAATGGCGTTGGGTTCATATCTGGACTTGGATTTGTCGGAATTTCAAAGTCATTTGTGTTTACCAGTCGGCTCTCTATTACTGGTTCTTCGGAAATTATTTTAGAGAGTTTTTTCTCTACCTGTGTTGTTTTAGAAAGCAATGATTGCTGTACAACTTCCATATTTAAGGGAAGTACAGCAGTTTTAAGCGCTTCAATAATTTTAGAAATCTTTATCCCTTCGTTTCCGACCCAGTCAATTTCTTCGTCAGAGGTAAACTCGGTTGCTAATTCTCCTGTTTTAGTGAGGATTTGGTTTTGGTCGTTCGTTCGCGGAAGACCCATATGATGCAGAGCTATTACCTCACCCGTCCCTAGGGCCACTACCATCGCCCCTGAGGAACCAGGCAGTGTATCTGTCTCATAAACTATCCTCGTTGCAGTTTCTGAAAAAAATGCAGTGTTCTTCAGAACTATTTTTTTAGGCATACCCGAAGGATGCTGAATGATCACACAGTTCTCACCCTTAATTATCTTACCTGCATTTCCGTCGAGAAATACTGGCTTATTTGCATTTAGAGATTCGCCTTTCGTTCCGACGTGGGAAATGCCGATTAAAGTAAAATCGAGACCTGAAAAAGGAATTGACTCATCTGCCTCAAGTGTGGATGTTAAAAAGAAATTCCCTGGAACGATTTTAAATGATTTGGATTTCTTTAAATCTTTTTTTCTATCAAGCTCGAAATCAAATTCGGCAAACATATCTTCAGCATCTTCCACCCGTTCAATCACGTGATGATTTGTAAGAATTACATTTTCCGATACCAGGAACCCAGTACCGATTGCAACCCCGCTTTTTAATATTCTACAAACCGCATCAGACTTTTCATTTAATAGCTCAAGAATGTATTTATCCTGAAAATCAATTGAATTTGTAATCCTTTCCAGTCCTGCCGGCCCTCCTTCACGGGCCAGTCGTAGTGTTAGCCGATCTTTATCAGTTTCAAAATTACTAATGCTTAATTGTTTATTTTTAACCAGTGAAAGGTCGTTTAAAGCTTTATCAAATACCGGCTCAATTTTACCGTATCGATTTGCCACATAATTTAACACATCCCAATTTGCTATCATTTATTTAAGTTTTAATTTCTGAAAACTGCCATTAGCAGATGAAAATATTAATGTGTGGTAAGTCAATTGAATTAGAGGCGGTTTTTTGTGATCCTCTATGATGATGCGCCTGAATTTTCTTCTTTTTCGGGTTTAACTCCTGTCGATCTCAGCTTCATGATTTTGTTAAGCATATCAAACCAGAATGGTGCGCCAAGGCTGATAGCAAGCGCTGAGAGAATCCAGCCGAGGAATATTGATTTTTTCCATCCCTGATTTGGAGTAATTTTATTTGAAAAATCAACCTCTTTCCAGCCAAGACCCAATGCCTGTTCATGCAACTTATTATGGGTGATTTTTAAGCTATCCATGTAACTCCACATTTCGGCTGCTAAAAGCGAATCGTTTACATTTGTTGTAATAGCTGTTTTACCTGCAACTTCATCCTTTTTCAAAGGAATTGTGGCAGAATCCGGAAGAACAGCGGTAGTATCATCAGGAATAGTAGCAGCTCCCACAACATCATTTTTACGGGCTGTACCCTTGGAAGCCGGCCTATAGCGGTCCGCAATTTCTTTGTATTTCTCATAATCTTCGGCGATATATGCTATTTTTCTTGCCAGTTCCGGATTACTTGATAAACGGCGGGTTATTTCAATGCTATCGATATTAAAAAAAACCGAAGTAATAAGTCCGATCCACAATAGATTAGCTTGCGATTTTCGTTTGTACCACCCGGATGTGCGATCCATGGTAGAATTGAACCAGCCTTCAAGTTTTCGCTGGAATATTGCTGCGTTTCTTCCGGAACGATTAAACAAATACTCAATATAATTTAATGTTTCATCCTGGAATTTAAATGGTTTATTTCCCGTGTTTTTTAGGTCAACACCACTATGATTTTTTTGTCCTGACGCGCCATTCTTCTCTTTACTGTTATCCAACGGTGTAGAGCCAGTATCGGGTTTATAGGAAACAAACTCGTTTCTTTTAAGATTTGTTGCGATAATGGCATCCGCAGACGTCTTAGAAGGGTCTTGCCCATCAAGAAGTAAAGCGATGAAATTTTCTGCAAAATCTTTCGCCCCAAGATAAGCGGGTCTGTTAAAAGCCTTATCTTCGCCAAGGTATTTTATTCCGGGTAAATTATAATAGTAATCGATCATCATCGGCGGCATTTCTTTCTTTTTAACAGAGTTTTTTTGCCATCGCTGGAATGGCCCGTAAATAGGTTCGAAAAAAAATATAAGTCCACGTTCGATGGTTGAAATGGCATTATTATTATTTCCTTGTCCGTCTTCCAGCATTCTTTCAATTGCATACCTCAAGACTCGTGATCGCTTACCTGCCGAGGTCGCGAGTATTTCGAGAATGATTGATGCTAGCAAGCTATAAATCAGGTAAATGAAAATTAAGCCAATTACGACGTTTATTGCAGGGTGGTCAAACATATTGTAGTATATTAAGAGTATTATTCCTTTTCATTCATGTCTGTTTCGAAAGGCGCCTGCGCTCTTGCCGGGCGAGAATATTGTTCAGGGTAAAGCCCGAATTTGATATTAGGTTTACATTAAACATTTGTATGTTTTTAGCCGTCAATTATCATTGGTAACAAGTTCGTCAAGTAGTTTATCCGTTTCCCGAAAATGGCACCACTGCCCCCGTCCTCACCTTAGGCCCAACCAGCACCGGCTTCTGATCATATTCTAACTCTACCAATCTTTTGGAAGTTTCCTTCATCAAATTCTCAAAAGTGATCGGCTTTTTATTACCTCTTTTTTCACGTAAAATCGTTGTCAATGAATACGTAAATGCACCAAAGGAAGCCACACCGTGCCTGTATTCGTAAGCCGATTCACTTTCGCCGCAGGCTTCAAGGATTACTGGCATAAAAGGACCCGTTGCACCGTATTCTTTTTTTGCTTTTTCAAAGTCTTTTACATCAGTCCAGAGTGGTATGGCTCTGCCCAACCTGTTTGTTTTTCCGTTTGTTCCTGTAAAAACTTCCTTTTCTTTAGCATCGGCTTTAAATAGTTTCCGCTTGTCTAATTCCAGGGTTCGCGGAATCCACATCTGCCTCTTTTCATTCCATTTAATATCACGGTGACGGATATCATCTGGTGGCGTTAATCCTTTTATACGGGTTCCGTTGCCTCTCGTAATTCCGCCGGAATGGCAGCAATCAAATACTGAAATAAAATTAACTCCTAATGAAAGCTGACTGTATAATTCGAGGAATTCTTTATCGGTGTATGCATGTTCGATTGTCCAGTCGAAATCATATGGAACCAGACATTCGTCGTTTTCATCTAATTCATAATCGGCATGTGAAGCCGGTATCTGGGCTCCGTGGCCGCTATAAAAGAAAAAGCGCAGATCTCCTTCTTTTGCATCTTCGAGCAGCCATTTTAGTCTTGACCGGATGCCCTTTGCTGTAGCATGATCATCGAGTGCAACGCGGATTTCATCAGGCGAAAACCCGTATTCCTGCAGGACCTCACTAATTCGAAATACATCATTCACACATCCTTCCAACCGGTTTGCCTCATCGGGATATTCGTTGATTCCTATCAGCAATGCCTTGCGCGTCGGTTTGCGGTCTTTTGCGGCGCTTTTAATGGTTTTGATGCCCATTGCTTTGTTTGCAAAAGATCGGGCAGAAGCGCTCGTGCTAAGCCTTACTACAACTGGCCAAGCCTGGTTGATTGTATTTTCGTGACCTAAATACTCCGTTGCCTCGTGATTGATAAAACTCTTATGAAAGGGTGTCTCAACTGATGCAAAGTTGTCGGCGCTAATTGTGATTGGACGGTTTGCAAACATCCTGTCATGTTCATTGTGCAGGTTGATCCAGTATTTCACTTTCAACGGAAGTATAACACCGCCGAACTGTTGTCGCATCGAAGGATGCATGATTTGTGAACCGGAAGTTATGAGGATGAAATTGAAACTTCTTCCGGCAACAGATTGCATCCTTAAATAGTCATAAGCAATTAGAGTTCCGAGGCTATTGCAATAAATAATATCAGGGGCGAACTGATCAATTACTTCAGCCATGAGATTTCTCAGCTGCGTCCTTAAAAGCGCATCAGTAGCAAACTGGGCAGGCATTCCTGCGTACCAGCTAATGCCGTCAAGAAAGCCACGTACTTTTTCACGCTCCTGCGTTTCGGTGCTTATCCAGCTTTTGAGAAATTCAACGATAGCTTTGCCATATTGAATCCCCATGCGTTCTTTACTTTCTTCGAAAAGAAGATCAATTTTCAGGAAATGAAAAGTTAGTTCTTCCTCGAAGCCGGAACTTTCACGGATCGTTTTTTCCCAATCCTTGCTCCATTTACTCATAGTGGCATCCTTGCCACCGATGCCATGAATACAGAGTACTTTTTTCATAATTTATTCGGAATAATTCGTGTGTTTCTGAAGAAATATTTCTTGTATGAATTCGTTTACATCAGGCAATTAATTCCCAATTAAAACCAATTCAAATTTGGTTTTATTAAATCATTGTTTAGTGAATAGCACTACTAATTCAGACGAATAAAACCACAGCGACTTTATCCTTAAAAATTAAGATGTCATAAAAAAACGATCTTAGATACATCAATTACAAAACGGTTTGATGTTCGCTTTGAGCCGATTATACTAGATGTTTAGCAATTAGTGGAGGGTCTGATACGTCTTTTTACTCATGAATTTCGTTTGTGTTGATGTTAATAAATTATTGCAATCATTAAATCGAAATCGCACAAAGCGAATAATTCCGCTAATCAGACATGGCCAAATTATAAAAATTTGAATAAGCAACAAACTTATTCGAAATTTTATTTTTATTTGTATTTTCCATATTTAATAAGGGTTTATGCATCATTTGTTTTTTTAAGGTTCTGGTTAAGGCCTTTTTAGCTGTCCTTTTTGACATTATAAAGGAAGGTTTTGATGTTTGTTTATGGAATCCGGAATTAGTTAACGGTAGAATAAATAACGGCAAAGGATTAGTTTAGGAGGTATACGGTAAAACCATTGAATTATTTTTTCCAAATTCCGCTGAGGCGTTATTTTTCGAAGTACGTAAATAGTTGGTAAAGTAGGTGTAGAC
>Ga0105049_10002064_pt1 | contig 23726 bp, 15 predicted proteins | sample MAT06_FD_78087 | JGI IMG/M metagenome (GOLD analysis project Ga0105049, IMG submission 78087) | Freshwater microbial communities from Lake Fryxell liftoff mats and glacier meltwater in Antarctica - MAT-06 | ecosystem: Environmental > Aquatic > Freshwater > Ice > Liftoff microbial mat | place...
GCTGGAATCACCTCGTCGCTAAACGGTGAACCTGCTTCCGAAGAAGTTGCTAATGGTGCAGAAGCAGCCGCAACTGGAGCCGCTGGCACAACGATCGGGGCAACGGTTGGTTTAGATGCAGGGGCCGTTGCGGCTATTGGAGCGACTGCAGTTGGTGCCGGGGCGATAGGTGCCGGGGCAGTTGGTGCCTGAACAACTGGTGCTGGCGTTGGATCCACAGCCTTGGCTGGAGCCGGGGCAGCCGGTGGCGTTGTCGGAGTCGCGGCTGGAGCACCTACAGATTCGATGGTAGCTATTAGCCCGCCTATGGGCAGGGTCTGCCCTTCTTTGACTGCAATGCTAAGGATTTTTCCGGCCAAGGGGCTTGGTACCGACACGGTGGCTTTGTCGGTCTCCATCTCGATGAGAGATTCATCCTTCTTGATCACGTCACCGACTTTGACGAGGATCTCAAGTACGTCACCCGATTCGATGCCTTCGCCAAGGGATGGGAGTTTGATTTCTGTTGACATTGCGATGATGATTGGTGCGGGAAGTGGGGTGGTTTGTAGCGTCAAGCCCTTGTGGGCGGTTAAACATGGGACAGCGCCCTTGTGGGCGGTTAAACTGCGTCGGTTTAGGTGTACAGGGGGTTGAGTTTCTCGGACTCAAAGCCGAGGTCTCGAATCGCTTTGGCAACTTCGCTGCCGGTGATCACTCCCGTTTTGCTCAAGCGGTACAAGGCTGCGACAGTGATCGACACTGCGTCAACTTCGAAATGACGTCGAAGTGCAACCCGCGTTTCGCTACGGCCCAAGCCGTCGGTTCCGAGCACATAATAATCTTCGGTCATGTATGGTAGCAATTGCTCTGCTACTGCTCTCACATTGTCGCTCGAAGAGATGATAGGGCCCTTGACTCCAGCCATCACCGTTTCGATATAACTCTTGCGAGGCGTTTGGTCCGGGTGCAACATGTTCCAGCGTTCACACGATTGTGCATCGCGTCGCAGTTGCGTGTAGCTGGTAACGCTCCAGACATCGCTGGCCATTTGATATTGCTCTGCCAAAATGCGTTGGGCTTCGAGAGCACAGCGCAAGATCGAGCCGCTACCGAACAATTGAACGCGGGCCTTGGCTCCAGCCACTTCCGTGGACGAATATTTATAGATACCCTTGATGATCCCGTCTTCCACACCCTCGGGCATGGCAGGCATGGCGTAATCTTCGTTGTGGACGGTGATGTAGTAGATTCCGGTCTCGTCTTCCTGATAGAGTCGACGCATGCCATCGAGCACAATGACCGCAGTCTCATAGGCCCAAGCCGGGTCGTAGGCCCGCACGGTTGGAAAGGCCATGGCGTTGAGGTGGCTGTGGCCATCCTGGTGCTGCAGCCCTTCGCCATTGAGTGTGGTGCGACCCGCGGTTCCTCCGATGAGAAACCCCTTGGCTCGCATGTCCGCTGCCGCCCAAATCGAATCACCCACCCGCTGGAAACCGAACATCGAATAGTAGATATAGAACGGAATCATGTTGATCCCGTGCGCCGAGTAAGCCGTACCGGCAGCATTGAAACTGCTCATGGAGCCGGCTTCGGTGATACCCTCCTCGAGGATTTGTCCATCGCGTGCTTCTTTGTAATAGGAAAGCTCCGCGGAATCGATCGGTTCATAGAGTTGGCCGGCGTGAGCGTAGATTCCAATCTCGCGAAACAACCCTTCCATTCCAAACGTCCGGGACTCATCGGGAACGATTGGGACGATGTTAGGACCAATCTTCTTGTCTTTGACCAATCTTCCGAGCAGCCTTACAAAACCGTTGGTGGTGCTAATCGGTTTGCCATCGAACTGCGTCGACATGAACTTGCGATAGTCATCGATGGTGGGTATTTCAAGTTTCGGATGCTCGGTTGGACGACTTGGTACTGGTCCTCCCAAGGCTGCTCGACGATCGATTAGGTATTTGATCTCGTTGCTGGTCGCAGGTGGCTTATAAAACGGTGCGTGACCAACTTCTTCGTCCGAAATAGGGATGCCGAAACGGCTGCGGAATTCAAGTAATTCCTTTTCGTTCATCTTCTTTTGGTTGTGTGCGATGTTTCTGCCTTCGCCCGCTTCGCCCAGTCCATAGCCTTTGATGGTCTTGGCCAAGATCACTGTCGGTTGCCCCTTGTGCTCCACAGCTGCCTTGTATGCGGCGTAGACTTTCTCGGGATCGTGACCTCCGCGTTTCATTTTTTCCAAACGGTCGTTGGAATAGTTTTCGACCAGTTTGAGCAATTCAGGGTATTTGCCGAAGAAGTGCTCACGTATGTAGGCGCCCCCCATGCCTACGTATTTCTGGTACTGTCCATCGACGATTTCGGTCATTCGTTGCGCGAGCAATCCCGATTCGTCCTTTTCGAGCAACGCGTCCCAGTCGCTACCCCAGACCACCTTGATCACATTCCATCCTGCGCCGCGGAAAATAGCTTCCAGCTCTTGAATAATCTTGCCATTCCCGCGGACGGGACCGTCAAGACGTTGGAGATTGCAGTTGACGACGAAGATCAGATTGTCCAATTTTTCGCGGGACGCCAAGGTAATTGCGCCGAGGGTTTCTGGTTCGTCACATTCACCGTCACCTAGGAAAGCCCAGACTTTCTGGCTCGAAGTATCCTTGAATCCCCGGTCCTTCATGTATTCATTGAAGCGAGCTTGGTAGATGGCCATAATTGGCCCCAGGCCCATTGATACGGTTGGGTATTCCCAAAAGTTGGGCATCAACCACGGGTGAGGATAACTGCTTAAACCACCATCAGGTTGCAGCTCCTGTCGGAAGTTCTCCAATTTTTCCTGCGGCAGTCGGCCCTCGAGGAAGGCTCTCGAATACATTCCGGGCGATGCATGCCCCTGAAAGTAGATCATGTCGCCGTCGTAGCCAGATTCCCCGCGACCGCGGAAGAAATGATTGAAGGCGACTTCGTAAAGGGTGGCACTGCTCGCAAACGTGCTAATATGCCCGCCGACCTGTCCGCCGAGCAACCCGCCGTGTCCATCGGTTTTCTTATTAGCCCTAACAACCATGGCCATGGCGTTCCAGCGAACGATGCTTTTGATCCGCCGCTCGGTTTCGCGATTCCCGGGATACGCTGGCTGCTTGTTCGGCGGAATTGTATTGATGTACGGGGTGGTGGTCTCTATGGGAATCTCGACCCCATCGCGCCGAGCGCGATTCTCGAGAGCCTTCACCAGGTAGCGAACGCGATCTGCACCCTTGCTCTTGTAGACATAGTCCAGTGAGCCCAGCCATTCGCTGGTCTCCGCCGGATCGACATCGATTTGAGCATCGACTTGGCCGGATGCGGCCATCACCGCGGGGTCTACTTCGCCTAAGAGCTTCGCATCTGACATAGAGTACGTATCTTTCTCGATCAGTTCTTTCTCGATCAGTTCATTCATTGATGCCTTTCCACACATTCAAAGCGTGGCGCCTGCAATGATTTACGATAGTCGCAAAACCCAGTATTGTCGCCAAGATGACCCAGCAAGTAAAGGTGCCAAAAGGTCGATGGTGCTCGGGTTTTCTCCGATCAGGCCGGATTTTCGGGCTCGAAACCTGGGCTCAAAATCCACTCAAAGGTGCTTGCGGACTATTGAGCACCCTTGGGCGCCTGTTTGCGTAAAGCAACTTGCCGTCCTGCTGGGTTTTTAACTTAATTTTTGAACTTGGCGGCGATTCCAAGTCCATCACCAATTTGCAGATTGCAAAGAAGCTCGCCGAAAACAAGCATCCAGGTGACCAGTTGGGGGTCCGCCTGAAAGCAGTGGTCGAGCCGGTGCCGAAGGTCGGTCAGTCCGCATGTTCCGCGTTTCAATTTCTTGCGGCGGCAGAAAATAATAGGCCAGACCGTAGCCCATATCCCCTGAAAAGTCGGCGAACAGTGCAAACCTTCACCACACAAAACCGCCAAGTGGAGATCGCCCAGCGATTCAACCGATTCGCACCAATCGGACCATTTTCCCTGGCTCTCGTTCCCTTGCGTGATATTGTTTCCCGAAGTTTTTTTTCTTAGGCGTGAAAACCGCTCATCGGCGCTTTGGATGGTAAGGAGGGCGTTTTCGAACGTGGCTTTGGCCTCAGGTCGGTGGACACAAATGGGCTCTTCGACGGTATGCACCATTGTCGCTTGACCGTCGATGGCAAAAGTCCAAGTGCCATCCACCCATTGGTTGGCTTTCCAGTTCGCGGTTGTTTTGAGTTCCAACGTGCTCTTTCCGGAAGATTCCATCGTAAAGCCGGTCGGCGCATTAGCTCCTTGTCTGGCCACTCGTCTCTGCCATGAAACGAAATCGCCGCTGAGAATTTTCATGGTGACGTGCGTGGTCCAATCGCGGATCCCCATAGCATTGGCCCATGCCGCAGCATCTTCGATCTTCGGCGGCACGTTCTGTTCGATGCTAAAGAGATCTTGTCCATCCAACACCCAGTTTGATTGCGTGCTCGGAATAGAGACCAGCAGCCACTTTAGTTCATTGCTCAATCCGTACTGCCAAAGTGAGTCAATCGACGCATCGAGCGAGTCCGCTTTCTCGCGAATCGTCGTCAGGCTGGTGATGCAGTCGATCCAGTCAAGATGTTTCTTAGCGTTCAAACGCGAGTGCTGAATGACTGGATCGCTAACTCCCATCAACGCTTGTAGCCAGCCGCAACTGGCATAATCTTGTTCTTGCGGAGACAGGGTTTTGGACATCGTTTTTTTCAAAGAGGACAGTCGGATGGCAAAAAGACAGGTCGCAAATCCAATCTAGCACTGCGACCCTGGGTTGCACCAGTGCAAAAGCGTCCAGAGTGTCTTCTAATGCGATCTGCAGGGTGAAAGATACCAGTTGTAGTTTGGGACCATTGTCCCGAACCAATCAACGGACGGGACATTGGTCCCATCCTACGGTAGTTTCCAATCTGCCGCTCGCCTAATAGCGGCGATCGCAGAAACGAGCGCGGCCATGTATTGATTCAGTCTGGCTTAGGCAGGGTCACTACAGGGCCACTACAGGGCCACTACAGGGCCACTACAGGGCCACTACAGGGTCACTACAGGGTTGGATCGTGTTCGTCCGCAGTGGGATCAAGATGCCCCGACTTGTTGATTGCGAGCACAATTCGAAACGCGACCAACGAGCTCATCACGAATCCGACCAAACCCATCAGCGACAGGTCTTTCAAGCCCAATGGTCCTCCGTTCATGAAAAGCAGAGGGGGAACTTTGGAGGCCATCAGGATAGACGACCCTAGCAGCAGCGAACTGGTCAACAGCCCTAACACCATCCGATTGATGGAAGGGCTTAGCCCGCGATGTGATAGCTGTACATCTAGCTTTCCCTCTTGAACGAGCTCCACTAAGGAGCTGACCTGGGAGGGCAATCTTTCGATCAATCCCTCTAGCTCGACGTACAATCGCCTTATTCGTCTCGCTTGTCGCCTGGGTGAAAAACGATTGCGTCGCAACTGCCCCAGCATCGGCTGGATCGCTTCGAGTATGCTAAAACTCCCGGAGGTCAGTCGCAGCGTTCCTTCGAGCGTAACCAACGTCTTGATGAGGATCCCCATCTGACTTGGCAGGGTGATCCGATGCCGGTGTAAAATATCGGTCGCGTCGTTGAGGGCTTCGCTCAAGTTCAAGGACTCCAACGGCTGTGTTCCGTAGGTAGCGATCAAGTCGGCCACATCGTTCGAAAGCTGTGCATCGTCTATCGAGGCTGGGATTTTGCCAGCGCGTTTGACCAGAGACGTAAGCAAGGCAGAATCCTGTTGGATGATCGCCCACAGCATTTCCTCGATCGTGCCTCGCAGCGAGTCGTCGATCCTGCCGACCATACCGAAGTCCAACAGGGCGATGGTCCCGTCGGCTTGTACAAGAATATTGCCTGGATGCGGGTCGGCATGATAGTGTCCCTTTAGAAAGATCGATTGAACATAGAGTTCTGCCACGCGACGAGAAACCGCCGTGCGATCGACTCCAGGCAATGCGCCTTCTTTCGCAAAACAATGGATCGACTCCCCTTCCACGGCCTCCATGGTAAGGACTCGGGCCGTTGACAGTTTCGGATACGCCAATGGAATCACGACCCCTTTAAAATCCACTAAGGCCGCGCGAAACATCTGCAAATTCGAAAGCTCTCTCGAAAAACTGAGCTCCCGTTTCAACGATCGCGATAGTTGCTCGACAATACCCCGAGGCTGCCAAACAGCTAACTCCGGTATGCGCTCAGCTAGCACCGCCAAGCCTCGAAGCACCTCCAAGTCTTCGTTCACCTTGGATTGGATGTTAATGTGCTGAACTTTGACGACGACCGGTGTTCCATCCTTTAAGACCGCGGAGTGGACCTGGCCAATCGACGCAGATGCGATCGGAGCTTCGGAGAAACTTCTAAATAGCTCGGAGAGTGGCTGTTTTAGCTCCGTTTCAACCACGGTTCGGATCGGGTCGAAGGGATCCGCCGGCACCTGTGACTGCAGCTGCTGTAGCTCGGAAGCCTGCTCCGAACCGACTAGATCCGGTCTCAGCGACAGCACTTGCCCGAGCTTGATAAAAGTCGGCCCCAAATCGGTCAAGGCCATTCGCACGCGGGCTTCTCGCGAATAACTCGAGAGCGGAACACCCTGATCGTCCTTGATCCAATCTCGAATGAAGTCGACTCGCAGATTGCTCAACCAATCCGCCAACCCATAGCGACGCAGGACAACAATGATTTCCTGCCACCGCCGAAGATTGCGATAGTAGCGTGGAAGCGAACTAATTCTCATTTGCTTCGATTTGGCTCGCTCGCGTCAGTCGCGTTGGCCGGCGCCATTTGTTCTCTTATCCGAGCCTCGGCTTGCTTTTTGAGTTTGGCAACGTCCAAGGCCTCCAGCTCGTAACTCGGCGACTCTTCCTCTGCCTCCTCCGTCCAGGCCAGATCGACTCGAGTTCCCAAATAGTCTGACAAGACTCTATTCTGACCGACCAAGACCGTCTGAGCGAAACCTAACCCCTGCGTACTAGGCAGATTGTCCGCACTGAAAACCACTCGACCGTCTCGAACATCCAAAACTGCCATCGACATCATCTCCACCTTTTTTCCTTGCACCTTGCTCAAACTCAAGCGACGCACGAAAACGACCGCTGGCGAATTGCGATCCTGCGGTAACGGCAAAAAGAATTGACTCATCAGAGGGCACTTCTTCCAAACTTGAGAGCCGTCCTTAGTAGAAATAGCAATGAGCGGACCGGCGATCGGAGCAAAGGACGGATCGGTCTTTCCCGGAGAGACGGTTACCGAATCGATCTCCAGTCCTACGTTGTAGGGACATACGAGCAGCGTATCGCCAAAGCGTTGTAAATTTACAAAGGCGCAACTCGCATCCGCTTCGATCTCATGAACAAACTCCTTGTTCAACGGTATACTCCAGTAAGTTAGTTCGGTCTTTTCGACAGACGAGATTGGCCGAAGAACGACGATTCCCGTGTCTCCATCGATAGCCAGTTTTGCAGACGCCGACAGCTCTCTTTCAAAGACGACTCGGCCGGTTTTCCCATCGATCAGTCGAGCCGCGTACTTTCTCGGAGATTCGGGAGCCATTAGCCAGTGATCGCCAACGGTTGCTACCGCAGTCCATCCCTCCTGTTTGAACGGCACGGTACTCAGAAGCGAACCATCCCGAATGTCCATGTGCTGAATAGAAGCCTCTGTTGGATTGCAAACTAGCAACTCGTTCGCATTCGTTGCAAAAGTACAGCCTTTGTACCCCGTACGCGTCCATTGCTTGACACCGCTCGACAAGTCCAGGCAGGCTAGCTCATTGTCAATCAATACGAGGACCCCCGCGCGCGAGACTGCAACCACTCGAAAAGATCCTTTGTTCGAGGGTAGGCCCCACTGGATGCGTTCGACGGGCGCCTTCATGCGACCAGTTTCGACCGCTTCAAAGTCAAATTGCTCTCGCCACAGCAGCCCTTCTTCCTTCATAGCAGCCCTCAATGTGTCCACCGCAATGATTTGGCGATTGAGTTCCAAAATGGCAATACTATCGACCGCGAAGACATTGGGGGCGGCCGTCTTTTCCTGGCTCCCAGCATCTGCATAGATTTCCATTCGACCTCCCCCCACGGGATTCGAAAAGGTCCATGTACTACCGGCGAAATGAACTTCCCAACCTGTCAGGGCATCACCTATCTTGTTCTTCCATCGGCACAAGGTGGAGGAGTCCAAAGACTCGGTACTATGGAGAGGCTGGGATTCTATTTGGCTAATGGTCGCGCGGACCTTACCGCGAGGCCACTGCGCAAGAGACTTGCTCCCGCCCAAAAGAGAGGGGTCGATTTTTGATGCCGCTGTGGCTGCAGTTGCTGTCGCTTCTGTTTGTGAAGGGTCTGAGATCGTATCCTCCTTGATGATTTGATTGAGTCTCTTTATGTCACCATTGAGATAAACAGCAGCCAGATCAAAACGCTTGGTCACCGCATAGATGACGGCCAACACTGTGCGCCGCGCCATGGCATTGGGCGAATTAGGATCCGCAGAATCCAAAAAGCCATCCGACTTTAACATGCGTTCCGCTTGCAAGAAATCCTTCTGTTCCACAAGATTTTTCGCCGACTCCAAGCGTAATTCCTCGGTCTCACGGACAGACTCGAAGTGCTCCAGCTGCAGGCGACGGACATTCGACGGAAGCTTACCGATCGATACCAGTAGTGCTGCTAAACGAGGCTTCAAAAGCTGCCAATCGTTTGCAGAAAGCTTCTCCACGACGTTTCGAGTTTGTGTGGCGATCCATCGGTCCTCGCGGATCGACCATTGAGGCGAAATCACCATCGTGACGCTACCCGCCATCTGCTCCTGACGCTGCGAAACGCGAAGATTGGAAAGCTCAATGAGTGTCTCCATCGCTTGTACATAACGCCCTTGCTTTTGAAATCCGTGGATCAGCAACCTAAGATATAGGATCCGATCGCGGTCCAAAACCAGATTCTTCGACAGGGAAATGCTATCTACATACTTTTCGAAATCGGAGCTTAACGCTTCGATCCCAGCTTTGGTGGACAGGAAAACCACTTCGGCATTGTTCGGATCCAATTTGCTGGCCTGGGCCAAGAAGTTCAATGCGGAATCAAAGTCACTCTTGGACAACGCCAATTCGGCCTGGCGCACGAACCGGCCCGGCGAAACCGAATCCCTTTGCAACTCCTCCTTGAGCTGGCTCTGAATAGCCTCTCGAACCGAGTAGCAATCCAATTCAAAAGGAGTCGCACAGATCACACGGTCGCCCACGGATACCAGATTTCCCACGGGCTGGTCCACTCGGACCGAATCGACAATCTTTCCGCTTTCCAAATCGATATGAAGTATCTCGCGATTCGTGGTAGGGACCAAGTACAACTTCCCTTTGCGAACTCCTCGCCCAGCGACTTGATGACCATTCGGGAATTCGATCGCCGGCCACAAGGCCGTACCACTCTTGAGATCCAAACCGCGCAACGACGTTTGGCAAACGATAATCGCAGTGTCCCGCCAGGCGCCTCCGACGTATCGAACCTGCTCTCCCTTGGAGTAGTTTGTTTTCCAAACGAGATTTCCATTCTCGACATGAATTCCAAAGACATCTTCGCCGTCCGCCGGCGCAAAGAGCACTACCCCGTCATGGATGACAGCCGATGTATCCACCGATCGCGATAGCAACGGCGAAAATTCTCCCGGCTCTGCCTGTCCCCATTGATTGAATTGCGTGCTCGCGCTGTCCGTTCGAACGGGATACCGATAAGCCCATTTCATCGAATGACTCGAACTGTCCACCGCTACGAGATACCCCGACAGCGTCGGGCAAACGACGATCGATCCGTCGGCAGCGGGCATCGCTCCAACGCTACGACGCATCGGATCGGATGCAATTGCTCCTTCCTGATTGGTTGTCAGTGGCTGCCTCCACAATAGCTTGCCGGAATCCGGTGCCAAAGCGAACAGATACAGATCGCTGTTGAGTTCTCCCAAAACCAACAACTCACTCTCATGCGGCAAAGGTGAACCTAAGAAAAGTGTCCCAGCTAACTTGGGTTCCGTCAGGCTCTTTTGACCGCCGACCTCCCATTTAATTTTGCCCTCTTCGCGGATACTCCAGCATTGCATCACATTGTACGATCGGCTCCCCTGGGGCTTGGACACCCTGGCGTTCATACCCATCGCAAAGCTTTCCGACACGTCGATGGCCGGAAGCTCACCGATACTAAAGATCCGCTCTCCGTCGCTCGAGAGAGTCCCCACCATCGACTCACCCCACACTCTTTTCGTTAAGTAGTCAGGCGCTGGCAAACTCAACGAGTGACTATCGCGACCAGCAAAGCGATCCATCGAGAATCCGAGCGGCATCCCGCTATAAACGCATTCCCAACCCAACACACCAGTCTGCGAATCGATCGCGACAATGCGTTGGTCATACGTCGATGTGATCACCCACTGGCCTACGCTGATAGGTACCCGCGATGGAATCAACGTCGATTTTCCCTCAGCCAGTTTTTCTTTGAGCGTTCGCTCCAGATTCAGCTTGTGCTGCGTAGATTCATGCAGCTCTGCGTGCCAGCGCAAATTGGGCAATGGGATCCCCGCATTGGTATCTGCATTGCGCATTGCATTGCCACCCATAAAATAGGGCTGCTTGATAACCCGCTCGGCCATCTGGCTTTCTGGCTGCGCAATTTGTGGGAGAATGTCCTTCGAAAGTGAGCTGCGGTCCCACCGCACTCGGGTTCCTCGCCAGTTCAAATCAGCGTCTGCAAACGTGGAGCGGACCGAGTCGAGGCTCGCCAAAGCTTCTGCGGTCATACCGGCCGCTTGATAGGCTGACGCCGTCAGAACTCCTACGGCGGGCCCCAGTCGTTCTAAAGCGCTTTTCTGCCGAACCACTCGGGATAACTGACGTGCAGCTCGCCGCGGATCACCATGACGCAGCCAATGCTCACCCAGAATCAGCGACGCATCTTGCCCAGCCGAAGTAAAACCAAATCTACCCGCAACTTCGCTCAGGCGGCTCCAATCCGAGGCGGCTATCCCGGCTTCGAGAAACTGTGAAGCTTGGACTCCATACCTGAGATCGATAAACTTCGTTGCTTCCGACGGCAAAGACTCGATCAACTCGTACACTCGCTGGAAAACGGATCGCTTTGGTACTTTGGTCAAGTTTCGGATGATCGCCGCATCGTTGGCGAGCTCATCGCTCAAGAAGAAATCGAGGCCAGCCAAGTCATCCTGGCGGGATTCCTCAAGCCCGAGAAGGATTCCTAACGCTAACGTGGCTTCGCTCCACTGTTCATTCTTGATCTCATTCTCTGCTTCCTCCAACAGAACCATGACTTCGCGGGGAACCTGCATCAACGTCGTTCGCTCAAACGACTGATTCGGCTGCATACGATTTCTAAGCTGGCCCAACGCGCTTTGGATTCCGAATCCAGACCAACCGATCGAAACGTAACTCACCCATACGAGCGCGACCACGAAACGAACCTTCGAAACCATCCGATGGTTTTGCATTTTTTCGATCCAGGAAATTTGATGGACTAGTCGGTAAAAATCCGCACGACGCTACCCCCGTGATTGTAGTCGAGTTCGGTCGCCCCGTCAGCTGACAGGGACCCCAGCCTGTCTATCTCCTGCTATCAACGAGTTTTGCACAATCGAAAAAGTCATCTCGGAACCGATTGCGGTCCTAAAAGTTTTCCTAAGTGACACGTTGCGATCGGTTTGCAAATCATTCATGCCAGATCGTGGCAGGAACTCGTTGGTGATCCCTATCTCATGCGGTACTCTCTTTCTGAAGTCCACGGGCTTTCTGAAGTCCACGGGTTTGCATCCGATTCGGGAACCCCGGGCCATCCTATTCCAAACTCTAGCAACGATTGCTTATGACACCACCGCCAGCATTCTTGTCACCCGCTGAAACCCCCATGGAACAAGCAACCGTCGTGGAAGACTCGGTAGCCGAGCTCGATCCGCAAGCGCAGACGGTCACGGACCCGTTCGTAGGTCAATGGAACACCTTAATCAGCCAAACCAATTGGGATAAGGGCCGGATCATCTCGCAATGGCGATCCGCTTTGATCACCGCGGATGCATCTTCAGCCAGTTTCAGCAACGAAACATGGGCTAAACAAGTCGGTGCGGTCACCAGCCAGCACGTAGGCCGCCTGCGCCGAGTTTACGATCGATTTAACGCAGACTGTGCTAGTTACCCGGGTCTGTATTGGAGTCATTTCTTGGCCGCTATCGACTGGGATGACGCTGAGCTCTGGCTCGAAGGAGCCATGCGAAGCCGTTGGAGCATTTCCGAAATGCGAAAGACCCGATGGGAATCCACAGGCGGCGATCCTAAGAATGCCCCTCGCGATGAAGAACTGGTCACCACTGAAGTCGACGATGATTACGAAGCCCTCAAGCCCGAATACGACGAGGAATCGGATCGTGAACAACGCGATCGAACCCAAGCCAGCGGACCACTTGACGAAGATCCCGACTTCGGCGACTCCGACTATGACCCATCGGAATCAGGCGGCTCGCAAGCGGGAGACCCTCCGTTCGAATCCGAATCGTTCGATGCCTCGAAAGAACCAGGAAACCCGTTCGTCGGCTTGAGCGATCTGCCTCCCGATATCGCAGACGCCCTCGAGCAATTCAAGCTGAGTATCGTCCGACACCGAGCGAGCAAATGGGCGGATATCACTCAAAAGCGAATGCACGATGTGCTCGATGCCCTCAAGTCCTTTGTCGATAGATAAAATAGCCTGTGGTGAGACGGCGTCACGGTCACACCCGGCAGGTGTGACCCAGCGTGGGTTACACCTGCCGGGTGTGACCGTGAACTCGTTCCCAAGCTCCAGCTTGGGAACGAGACTAAAGCAATCCGTATTGCTCCAGGGTCTTCCTTAGTTTGACAAACTCAAAGGCTTCCAACTCCGTCATCGGAAGTCGCAGTTCGCCCGTGTCGCGGCCCAGCAGCTTCATCGCGCCCTTGAGTGGAATCGGATTGGTCGCCAGGGACAGCATATCACGGCACAGCGGGAACAACTTGTGATGCATTTTAGCAGCGGTAGCGAAGTCACCGCTCAATGCCGCTGCAACCATGGCGATGAGATCCTTGGGAACGATGTTCGCCGCGACGGAGATTACCCCTTGTGCGCCGATGCTCATCATGGGTAGGGTGAGCGAGTCATCGCCGCTCAGAACAGTCAAGTTGGTCGTGTTCAAGATTTGAGAACACTGATCCAACGATCCGGTCGCTTCCTTGACCATCGTGACATTGGGCAACTCGGAAAGTTTCGCGATGGTCTCAGGCTCGATGTTCTTGGCCGAACGGCCTGGAATGTTATAGATGCAGTGCGGGATACCAACCTCTTCTGCAATCGCTCGGAAATGCTGGTAGAAGCCGGATTGCGTTGGTTTGTTGTAGTACGGTGCAACTTGGAGCGAAGCGTCGGCCCCTTCCTTTTCCGCTCGACGAGTTAACCTCAACGCTTCAGCGGTGCAGTTGCTACCAGTACCAGCCATCACCTTGCAACGGCCCGAAGCGAGTTGGATCACTTCGCTGATCACACGCTCGTGCTCGTCGTGGGTCAGCGTAGGCGATTCACCTGTCGTCCCCACTGGAACCAAAAAATGAGTTCCCGAAGCGATCTGGAATTCGATCTGTTCTTTCAACTTGAGCACGTCAAGCTTGCCGTCCTTGAACGGCGTTACAATGGCGACGCCAACTCCGGCAAACGCGGTTCCCTTTCGATCGGTCATTCCTTACATCTCTTTCGCTGAAAATGGATGCGACAATGGGTTTGAAGTTGCCGCAGGGGGGGAGCATTTTAGAGGGAAAGGGTAGGTTGCCCAAGGGCTTTATGGACGAACCTCGCGAGCAATCTATACTCGGTCCTGTCGGCGACCGCGGGAACGACTTTTGGCACATTCGTCACAAGTTCCCTCGATAATAAACCTGTGGTTGCGGGCTCGAAAGCGATGGAGCTTGGCCATGGCGTCCCGAAGCTGAACGATCTCATCGCTGGTGAATTCGATCAGTTTGCGACAAGTCGTACAGTAAAGATGGTCATGTTCCGGATAGCCGTAGTCATGTTCGTATACGCTGCGACCATCCAATTCGAACCGATTCAATAGTCCGGCATCCACAAACTCACGCAATGTTCTGTAGACGGTCGGCCTGGACACATAGTTTGCCGCTCCCTTGGCTGGCAATTGCTCCATCAATTGGTCGGCATCGAAGTGTTCATGACGATTGAAGACCTGTTCGATCAAGAACTTTCGCTGGTCCGTATTGCGTAGTCCCTTGCTCTGCAAATACTCCTCAAAACGCTGGAGGGGCGTCATGGAAACCGCAATCGCGGCTAGTGGAACTGCTGGGGGTAGACTGGGTTCAGGCATAGAATATGGGCGGATCGGCGATTTCTTCGACTCAGTCCATCAGTATAGGCGAATCCAAAGACTTCCGCCCTGCCAAATTCTAGTTCGACGTTACTAATTTCGACCTCTATGGCCTTCGAGCTGGTCGGGATCTCAATCCCGGACTTAGGCGTTGCACTAGTCAGCAGTCAAATTTGGAAATCCGTCGATTTTAGAAACCTTCGATTTTAGAAACCTTCGATTTTAAAGCGGTAGCGGGGAAAAATGCTGCAATTGACGATCCGCTTCCTGAATAAGGCGATCCACCCGCTGATCGATGTCTTCCGCTGCTGGAAAAGTCGACGGAACTTCCGAGGAATTCGCCTTGAAACCGGCTCCACACCCGTGACAGCAAACCTCCTTGCCCAGCAACTCGACCGGAATCTGTAAAGTTCGTCCGCATGTGGGACAAATCTTCGCAAAACGAACCGAACTTGACATTGTTATTCTCTCCTTGCGAGTGCTATCCAATTTGCTCATTATTGCGTATAAAACCGCGGTGTCAAGACTTAAAGGTAGTCTGGACGCCTAAATCAATTGCCAACGCTATTTATCGGGAAGCTTTTTTACCCGGACTATGACTCTAGGGCGGAAAAATCGTATGCTGAGTACCGACTGGAATCAACCGAAGCAATCAGCGTGCCTAATTGGAGACGTAAAGTGTTAATAAAGATCGCGCGTGACCGACAAGGATTAGGGAATTTTTCGGCCACGCGAGCCGCGGAGATTTTGAAGAGCGCACTAGAAGCACAACCCCGAGCCCGTTTGGTCGTAGCAACTGGCTCCAGCCAATTCGAGGTATTGGAATCGCTAATCCAACAGCCGGGCATCGATTGGGCTCGCGTTGACGGTTTTCATTTGGATGAATACATCGGTTTGTCAAAGGAGCACCCTGCGAGCTTTTGCGGTTACTTGGCCGAACGATTTGTTGATCGGATCCCTATCGGCACTTTTCACTTTCTCAATGGAATGGATGATCCCGACTTGGTGGTGGCCAAAGCGACCAAGCAATGGCGGCTGGCTCCGATCGATCTAGCCATGATCGGAATAGGCGAGAACGGACACTTAGCCTTCAATGATCCTCCGGCGGATTTCCATACGACTGAAACGTACCATGTCGTTACGCTCGACCAAGCGTGCCGACACCAACAAGTCGGCGAAGGCTGGTTTCCGAACTTGGAATCTTGTCCAACACAAGCGATTAGCATGACGATTCACGCCATCCTGCAATCTCGCAAAATCATCTGCAGCGTGCCCGACAGTCGAAAGGCCGACGCAGTCGTAAAGTCTGTCGAAGGTCCCATCACGCCGGCCGTTCCAGGCTCCAAGTTGCAAGAACACCCCGACGTGCTCTTGGTACTAGACGATGCCAGCTCTGCACGGTTGAGCAAGCTGCCTGGCGCACAGCGGTAGCAATAGAAAAACCATGGAATACATTGATTTGCAAATCAACGGAGCCTTCGGCGTCGACTTCAACGACGACTCGCTCACCGCCGAAGAGTTCGAATTCGCATGCAAAAGGCTCAGTGAGATCGGTGTCCAGGGATTTCTTGCGACGGTCATCACCGAGTCCATCGAAACGATGTGCCAACGCATTCGTAAACTTGCGGAGTTCATCGAAACCAAGCCTAAGTTGCGACAACAGGTCTGGGGCATCCACGTGGAGGGCCCGTTCCTCTCCGATCTTCCAGGGTTTTATGGGACACATCCAGCGAAGCAACTTTGTCTCGCCGAAGAAACCTCCGCCATGCGTTTGCTGGACGCAGGCAAAGGAACAGTTCGATTGATGACCCTGGCGCCCGAACGCGATCCCGATGGCAAAGTGATTCAACGTCTATGTCGCGAGGACGTCTTGGTCTTCGCCGGCCATACCGACGCCAGTTTGGAAATGCTCAAACGCTCACTGGATCACGGGTTGATTGGATTCACCCATTTAGGCAACGGTTGTGTTCATCAAGTAGCGAGGCACGACAACATCATTCAGAGGGTCCTCGCATTGCGCGAGCAACTTCACATCACGCTGATCGCGGATGGCATCCATTTACCTGCTTGGTTGCTACAATCGTGGCTGAACATCTTTGGGACGCAGCGTTGTATAGTCATCAGCGATGCGATCAGCGCAGCAGGGATGCCACCTGGCGAATACACGATTGGTACGCAGAAAGTTGTCGTGGAATCGTCCAGACGGACAGTCCATCGCGACCACGGTTATCTCGCGGGATCGGCATCGACCATGGCTGACATGGACCAGTTTTTATCACAGTCGCTTGACCTCTCGGAAGCGGACCGACGCCAAGTCCTTTTTGCCAACGCGGCGAAATTGTTTTCGTAGTTTCCAAGCTTGGAAGAATCTGCATTGCAATACCTTGAGATTTTTAGCCTGAGGCGCTAGCCGAGCGACGTCGCAAGAAATCGGCTAGTGCCTCAGGCTCAAAAAAACATTTCATAGGGCAAATCGCTAGGATGCCCTCAAAAAGCGCTAGGACGCCCTCAAAAAGGGTGGCAGTCGTCAAGTAGTGTCAAAAATCGCTTCGAAACTTGGCTCTCAAGGATCAATGGATTGCTTAAGAGTCTAGAATAGACAGTCCTTCCTCGCACAAAAGATGCGACTCGGTTCTGCTGTAGAGCTCCCTCCTTTCCAAATCCTGCAATGAACTTTTCCTACCGGTTTTTAAAACGATTCGGATTTGCGTCCTTGGCTCTTGCGTTGGTAACAGCGATTGGGGCAATCGCGCCCCGCTTCATGAAATCCGCAAACAGAGTGAAGCACTTGACACATTCGGTCGCGTTGGGCGATCTCGCAGTTACGGTTACCGAAAACGGAGCCGTCGAAAGCTCCAATAACAAAGAAATCAAATGTCTAGTCCAGGGTGGTAGCACGGTTTTGTGGGTCATTGAGACAGGTACGCTGGTCAAACCGGGGGACGAATTGGTTCGCCTAGATCAGTCGAAGATCGAGGACAAAATTCTTCAGCAGCGGATCGTGTATGAGACCGCGTTAGCCAACAAGATTACCGCGGAAAGCGATGTTGCCGTCGCAGAAATCAGTATCACGGAATATCTAGAGGGATCCTATCGCGAAGCGCGAAGCTTGGTTGAAAAAGAGATTTTCGAGGCCGAGCAATCGCTGCGAAAAACAGAACTCGCCTACGACTCAGCGTTGCGATTGGCGGCCAAAGGGGTCCTTAAAAGCCTACAGCTCCAAGGCGAGAAGTTCGCAGTGGATTCTGCCAAGAAAGACTTGGAACTGAAGCAGACCAAGCTTGAATCGTTAGAGAAGTACAGCAAAGAAAAAATGTTGCAGCAGTTGCGAAGTACCCTTCGAGCCACGCAGGCCAAACTGGCCTCCTTTGAAGCTTCGCTAGAGCTCGAAAAAACTAGACTCGATCGGGAGAAGCAACAGCTAGCCAATTGTGTCATTCGCGCCGATACAGCCGGTATGGTCATCTTTCCATCGATGGCCGCATGGAAGGACACGCCGGATATCACCGAGGGGGCTGTAGTGCGCGAACAGCAAACCTTGCTGATCATCCCCGACGTTAGTAGCATGCAAGTCAAAGTCGGTATCCACGAATCCAAGGTCGACCGGCTACGGGTAGGTATGCCTGCGAAAGTTCAACTGCAAGAGCTCGTACTCGAAGGAGAGGTTAGCGAGATAGCCGAAGTGACCCGCCCCGCGGGCTGGTGGACAGGAAATCTCGTCAAGTACGATACTAAGATTGCAATCAAGCCACATGCTGGACTTAAGCCAGGAATGAGCGCGGTCGTGGATGTTATCTTAGCAAAACATGAAGAAGTGTTGACCATACCGGTGGCCTCCATCGTCGAAGCCCAAGATGGCTTTTTCTGTTGGCTAGAAACCGCAGTTGGAGCGGAACAGCGAATGCTCCGATTGGGAGACACCAACGATGAATTCTCAGTCGTATTGGACGGACTTGTGGAAGGGGATCGGGTCATCTTGAATCCGCTGGCGTTCGTTGAACAAGCACGAGAAATGGCTATCCAACCTGCCAATCGTTCGGAAGTAGAGAAAAAGAAAAAGATCGAGGTTTTGACGAGCAAATGAGTGGTTCGCTCGGTCAAACAGTCCGACTAGGTTTGAAGAGTCTGCTCTTGCAGAAGATGCGTTCGTCGCTTGCTGCGTTGGGCATCTTTATTGGGACGACCACCGTGATCTGGTTGGTGGCGATGGGAGAAGGGGTAAGCTACCAAGCCCAACAACAGATTCTGGAATTGGGAGCGACCAATATCATTGTCCGTAGCGTTGAGCCGAGCGGTAACTCCGGGGATAAAAATCGTGTCAAGAGTTATGGTCTGCTGCGATCGGACTTCCGACGTTTCCTTTCGAACATACCGACCATCAGCCGGGCGGTTCCGATCCGAGAATTAAAACGTGAATGTCGAGTAGATTCGCGAACGGCCAGCATCAATCTCGTCGGCTGTACCGAAGAACACTTGGAACTCAACCGACTGGAAATCGCACGCGGCCGATGGATTTCCAAAACAGACAATCGAGAGAATCTGATCGTGCTGGCCGATGGGACCGCAAATAGACTTTTTCCGGGCGAGAACCCAATCGGCCGAAACGTCAAAGTAGAGAGCGACGTCTACACCGTGATCGGTCAAACGAAGCCCAGAGGCGCCTCGGCAGCCATCGGCGGCAGCTTGGACTCGCGTGACTATGGATTCGACGCTTACATCCCGTTGGAGACTTTTCAACATCGCGTCGGGGATCAGATCATGACGCGAACCGGTGAGGGAATGAGTTTCAATGGAGAGATCGTCGAGCTGACTCAGATCACCTTGACCGTCGGTGATATCGCGCAAGTCGACGAGACTGTATCTATTATCGAGAACTTGTTGAAAAAGTACCACGATCAAGAAGACTATGCAGTCGTGGTTCCCAAGGAACTCCTCCGCCAAGCAGAAAGGACTAGAGCTATGTTCAATGTAATGCTGGTCGTCATTGCTGGCATCTCCCTTTTGGTTGGTGGGATCGGCATTATGAACATCATGCTGGCGACCGTTACGGAGCGTACTCGCGAGATCGGTATTCGCAGGGCGCTAGGGGCGAAACGTAGGGACATCATTCAACAGTTTCTCGTAGAAACGCTGGTTTTGACGGGTAGCGGTGGGCTTTTGGGAGTACTGTGCGGGCTATTGTGCGGACCTCTTTTCCGAACGGCTCGCTATCTGGTGACCGCCTTTGCACCCGATCTGCTACCACCTATCATCTACACGCTGGAGCCTCGCATCGCATTGTGGTCGGTGCTGCTGTCAGTTTTTATTTCCCTAGGAGTCGGTCTTCTGTTCGGGCTGTATCCGGCGAGACGAGCCGCTCTCATGAATCCCATTGAGGCGCTTAGGCATGAATAACCGTACGTTTCACCGTGGCTCGATTCATCCTTTCTTCTGGTTATTGCTAGGGGCCATTTGGCTGTCGGTAGGGTTTGCTTCGATTGCGATCGCCCACGCGAATTCGGCAAAAGTCGATGTGCACATGCTCGTACCGGGCTTCGCGGTGGAGAAATTGCCGGTCGAGCTAACCAATTTGAATAACTTGCGCTATCGACATGATGGTGTCCTGGTCGCGCTCGGATACAACGGCAATGTTTGGTTGCTCCGCGATTCCGATGGCGATGGCCTTGAGGACAAAGCCACCTTGTATTGGGAAAACCGGGGTAGACTCCGAGGACCCATCGGCTTGGTCGTTGCACCCGCAGGCTATGCCCACGGATCGGGCGTTATCGTGGCTTCGAAAGGAAAACTCTCTATGCTGGCTGACACCGACGGCGACGATGTAGCCGACGAAGAAAAAATTATTGCCAGCGGCTGGAAAGAAATCCCCCAGAATGTGGATGCGGTCGGCGTAGCTATGGCTCCTGACGGAACACTTTACTTCGCTATCGGATGCGCGAACTACGCCAACGGATATCAAGTCAACAAACAGGGGATCTCGGAGTTTGATCTCGCTAGCGAACGAGGTACTATTCAAAGAGTCTCACCCGACTGGTCCAAGCGGGAGACAGTCTGTACCGGAGTCCGATTTCCCGTTTCCATGGACTGGAGTAACCAAGGGCAACTCATCACCAGCGAACAAGAGGGCGCAACCTGGCTCCCCAACGGCAACCCCTTTGACGAGCTTCTTCATATCGTGGAAGGCAAGCACTATGGCTTCCCGCCTCGTCACCCCAAGTATTTGCCCAACGTCATCAACGAGCCAGCCGTGTTCGAATACGCACCGCAACATCAATCCACTTGCGGAATCTTTTTCAACCGACCCGTGTGCGGTGGACCAACGTTTGGACCGAGCAGTTGGTCCGGAAACCTATTCGTGTGCGGCCAATCGCGAGGCCAAATCTTTCGAACAGAACTTGTCCATAGCCAACACGGTTACGTGGCGCGCAATCAGACCATAGCGCGGCTCGACAGTTTAACCGTCGACTGTACCGTGACACCCGATGGCTCGCTGCTCATTGCCACCCACTCCGGTCCTCCCGATTGGGGAACGGGCCCTGAGGGTGCCGGTACCATCTACAAAATTCGGTATGTCGACAAAGAAGCCGCTCAGCCAACGCAAATTTACGCACTTGGTCCAACCGAAATCTGTATCGCTCTCGATCGACCGCTCGATGCCGACACGCTTCGGCGAATCAGCAAGCACGTAGAAGTGATCGGTGGCCCCTTTATCGAGGCGGGCGACACCTACACGACCTTAATCCCGCCATACGAAGCGGTCCGCGCTCAAATCAAAGCGGCACGTGAGAAAGTGGCTGTCCTCTCCGTTGCGACGTCGCCGGACTTGCGAAACATCCTAATGACAACCGAGCCTCTGCAAATCGGCTGGCAGTATGGAGTGCGATTTCCGTCCACGGAGCGATCGACTGGTGATATCCAATCCGAACCTATCGATTTGGCTTTCGATTTGTCAGGCGTGTACGCTAGGGTATCCTCGAAGGAAGGGGCTGGTTTCAAAACCGTTTCGGAAATCGTGCTCCCACACATGGATCTCCAGCTGGCACGTCAATTTACTACGGGTAGTTCCCTGCACGATGCATTCTGGTCGGCCCTGGAAAAGTCTGACCGATTGCATTTGGAAACCTTTTTCGATAGTTCGCATTGCCTCGAACCACCCGTTCAACCAGGTTCAACGCTTGACTATGAACCTGCCGTCGAACAAACCAACTTGGTCGTTCAAAGCGATCAAAAACTGACACCCCATTTTTCTGGGAGCGTTCTTAAACATTCCGACGGCGAGTGGATTGCCGTGGCAACGCATGGCTCGAATCAGCAACAGACGTTCACGATCGATTGTGAACTTGACTCCCAAAAAACGGGGAACGTAACCGCATTCTATCAGCCTGAAATCGACAAGATTGCGAGGGCGATTCCAATTCGACGTTTTCGTTTGGACAAAGCGAATTTTTCTAAAACGTTTCGCGATTCCAGCAGCGTTCTCAACTCGGCCAACGTGGCAAGCGCCAGCGGCAAGTTCGAAATGCCACGATTCAAGTCGGACCTTCTTCAGATTAGCGAAGGGGAAGGCCCGAGTTGGCTTCGAGGTCGCCATTTGTTCTATGGCGAGAAAGCAGGTTGTTCCAAGTGTCACTCCATGACGACCGGTGGGTCTATCATTGGGCCGTCGTTAGCCAATGCACCGTCTCGCGAAATAGCCGCACTCCATCGCGATATTGTTAATCCAAGCGCCATGATCAACCCCGACCACCTTGGTTTCATCTGTTTGACCAAGGATGAAAGAACCATCACCGGTTCGATTTTAGAGCAGTCGGAACAGCAAGTAATTTTGGGTACGATGACGGGCGACAAGGTAACCGTACTGACCTCCGACATCCAGGAACTGAAACTGTCGAAACTGTCCGCTATGCCCGGTGACTACGCTCAACGCTTGACAAGCATTGAGCTGAGAGACATCGTGGCCTTTCTGATCACAAAACCGCTGGAAGAGGTTTCGTTCGTTCGAAGCGACGTCGCCGCACCAAGAACCAAGCTGGAATGGGAGACTTTTTTCAACACGACAACCAAGCCCACTGTCGAAACGCCAACGGATCGCAAGCCGCTTCGTATTGCTTTGGTTAGCGGACCCAAGGACCATGGTCCCGACGAACACGACTATCCGCTGTTTCAAAAGCGCTGGAGCTATCTGCTGTCGTTGGACAATCGAGTCGAAGTCAGCTTGGTTGACAAATGGCCGAACGAGGGCGTTTTCAAGGGCAGTGAACGCCCTGATCTCATGGTCTTCAACAGTGCCAATCCAGGCTGGGACGCATCGAAATCGAAAGTCTTAGACGATTATCTCGCCAGTGGCGGCGGGCTCGTGTTCATCCATTTTGCGCTCAATGGCCGAAATGCACCTGACGCCTTAGCGGAGCGGATCGGACTTGCCTGCGATGTACCGAAGGTTCGATATCGGCACGGGCCGCTGACGCTCAAGTGGACGCTTCCAGACCATCCGATTTTGAAAGGGTTGCCGGAATTGAACTTGGAGGATGAAAGCTACTGGAATCTCACTGGAGATCGCGCCCAGTTGCAAGTGCTCGCGACTCAAGCCGAAGACGGCCAGGCACATCCTCAGATCTGGACCGTCGAGCACGGCCGCGGTCGAGTGTTTTCAACGATTGTCGGGCACTACTCTTGGTCGTTCGATGATCCACTCTACCGAGCTTTGCTGCTGCGTGGCATGTCATGGGCAGCTCAACGCGAAGCGGATATGTTGCTTCCACTGGCAATCGTTGGGGCTAGGCTGGAAGAGTAAATACGACACTTCTCGCTAAACGCCAGTCGTTCAGACAGCATATTCGTACTCGTACTCAATGAAATGGTACTCGTACTCGTACTCGATTTTGGTAGCGCTGATCGAGTACGAACATCTCTCGCAATTCCTCGGCAAAAAGTCGATCCCAAGTAGGGTAGAACGCTTGTGTGTAGTGAATCAACTCTCGGACCCGCATCCAATTGGGAAGATCTCGCTCCTCGGAAAGATAACCTGTTCGCCCAACGGGCTTACACATTTGCAGCCCAGAGCAGAGCGAAGCGGCGTAGCCGCAAAGCGCCGCCCTGGGTATCGGATCACCATCGCAAGATCGCCGGAAAGGGCAAAACATTCGCAACTCCGATCGAATCGTTCATTCATGTTTTGCCCTTTCAGGGCGAAATCTATCATTGGATGGCATACCCCGGGCTGGCGCTTTGCGGTTTCACCGCGTCGCTCTGCCCCGGGCTGCCATTGTGTTAGCCCGTTGGGCTATAAGTCAATCACCCAGGCATCACACCGACTGTCAAGCTA